>Ga0310345_10000198_pt1 | contig 113638 bp, 112 predicted proteins | sample HC15DNA20500_MG_FD_204667 | JGI IMG/M metagenome (GOLD analysis project Ga0310345, IMG submission 204667) | Marine microbial communities from station ALOHA, North Pacific Subtropical Gyre - HC15-DNA-20-500_MG | ecosystem: Environmental > Aquatic > Marine > Oceanic | place: Pacific Ocean... | reverse complement strand
GACGGCCCCACTTCTCTTTACAGCCTCACCAACAGTTGCCTGCCCACTAGGTTTATCTACCCCGACCATCTCAACAACGCTCTGGAACGCCACTCGCTTGGTATCGAACAGGACGAAGAAGTTGCCCGTATCCTCGCCACCAGCCCGCCAATCATCGTGACCGCTGATACCAAATTCACCATCCAGAACGAAGACGCAGGTCGATTGGTAGAACAGGCGCTGGATGCGCATTATCGCGAACTTGCGAGCGGAACCCTTCACCAGCGCAAAATTCGGGTGTGGCAACGCATCGACCGACCCTCGACACCTTGAATTTGCAGCTTGACCCAACCAGCCTGCCCCTATCACCAGGTTCATCGGAGACAGCCCCTTGAAACTCGTATCGGCGCTAGCCATTGCCGCTGCCATGACGCTTGCACCCAACACAGCCGCCGCGCAGGACGGCATCTCTGGTCCTGATGAAGACAGCTACATCTGGCTCGAGGAAGCGCGCAGCGATGCGGCGCTCGACTGGGTTCGCGCCGAAAACGATCGCACCATGGAACTGCTCGCAGGCGATCCGCGCTTCGAAGAGGTCAAGGCAGAAGCGCTGGCGATCTATGACAGCGAGGATCGCATCCCTTATGTGTCGATCCGCCCCGACGGGCTGTATAATTTCTGGCAGGACAAGCAGAATCCGCGCGGGCTGGTGCGGCGTACCACGCTCGAAAGCTATCGTACCGACAGCCCCACCTGGGAAACCGTGCTCGATATCGATGCGCTGGCCGAAGCCGAAGGGCGCGAATGGGTCTACAAGGGCTATACCTGCCTGCCTCCCGAAGAGCGCATGTGCATGATCGCGCTCTCCGATGGGGGCGAGGATGCAACCGTTTTGCGCGAATTCGACATGGCGACGAAAAGCTTCGTCGAGAACGGCTTCATACTCGACCGGAAGAGCCAGGGCGGCATCCAGTGGCTCGACCGAGACACACTGCTGGTTAGCCGCGATTTCGGCGAAGGCACTCTGACCGAGAGCCAGTATCCGCGCACCACGCGCGCCTGGAAGCGCGGCACACCGATCGGTGGGGCAGAGGAAATCTGGCGCGGTGAAGAGTCCGACGTGTGGTCCGGTGCAACGCTTCTGCGCGATCATACCGGCACGGTGCACGGCATGTACGCCTTCCGCGCCACCAGCTTCCACGAAACCGAATATTACTGGCAGAAGAATGGTGAGTGGGTCCGACTGGATATTCCACTCAAGGCCTCACCCTACGGTCTGATCGATGGTCAATTGCTGTTCTCGACCGATGTCGACTGGGAAACGCAGGGGCAGACCTTCCCCGCCGATGCGCTGATTTCGGTCGATCTGGAGCAGTTCAAGGCCGATCCGAACGGCGCGAAGAAGACGCTCGTCTGGGCGCCGCAGGACAAGCAGACCAAGCAAGGGGCAGCCAGCACCGCCGAGAGCCTCTATGTCAGCCTGCTCGACAATGTGAGGGGACGTGTCCTCAAGTTTGACCATATCGACGGCAAATGGGTTTCAACGGCAATTGAGCTACCCGACAATTCGACACTCGACGTTGTTGCCGCGTCCGACGGGTCGGACGAAATCATGTATTCGGTCACCGACTTCCTGACGCCCTCCACGCTCTACTATTCGGATGGCAGCCGCGCGCCGGAGATCATCAAGACCTCGCCAAGCTATTTCGATGCGACCAGCATGGAGGTCGAGCAATACGAGGCGACCAGCGCGGACGCGACGAAAATCCCCTATTTCCTCGTCAAGCCGAAGGGCATGGTGATGGACGGCACCAATCCCACGCTGCTGACGGGCTATGGCGGCTTTCAGGTCCCGCGCCTGCCTTCCTACCTTGGCTCGATCGGCAAGATCTGGCTCGAGCGTGGCGGGGCCTACATCCTCGGCAATATGCGTGGAGGCGGCGAATTCGGTCCCGGCTGGCACCAGAGCGCGATCCGCGAGAACAAGCAGCGCACCTGGGACGATTTCCTCGCCATCGCCGAAGGCGCGATCGCGCGCGGCATCACCAGTGCCGAGCATCTGGGCATCCAGGGCGGCAGCCAGGGCGGGTTGCTGGTCGGCACCGCTTTCACCCAGCGGCCCGAACTGTTCAACGCGGCAATCGTCCAGATTCCGCTATTCGACATGCTCCGCTATCATCTGATCGGACGGGGAGCATCGTGGACCGGTGAATATGGCGATCCGCGTATCCCCGAACAGCGCGCCTGGATCGAACCCTATTCTCCCTACCAGAAGCTGCTCGAAGGCAAGGATTATCCGGCCCCCTTCTTCTGGGCATCGACAGCCGACGATCGCACCCATCCGGCGCATGCCCGCAAGGGTGCAGCACGAGTGAGGGAACTCGGGCAGGATTACTTCTACTTCGAGGACACGACAGGTGGCCACTCGGGCGGGGTGGACAATGAACAGCGCGCCAAGATCCAAGCGCTACAGATGATCTACTTGCTTCAGCGCCTCGCTGACTAAGCGTGAGGGAAGCGCGGAATGCAGCCCGCGTTTACCACTTGGTAAGCAAGATTGCATAGAGCTTGGCGGAATAAAAAACGGGTTGCATCGTCCGAAACCGGAGATGCGGATTGTCACAAGTTTCCCATAAGCCTCGGATCGCTGCCAGCGATCCGGCCGTCCTGCGCCGCGATGACGGGATCGAGATCGCGTGCAAGTTCGTCGACGTGTCGAGCGAGGGTTTTCGCCTGGCCGTACCGCGCGGCGTAGCCTGCGGCAGCAACTACACATTGAGTTTCGCAAGCGAGGAACATCGCGTCGTCGTCCGCTGGGCGTCGCTCAGCGAGGTCGGCGGCGAATTCCTCGACTAGGGCCTTGAGCCTACCGCGCCCTTCGGGTCGGCGCGTGGAAATCGGGCGGCTTGTCGGCCACCCACTGCACGAATTTCGCCACCGCCTCGTTGGCGAGCACCTTCGCGCGGTCGGAACCAATGCGCGCAAGCTGGGCATTGGTGAAATTGGCATGGATCGCGCGGTGGCAGATCGGGTGGATCGGCACCGTATCGCGTCCCTTCTTCGCCTTGGGCACTAGATGGTGCTGTTGTACTTTGTTCCCCAGAGGGCGGTCGCAAAGCCAGCAGCTGTGCGCCTCGCTCAGCCCTTCTTCTCCGCCGCCTTCTTCTTTTTCATCGTGTCATGGAAGCGGTCCGCCCAGCCCGGTTTCACGATCTGCTCGCCGCGGGCCATCCGCAAATCGCCCGCCCCGACATCGCGGCTGACCGCACTGCCTGCCCCGACAATCGCGTCCGCGCCAATCGTCACCGGCGCGATCAAAGCACTGTTGGACCCGATGAAAGCGCGTTCGCCGATCACGGTCTTGTACTTGAAGTAACCGTCATAGTTGCAGGTGATCGTGCCAGCACCGATGTTTGCGCCGGCCCCCACTTCCGCATCGCCGAGATAAGTCAGGTGGCTGGCCTTGGCACCTTCGCCCAGTGTCGCTTTTTTCATTTCGACGAAATTGCCGACGAAAGCGCCCTTTTCCATTATCGCGCCGGGGCGCAGGCGGGCGTAGGGCCCGACCGAACAGTCCTCGCCGACGGCAGCGCCTTCGAGATGGCTAAACGCCCGGATACGCGCGCCCCTTGCGACTGTTACGCCGGGGCCGAACACGACATTGGGTTCGATCGTCACGTCCGGTGCAAGTTCGGTATCCCAGCTGAAGAAGACCGTCTCAGGCGCCTTCAGTGTGACGCCGTTCTCCATCGCCTCGGTGCGCTTCAACTCCTGCCACTGCGCCTCTGCCTGAGCGAGTTCCGAGCGGCTGTTGATCCCGGCAACTTCCTCGGGATGCTCGGTTGTTACGGCGGCGCAGGTGCGCCCGTCTTTGACCGCCACATTGACGATGTCGGGCAGATAATATTCACCCTGCGCATTGTCGTTGTCGAGCCGGTCGAGCAGATCGAAAAGATCTTCTGCCCGCGCCGCCATGAGCCCCGAATTGCAAAGTCGGCAGGCGCGTTCGGCCTCGTTCGCATCCTTGAATTCGACCATTTTCTCGATCGTGCTGTCGGCATGGGTGATGACGCGGCCATATTGCAGTGGGTCATCCGGTTCGAAGCCGAGCACGACGACCGCAGGCGCATCGGGAGAACGCAACCGGTCTAGCATGCTGCGCATCGTCTCGGTCTTGATGAAGGGCGCATCCCCGAGCAGCATCAGCACGTCGCCCGCAAAGCCCGCGAGCGCCGCTTTCGCCTGGGCAACGGCGTGGCCTGTGCCGAGCTGCGGTTCCTGCACCACGCATTCGACGCGGTCGCCAACCTGATCTTCGACCTGCTGGCGCTCGTCGCCGACGATGACGATGGTGCGGGCCGGTGCCAGACCCTCGACCGATGCCATCAGATGCTCGATTATCGGGCGACCGGCAATATTGTGGAGGACCTTGTGCAACCCGCTCTTGAGGCGGGTGCCCTTGCCTGCGGCAAGGATGACGGCGGCAAATTCGCGGTTCGTGCTCATGGCGCAGTGCCTTGCCACCAATCGCTTGCAGTTTGAAGAACCATCCGCCACCGATCCCCCATGACCGACCTGCCCTTCGCCACCATCGGCTTCGATTTGGACGGCACGCTGCTCGAAACGCATCGCGACCTCGGCGCCGCCGTCAATCACGCGCTCGCAATCGGCGGCTTCGATCCCGTCCCCGCCGACCATGCCAGCGACCTTATCGGCGGCGGTGCCAAGATCATGCTGAAGCGCGCGGTGGACGAACAGGGCGGCCTGCCGGACGAGGAATTCCGTGGGCTCTACAAGCAAATGTTGGCCTATTATTCCGAGAACAACGCAGTCCACACCCGGCCATACCCGCATGCGACCCAGGTTCTTGCCGACCTCGACGGCATGGGCATCGCCATGGCCGTGGTGACCAACAAATTCGAGAACTTCGCGCGCCAGATTCTCGAAACGCTGGGTCTGGCCGACCGCTTCATCGCCATCATCGGCGGCGATACTATGGGCAAGGGGCGCGCAAAACCTGAGCCTGACCCGATCTTTGAGGCGATCAGGCGCAGCGGCAAGGGTCGGTTCGCTTTCGTCGGCGACAGTTCCTACGACGTCATGGCGGCACGCGCCGCGAACGTCCCGGTAGTTGGTGCGCGATACGGGTATTGTGACAAACCGCGGGGGGAATTGGGCGCCGATGCCGAGATTGATTCGCTTGCCGAACTCATTCCCGCCCTGGCCCGGATCGGCTAAGCACCTCGCCGCTAGGGAATCGCTGCAAGTCACACCGCCTGTTGCAAGCGCGGAGGTAACGTGCCACCTCGCAGCCCACATTGACCTTTACGTAAACGATAAAGCAGGAGCACCCCTATGAGCATCGATTTCAAAGACAAGGTAGCCATTGTCACCGGCGCAGGTGGCGGTCTGGGCCGCGAATACGCGCTCGAACTCGCGCGCCGCGGCGCCAAGGTTGTCGTCAACGACCTCGGCGGGTCACGCGACGGGACCGGTCATTCGGACATGGCGCTCCAGGTCGTCGAGGAAATCGAGAAGGCGGGCGGCGAAGCCGTATCGAATGGCGGTTCGGTCACCGAATTCGAGCAGATGGAAAAGATGGTCGCCGACGCCAAGCAGAAGTGGGGCGGCGTGCATGTCGTCATCAACAATGCGGGCGTGCTGCGCGACAAGACCTTCGCCAAGATGACGATGCAGGACTTCGAATTCGTCATCGACGTGCATCTCAACGGATCGGCCAATGTCAGCAAGGCCGCGTGGGAAACCATGCGCGAACAGGCCTATGGCCGCATCCTCATGACCGCGTCGTCGACCGGCCTGTTCGGCAATTTCGGCCAGGCGAACTACGGTGCCGCCAAGCTTGGCCTCGCCGGTCTGACCAAGACGCTCCAGCTCGAAGGCGCGAAGTACAACATCAAGGTCAACACGATCTCGCCGGTGGCGGGCACGCGCATGACCGAAGACCTGTTCCCGGAAGAAGCCTTCAAGCTGTTCGATCCGGTGAACGTGGTTCCGGCCGCGCTTTTCCTGGTCAGCGAGGATGCGCCAACCAACGCCATCGTCGGCGCAGGTGCGGGCGGTTTCCACTCGGCCTGGACCGTGATGAACGACGCGGTGTGGCTGAAGGATGAAGAGCGCACGGTCGAAGGCTTTGCCGCAAACTGGGACAAGATCAGCGAATTCTCGAACCTCAAGGCCCCGCAATCGGGCAGCGAGCAGTCGGGCGCGATCCTGACCGCCATGCAGAAGGTGACTGGCACGGGGCCGTCTTCGGCCCGCGGCTGATACTTCGCGATTTGCTTAAGAGGGCTCGCACCACGGTGCGGGCCCTTTTTGCATCGACCTAATCGTCGATCGCCTTGAGCAGGCGGCGTTCGACCGGAGCGATGACACCGGGCAGTTCGTGCCCGCGTTTCAGGACCTGCCCATGCTCTCCGAACAGCGTCCACATGCCCTGCTTGTTGCGTAGCGCCGGGCGTTTTTCGATCCGCGCTTGCGGACGCTCAGCGGCGCGCCGGAATGCAGCAAAAACGGCACAGTCGCTGGTGAAGTCCATCGCGTAATCGCGCCATTGGCCGGCAGCGACCATCCTTCCGTAAAGATCGAGTATCCTCGTCAGTTCCTCGCGACTGAAACCGACCTGCTGTGGCTGACGCCCGGGAAAGGCGACGACCGTGTCGCCAAGGAAATTCATCAATCCTCGGTCCCGCTACGCCGCACCGGCTCGCGCTCTTCCCGCAGCGCTGCGACTTCGGCACGGAGCGTTTTCAATTCACTCTCTAGCTTTTCCACGCAATCGCGGCCCAGTTCGCGGGCACCCTCGCAGGGGTCGTCGCAGGGTGTGCCGTAGGGAATGAATTCCTTCACCCATTCCTCTGCGGGAACCAGTGTGCTGCGCGCCTTGAGGCCGATCATGGTAGCGCCTTCCGGCACCTCGTCGGTAACGACCGCATTGGCACCGATGCGCGCGCGGCGACCGACAGTGATAGGCCCGATAACCTGCGCACCCGAACCGATGATAACCTCGTCGGAAATGGTCGGATGGCGCTTACCGCCTTTGCCATTGGTCGGATTCGTACCACCCAGGGTCACGCATTGATAGATCGTGACATTGTCGCCGATTTCGGCCGTTTCGCCGATGACCGAGAAACCGTGATCGATGAAGAGATTCTTCCCGATCTTCGCGCCGGGATGGATGTCGATAGCGGTCAGCCAGCGGCTCCAGTGATTGATGAGCCGGGCAAGGAAAAACAGCTCGGCCTCGAACAGCCAGTGCGCGATGCGATGATAGCCAAGCGCCCAGACACCCGGATAGGTAAGCACCTCCCAACGGCTGCGAGGGGCCGGATCGCGTGCCTTCACGCTGTCGAGATAGGCGACAAGCCGTTCCAACATTGGCACTATTCTCCCACCGGGAGGCAATTAAAGCAAGCGGCCCTGCTCTGGCCCCTGCACCGCCTCCAACGCATCTCGCCATACAGATAGGGTTGCCGGAACCTGTCGTTCAAGGCTGAGGCGGTCGATTTCCGAAACGATTTTCTCAATCGCCGCGTAGCTGCGCTCCATCCGCGGGACGAGATAGGCCGGTGCACCGTCGCCCAGCGCAAGGCCACGCTGCGCCGCATGGCTGAGCATCAGATCGGATGCCAAGGCATCGTCAGGCGACCCGATTTCGAGCTGAAGTGCCGCGCCCATGCGGCTGCGCAGATCAGGCAAGGTAATGTCCCAACGCTCTCCATCGACAACGAGAAGGAGGGGGAAGCCATCCTCCTGCGCGCGATTCCAGCGGTGAAATATCTCGGTTTCCTCAAGCGCCTCCACCCCGTCGATGACGCCGCCCGCATGCCGATTTGCAAACCAGCGGGCGAACAGCGATTTGCCCGATCGCGGCGGTCCGTGGAGAATCGCAGTGCGAAACGGCCAAGTCTCTGGTGCACCCAGAGCTTCCGCGACTGCACGATTGCCCGTTCCGGCCACTATGGATGCAGGCTGCCCCGTCCCTGCCGGAATCAGCGGGAGCGCGATTTGCGACGTCACCACTCGCGCCTCAGCGGCTGATGGCGAGCGCGTTGCTGCCCTGGCTGACAGTGAAGCCACGGGCACGCAGCGCGTCGGCCAGTTGGGCGATGGAGCCCGCATAGCTCACGGTCATGACGGAGGTGCCCCCAATGGCCGTACTGCGAATGCCGGTGCTTCGTACGCCCGGAGTACCGCGTACGGCACTGACAGCACCGTCGAAGGCGGCAGCGTCGGGTGTTGCGACCTGCACGGTGTACAGCGCAACAGAACCTTCGGGCGGTGGAGTGCGGATCGGGGCGGCGGTGATCGCATCGCCGCTTTCGGCGGTGGGCTCGGACGCAGCTGCTGCCGCCTGATCCTGTGCACGCATGGCGCGCCCCAGTTCAAGCAGGCGCTGAAGCTCCGGGCTCAAATCCGGCGTACCGATGTTGAGGGTGGGATCGGGCCGCAGCCGACCGCTGGCCAGCGCAGTTTCGAAGATGCGGTTGAAGCGCGCCACGGCACGATCCAGCATTGCGGGCAGTTCGGCCGGTGACGCAGCAGTCATTTCGAACTTACCGAGATATTCGTTATCCGGACCGACGCGCGCGGTGAAGGTGCCTTCTATCGGGCCGCCCGGATAGATGTAGCGCAGATTGGCGATGGGCACGAGGACATCGTCCGCGGCGAACTGGTCGAGCACATTGCGCCACCAGGTGCGGCTGCGACGACCGGTCTGGCCATAGGTCAGCAGCAGCGAATCGCCGCCCGCGCCTGCGGGTCTGACGTAATCGATCCGGCTTTGCCCGGTCTGATACTCGGCCCAGGCGCGCTGCCATGGATTGCGCTGTTCGTAGATCATCTGCGTACCGGCCGAAACGGTTACCGGCAGTAGCAGCATGGGCGCGGAACGGGTCGCTTCGCCTTCCGCGCCGAGATAGCGCGAGGCACGCTGACGATCGAAAACCACCCCAAGCGTAGCGATATAGCGCTTGGGGCCGAGCCGTTCCCGCTCGATCACAATGGCCGATACGAGCCCTTTGATCTGCGAATCGCTGAGTTGGGGACCATCGAGACGTTCCCAGGCCTTGCGTTGCGCTTCGACCCATCCCTTCGCCCGCGCCTCGGTACCGCTGTCGGCGCGCACATCCACTTCGACGCCCGAAACCTGGATATCGCTGGTCGAGGCGACCGGCGCGATCCCGCGTTCGCCGCCAACCTGCGCCCACACCGCTACGCCCAGCGCACACAGGACCGCCAGCGCAAGCGCCATGATTGCGGGTCGACGAAGGGCGGGCTGAAGGGAGATGGTTTGGCTCATGGGGAAAACAGGGCGCCTTTTGCCGAAAGGCAACTGGAAATCCAAGCGCGAATGCGTAAGGCGGGTGTCATGAGTGACGAACCGCGCAAGAACACGCCTTCCTACACCTACGAACAGGCGGGTGTCTCGATCGAAGCGGGCAATGCGCTCGTCAAGGCGATCGGCCCGCTGGTCAAGGCGACCATGCGCCCCGGCGCGGATGGCGAGATCGGCGGTTTCGGCGGGTTTTTCGACCCCAAGGCGGCAGGCTACAAGGATCCGCTGCTGGTGGCTGGCAATGACGGCGTCGGCACCAAGCTCAAGCTCGCCATCGATAGCGACAGACATGATACGGTGGGTGTCGATCTCGTCGCCATGTGCGTGAACGACCTGATCGTCCAAGGTGCGGAACCGCTGTTCTTCCTCGATTATTTCGCCACCGGGAAGCTCGAGAACGGCGTTGCCGAGCGCGTGATCGCCGGAATTGCGGAGGGCTGCAAGCAGGCCGGATGCGCGCTGATCGGCGGCGAAACGGCGGAAATGCCCGGCATGTACGCGGCGGGCGACTACGATCTTGCCGGGTTCTGCGTCGGCGCGGTCGAACGTGGGGAGCAATTGACCGGCGAGCGCGTTGCACCCGGTCATATCCTGCTCGGTCTCGCCAGTTCCGGGGTTCATTCCAACGGCTATTCGCTGGTGCGCAGACTGGCGGCGGACAAGGGCTGGAAGCTGGATCGCCCAGCTCTTTTCAACCGCGACCGCCTACTGATCGACGCGTTGATCGAGCCCACGCGGATCTATGTAAAGAGCCTGCTACCGCTGGTGCGCGAAGGGCTGATCGATGCAATAGCGCATATCACCGGCGGCGGCCTGCTCGAGAATATCCCGCGCGTCCTGCCCGCAGGCGCTCATGCCGAAGTCGATGCCGACGGCTGGGAACAGCCCGGCCTGATGGCTTTCCTGCAGGCTCAGGGAAATATCGAACCGGCAGAGATGGCGCGGACCTTCAATTGTGGCGTCGGCATGGTGCTGGCAGTCGAGCCCTCCAACGCGGAAATCGTGCGCACCCGCCTGGACGATGCGGGTGAGACGGTGCTCGCGGTTGGGCGGATCGTCGAAGGCGCCAAGGGCTGCACCGTGCGAGGCTCCGCGGGCACATGGGCCGCGCGCCAAAGCTGGTCGGCGACACATAATGCCTGACAAGGCGAAGGTCGCGGTGTTCGTGTCCGGCAAGGGTACGAATATGGCTGCGCTGTTTTATGCCAGCCGCCTGCCCGATTCTCCGTATGAAATCTGTCTCGTGGCGTCCAACGATCCGCATGCCGAAGCGCTGACGCTTGCACAGACCGAGGGAATCGCCACCCATGCCCTGTCGCATAAGGGAATGGCGCGCGCTGACCACGATGCCGCGATGGAGAAGGCCGCACTCGATGCGAGTGCACAGTACATCGTGCTGGCGGGATATATGCGCATTCTCACCCCTGAATTCGTGAAGCGCTGGGAGGGGAGGATGCTCAACATCCACCCCTCGCTGCTGCCGAAATATCCCGGTCTCGACACGCATGCGCGCGCCATCGCAGCGGGCGATTCGCATGGCGGGGCGAGCGTCCACCTCGTCACCGAAGAGCTCGATGCGGGCGAGGTGCTGGGTCGAATTCGCGTGAAAATAGGTTCGAGTGAAACGTCTGATACGCTCGCCGAACGCGTCAGACACGCCGAACACCAATTGTACCCGTGCGTCCTTGCCGACTACGTTTCGCGCGGCAGCGATCCGCAGTGGCTGCTGGATCGCGTTCGGGAGCTGGCACTGGCCTTGCCCGAAACGCATGAGCGGGAAAGCCACGGCGCGGCCGGTTTCCGGGTTGGGACTGAAAAATCTGGCAAGTTCTTCGCCTATTTCTCCGACCAGCATCACGGCACCCCGCATATCTCGCTGCTGGTCAAATGCTCGAGCATGGACGAGCTCGAAGGCCTCGTGGAGGCGCAGCCGCAGGCCTATCACAAGCCCGCCTATTATGGCGCGAGCGGATGGATCGGCGTGATCCTCAACCGGCCCGGGGTCGATTGGGAGAATGTCGCCGACTGGCTCCAGCGCAGCTGGCGGACGGTTGCGCCGAAGAGTGCAACCAAGCTCCTCGATGCGGCGGACGAGTTCTAGCCGGTGGCCAGCACGCCCCGCCCCCACCCGCTTGCTCGCGCGAAAGCCGCCGTCTGGGCCGACCGTGCGGTGCAGGCCATGTGGGAGAAGGGTATAACGCCCAAGCCACCGCTCGATCCCGATTTCCTCTGGTCGGTCGGCCGCCGCGGCTTCGACGGCGCGGATGAATCCGCTGGCCGGACTCAGGCTGAGGTCGCGGATTTTCGCACCCGGCTGGAGCGGCTTTGCACAAGCCTTCGTGACGAAGCGGGGCTCAATGCCCTTGGTCACACCATGGCGTATGGCCAACTGACATCCGCCATTCGCAAGCGGCATGCGCTGGGCCGCACCTGGCGCGAAACCCCCGACCTTGCCACAACCGAAATCGCCCCGCCGATCATCGTCGTCGGCCAGATGCGCGCTGGCACAACCCGCATGCACCGGCTGCTTGCTGCCGATCCGCGCCATACCGGTACGCGGTTCTGCAACAGTCACTATCCAGTTCCCGCGAAGCCCGATCTGCGTCCATTGAAGGCCGGGGCCGCGCTGGCCGTCGCACGGCGGATAAATCCGTGGCTCGATACACTGCATCCCTTCGGCGCCACGCGGATCGACGAGGAGATCGGCTGGCTGGCGAGCGCCCTGTCGCCCGCCACTTTCGAAGCGCAGTGGCACATTCCCTCGTTCGTCCGGTGGAGCGAAGCGCGTGGCGCCCGTCCGGTCTATGCCGAATTCGCGCGCATCCTGCGCACCGATGCGGCGACGATGAGGGATGCCCACGTGCCGCGCGTCCTCAAATGCCCGCAATTCTCCGAAGACCTCCCGGCGCTGCTCGAGCAGTTTCCCGATGCCAGGCTGGTCGTAACGCATCGCGAGGGACGCGCGGTGCTCGACAGTTCAGTGTCCCTTGTCGCGAGCCAGATGGCTTTCCAGACCGATCATCCCGACCTCGCAGCGATAGAAGCCGAATGGCGGCGCAAGCTCGCCTTGCGTGAAGAGCGGATCGAGGCCGCGCTGGCGGGTTTTCACGGACCGGTCGCACGGATCGACTTCGATGCGCTGGACGCAAACTGGCGTCGCGAAATTGCGAAAACCTACGATGCGCTCGGCATCAAACTAACCGCCGAAGCGCTCGGTGCGATGGAAGCGGAGCAGGCGAAATCTGCAAGCGGGGCGCACCGGGCGCACCGCTCGCAGATCGCACAGTTTCAAACGTCCTAGGCCTTCTTGCCGAGGCCGGGAATGAAGGCACCGACAGAGCTGCGATAACTCGCATACTCGCTGCCGAATATATCGAGCAGGTCGCGCTCCTCATGGGCGATACCGGTGATGATGTAGATGGTCATACCGGTGGCAAACAGCAGGTGGCCATAAGTCATCTCCGGCGTCGCCCAGAAAGCGATGAAGAAGCCGGTGTAGATCGGATGCCGTACGAGCTTGTAGAACAGAGGGGTACGCATCCGCGGTGCCGCCGCTTCGGTCCCCCGCAGGTTCTGCCATGCCTGCTGCAGGCCAAAGAGCTCGAAATGGTTGAGCAGCCAGGTGGACACGAACAGGATCGTCCAGCCCAGACCGAACAGTCCCCACATGATTGCCTGGCCCATCTCGCTGCCGATCGACCAGATCCTCCCTTCGATCGGGTGCCAGAAGGCGAATAGAAGTGCGAGCGCCGCAACCGTTGCCAGACAATAAATGCTGCGTTCGAGAGCGGGCGGTACTATGCGCGTCCAACCAGCCTTGAAACCCGGTCTCGCCATGATCGAATGCTGAAGGCCGAAAATGGCTATGAGGGCGAGATCGACGAGAGTCGCCACCGCCGGAGCCACAGCGATCCCCTTGTCTACGTTAGTGGGCAAGAAATCGAACCCGCCAACGAAACCGACGAGATAGAGAAACGTCGCGAAAAACGCCAAGTAGATGGCGATCGCCAAAGTCATGATAAGCAATCTACCTATGAGTGCCTCCCCAAACACGACCCGGGTGATGCTGCTATTTACCATATCCGCGCCCGGCGGGCAAAAGCCGGACCCGCAATGAAAAGCCCGCCGCTTGCAGCGAGCAAGCGGCGGGCTTTTGTTCGGTTTACTCTGGCGGGCAATCCGCCAGCAGCGGATCAGCCGACAATTTCGTTCTTGTCGAAGAAGAAGTCGATTTCGATCTTGGCGTTTTCGTCGCTGTCCGAACCGTGGACCGAGTTGGCTTCGATCGACTCCGCATAGGTCTTGCGGATGGTGCCTTCATCGGCATCGGCCGGGTTAGTAGCACCCATCACGTCGCGGTTGCGCTTCACGGCGTCTTCACCTTCGAGCACCTGCACGACGACCGGGCCGGAGATCATGAAGTCGACCAGTTCACCGAAGAAGGGGCGTTCCTTGTGGACTGCGTAGAAGCCTTCGGCCTGTTCGCGGGTCATGTGGATGCGCTTCGAAGCGACGACGCGCAGGCCGGCTTCTTCCAGCATCTTGGTGACGGCGCCGGTCAGGTTGCGACGGGTGGCGTCGGGCTTGATGATCGAAAAGGTGCGGGTGACCGCCATGGGATGTTCCTTGCGTAGGGATTTTATGGGGAGAGAGTTCTCGCGCGCGCCCCTAGCGCCGCGTGCGCGAACGGGCAAGATTCATTCGAGACCGCGCCCGATCGACAGCTGCGCCTTGGTCAGATCATCTCCGCGCGTGGTGGTAAGGGAAAAGCTGGTGCCATTTCCATTTTCGCCGCCGATCATTGTCATCGGCCCCGTCTGCAGCGATGTTGCAACATCGATATCGGCAGCATCGGCCTGCTTGCGGTAATAGGCGATCAGCTCCTCAGCCGTCGCCTCGCTTTCGAAATTCAGCAGGACCAGCAGCCCATCGGCCTGCTCCACCCGCGTATTGTTGGTTACCTTTGCCCCCGGATAGACCGAGAAGCCTGCCGGCAGCCGCACCGGCACCTTCTCGCCTGAACGCATCGTGGTGGTCGTGCCGTCATTATCGGTAAAGCGAGCCCGGGTTTCGCCAGTGTCGCTATCAATGTCGTAGGAGCCGCGCGGCTCTTCGGGATTATTTGCTTCCTCCGCTACGGCAGTCTCTGGGTCATCGCTTGCGCTACTACACGCACCGATCGCGAGGACAGCAGAGGCAATAGCGGCAAGGTGGGCGAGGTGCGAATTTCGGTTCATGCCCCAAGGATGCACGACTCACCGAACGGTTCCGTCAGCGCCCCTCGCGCCAAGTGCCGTTCTCGTCCTGCTTGTTGATCCGGTTATCGACCGAATCCTCCTGCGCGAAACGTCGCCACAGATCCGCTGCCGCATCGCGTTGCCCCGCATCGAACAGCAACAGCACGCGGTCGAAAGCCAGAGCTTCTTCCCGCCAGAAGCCATCGGCGATCAGCGCCATGCGCGCCTCGTTCGGCGCGGCACAAGCGTCGGAAAGAAGGATCGGCTGGCGTGCTTCATGCGGACCACCCGCTATTCCATTGGCCAGGAAAGCCGCCCCGCCCTGTTCCCACAGGATTTTGGAAAGGTGCGCGCACTGGCTTTCATCGCCGCTTACGATCACCAATCGCTCGCCCGCCTGCAGCACCTTGCGGGCCAGCTTCGCCACGGTCACGTCGACTGGGTCGCGGCTCAGCTGGTAGAAGTCGACGCGGGTCTGGCTCATCCTGGTCCGATCGCTGCGCTGCCTGAGGACTGGCGCGCCTTACTTCTCCAGCGTATCACGAACGAAACGGTCGACGAGACGCACACCGTAACCCGTCGCGCCCTTGCCCCATGTCCGGCCCGGCTTGTCAGACCAGACCATTCCGGCGACATCGATATGTGCCCATGGCGTGTCGTCCGAGATGAAGCGTTGGAGGAACTGCGCAGCGGTTATCGATCCGGCTGCCCTGCCGCCGATATTCTTCATGTCGGCGATGGGTGAATCGATCAACTTGTCATAGGCCGGGCCGATCGGCATGCGCCAGTTGCGATCGCCGGTCATCTCTCCCGCCTCGTGCAACTCCTCTGCCAGGCGGTCGTCGTTCGAGAATACCCCCGCGAATTCATTACCCAGCGCGATGATCATCGCCCCGGTAAGTGTGGCGAAGTCGATGACGCGGGCAGGCTGGAATTCTTCCTGCGTCCAATACAGGGCGTCCGCCAGCACAAGGCGGCCTTCGGCATCGGTGTTGAGCACTTCGATGGTCTGGCCGCTCATCGACGTGACGACGTCGCCCGGACGCTGCGCCTTGCCATCGGGCATGTTCTCGACGAGGCCCATAACCCCGACGACATTGGCCTTCGCCTTGCGTCCGGCGAGGGCCAGCATGGCCCCAGCAACGGCACCCGCGCCGCCCATGTCCCATTTCATGTCTTCCATGCCAGGCCCCGGCTTGATCGAGATGCCGCCGGTATCGAAGGTGACGCCCTTACCGACGAAGGCTGTCGGTGCTTCGCCCGGCGTGCCCCCTTCCCAGCGGATCGCCAGGATGCGCGATTCGCGATCGGACCCAAGGCCAACGCCAAGCAGCGATCCCATGCCGAGCCGCTCCATCTCGGCTTCGTCGAGCACGATCAGCTCCGCCCCGGTGCCTTCGAAACGCTTCTGGCAGCGCTCCACGAAGCTTTCGGGATAGAGGATATTGGCTGGTTCGGTGATCAGTTCGCGGGTGAATTCCACGCCTTCGGCGACATGGGCCATGTCGTCCCATGCGGCCTCGACCCCCGCTGGCGCGCCGACCACGACAATCCGGGCCAGCGACACCTTCTGATCGTCCTTCATCTTCGTGCGATAGATGTCGAAGCGCCAGTTGCGCAAGCGCAGGCCCAGCAGCACGCAGGCAGCCTCTTCGCCCGACAAACCGCTGTCCGTCAGGTCGAGCACCAACTCTCCATTGCCGCTCGACTGGTATTTGGCCGCAAGTGCCGCACCGGCTTTCTCCAGATTGGCCGGGCGTGCCTCGTCGTTCCGGTCGCCCGTCCCGGCGATCGCAAGACGGAGCACCTGCCCGTCGCGCTCGACGAAACCTTCGAACACCTGCCCGGCGCCGCCCTTGAAGCGCGCGGCTTCCATGCCTTCGACCATTGCCTTGTCGAGATCAGCGGGAACCTTGCCCTTGTCGGTGACTTGGGCAACAAGGCGCGCGCTTTGCGGACGGGACTGGGTAAACTGAACTTCCATGGGATCTCCCGAAACATTTTCTGGTCGAGCCGGCGCAACTGGCAGCCGTCCCGAAAGGATGGCGATTGCGATTAGGCGTGGCCGGTGCGATAGGCAAGTGATGCCCCCGCCTGCCGAGACAGCATTGCACGCCAGCCGGGAGGCCCTGCGTCCCGCCGCACTGGCCGCGACCGCCCTCGCTTTGTTCGCTGCCACACCTCTCTCGGCGCAGGCCTCCTCCAACGATGTCGGAACCGTGGCCGATCCGCAAGGCGAGCCGGAACCGACCCCGCCGACGGTAGATACCGCCGATGATGTCGATGAACTGCTGACGATCCCCGATCCCAATACGGGCCTCGACGCACCGCCCGAACCGACCGGTGAGGAAGGCATCAATGCCGCCGGCGAACGCGAGATCGATTTCGAAGCGGATATCCTCGAATACAGTTCCGAAAACGACGTCGTCACTGCCCGCGGCAATGTGGTGCTGCGCAGCGGCGACCGGTCGCTGCGGGCGGACACGGTCAGCTGGAACGAGGATACGGGCGAAATCGTCGCCACCGGCCGGGTCCGCTTCGTGGACGAAAACGGCAACCAGCTATTTTCCGAACGCGTCGAACTGACCGACGAATTCGAAGCGGGCGCGATGGACAACCTCCTGCTCGCGCTTCGTCAGGGCGGGCGCCTTGCCGCCAATCGCGGTATCCGCGAAAGCGATGGCACGGTCTCGCTGGAAGAAGCCGCCTATAGTGGGTGCGAGGTCGTCACCCCCGACGGATGCCCCAAGGAACCCAGCTGGCGGATTACCGCAGAGCGGGTGACTTACGATCCCGATGCGCAGCGGATCAAGTTTTCAGGCGCCTTCCTCGAACTGTTTGGGGCGCGAATTCTGCCCCTGCCTGGCCTCGCGGTAAGAACCGACGGCGGTGCCGTATCCGGCTTTCTCGTCCCCGACCTGCGCGTTTCGCAAAGCAATGGCGTGGAAGTATCGGGCAGCTACTACATCCGCTTTGCCGACAATCGCGACGTCACGCTGACCACGCATGTCTATACCGAAGCCGCGCCGATGGTTGCCGCGCAATGGCGGCACCTTACCGAAAGCGGTGCCTACCAGATCACCGGCTATGCCACGCACAGCCGCCGCATTTCCACGCTCACCGGCACAGCCACCAGCGAAGAGGAATTCCGCGGCTATGTCTTCGCCAACGGCAAGTTCCAGCTTACGCCGGACTGGAGCCTGACAGGCTCGATCCGGCGTGCGACCGACCGTACCTTCCTCCGCCGCTACGACATCAGCCGCGACGACCGCCTGCGCTCGACGATCGAGCTCGAACGGATCGGCAAGAACACCTATTTCTCGCTCGCTGGATGGGCCACGCAGACGCTGCGCCTCGATCAGCCGCAGGGCGAAGTGCCGATCGCGCTTCCGGTGCTCGACGCGCGGTGGCGACCGGACGCGCCGGTCCTCGGCGGGCAGATCGAGCTTCAGGCCAATACGCTCGCCATCAATCGCGACATCGGACAGGATACGCAGCGCGCCTTTGCCCGCGCGCAATGGGATCTGCGCCGCGTAACCGGGATGGGTCAGGTGGTAACGCTCACCGGTATGCTCCGTGGCGACATCTATCATTCGGACGAAAACTATCTCACCGATACCGCCAGCTATCGCGGCAATCCCGGCTGGGAGTATCGCGGCGTGGCGCTGGGCGCGATCGACGTGCAATGGCCCTTCGTGGGCGAGGCATTCGGCGGAACGCAGGTATTTACGCCGCGAGTGCAGTTCGTGGCTACGCCGCCGATCAAGAACCTCGCCATCCCCAACGAAGACGCACGCGCGATCGACCTTGAGGACTCCAACCTTTTCGCGCTCAACCGCTTTCCCGGTTACGACCGCGTCGAAGACGGCGCGCGCGTAACCTACGGCTTCGACTGGTCGCTGCGCGTTCCCGACTGGGAATTTAAAACGACCGTCGGCCAGTCCTATCGGCTGGACAACGATCGCGACATCCTGCCGGAAGGCACGGGACTGTCCGAAAAATTCTCCGATTTCGTCGGTCGGACCGAAGTGCGGTACAAGGATTTCGTCAAATTCACGCACCGTTTCCGGCTCGACAAGGACAGTTTGGCAATCCGGCGAAACGAGATCGATGCGACGGTGGGATCGAGCAAGACCTATGCCGAACTCGGCTATGTCCGGCTCAATCGCGACATCACCCAGGTCGAAGACCTGCAGGATCGCGAAGAGTTGCGCGGGGCGGTTCGCGTGGCCTTTGCCAATTACTGGTCGGTGTTCGGTTCGGGCGTCTTCAACCTCACCAATCGCGAGGAGGACCCGACATTCAATTCGGACGGATTCGACCCGATCCGCACGCGGCTCGGCATTGCCTATCAGGATGATTGCCTCGAAATCGGCGTCACCTGGCGGCGCGACTACATCACTTCGGGCGATGCCGAACGCGGCGATACCTTCCAGTTCTATTTCAGCTTGAGAAATCTGGGTTTCCGTTAGACCGCGCTTATTGGCACCTCGGGTCAAACGCGCTATCCGGCGGGCAATTATCAGCTTTCGTTAAGCCGCGTCCCTTCATGAGCACCGGCATATTCGGGCATGCTGAGGCTGCCGTTAGATAGGTTCGACACGTGACTGCACACTTATTTTCCCGACTGCTATCCGTCGCCGCTGCGGCTGGCCTTGCCACCGCACCCATCGCCGGTCAGGCGCAGGAGGCCACTGTGCAAGGCGATCTCCTCGGACTGCCGAGCGATCTGAGCATGCTGACCGATACCGATCCGAACAAGCGCGTGGCGACGGCTGTCGTCAACGGTTTCGTCATCACGCAGACCGATATCGATCAGCGCGTTGCATTGCTTCTCGCAGCCAATCAGCGGCCCGTGAGCGAGGAGGAGATGATCCGCGTCCGTATGCAGGTACTGCGCAACCTGATCGACGAAACGCTTCAGATCCAGGCGGCCCTTGCCCAGGAAATCGAGATTTCGCAGGCGGAAGTCGACCAGACGTATGCCCGTGTCGCGGCGCAGAACTTCGGTCAGGAACCGGGTAAGATGGACGACCATCTTCGCTCGATCGGATCATCGCCTGCAGCGCTGAAGCGTCAGATCACCGGTGAACTTGCCTGGAACAGCCTGTTGCGCCGCAATGTCGCCCCGTTCGTCAATATTTCGTCCGAAGAAGTGAACGAAATGATCGAGCGGCTGGAAGCATCGCGCGGCACCGAAGAATACCGTTTGGGCGAGATTTTCCTCTCCGCGACCCCCGAAACCTCGGCAGCGGTAGAAAGCAATGCCACCAAGATCGTCGAACAGCTGCGCCAGGGCGGCAGCTTCGTCGCCTATGCCCGCCAGTTCTCGGAAGCGTCGACTGCCGCCGTGGGCGGCGATCTCGGCTGGATCCAGCTCCCCCAGCTGAAAAATTCCCAGCTCGAAACCGTTGCCGCAGAGATGAGCCCCGGCCAGCTCGTCGGGCCGATCGCCATTCCCGGCGGCTATTCGATCCTGTACCTGATCGACAAGCGACAGGTGCTGATGGCCGATCCGCGCGATGCCCTTCTCAGCCTCAAGCAGATCCAGATCACTTTCGACCCCGGCACCAGCCAGGAAGCCGCGCAGAAGCGCGTCGCCAGCTTTGCCGAAGGCGTTCAGAACATCCGTGGCTGCGGCGATGCCGAAAATGCAGCAGCCCAGCTCGGCGCGAATGTCGTCACCAACGACCAGATCCGCGTGCGCGCCCTTCCCGACCAGTTGCAGAATATCATCCTGCAGCTTCAGGTCGGCCAGTCGACCCCGCCCTTCGGTTCGTTCGAAGAAGGGGTCCGGGTGCTGATGCTGTGTGGTCGCGACGATCCGCAGGCCGCCGCCGGCCCGGACTTCGATCAGATCATGGGCCAGCTCGAGGAAGAGCGTATCGAAAAGCGCGCGCAGCGTTACCTGCGCGATCTGCGCAACGACGCCTTCATCGAGTACAACTGACGCAGATCGTGGCTCCCCTCGCCGTTTCGATTGGCGATCCGGCGGGGATCGGGCCCGAAATCATCGTGGAAGGCTGGGCGCGTCGCCGGGAAGCCGGTCTCGCGCCCTTTTTCGTGGTCGGCGGTGCAGGCGTCCTTGCAGATGCAGCGCACAAGCGGGGTATCTCTGTCAGGGTCGAACGCATTCCCGATCCATCGCATGCCGCCAATGTGTTCGATCGCGCATTGCCCGTGCTGGGTATCGAGGATGCTGCCGCAATTCCCGGGGCTCCCGATGAACACGGCGCTGCACTGGCTTTGCAGTCGCTGGCCGAAGCCACGCGTTTCTGCCTGCTGAACCAGGCAGCAGCCCTGGTGACCGCGCCGGTCGCCAAGGCGCAACTGACAACGGTCGGATTCGAATATCCCGGCCAGACCGAATTCCTCGCCGAAGCTTGCGGACTGGCGCAGGACGATGCCGTCATGATGCTGGCAGGGCCCAGTCTTCGCGCCGTTCCCCTGACCGTGCATTGCGCGCTGGCGGAGGTTTCGAAGCGCCTCTCGCAGGATCTGATTACGCGCCGCGCGCGGATTGTCGCAGCCGCGCTGGCACGCGATTTCGGCGTCGAAACCCCGCGTATCGCGGTGTGCGGGCTCAATCCCCATGCGGGTGAAGGCGGGCGCTTCGGCGACGAGGAAGCGCGGATCATCTCGCCCGCCATCGAGACGCTTCTTGCCGAGGGTTTCGACGTGACCGGCCCGCATCCTGCCGATGCCCTGTTCACCCCGCGTGCGCGCCAGACCTACGATGCCGCGCTGGCGATGTATCACGATCAGGCGCTGGTCCCGCTGAAGGCGCTCGATTTCGACGAAGGGGTGAATGTGACGCTCGGCCTGCCGATCGTGCGGACCAGCCCCGATCACGGCACTGCTTTCGATATTGCGGGCAAGGGGCTGGCCGATCCGGGCGCGATGATCGCGGCGCTGAAGATGGCGGGCGAGATGGCTGCGCGACGAGGGTTGAGATGAGTGTGTTTCACGCGGAGCGCGCAGAGGAAACAGAGACGCAGCGATGTCGCGTTCGGGGCGAAGCCCCAGATAGGTCTCTTGCGCTGCGCGAAGGTGAGGTATCCAAAAGAGAGTTCGGCTTCGCCGAAGGCTCAACCTCTCCGCGTCTCAGCTTTTCTCTGCGCCCTTTGCGCGAAACCAGCGACGTTTCGGTGTGCGCAGAGCGTGCGGCCCAATGACCGACCTCCCGCCCCTTCGCGACGTAATCGCGCGTCACGGCCTCAGCGCATCCAAGGCGCTGGGGCAGAACTTCCTGTTCGACGAGCAGTTGCTGGACCGTATCGCAGCCATTCCCGGCGATCTGTCGGGCAGGCAGGTGCTCGAAGTCGGCCCCGGCCCGGGCGGTTTGACCCGCGCCCTGCTGCGCGCCGGTGCGCGCGTCACGGCGATCGAGATGGACCGCCGCTGCCTTCCCGCGCTGGCGGAACTGGGCGAGGCTTTCCCGGGCCAGCTGCGCGTGATCGAAGGCGATGCGCTGAAGCTCGATCATACCGAACTGATGGGCGGCGAGCCTTTCGCTGTACTATCCAACCTGCCCTACAACGTCGGCACCGCGCTGTTCGTTCGCTGGCTCGGCGGGCAGGAATGGCCGCCGCTCTGGACCAGCCTCACGCTGATGTTCCAGCAGGAGGTCGCCCAGCGCATCGTCGCGCAACCGGGCGGATCAGCCTATGGCCGCCTGGCCGTGCTGGCCCAGTGGCGTAGCGCCGCGAAACTGGCGATGAAGGTCCACCGCAGCGCCTTCACCCCGCCCCCCAAGGTGATGAGCGCTATCATCCACGTCGAACCCGGCGCGATGCCAGAGGGCGTCAGCGCCCGCATGCTCGAACGCCTCACCGAAGCCGCCTTCGGCCAGCGCCGCAAGATGCTCCGCCAGAGCCTGAAAGGCGTGCCGGGCGCGGTCGAGGCGCTGGAGAAACTCGGCATCGACCCGCAACGCCGCGCAGAAACGGTGACCGTTAGAGAGTTTGTCGAGCTGGCTCGGATTATCGGCTGATCGCGCCTTGTATCGCGGCGATGGGTTGACACAGACCGGCCCGTTTTTAAAAACTGCCTCCTCCAGATTTCATATTATATTTCTGTATCTTGCTTCGAAAATGTACCGCCACGGTGTCACCTTTGATCTGCTGGGCGAGAAGTGGTTTGAAAGATGCGATGGAGGCGCTGCGAATATGAGCGCGACCGTGTCATAACCGCCAGCATGTAGGAAAGGCGAATATTCACAAACGACAGCTAACGACCCTAATTACTGACGTTCTCGAAGTGCGTTGCAGCGTTCCAAAGCAGCCATTGTGATGGAAACTTCCCACTAACGGTTTTGATGACAAGAAACGGGACGCAATGGGTTTTCCCGATCTATAGCTAGTCGGCTCCATCCAAGGAGACTGACATTGAAACTGCTAGACGGGAAAGTAGCCATAGTTACCGGCGCCAGTTCGGGTATCGGGAAAGCTGCCGCAGTATTGTTTGCCGCACACGGTGCGTCTGTCGTGCTCGTTGCGCGCCGTCAGGCCCCGCTTGATCTGGTAGTCGAGGAAATCGAAAATCGAGGTGGGCGCGGGATCCCGGTCGTTGGAGACGTGGCGGAAGAGCAAACGCACTCGGATGCTGTCTTAGCCGCTCGTAAGGAGTTTGGAAGCCTGGATATCGCCTTTAACAACGCCGGGGTGGTTGGAGCCGTGAAGCCGCTGGCCGAAATCCATCCTCAGCAATGGGCAGAGGTGTTGGCGGTAAATCTCACCGCGGCATTTCTCGGTGCTCGAACACAGATTCCCGCCATGCTGGAGCGCGGTGGTGGAACGCTCGTCTTCACGGGAAGTTTTGTCGGCAACAGTGTGGGGTTGCCGGGAATGGGCGCCTACGGTGCAGCCAAGGCAGGTTTGCTCGGTCTCGTTCGCAGCATAACGGCAGATTATGGTGCCGCTGGTATCCGCGCGAACGCGCTGTTGCCCGGCGGCACGGCGACCGAAATGGCAGGCGATGCAGTCCAGCGTGAATGGGCTGCCGGCCTTCACGCGATGAAGCGCATCGCCCAGCCCGAGGAGATTGCGCAGGCGGCGCTATTTCTGGCGAGCGATATGTCGAGTTTCGTTACGGGATCGGCGCTTTGGGCCGATGGTGGCAACGCTGCGGTGAAATTGTAACTATCGTCATGAGCCGCTAGGCTACAGGACGAAGTTCCGACGAGTTGCCGGTCCGCAAACCACCCAATTTCGGAAAACGCTTCACCCCGCCTTCTTCGCCAGCCGCCACGCATGCAGCAGCGGCTCGGTGTAACCGCTCGGCTGTTCGACGCCCTTGAAGATCAGGTCCTTTGCCGCGCTGAACGCCGCGCCGTTCTCGTTCTTCAGTAACGGTTCGTAGAACGGGTCGTCGGCATTCTGCTCGTCCACCTTGGCGGCCATGCGGCGCAAGGATACCATCACCTGTTCTTCGGAAATCACCCCGTGGAGCAGCCAGTTGGCGATATGCTGGCTGGAGATGCGCAGCGTCGCGCGGTCTTCCATCAGGCCGATATCGTTGATGTCCGGCACCTTGGAACAGCCCACGCCTTGGTCGATCCAGCGCACGACATAGCCGAGCAGGCCCTGGCAATTATTGTCCAGTTCCGCACGTATCTCATCCTCGGACCAGTTCACGCCATCGGCCAGCGGAATGCGCAGCAATTCATCCAGCTTCGCCGCGTCGGGCAGCCCCTTCTGGATTTCGAACACATCCTCGCGGTGATAGTGGATCGCATGCAGCGTCGCGGCGGTCGGGCTCGGCACCCAGGCGGTGTTAGCCCCGGCGCGCAGATGGCCGATCTTCTCGATCATCATCTGGCCCATCAGGTCCGGCGCGGCCCACATGCCCTTGCCGATCTGCGCACGGCCCGACAGGCCATGCGCCAGCCCGACGCCGACATTGCGTGCCTCATACGCCTTGAGCCAGGCGGAGTTCTTCATCTCCCCCTTGCGCATCATCGGCCCGGCGCGCATCGAGGTGTGGATCTCGTCGCCCGTGCGATCGAGGAAGCCGGTATTGATGAAGACGATCCGGTCTTTCACCGCGTGGATGCAGGCGGCAAGGTTCGCGCTGGTGCGGCGTTCCTCGTCCATCACGCCGACCTTGATCGTGTGGCGCGGCAGGCCGAGCAGGTCCTCCACCGCATCGAACAAATCGTTGGTGAAGGCGCATTCCTCCGGCCCGTGCATCTTGGGCTTCACGATGTAGATCGAACCGCGCCGCGAATTGCCGTATTTGCCGAGGCCCGCGACATCCTGCGCGCCGATGGCCGAGGTGACGACCGCATCGAGAATACCCTCGGGTATCTCCTTGCCATCCCAAAGCATCGCCGGATTGGTCATCAGGTGACCGACATTGCGCACGAACATCAGGCTGCGGCCGGAAAGCGCACGCTCCGTACCGTCGGCATCGGCAAAGCTCTTGTCGCCCGCCAGTGTCCGGGTGAGCGTCTTGCCGCCCTTCTCGAAACTCTCGCTGAGGTCACCCCGGATCACCCCGAGCCAGTTGCGATAGGCGAGCAGCTTGTCCTCGGCATCGACGGCAGCGACCGAATCCTCGCAATCGGCGATCGTGGTCAGCGCGGCTTCGAGAACGATATCCGAAATGCCTGCCTTGTCGGTCTTGCCGATCGGGCTTTCGCGGTCGAACTGCACTTCGATGTGCAGGCCGTTCTGGCGGAACAGCAGCCCCTTGTCGGTCTTGCCGACATATTGGCTCTCGTCACGCAGTTTACCGTCATGCTCGTCCGCGATGTCTGCCCAGCTCTGGCCGGCCAGCGGCAGGGCTCCGTCGAGGAACTTGCGCCCCGCCGCGATCACCGCCGCGCCGCGCGCCTCATCATAGCCGCCGGGCTTGGCGGGCGGAGCGTCGAGTGTGTCAGTGCCGTAGAAAGCGTCGTAAAGGCTGCCCCAGCGCGCATTAGCCGCATTGAGCAGAAAGCGCGCATTGAGGATCGGCACGACGAGCTGCGGCCCGGCCATGGTGGCAATCTCGGGATCGACATTCTCGGTGCCGATGGTGAACTCGCCCGGTTCGGGGACAAGGTAGCCGACCTCTTCAAGAAAGGCGCGATAGGCCGCCGCGTCGTGCGGCTGGCCCGCGAGGTCCATATGCCAGGCATCGATCTTGGCCTGCAGATCCTCGCGCTTGGTGAGCAGTGCAGCATTGCGCGGGGCGAAGGTGCCCAGGAGCTGCGCAAAACCCTGCCAGAATGCATCGACATCGCGGCCCAGGGGACCAAGCACTTTGGTTTCGATGAAAGCGGCAAGCTTGGGGTCGGTTTCGATCCCGGCGCGCGTCACATATTCGGTCATGGAACTCCTCGGTAAAATGCAATCGTGGCAATATCGAACCCGGGGAGGAGCGGCACGGTCTATGCCGCCAGCCGTTGATCAATGCAAGACGCGGGGTGGACTTGCCTTTGCGTAGCACTAAGGACGTTGCACATGAAACCGGATACCGCCCCGCAGGCCCTGCTCGACACCGTAGACGCCGACACGATGCTACGCGAGGTGCAGGACTGGGCGGCGATCAACACCGGCACGGCTAATATCGATGGGCTGGACCGCATGGCGGGTGTGCTTGCCGACGCATTCAGCACGCTGCCGGGCGAGGTGGAGCTGGTCGAACCGGCGACAGTGACGGCGATTTCCAACGAAGGTCAAGAGTTCGAAAAGCCGCATGGCAAGCATATGGTCCTGCGTGTGCGGCCCGAGGCGGAACGACGTTTCGTCCTGACGGGCCATATGGATACCGTGTTCCCCGCCGATCACCCATTTCAGGAGGTCAGCTGGCTGGACGACGAAACCATCAACGGTCCCGGTACGGCCGATATGAAGGGCGGCCTCAACGTCATCCTGCATGCGCTGAGAACTTTCGAAACTCTCGAAGGCTCCGATCGGGTCGGTTATGATGTGATGATCAATTCCGACGAAGAAACCGGCAGCCTCGCGAGCCGCGGACTGATCGAGGAACTGGCGCGCGGGAAATATGCCGCGCTGACCTACGAACCCAGTGCCCTGCCCGACGGCACGCTGGCCCACGCACGCGGCGGGACCGGCAATTACTCGATCACCTTTACCGGGAAGTCCGCCCATGCCGGGCGCAATCCGCACGAGGGACGCAATGCCATCGTCGCAGCCGCCGATCTCGTGCTGCGGATCAAGGCGCTGGAGGCCGAAGACATTACGGTCAACCCGGCCAAGATCGAAGGCGGCAGTGCGAACAACGTCGTGCCCGATCTTGCCGTGTTGCGCTTCAACATCCGTCCGAAGTCAACCGAAGCGATGCATCGCTTCGACAGTGATCTCAACGCTTTGCTGCGCACAATAGAGGCCGAGCACGAAGTGGGTATCCACCGCCATGGCGGCGTCACCCGCCCGCCCAAGCCGGTCGACGAGAAGGCCCAGCGGCTGTTCGATCTGGTCAAGGCTTGTGGTGCCCAGCTTGGCCAGCAGATCGGCTGGAAGAGCACCGGCGGCGTGTGCGACGGCAACAATATCGCCGCCACCGGCGTGCCCGTGGTCGATACCATGGGCGTACGCGGCGGGGCCATCCATTCGCCCGATGAATTCATGATCGTGCCTTCGCTGAAGGAACGCGCGGCGCTGTCCGCGCTGGTTCTCGCGAAGCTATCCACCGGAGACCATCTGTGACCTTCCGCTTACGTGCCGCGCATATCAGCGACCTCGAACATCTATACGAGATGGCCAAGCTTACCGGCGGCGGTTTTACCAACTTGCCGGCCGACCGGGCGGCGCTGACCAAAAAGCTCGAGCGTGCGGACGAGGCCTTTTCGCGGACCAATGACGAGTTGGGCGACGACCAGTTCACGCTCGTGCTGGAGAACACCGAGACCGGTCAGGTGCGCGGGACATGCCAGCTGTTCAGCCAGGTCGGCCAGCAATGGCCATTCTACAGCTACCGCCTGAATACGCTGACGCAGCACAGCCAGGAACTCGATCGAACGGTGCGCGCGGAGCTGCTCAGCCTCGTCACCGATCTCGAAGGGTCGTCCGAAGTGGGCGGCCTGTTCCTCCACCCAGGCGAACGCGCAGGCGGGCTCGGCCTGCTGCTGGCGCGCAGCCGTTACCTCTTCATCGCCATGCACCGCCACCGCTTCGCCGACCGAATCCTCGCCGAGCTGCGGGGCGTGATCGACGATCGTGGCGGCTCGCCCTTCTGGGATGGCGTCGCGGGCCGCTTCTTCGGCATGACCTTCCAGGAAGCCGACTATTTCAATGCCATCAACGGCAACCAGTTCATTGCCGACCTGATGCCCAAGCACCCTGTCTATGTCGCCATGCTCGACGATGAAGCCAAGAAGGTCATCGGCGTACCCCATCCTTCGGGACGGGCTGCCATGCGCATGCTCGAAAACGAGGGTTTTGCGGCAGAAGGTTATGTCGATATCTTCGATGGCGGCCCGACCATGACCGCCCGCACCTGCAATGTGAAAAGCATTGCCGCCTCTGCACCCGGCCGCGTCACCTCCACCGATCTCGACATTGGCGAACGCGCGCTGATCGCCACCGGCACTCTCGGGAGCTTCCGCTGCGCATATGGTATGCGCGAGATCGGCGAAGACGGAGCGATCGCCATCGACGGCAGCTGTGCCGCCACGCTCGAAGTAGGTGAAGGTGACGAAGTCTGGAGCGTGGCGAGGTAACGGGCTACCCGTCATCGCGAGGAGCGAAGCGACGCGGCGATCCATGGCCCGCCAGCTTGCCGAAATGTCAGCCCATGGATTGCCGCGCGACCTCTGGTCGCTCGCAATGACGATCAGGGAACTGGTGTGCTTCAGGAAATCAACTTCGACGGAATCGTCGGCCCGAGCCACAATTACGCGGGCCTCAGCCTCGGCAATATCGCCAGCGCCAGCCACAAGGGCGAAGCCTCGCACCCCCGAGCGGCAGCCTTGCAGGGTATCGCCAAGATGCGCGGCAATATGGAACGGGGCCTGGCACAGGGCTTCCTGCTGCCGCTCCCGCGCCCGAATTACGGTCTGCTGCGCGATCTGGCCGTCGGCGAGGATGGCGATCGGGCGCTGCTCGCCGCAGCCTGGTCGGCCAGTTCGATGTGGACGGCCAATGCCGCCACGGTCAGTCCCGCGCCCGATACGGCAGACGGGCGCTGCCACCTGACCCCGGCCAATCTCGTAACCATGCTCCATCGCGGACAGGAATGGCGCGACACGCAGGCGCAACTGAAGATCGCATTCGGCGACGAGCGGCATTTTGCCATCCACCACGCCGTCCCGCCCAGCTTCGGTGACGAGGGTGCCGCCAACCATATGCGCTTCTGCGAAAACCACGGAGCGCCCGGCGTCGAAGTCTTCGTTTATGGCAGGCCCGGCGGTCGTTTTCCCGCGCGGCAGCACGAACAGGCCAGCCGCGCCGTCGCCCGCCTTCACGGCCTCGACCCGAAGCGCTGCGTCTTCATCGAGCAGAGCCCTGCCGCCATCGCGGCGGGCGCGTTTCACAACGATGTGGTTGCAGTCGCCAACGAGAAAGTCCTGTTCACGCATGAGAACGCATTTGCCGACCAGATAGATGCGTACGAAGCCATCCGGGCGGCCTTCCCCGCGCTGCATGTGGTCGAAGTTCCCGAAAGCGCTGTCTCTCTTGAAGAAGCGATCAAGACCTATCTCTTCAACGCGCAATTGCTGACCCTGCCGACAGGGGAGATGGCGCTGATAGTGCCCGACGAATGCCGGGAAAGCGCCGGCGTGTGGTCGTGGTGCGAACACATGCTCGCCTCAGACGGCCCGATCCGGCAGGTCATCCCGGTCGATGTGCGCCAATCGATGTCCAATGGCGGCGGTCCAGCCTGCCTGCGACTGCGTGTGGTCGCGGACCCGACAACGGTCGATGCGCGGTTCATGCTCGACGAGGCCAAGGCGGAGCGGATCGAATCGGTCATTGCACAGATGTGGCCCGAGACGATCGACCCGCAGGATGTCGGCACCGAAGCGCTCGCCAAGACGGTCATCGAAGCACGCGAAGCACTGCTTTCCGTCCTATCTCTGGACGAACTCCTATAAAGCCTCCCTGGCAAGGTTAACGCGCTGGACCGGTACGTCGGACGCTTTTACACTCGACGACGCATTAACCACTGAAACCCGCGGTTTTCCGTTTCTGGCATAAGAATTGCAGTTTCAGGTGTTAACGATGGAGACCAGGCACTCGTGCTCAATAAGGTAAAAAGGCTGTTCGTGATCAAGACGCGTTTCGAAGCGTTTTTGATCATCTACGCCCTTGCCTTGGGCGCAATGACGCGCGGTGCGAATTACACGCTGCAATATCCCGGCGTCGGAGGCTATTTGCTCTTCGCAGCGACGACGGGCGCGGTGTTCCTGGGCGGCGCGAAGATCCTCGATGCCCTGCGCTACGAGCGGGAGGCCAAGGAAGCGGCACGGCAAGAAGCCGATACCGAATAAGGTCTACGATGATTGTATAGGTGGGGGTTTCTGTTGCTAGCTACCCCCGGAGCCCCGGAATCCGCTTCTGTTGCCCGGTGGGTCCAACCGCGCTTTAGCTTTGTAACTTCAGGGCGTTAGCCCATCACATTACGCAGCGAGAGCGAGTGCTTCGTTATCGTTGGCACTTGTGTGTTGTGAACAGTTTTACGGGGTACTCAGCCCGGGCGAAAACACCGTCTTTCAGCACACGTCGATCCTAGTTCGGCCCCGTCAAAAACCGCGATATCACCGCGAGTTATGGTGGAGCCGCCGGGTACTGCCCCCGGGTCCGTTGTACCTATTGCACGGCGCAATTTATCGCCATATCCCGCAAAAACGGGCAGGCCCCATATAGAGCCTGCCCGCTTAATGTGAAGTGTATGCGGATTTTCCTGTCAGCTGAGGGCCAGGCCTCCGCCCGACCCTTGCGGCTGCAAAAATCCGTTATTTCTTCAGCGCATCGCGGATTTCGGTCAGCAGTTCGATTTCGGTCGGACCGGCGGGCGCTTCTTCCTTCTTCTCCTCGAACTCGGCCATCACCTTCTTGGCATAGCGCACCAGAAGGAAGATGATGAATGCGAGGATGACGAAGTTGATGATGGTAGTGATGAATGCGCCGTAACCGATCATCGCGGCGCCTGCTTCCTTGAGCGCGGCATAGTCGGTCAACGATCCTTCATAACCGCTCGGAGTGCTCAGGAGGATGAAGTAGCTCGAGAAATCGGCCCCGCCGAACAGCGCACCGATAAGTGGCATGATGATGTCATCGGTCAGCGAGGCGACGATCGTGCCGAAAGCACCCGCGATGATAACGGCGACGGCAAGGTCGATCACATTGCCCTTGGCGATGAATTCCTTGAAATCTTTGAACACGCAGTTTTCCCCTTAACCCTTGCGAACCACCGCTTTCCTGCCACGGCCCAAATCCTGTCACAAGTGCGCGTTAATCTTGAATGGCTGCACAGGTGTGCTATCTAGACAAGACACGTTCACGCACAGAAGGAACTTCCATGAACCGCTTGGCTGCTTTCCGCACCTCCATAATCGCTGCCGCGGCGCTTGCGCTTTCGGCCTGCGGGATCAACTCGGTTCCCGCGGCAGAGGAAACCGCAAAGGCAAAATGGGCCGATGTCGAAGCCGCCTTTCAGGAGCGTGCGAACCTCGTCCCCAATCTCGAACAGATCGTGATGAGTTCGGCCGAGCAGGAACGCGCCACTCTGGAGGCAGTGGTGCAAGCGCGCGCATCTGCCACGCGCCCGGAAATCAAGCTCGATGGCGACGATTTGGGCGATGCAGAAAAGATGGCGCAGTATCAGGAAGCGCAGAACACTTTCGGCGGCGCACTGTCGCGGCTGATGGCCAATGTGGAAGCCTATCCCGAGCTCAAGAGCCAGGAAAACTTCGGCCGCTTCATGACCCAGATCGAAGGGCAGGAAAACCGCATCCGCGTCGCCATTCGCGACTACAACGAGGCGGTGCGGGCCTATAACACCACCATCCGCACCTTCCCCGACACGATCGGAGCCAACATCATCCACGGCGCCGAGCCCATGGTCCCTTACGAAGCCGTGACGCAAGGTGCGGAAGTCGCCCCCACGCTGGACATGCGTTCGGATAGCGCACCCGCGAACTGAGCGGCGCAGCCATGCGCATATTTGCTCGTATAACCCTGCCGCTGGCGGCGGTGCTGGGCCTTGCCCAGCCCGCTGCCGCGCAGACCTTCCCGGAGCGCGGCACCGCGCCGGTGGTCGATGCGGCGAACATCATCGACGACGCCACCGAAGCCGCGCTGACCGAAAAGCTCGATGCGTTCGAAGAGCGTAGCCAGCGGCAGTTCGTGATCGCGACGATCCCCAATCTGGAAGGCTATGACATCGCCGATTACGGCTATCGCCTCGGCCGCGAATGGGCCTTGGGCGATAGCGAGAACGACGACGGCATCCTGCTCATCGTCGCGCCGAACGAGCGCAAGATGCGGGTCGAGGTCGGCTATGGCCTCGAGGGTGTGATCCCCGACGGGCTCGCATTCGAATATGTGGAAGGCATGCAGCCCTATTTTCGCGACGGTGATTTTTCCGGCGGTATTAGCTGGGGGGCGGATCAGATTATCGCCCAGCTGGAACTTCCGCCCGAGGAAGCCGCCAAGGTGGCCCAGCAGGCGAGCGAGCAGCGCGAGAGCGAAGGCGGGTTGCCCATTGGCGCACTGATCTGGTTCGCTTTCGTGTTCTTCTTCTTCATCCTGCCGATGTTCGGCCGCGGGCGGCGACGGCGCTATCGGCGCGGCGGCATGGGCGGCGCAGTGGGCGACATCATCCTGTGGGAAGCCGGCAAGGCGATCGCCCGCGGCCTCAGCGACGACGACTGGGGCGGCGGCTGGGGCGGCGGTGGCGGTTTCGGCGGCGGCGGAGGCTTCTCCGGCGGGGGCGGCAGTTTCGGGGGCGGTGGCGCCTCGGGGGGGTGGTGACATGGGCTATCTGAACGACGCACAGCACAAGATCGTGTCCGACGCCGTGGCCGATGCGGAACTCGTCACCAGCGGCGAGATCGTGACCGTTCTGGCCGATCGCAGCGACGGCTACACCGATGTCGCGCTATGGTGGGCGATCGCCTTCGCTTTCACGGCGATGAGCGTGTTCGCCTTCTTCCAAGGCTTCTATCTCGACCAGTTGGACAAGCTTATGGACGGATGGGGCGACGACTGGACCTATGGTGAAGTCCTCACCATCGTTCTTGCCATCGGCATCGCTAAGTTCGCCGGAGTGCTGCTGGTGCAATTGTGGCAGCCGCTGAAGTTCTGGCTGATTCCGCCGCCGGTCAAGAAAGCTCGCGTGCGCGATGCGGCGATCCGGCATTTCAAGGTCGGTGCCGAACGCCGCACGCATGGCCGCACCGGCGTGTTGCTCTATCTCTCGATGCGGGAACATCGCGCGGAAATCGTTGCCGACGAACCCATTGCCGCACATGTTCCCGCCGAAGTTTGGGGCGAGGCGATGGCGGACATGCTGGTGGAGATAAAGCAGGGCCACATTGCCGAAGGGCTGGCCGCAGGCATACGCGATGTCGGCAAGGTTCTGTCCGAACAGTTCCCGCGCGCCGATGACGACGAAAACGAACTGCCCGACCGGCTGATCGAGGTCTGACCATGCCCGTTCCCGACCACGATGCGGACGAGCAGGTCGTCTGGCAGGGCAAATATATCACCGCCAAGAAGCGCGGCCGGTGGGAATATGTCGGTCGCCCGCGCGATATTCGCGCCGCAGTGATCCTTGCCGTGGACGAGTACGATCACGTTCTGCTGGTCGAACAATATCGCGTTCCGCTCGGCCGCCCCTGCATCGAACTACCTGCCGGGCTGATCGGCGACGAGGACGAGTTCGACGGCGAGCATCCGCTCGCCGCCGCCGGGCGCGAGCTTGAGGAAGAGACAGGCTATCGCGCCGCCGTGCTCGAAGACATGGGCTGTTTCTGGTCCTCGCCCGGCATGGTCAGCGAAAGCTTTACCCTGGTCCGCGCCCGCGAACTCACGCGGGTCGGCGAAGGCGGCGGCGTCGGGGGCGAAAACATCACCGTCCATCGCGTGGCCCTTTCCGACATCCGCCACTTTATCGACGCCAAACGCGCCGACGGTTGCGGGATCGACGTGCGCATGCTCTTGCTGCTGGGACAAGGATTACTGGCAGGAGAGTGAGTTATGGCAGGCAGGTGCGCGGGAAAGCTGGCACTGGTAACGGGCGCAGCGCAGGGATTGGGGCGCGCGCATGCGACCCGCCTCGCCGAAGAAGGCGCGCGGGTGCTGTGCACCGACATCAATGGTAACGGCGCGGCCGAGACGGCCTCGCTCATCAACGATGCCCTTGGTGACGGAACGGCCTTCTCGATCCGGCACGACGTGACCGACCCGCCGGAGTGGGAAGCGGCAGTCGATGCCGCGCGCGAGAATATCGGCGGGCTCAACGTGCTGGTGAACAATGCCGGGATCGGCGTCGGCGGGAATATCGAAACCTGCGATTTCGACGACTGGAAGCGCTGCTTCGCCATCAATGTCGATTCGATCTTCCATGGCTGCCAGAAGGCGCTGCCGCTGATGCGCGAACACGCGCCGGGTTCGATCGTGAACATTTCGAGTATCGCCGGGCTGATCGCCAGCGACACCATGCCCGCCTACAACTCCTCCAAGGCGGCGGTGTGGATGCTGACCAAGTCGATCGCCTTGCACTGCGCGAAGAAGAACATGCAGATCCGCTGCAATTCGGTGCACCCGACCTTCGTCGACACGCCGATCCTCGATGGGACGGCGCGCAATCACAATCTCGACAAGGCTGTGCTGATGGACAAGCTCGCGCGGCAGATCCCGCTGAAATTCGTCGGCGAGCCCAACGATATCGCCAATGCGGTGGTCTATCTCGCCAGCGATGAAAGCCGCTTCATGACCGGCGCCGAGATGAAACTCGATGGCGGTATTTCCGCGATGTAGTGTTGCGATGGAAGCCGGAATCAAGAGAGGGGCCGAACGGCCCCTCCCGGTTTTCTCTGATTGAGCCACGGCCGGCACGAAAACCGGGACGGTTGGCGCGGGGCCGTGGTCAGTCTGCGATCAGGGCGATCGCGAGGTAGATCAGGATGAAGCTGCCGAAACCGAGCAGCGTTCCTGCGACGAAGCCCAGGCGGACCCAGGTGGCGTTGATGCCAAAATAGCGGGCGATGCCGGAGCAGACGCCCATCAGCTTGCCGCCGTTGCGATCGAGCGAGAAGCTCTTGGCCGGACGGACGAGGTCGTCGTTTTCGCGAAACTTCAGATTGCTCATGCGATCAGTCCATTGGGCGAAGCGGGAATGATGGCCGTGGCGAAGAAGAGCGCCGAGAGAGCCAGCGAAAAGGCAGCTGCGAAGAGCTTGGTGCCATTTTCAGAGTTGAACATGATTTCCTTCCTTGTGTTCGAGAGTTGGTAGTTCGGCCAGTTCAGGCGACGAGGCCTGCGGGGCTGGCGGGGACGATGGCGGCAGCCATGAACAGTGCCGAGACGCTGAGAGCGAAGACGGCGGCGAGAGCGCGGTTGCTGGCATATGCGAAGACAGACATTGGGTTACTCCTTGATCCTTGGTTTGTTTTCCCGGATCATCCGGGATGCCCAATACGTTGCAACGGGTGTGCCAAACTCGAAAAACCGCAGAATTCAGCCATTCTTAACTGAACGAGCGCATCAGCCTTCGTTCATCGATCCGAAAGGTTGGGAATTTTTCCCAACTGTTGGAAATGACGTGTTTCGTGTGGCGGGGCATGCGCGCTCGCGCTATCGCCAGGCCCTCCATGGCGCTCGACCGCATCACCCTCACCGACTTCCGCAACCATACAGCGACCGAGCTGGAGAAAACCGCGCGGTTCAACCTGCTGGTGGGCGAGAACGGGGCGGGCAAGACCAATATTCTCGAAGCGCTTTCGCTGCTCGCCCCCGGTCGTGGCCTGCGCCGGGCGGCGCTCGCAGACATGGTGCGCAATGGCAGCGAAGCGGGTTTCGGCATCGGAGCGAGCCTTGCACAGGAAGACGAGGCCGTCCGCCTCGGCACCTATTCCGAAAGTGCCAGCCCAGGCCGTCGCCGCGTCCGTATCAACGGTGCGGAAAGCAGCGCAGCCGCTCTCGGTGAGTGGTTGGCGGTTACCTGGCTGACCCCGGCGATGGACGGATTGTTCACCGGAGCGGCGGGCGACCGGCGGCGTTATATGGACCGCCTCGCGCTTGCCCTGGAACCGGGACATGCCAGCCACGCCGCCCGCTACGAGGCTGCGCTGCGCGAGCGCAATCGCCTGTTGTCCGATATGCGCGAACCAGAGGGCGCCTGGCTCGATGCGATCGAGGCACAGATGGTCCAGCACGGCTCTGCGCTGATGCAGGGGCGCGCCCGGCTGGTCGAAACGCTGGCGGTGCGTCTGGCGGAAATGCCAGCCGAGCCGTTCGCTCGTCCCGCCCTCACCTATGCCCCCAGCGCGCCCGACCATGCCGACGGGCTGTCGCAGGCGCTCTATGACAATCGCAAGCGCGACCGCGCGGCGCAGCGCACGCTGCTCGGCCCCCATCGCGACGAGTTGGACGTCGTCCACGCCGCCAAGCGGGTGCCCGCCGCGCAAAGCTCCACCGGTGAACAGAAGGCCATGCTGGTTGCGATGACGCTCGCTCATGCAGGCCTCGCCGCGCAGGGGCGCGCGGGCCTGCTGCTGCTCGACGAGGTGGCCGCGCATCTCGACCCCGTGCGCCGCGCGGCGCTGTTCGATCAATTGCGCGGCAGCGGGGCGCAGGTCTGGATGACCGGGACAGAGCCCGCGCCCTTCAGCGGTATCGCCGCGGAGGCCGCTATATGGCGCGTCAACGCCGGAGCGGTCGAACGCGCTTAGGAAGCGGGCGGCAGCGCCTTCTGCACATCGTCCACCGTATCGCCGACCAGCGCGGCAACTCCCTCGGGTGTGGGATGGATGCGGTCGTCGAGGAAGAGGCTGCGGTTCTCGTAAATGCTCTCGAGCCAGAAGGGGATGAGCGCCGCGTCATATTCGCGCGCAAGATCGCCATAGAGACTGTCGAACTGCTGCTGGTATTCGGTGCCGTAATTAGGCGGCGAGCGCATGCCCATCAGCAGCACCGGGATCTCGCGGCGACGCAGTTCTTCAAGCATCGCGGTGAAATTGGCGCGGGTCTGATCCGGCTGAATGCCGCGCAGCATGTCATTGCCGCCGAGTTCCAGCATCACCAGATCGGGCTTCACCTCTTGCGCATCGAGGGTGAAGGCGAGCCGCTGAAGGCCGGCTGCACTGGTATCGCCTGACACGCCGGCATCGATCACCCTCGCATTGATCCCGCCTTCGCGCAGGGCATCTTCGAGCTGTTCGGGATAGCCCTCCTGCTCTTCGAGACGGTATCCCGCAAACAGGCTGTCACCGAATGCGAGAATCCGGCGCTCCGGCCCCTCGACAACAATATCGGGTGCTGCCGCCACTTCGCTCGTATCCGTTTCGGGCGTCGGCGCCGCGTCCTCCGGACTGCCGCACGCGGACAGTGCGAGAGCGACGACCAATATCGACAAATGCCGCAGACGCATCGGCGAGTTTCCTTGTGCAACCTTTAGCCCCATGCCATCGCAGTCCCGTGACGAACTCTCAAGCAGCGATTTCCGCCCGCAACCTCACCCTCACTCTCGGCACCAGCGAAGCGCCGGTCGATATCCTCCGTGGGATCGACCTCGACATCGCACGCGGATCGACCGTGGCACTGCTCGGCCCGTCGGGTTCGGGCAAAAGCTCGCTGATGGCAGTGCTCTCGGGCCTCGAACGCGCCAGTGGCGGCAGCCTCCACGTCGCGGGCGAGGACTTCGCCGCGCTGGACGAGGATGCGCTGGCCCATGCCCGCCGCGGACGTATCGGCATCGTGTTGCAGGCGTTCCACCTTCTGCCGACGATGACCGCGTTGGAAAACGTCGCTACGCCGATGGAACTTGCGGGGGAAAGCGACGCGCAGGCCCGTGCGAAGGCGGAACTTGAGGCGGTTGGCCTCGGCCACCGGCTCGACCACTATCCGCAGCAGCTTTCGGGCGGCGAGCAGCAGCGCGTCGCCATCGCCCGCGCCATCGCGCCACGCCCCGACCTGATCTTCGCCGACGAGCCGACCGGCAATCTGGACGCCGCGACCGGGCATGAAATCGTCGATTTGCTATTCGCACGGCGCGCCGAGACCGGAGCAACGCTGCTGGTCATCACCCATGATCCCGAACTGGCAGACCATTGCGGGCGCGTGTTGCAGCTCGCCGACGGCCGCATCGCCAGCGACACCGCCGCATGAGCTGGGCGACCGCCTGGCGGATCGCGCGGCGCGACCTCAACGCCCGCTTCAAGGGCCTGCGCCTGCTGCTGGTTTGCCTGTTCCTCGGCACGGGCGCGCTGGCCGCGATCGGCTCGCTGACAGCCGCGATCGAGCGCGAGATCGAGGCCAATGGCCGGACCTATCTCGGCGGCGATTTGCAGGTCGAACTGTGGCAGCGGTCGCTGAACGAAGAGGAACGCGCGGCACTCGATGAGCTGGGCGATGTCTCTGCCGGAACCCGCATGCAGGCCATGGCCAGATATGGCGAGCAGGCTGCGCCGATCGAGCTGAAGGCCATCGATACGGCTTACCCCCTCTATGGCGAACTGACGCTCGAAGACGGGCGATCGGTTGGAGCCCCGCCCCCGGGGGAAGCGTGGCTCTCGCAGGGAGCATCGGATCGGCTGGGCGTCGCGCCCGGAGACAGCATCGCCATCGGCACCGAAACGCTGGAGGTCGGCGGGATTATCGCCAGCGAGCCGGACCGGCTGGGCGAAGGCTTCCAGCTTGGCCCGACCGTCATTGTGGCTGAAGACCTCCCGGTTCGCGCGGGCCTGATTGCGCCGGGCTCCATGTACCAGTCGAAGACCCGCGTGCGCTTCTCGGAAAGCCGCGATACGGAAGCAACGGAAGAGGCGTTGAAGGAGCAATTCCCCGAAGCCGGGTTCGACATCGACACAGCCGACCGTGCCGCGCCCGGCACCGACCGCTTCGTCGACCGGATGAGCGAGTTTCTCACGCTCGTCGGCCTCGCCGCGCTGGTCATTGCGGGGATCGGCATCGGCGGCGGCGTGACCTCCTATCTCGACGCCCGGCGGCAAGGTATCGCCACACTCAAGATCCTTGGGGCAGATAGCGGCGATATCGCCCGCATCTATGCCTTGCAGATCGTGGCGGCATCGCTCGCGGGCAGCCTGGCGGGCATTGCTGCGGGGGTGGCGCTCGTACCGCTGCTGGCGACCGCCTTGCAGGGCCTGTTGCCCGTATCGAGCGGCGTGATCATCGACCCGGGAGCGATCATGCTGGCGCTGGCGTACGGCATGCTGGTGGCTCTGGTTTTCGCCGCACCCCCGCTGCTGCGGGCCCGGCATTTTCCGGCAATGGCGCTGATGCGTGCCCGCGTCACCCCGCTGGCGCGAGATCCGAAAGCGTTGATACTGGTCGGCGGCGGTCTTGCCGCCATAGTGACGCTGGCGCTGGTGACGGCCGAAAACCCGATCCTTTCGGGCAGTTTCCTTGCCGGAGCAGCCGCCATACTCGGCCTTCTCGCCCTGCTTGGCCTTGGCATACGCAAGCTCGCCGCAGCCCTGCCACGTCCGCAAAGTCCGGTCGCCCGCAACGCGCTGGCCAATCTCCATCGGCCCGGTTCCTCGACCGGCGCGCTGGTCACGGCGCTTGGCTTCGGGCTTGCCGCTTTCGTGCTGCTGGCGGCGGTCCAGAGCGCGATCGACGGTAATATAGCCAAACGGGTACCCGACCGCGCGCCGGACTATTTCGTGCTCGACATCCCGCGCGACAAGGTAACCGAATTCGAAGGGCTGGTGCGCGAGGCCGATCCGGATGCCAGCTGGCGCACGGTTCCTGCGCTGCGCGGCTCGGTACTCGCCTTCGGGCCGGAGGGCGCGATGACCCGCACTGCCGAGCTGGACGAGATACCCGACGGCGCCTGGGCGCTGCGCGGCGAGCGCGGGCTGACCTATGCCGACCACCTGCCCGAGGGCAATGAACTGACCGCAGGCAAGTGGTGGGGTCCGTTCTATTCGGGCGAACCGCTGGTTTCGGTGGACGAGGATTTCGCGGAAGCTGCCGGACTGAAAGTGGGCGACATGCTGACCTTCGGCGTGCTCGGCGTGGAGCGCACCGCCCGAATCGCCAATACGCGCCGGATCGACTGGGAAAGCATGGGGTTCAACTACGTCTTCGTGCTCAGCCCGAATGCCATTCGCGATGCGCCGCACAACCTCGCTGCGACGATCGAGCTGAGCCGCGGCACTCCTACCGGCCCGCTCCTCCAGTCGCTGGTCGCCGCCCTGCCCTCGACTTCGGTGATCGAGGTGGGCGGCGTGCTCGAACAGGCGCGCACGATTCTCGAACAGGTTGGCCTCGCCACGCTCGCCGCGGCCAGCGTCGCCGTGCTGGCGGGCCTCGCCGTGCTGCTCGGCGCAATCGCGGCGGCACGGGCGGCGCGAACCTACGATACGGTGGTCCTGCGTGTCCTCGGTGCCGACCGGCGCCAGATACTGGTCATGCAATTGATCGAATATGTCGTGCTGGCGGGCGCCCTCGCCCTTGTGGCACTCGGCATTGGCAGCCTCGCCGCGTGGCTGGTGGTCACGCAGCTGTTCGAATTCGACTGGCTACCCGATTGGGGAGAGGTACTTGCCGTGCTCGGGCTCGGGATAATTGTGGTGCTGGCCTTCGCGCTCGGAGCCTCTCTGCCCCTGCTGCGAGCCAAGCCCGCCCAGGCCTTGCGCACCCTCTAAAAAAGTAGCCCCGCAAAAAATTGCGGGGCTTCTGAAGTTAAGGTCTCTTCCTTACGCAAGAGCCCTTCGGGTCGCATTTCGGGATTACCACGTCCTGCTGATTCTATACCTCTAAATGAGTAGGTTGTCCCAAAATGGGACAACAAAAAGGGGGGCTCAAAAGCCCCCCTTCCCATTAGCCGGATTGCCGCTTCGCTCAGAAGCGCATGCGCGCTGCCACACCATAGGTGCGCGGCTGGTTGGGATAGCCCGACACGGCCTGTCCCTGTGCCACCGCCGGGAAGACCGTGGTGATGTAGCGATCGTCGAGCAGGTTGCGGCCCCACACGCTCAGCTCCAGCCCCATATCGAAGGCATAGGTGAGCGACGCGTTGAGGCTGTTGACCTCGCGGCGATAGGCCCGTGCGGCGTCGCGGGCCGGACCGAAGTCGCGCTCGCCCGTCACCGGGTCGGTCACGATGTAATTGGTCAACCCGTCGACGACCTGGACCGGCGACTGGTAGGAGAAGTCGCCGCGCAGGATGATATGGTCTCCATTGGCGTTGATTTCCTTGTCGTACTGCGCGCCGAAGACGGCCGACAGTTCCGGAACGCCCGCGACCGGTTCACCCGATAGATCGCCGACCGGCGAAGCGACGAAGCTGTCATACTTCGCGTCGAGATAGGTCATCGCCACGCTGAGCGTGAGTTCGTTGCTGGCATAGAACTGACCATCGAACTCGACGCCGAAGGTTTCCTGCTTGCCCGCATTCGACAGGATGAAGGACGTCCCGGTGAAGGTGTTCGCCTGGAAATCCTTGATCGACTGCTGGAAGACGGTGAGGTTCGCCGCGGCACGGCTCCAATTGCCCTTGATGCCGACTTCGAACACTTCCGAATTCTCGGCTTCGGCAAAGCGCGTGCCGGGGCGCAGGTTGGTGACGGCGAGACCACCGGCTTGCAGCGCCGCAAAGTCGGTCGGCAGCGGACGGCTGTCGCGCGACAGGTTGAAGCTGGGCGCCTTGTAGCCGGTCGCCCAGCTAGCATAGACGTTGAGCGTCGGCGTGACTTCGTAAGCCAGGCGGATGTTCCAGCTCCAGTCGTCGTCGTTCGTCGAGCAATCCTCGACCTCGTTCGGGCAGTTCTGCATCGGCGGCAGGAACTGGAACGGGGTGAGGCCGAGCAGCGGATTGACGGCCGGGTTGGTGTCGTTGGCGTCAGCGAAAGCCTGTGCCGGGCCAGCGATCAGCTGGTTGAAGGCGTCGAGCCCGATAATCCCGATCAGCGTCTGAACCTGCGCGGGCGTTGCCAGCGTCCCTGCCGGGAGGCCGAGCGCCTGACCGGCACCAAGCGCAATACCCTGCTGGGTGATCGCAGTATTGCCCGAAGCAACCAGATCGACGTTCGAGAACACGTCGGTGCTCGTCGAATTGGTCACGATCTGCTTCTTGTCCTTGGTGTAGTTCGCACCAAGCGTCAGGACCAGGCGATCGGTGATCTCGAAATCGACATTGCCGAAGATCGAGAACGCTTCGTTGTCCTGCACGATATTGTTGAAGAAGCCCTGCCCCTGACCGAAGAACTGGCCGGTGTAATCGGTGCCGTTGAGCGCCGAGAGCGTGGCTTCGAGCGAATCGACGGTCTGCGTTCCGCCAGTCGCGCCCTGCAGCAGCAGGTTCGCATAGGGGCGGAAAGCCGGACCGAAGACGATGCTGTCGGACGTGTCGACGCGCTCATCGAAATAGTAACCGCCGACCAGGAAGTTGAACGGGCCGTCGAAGTCCGAAGCGAAACGCAGTTCCTGGGTGAAGGTGTCGATGTCGGCATCGCCGATATTCGCACCGCTTACCGCTGGAAGGCTGGTGAAGTCGACATCCTGGTTGGCCGACAGGTGGGTTTCGCGATACGCCGTGATCGAGGTCATGGTGATCGGACCGAATTCGTAATCGATCTGGCCCGAAATGCCGTAATTCTCGATGTCGTTGATCGGGTCGACATCGGTGAAGACCACGTCGCCATCGGGATTGTCACGGAAGTCGTTGACCTGTCCGCCGAGCAGCTGGATCGCGCCCAGTTCGGCCGACGGCGCGACATTGACCACGCCGCAGCAGCGTTCCTCGATCTTGTCGTAATCGCCGATAACGCGCACGCGCAGCGGGCCGCCATTGTCGAACAGCAACTGGCCACGGGTGAACCAGCGGTCGCGGTCGTTGATGTCTTGGCCGTCCACGCCGTTGGTCAGGAAGCCGTCACGCTTGTTGATCCCCGCACCCGCGCTGAAAGCGATCGAATCGCTGATCGGTCCGGTGACGAAGCCCTTGACAACCATGGCGTCGTAATTGCCGTAGCTCGCTTCGACCATACCGCCGAAGTCGAACTGCGGTTCCTTGGTGACGATCGAGATCACGCCGGCGCTGGCATTCTTGCCGAACAGGGTCGACTGCGGGCCGCGCAGCACTTCGACGCGCTGGATATCGGGAAGGTCGGAAATCTGCGAGATCGCACGGCTGCGATAGACGCCGTCGACGAACATGGCGACCGAGGGTTCGAGGCCGATATTGTTGCCGTCGGTGCCGAAACCGCGGACCGAATAGCTGGTCGCGAAGGCGCTCTGGTTCTGGCTGACGCGGAGCGAGGGGACCACGGTGGCAAGATCGGCGACGTCGCGGATCTGCGCGCGCTCGATGGTTTCCGCGGTGGTCACGCTGACCGCGACCGGGGTTTCCTGCAGCGTCTGTTCGCGCTTGGTCGCGGTAACGACGATGACATTGCCTGTCCCTGCATCGGAGGCATCGGGAATATTGTCGCCATCGCTGTCGACTTCTTCCTGCACATCTCCGAGGTCATCGGCGTCCTGCGCCGAAACCGAAACCGGCAGGGCGATGGCCGCGACACCGGCGAGCATGGCAGTACGAACGGTCGCAGTGCGGCCGAAGGCGGTGAATTTCATGAATGGTCCTCTTCTCTCAAGACGTATCTTGGTCTGCTGCGCAGCACCCACAACGCGCATGCGACGGCCAAATATCAGACTCACGCAGCCTCTCAAGCGTTTACCAGACGAGCGTATGCGCTGATCCGACCACTGTGCCTTTCGCGCTACACCGCTACGTCTTGCCGCAGTGCAGCATCTCGGCTAGGGGCGCGACCGAAACACGCAACGCCCTTATGCGTTGACGTTACGGCACCCTAATCGAAAGCACTTTTCCATGTCCCGCGACCTGCGCAACGTGGCGATCATCGCCCACGTCGACCACGGCAAGACCACTCTCGTCGACCAGCTTTTCCGCCAGTCCGGCACCTTCCGCGAAAACCAGCGCGTCGAGGAACGCGCGATGGATTCGAACGATCTGGAAAAGGAACGCGGGATCACGATTCTCGCCAAGTGCACCAGCGTCGAATGGAACGGCACGCGCATCAACATCGTCGATACGCCCGGCCACGCCGACTTCGGCGCCGAGGTGGAACGCATCCTGAGCATGGTCGACGGCGTGATCCTGCTGGTCGACAGCGCTGAAGGTCCGATGCCGCAGACCAAGTTCGTCACCGGCAAGGCGCTCGCTCTCGGCCTGCGCCCGATCGTGGTCGTCAACAAGATCGACCGCGGCGACGCGCGCCCGCAGGCGGTGCTGGACGAGGTGTTCGACCTGTTCGCCTCGCTCGATGCGAATGACGACCAGCTCGACTTCCCGAGCCTGTGGGCCTCGGGCCGCGATGGCTACGCGAGCGATGACGAGCATGCCCGCGAAGGCAATCTCGAACCGCTGTTCCAGCTGATCGTCGATCACGTTCCGGCTCCGGGTCTCGACACCGAAGCGCCGTTCAGCTTCCTCGCCACATTGCTCGATCGCGACAATTTCATGGGCCGCGTGCTCACCGGCCGTGTCCAATCGGGCAAGCTGAACGTCAACGACCCGATTCATGCGCTCGATTCGCAGGGCAACGTCATCGAAGTCGGCCGGGCGACCAAGCTGCTCAGCTTCGACGGTCTCGACCGCGTACCGGTCGACCACGCCGAAGCGGGCGACATCATCGCGCTGGCGGGCCTCGAAAAGGCGACCGTCGCCAACACCATCGCCGATCCCAGCGTGAAGACGCCGATCGAGGCGCAGCCGATCGATCCGCCCACGCTGGCCATGCAGTTCTCGGTCAATGACAGCCCGCTTGCCGGGCGCGAGGGCAGCAAGGTGACCAGCCGCATGATCCGCGACCGCCTCTATCGCGAAGCGGAAACCAACGTCGCGATCCGCATCACCGAGAGCGACGACAAGGACAGCTTCGAAGTCGCCGGGCGCGGCGAATTGCAGCTCGGCGTGCTGATCGAAACCATGCGCCGCGAAGGCTTCGAACTAGGCATCAGCCGCCCGCGCGTGCTGTTCCGCACCGAAGACGGCCAGCGCATGGAACCGTTCGAAACGGTCGTCATCGACGTCGACGACGAGCATTCGGGCACGGTCGTCGAGAAGATGCAGCGCCGCAAGGCGGAGCTGACCGAAATGCGCCCATCGGGCCAGGGCAAGACCCGCATTACTTTCTCCGCGCCCTCGCGTGGCCTGATCGGCTATCACGGCGAATTCCTGTCGGATACGCGCGGCACGGGCATCATGAACCGCCTGTTCGAAAAGTACGACAGCTATCGCGGCCCGATCGAAGGTCGCCAGAACGGCGTGCTGATCTCGATGGTCCCGGGCGAAGCCGTGGGCTACGCGCTCAACGCACTGGAAGATCGCGGCGAGCTGTTCATCCGCCCGCAGGCCAAGATCTATGAAGGCATGATCATCGGCGAGAACGCCAAGCCCGACGATCTCGAAGTCAACCCGATGAAGTCCAAGCAGCTGACGAACTTCCGTTCGACCGGCAAGGACGACGCCATCCGCCTCACCCCGCCGCGCGTGATGACACTGGAACAGGCCATCGCCTATATCGACGACGACGAGATGGTCGAAGTGACGCCGGAAAGCATCCGCCTGCGCAAGGCGATCCTCGACCCGCACGAGCGCAAGCGCGCCAAGCGCGCCGCGCAGGTCTAGGCGTTCAGAGCCGCTGGTTTTCCCGCTTTCGGACCGAAAGTGAAGTAGATCAGCGGAACCAGCAGGAACGATCCGAAGACGATCGCCGGGACCGGCAAGCCAAGCTCGTCGGCAAAGGTTATCGACGGTGCGCGCACCGTCTCGCTCACCGCAAGCGCCATGCGCAGTGCGTGGCGCCGCGTGCGGTCGAGGCGAGAAACGGTATCTGCCCGCAGATAGCGCAGGTCGAGTACGGCAAAGTAGGCGAGGATCGCGAAAAACGCCGCCGGTGCGATGAAGAAGGGTGTCCCGGCGAGCAGGAAGCGGATCGATACCGCGCATATCGCCAGCATCGCCAGGCCAAGCAGCACGAGCAGCGACCATTCGCCGCGACGCGCCCACATCCACTGCGGGTTGAGCGCCAGGATTGCAGTTCCCAATGCGTAGATGGCCACAGTCGCCTGGATCATGGCGAGTGGCAGTGGGTTATCGAGCATGAAGACCCAAGCGGTCGCCGCCGCGATCAGCATTCCGGTTACGAAGACCCAGCCCGCCTGCCGATGGAGCTTTCCACCTTTGCGGACTGCCAGCGCCACGATGGCGGCCCCCGCCGCGCCGAAGCCCAGCACCAGATGCAGCACATGGCTGGCAATATCGACAGGCTCCCCAAGCATATGCCAGTCCCCCTCGGCCAATGACCAAGAATACCAGCATCACGCCGAGGTGGGAAGCGCCGGGCATTTTCGGCAACGAAAAGGGGCGGCCGCAATGCGACCGCCCCTCTCGATTGCCGGTTTGTTGCCGGTCAGAAGCGGAAGTTCACACCTGCACGGAACGAGTCGACCGTCAGATTGCTGTCGCTCGGGCGCAAATTCGTGCCACCGGAGGTCAGGAGGAACGGGTTGGTCGCGGGTGCCGAACCTGCACCGACGGCAACGTAGTAGTCGTCGTTCTCATAGCGGGTGCGCAGGTATTCGAGATTGAGACTGATATTGTCCGTGATGTACAATTCGGCACCGGCACCGAACTGCCCGCCCCAGAGCCAGTCATCATCGTTCATCTGGGTGAAGCTGTTGGCCGTATTGGTGGTGGTGAAAGCGTGATCCATCTTGCCGTAAACGACACCGCCCGTGGCGTAGATCAGGCCGCGGCCATCACCGGGCGAGATGCCGAACCGGCCACGCAAGGCGACCGAGTAGTCGACTTCGCGCGAGACGGTGTAGCTTGCCGGGGTAGTGCTGAAACCGGTGGTGAAATCGGTGGCATTGGATTTTGCGCCCTCGAGCACCACACCGGCAACACCCCATTCGCCGAGGCGCTGGTCGATACCGATCTTGGCGGAATAGCCGAGTGCCGCATCATCGTCGCCGCATGTCGGGGTAGCCGGACCGGCATTCGGCGTCCCATTGCACAGACCGGGCGAAAAGGCGTTGGCACCCGTAGTCGTTCTCACGGAGTCATCGAAGTCGCCGTCCTGATCGGTGTCGAACACCAGTCCTTCGTTACTGCTGTCATCGATGAATTCGCCGTTCAGCGAACCACCAACATAAAAACCGTTAAAGTAATCTGGCTCGGCGTCCTGCGCAGCGGCAGGTTGAGCGAGAGCGCCCGCGAAAATCGCGGTGGCCAATACTGTCGAATATTTCATTGAAAAACCTGTATGTTGCGTGGACCCTGTTGCCGATACAGACGCCCGAGACCGAAACGGGTTCCGGATATTTTGGCCACAAGTATAACCTGATGCAAAATCGTCACAGTTCGAAGCCGCATCTATTCCAGATCCGATCCTCGGCTCGATCCGCGCCGGTCAGGCGAAAAATCGGCGATCTTCTGACCTGTCGCTAATCACCATCATGCGGAATTCCGGGGCTACGGTGGCAAGCGCGACGCTCTTCTGTTAGAGGGCGCTGCCATGCAGACGGGAACATATATTTCACTCGCCTTATATTTTATTCTCATGCTCGCGATCGGTTTGTGGGCGTGGAAGCGCTCGACCGACACCAGCGAGGGCTATCTCCTCGCCGGGCGCAACCTTCACCCGGCAGTCGCCGCGCTGTCGGCAGGCGCTTCGGATATGAGCGGCTGGCTGCTGCTGGGTCTGCCCGGCGCGCTCTACGCCAGCGGGCTGGTCGAAGCCTGGATCGGCATCGGGCTGTTCGTGGGCGCACTGGCCAACTGGTTCATCGTTGCGCCGCGCCTGCGCGAGCAGACCGAAAGCTATGGCAACGCGCTGACGATCCCCGAATTCCTCGCCAACCGCTTCCCGGACAAGGCCGTCGCGCTGCGGGTCATTTCGGCGCTGATCGTGGTGGTGTTCTTCTCCGTCTATACCGCAGCGGGCCTGGTCGGCGGCGGCAAGCTGTTCGAGACGAGCTTCGCCGGGCTGTTCGGCAATGTCGGCATGTCCGATTACATGCTCGGCATCTGGATCACCGCACTGGTGGTGCTGGCCTATACCATGGTCGGCGGTTTCCTGGCCGTCAGCCTGACCGACTTCGTGCAGGGCCTGATCATGGTCGTGGCGCTCGTCGTCATGCCACTGGTCGTCATGTTCGGCGAAGGCGGCAGTGCGGGCGGGTCGCTGACCGAAGTTCCGGTCGACGGCTTCCTCAGTCTCACCAACGGCCTCACCGTGCTGGGCTTCATCAGCGCCGTGACATGGGGCCTCGGCTATTTCGGCCAGCCGCATATCATCGTGCGTTTCATGGCGATCGACACGGTTGAGAAAGTTCGCCCGGCGCGCAATATCGGCATGACCTGGATGGGCGTTGCCCTGCTCGGCTCGATCGGCATCGGTATCGCCGGGCGCGCCTTTGCCGAGCGCAACGGTATCCTTGTCGAAGATCCCGAAACGATCTTCATCGTGCTGGCCAATTTGCTGTTCCATCCGCTGGTGACCGGGTTCCTGCTGGCCGCCCTGCTGGCGGCGATCATGTCGACCATCTCTTCGCAGCTGCTGGTCGCTTCCAGTTCGCTGACGGAGGACTTCTACAAGCTGTTCTTCCGCAAGAACGCGTCGGAACGCGAGAGCGTCAATGTCGGTCGCATCTGCGTGGCACTGGTGGCCATAGCGGCAATCATCATCGCCAGCGATCCAGAGAGCGAGGTGCTTGGGCTCGTGTCCAACGCATGGGCCGGTTTCGGCGCGGCTTTCGGCCCGCTTATCATCCTCTCCCTGACATGGGACCGCATGACCGGCGCAGGTGCCGTCGCTGGCCTCGTTACCGGCGCAACCGTGGTCATGGCATGGATCGCGCTGGGCTGGAATGCGGCGCTGCCGGGTATGGATCAGGGGCTTTACGAGATCGTCCCCGGCTTCATCGCCGCCTGGCTCGCTATCGTATTGGTAAGCAAGGCGACTGCGGCAACGGCCGAGCGGCCCTTGCCAGCCTGACGCGCTTTCTTCACACCGTCTCCGACATGAGGAGACGAATATGAGAGCGATACTCGCTGGCGTAGCCGCCCTTGCCCTGACCGCCAGCCCCGCAGCGGCGCAGGACACGGCGGAAAAACCGACGGTCGAGCAGCAGATCGGCGCTGGCGGGCGGCCCGTCGGGGCGAACTGGTCGCGCAGTCCGGTGGTGGCGCAGCACGGCATGGCGGCGACCGCCCACCCGCTGGCGACGCAGATCGCGCTGGATGTGCTCAAGGACGGCGGCAGCGCGGTCGATGCGGCGATCGCCGCCAATGCCGCACTCGGCCTGATGGAGCCGACCGGGAACGGCATAGGTGGCGACCTCTTCGCGATCATCTACGATCCGAAGACGCAGCAGCTCTACGGCATCAACGGCTCGGGCCGTTCGCCCAAGGGCCAGACGCTCGACCAGCTCAAGGAGAAGCTGAACGGGGCCGATGCCCTGCCCCCTTATGGCGCCCTGCCGATCACCATCCCCGGCACGGTCGATGCCTGGTTCGCCATGCACGAGCGGTTCGGCAAGCGCAGCATGGCCGAAAACCTCGCCCCCACTGTTCGCTATGCCCGCGAAGGCCATCCGATCGCCCCGGTGATCGGCATGTATCTGGCTCTCAACCTCAAGCGGTTCGAACAGAATAGCGCGGACTTCGATTTCACCAACGCGCGCAAGCTCTGGTTCTCCGACGGTACGGCACCCGAGGCGGGCGAGATCTTCAAGAATCCGGACCTCGCCAACACGCTCGAAACCATCGGGCGCGAAGGCCGCGACGCCTATTACGACGGTGCGCTGACCGATGGGATCGTCGACTACCTGCAAGCACACGGCAGCGCCTTCACGCGCGAGGATTTCGCTGCGCACAGCAGCGAATGGGTCGAACCCGCCTGCGTCGGCTACAAGGACGGCTACGAACTGTGCGAATTGCCGCCCAACAGCCAGGGCTTCGCCGCGCTGCAGATGGTCAACATCCTCAAGAATGTCGACCTGTCCCAGTGGGAACGCGGCAGTCCGGAAACCATGCATTATATGGTCGAAGCCAAGCGCATCGCCTATGCCGACGTTGCGCGCTTCTACGCCGATCCCGACTTCACCAAATTCCCGCAAGACCTGTTGTCCGAAGAATACGGTGCGAAGCGCTTCAAGCTGATTGACCCAGCCAAAGCCACGCCGGAATTCGGACCGGGAGAACCCAAGCTGGAGGGCGAAGGCGACACCACCTATATGACCGTGGTCGATGGCGACGGCATGATGGTCAGCCTGATCCAGTCGAACTATCGCGGCATGGGCGGCGGGCTGGTTGCGCCGGGAACGGGGTTCATGTTCCAGGATCGCGGCGAATTGTTCAGCCTCGATCCTGCACATACCAATGCCTACGCGCCCGGCAAGCGGCCGTTCCACACGATCATCCCGGCTTTCGTGAAGAAGGACGGCAAGCCCTATATGACGCTGGGCCTGATGGGTGGCGGCATGCAGCCGCAGGGCCATGTGCAGGTGCTCGTCAATATCGTCGACTATGGCATGAATTTGCAGGAGGCGGGCGACGCCGCGCGCTTCAACCACGATGGCGGCCCGCAGCCGACGGAAGCCTTCGAAGGCCCCTTTGCCGACCCTCTCGGCACGCTGTTCGTCGAACCCGGCATTCCTGCCCATACGGTCGAGGCACTGCGCGCCATGGGGCACAAGGTCGAGGTGGTCGACAACGGCATGATGTTCGGCGGCTACGAGGCCATCGCCCGGGACCCGGAAACCGGCGTGCTGACCGGCGCGACCGAGATGCGCAAGGATGGGCAGGCTGCAGGCTATTAGAGGAGAACGACATGGCGAAGGTTACCGGACTGGGCGGCGTGTTCTACGTGGTGGAGGACCCGGCGGCGACGCGGGCGTGGTATCGCGACACGCTCGGCATCGACGGCGAATACGGGCCGCAGCTCGACTGGGCGGAAGAGACGGGCGAGAAACCCTATTCGCTGATCAGCCATTTCACCGACAATGAATATATCAAGCCCGGCACCGGCGGGTTCATGATCAACCTGAGGGTGGATGATTGCGACGGTATGGTCGCGCAACTGGAGGCTAAGGGCGTCGAGGTACTGGGCCATGTCGACGAAGGCTATGGCAAGTTCGCCTGGATCCTCGATCCGAACGGCATAAAGATCGAGCTGTGGGAGCAGGTCCAGGCCCCCGAATAGCCGGACCGGAGCAGTTCCGGCCGCTCTTTTCGCACGGGCGTTAGGCTAAAATTAACCATGTTTGGCGGATAGTCTTCGCATGCGATCGCTTCCCGCCTTCTCTCTCCTGGTCCTCCTGACCCTGGCGGGATGCGGCGCAGTACCTGGTTCCAAGCCGGCCGACCGGGTCGCGCGGCAGGCGGGGTCCGTCCCCGTCAGTGTCGCGCGGCCCGAGGCTCGCCAGTGCCAGGCGCAACTGGGGCAGACGGGTTCGCGCTTCGCGCCTCTGCCCGACAAATATTACGGGGCCGGCTGCTCGACGACCAACAGCGTGAGCCTCTCCGGTGTCGGGGGCGATAACAGCCAATTCACCGTTACCAATCTCGGCGCGGTTGCCTGCCCGCTGGCGAACACCTTCGCCGGATGGGCACGATACGGGGTCGATCGCGCAGCCCGCCAGATCCTCGGCAGCCCGCTCCAGCGGATCGAGACGATGGGCAGCTATTCCTGCCGCAATGTCGCCGGAACGGGGCGTCTTTCGGCCCATTCACGCGCCGAAGCGGTCGATGTCGCGGCCTTCGTTCTGGCGGACGGGCGGCGGATTTCAGTCCAAGGCGGCTGGAACGCCTCGCGCGAGGAACGCGAATTCCTGCGGGTCATCCATTCCAGCGCCTGCAAGCGCTTCGGCACCGTGCTGGGGCCCGACTACAACAAGGCCCATCACGACCACTTCCACCTTGAACACGGCAGCGGCAACTACTGCCGCTAGGAAGCCATTGCCCGTCGCGTCGCGTATCTCTCGCCGTCGAGACGCGCTTCGAAGAAAAGCCGGATTGCCTGCGCCAGATGCTCCGCATCCAGTTTGGTCATCATGTTCGCCCGGTGGATTTCGACCGTGCGGGGGCTGATATCGAGTTCTCTGGCAATCATCTTGTTGCTGCATCCCTCGGTCAGCCAGCCGAGCACCTGGCGTTCCCGCGGGGACAGATTGGCGATGCGGCTGCGCGCCTCGACAATTCTCCGCTGTGCCTCCGCATGCTCATCGGCATCGGACAAAATCCGGGCGATCGACCCGGACAGGCGTTCGGGGCGCAGGGGCAAGCTCATGTAATCGAGCACCCCGGCCTTGATGGCATCGACCACCTGGGACGGGCGCGGGTCCCAGGAGGTTGCGATAACCGGAACCCATGACCCCTTGGAGGACAGTGCCCGCAGGACATCGAGGGCATTGCCGTGCGAAGGCCCATCGCTGGCAAGCACGATACCCGACTGGGGCGGATGCTGCATCAGTTCCGCCGTGTCGGCATAAACCTCGCTATGATGTCCGAGACTGAAAACAAGGTGGGACTGTTCTGCACGGCATCTGCTCGTCCCACCCACGATATGGATTGTGTGCTGTTCGTTCATGCATGACGGGATGCGCTGATAGGTAGTCGCGCGTAATCCGTAGAACTACCGCCCCGGGTATTTACGGATGCAAACAAGCGCAGATCGGGTAATTTTACCTAGTTCCCTCGCCCGCAAGATATGCGTATTTTTATTCTTCGCGGTAAAAACTGTAATCCGGAAGTGAATGGAATGCGTTTTTCAGCGCATCTCCCCAGCTCGACGAGATGGCCTGGAAATAGGGATCGTCGTGGGTCACCCGGTGTTCGTGCTTGGCGGCGAAGCCGTCGCGTTCGATCACCTGAAGATCGAGCGGCAATCCGACGGACAGATTGGCCTTCAAGGTGGAATCGAAGCTGACCATCAGCAGCTTGACCGCGTCTTCCATGCTCATCGCCGGATCATAGCCGCGGATGATGATCGGGCGCCCGTATTTGGTTTCGCCGATCTGGAAAAAGGGCGTGTCCCTGCTCGCCTCGATGAAATTGCCTTCGGGATAGACCATGAACAGGCGCGGTTCCATTCCGGCGATCTGGCCGGCGACGATGATCGAGGCGGTGAAACGCCCCCTGCCCTTCACCCCGTTGGCGTCCTGCCGCTCCGCGATGATGCAGCGCAGCAGCTTGCCGATCTCGGTCGCGACCTGGAACATGGTGGGCGATTTGAGGATGATGTTGTCGCGCTCGTCCGGCTCTTTCATCCGCTCTTCGAGCTGGCTGATCACCGCCTGCGTGCTGGCGAGGTTGCCCGCCGTCATCAGCGTGATGATCCTCTCCCCCGGGACGTTCCAAGTGAACATCTTGCGGAACACGGAAATGTTGTCGACGCCGGAATTGGTGCGCGTATCGCTCATCAGGACGAGCCCTTTGTCGAGCACCATGCCCACGCAGTAAGTCATCGAAAATTATCCTCTCGGCAGTTCTACTGCTGCACTTGCTGCTGCTCTACCGCGACATCGACCTCGAGCACGGTCGACGTGGTGCCGAAGCTGATTCCGGTCACCGGCGCGGCATCGCGGTAATCGCGTCCCGTTGCAACCCGAACATAGCGTTCGTCCGGGCTGATCCCGTTGGAAATGTCGAAGCCGACCCAACCCAGTTCCTTGACATAGGCTTCGGCCCAGGCGTGACCCGCCTCCTGTTCGACGCGGTCGTTCATCATCAGATAGCCGCTGACATAGCGCGCCGGAATGCCCAGCGAGCGGGCAATGCCGATGAATATATGCGCATGATCCTGGCACACCCCATTGCCCGCTGCGAAGGCCTCTTCGGCGATAGTCCGCGAATGCGTGGTCCCGGTCTTGTAATCGACCCGTTCGAGGATGGCGCGGGACAGGCTGTGCAGCATGTCGATACGGTCTTCGCCCCGCTTTTCCATATCCGTCGTCAACTTGCGCATCCCGGGACCCGGCCTGGTCTGCGGCGTCTGCCCCAGAAAGCTCCACAGGGGCAGGTGCCCGGCATGACGCCCGATGACGCCTGCATGGTCATGCGTGTCCACCGTTCCGCGGCAGGTGACGGTCACCTGCTGGGCACCGGATTCCACCGATACCAGCGTCACGGTGTTGTGGTGCTGATCCTCATAGCTGAGTTCGAGATGGGCATTGTCGTATTCCATCTCCCATTCGAGGATTTCCTGACCCTGCGTTTCCTTGGGTGTCAGCCGAAGGCGCTGCAAGGCATGCACCACGGGAGTGTCGAACCGATAGCGGGTGGTATGGCGGATGGAGAGTCGCATCAGGCGAGGAACCTGTAGTCTGTGGCGATCGCATCACCGATCGCGACGTTGCATCTCATGAATTCGACCAGGAATTCGTGGAGCCCCTGATCGAAAACATCTTCGATCGACAGGCCGGAAATCCGTGTATCGGCTTCGCGCATGAGGGCGTTGCTCTCGCCCTCATGGCCATGCAGCCGGGCGAGCGCGGCGAGGTTCGTGCGCAGTTCGGAATGGCAGAATGCCAGGCTGCGCGGAAAGGCATCGTCGAGGATGAGAAATTTGCAGATCCCCTGCGCGTCGATCTGTCCCGCATTCAACCAGCGATAGGCACGGTCACCCGATACGGAGCGGAGAACCTGATCCCACTGGCCCGTGTCGAGGCTTGAGCCGACATAGGACAGCGACGGCAGCAGCAGGTAGTATTTGATATCGAGAATGCGCGCGACGCTGTCGCCACGCTCGATGAACGTACCGGCCTGCGCGAAATGATACCCCTCGTCGCGCAGCATGGACCCTTCCATCGCCCCATGCGCAAGCGTACCCGCCCGGCGTATCGTGGCGACCGTTTCCAGCACGCGGTTTTCACCCACGGGCTTGGCCAGCTGGTCCTTTATCGCCAGCCAGTTCTCGTTGATGGCTTCCCACAGTTCGCCGCTGATCGCATTGCGCGCCAGCCGCGCATTCTGGCGAACCTGCCCGAACATGGCGAGGATGGAGGACGGGTTGTCCCTGTCGCGAAGAATGAAGTTCCACGCCTGCATGCCGGTATAGGTCGCATGCTTGGCCTCGTATCCCGCACGCTGGCCTGCGGTGGACATGACCGACCGCCATTCCTCTTCCGCCGTCACGAGGTCGCGGGTGAGCGCCATGCGCAGCCCGGCATCGAGCAGGCGCGCAGTGTTCTCCGCCCGCTCGAGATAGCGGAACATCCAGAAGAGGCCGTTGGCGGTTCGTCCCAGCATCAGTCTTTGAGCACCCAGGTGTCTTTGGTGCCGCCGCCCTGGCTCGAATTGACCACCAGCGAACCCTGCTTCAGCGCAACCCGGGTGAGCCCGCCCGGCGTAATGTCGATCTTGTCGGGCGACACCAGCACGAAGGGCCTGAGGTCGACATGGCGGGGGGCCAGGCCCTTCTTCGTGAAGATCGGGCAGGTCGACAGCGCCAGCGTAGGCTGGGCGATATAGTTATGGGGTTTCTCGACGATCTTGCGGCGGAATTCCTCGATTTCCTTCTTCGAGGCGGTCGGACCGATAAGCATGCCGTAACCGCCCGAGCCGTGAACTTCCTTGACCACCAGTTCGGCAAGATTGTCGAGCACGTATCTGCACGATTCCTCGTCTGCACAGCGGTGCGTCTCGACATTGGGCAGCAGGGGCTTTTCGCCGGTATAGAACTCGACGATTTCCGGCATGAAGGAATAGATCGCCTTGTCATCGGCCACGCCGGTGCCGGGCGCATTGGCGATCGTGATCTTGCCGGAGCGATAGACATCCATGATGCCCGGCACGCCAAGCACGCTGTCCTCGTTGAAGGTCAACGGATCGAGGAACTCGTCGTCGACGCGGCGATAGATCACGTCCACCGGGTGATAGCCGCGCGTGGTGCGCATGGCGACGCGCCCGTCGATCACTCTCAAATCGCTGCCTTCGACAAGTTCGGCGCCCATCTGGTCGGCCAGAAAGGCGTGTTCGAAATAGGCCGAATTGTAGATCCCCGGCGTCAGCACCGCGACGGTCGGCTTGCCCCTGCAGCACTCGGGGGCGCAGGCGGCAAGACTCTTGGCGAGACGGCGCGGATAGTCCGAAACCTGCTCTACCGGAACGCGCATGAACAGTTCCGGGAACATCGCCATCATGGTTTCGCGATTTTCGAGCATGTAGCTGACGCCCGATGGCGTGCGGGCATTGTCTTCGAGCACGTAGAACTCGTCCGGCCCCGTGCGTACCAGATCGATGCCGACGATATGCGTATAGACGCCGCCCGGCGGGGTGAAGCCGACCATATGCGGCAACCAGGCATCGTTATTGCTGAACAGGCGTTCGGGAATCCGGCCCGCGCGGATGATCTCCTGACGGTGATAGAGATCGTGCATGAAGGCGTTGAGTGCCGAAACCCGCTGTTCGATCCCGCGGGTCAGCTTGCGCCATTCGGCCGCGCTTATGACGCGTGGCACCATGTCGAAGGGGATCAGCCGCTCTTCGGCCTCGTCCTCGCCATAGACGTTGAAGGTGATGCCGGTCTTGCGGAAATTCGTTTCCGCTTCGGCATGTTTGCGGCGCAGCAGGGCATTGTCCTGACCGTCGAACCACTCGCAATAACCCGCGTAAGCTTCGCGTACGCCGCCGTCCGGCTCGCGCATTTCGTCGAAATAATCGGCGCTGCGGCTCATAGTCCCCCGAAATTACTGCATATGTTGCTATGCACAACATATGTTGCTTTGCACAATAAGCAACGCGTGAACGGAAAGTCCACCTTCAGGGAAACAAAGGTTCAGTCGCTGTCAAGTTCCCTCAGCACCGCATCGGCCGCCTCATAGGTCAGCACGAACCCCATATGCGAACACCGAAGGGCCCTGGTACGATCGCGCTCACCCGGCTTTCCGCAAGCGGCGCGGGGATGCACGATGCCATCGCGCGGGCTCCAGAACGCCACCGTGTCCACCGGCGGCTTTTCATGGATGACCGTGTCGATTTCCGGTTCGTCCACACGATGGCCGGCGATCGCCTGATAGGCCCGCCAGCCATTGTTGGCACGTGGGCTGCCGGAGAACGGCGAACCCATGGTAATGACCTTGGCGACCTTGTCCGGATGCGCCTTGGCCAGTTCGCGCGCCATCACCCCGCCGAGGCTCCAGCCGACGAGATGGATCGGCGCGCCGGTCCGGCGGTAGAGATCGACAAGGCGGCTTTCGACCTTGCGAAAACGCGTTTCGGTCGCTCCGAAATTATAGCCGAGTCCCCATTTCTTGGTGACATGCCCGGCCTTTTCGAGCTTGCGCGCCATCCAGCGCATGCGGATCGGGTGCGCCCCGAAGCCGGGCAGCAGCATGACCGTTTTCGGGTTCCGGGCCGCAGATATCTCGAGCGGAGGACCGACCAGACGACGCAGCGGTTCGAGCGGCCAGAGGAATTCGCGCAGCAGCAATTGCCAGCGCGGACCGCGCGCATCGTCGGGGCGCGGCTCGGCAGCCAGTGCCCAGCGGCGCGCCAGCTCCTCGCGGTTTACGAATGCAGTGTCTTTAAACGGTAACGTTGCCATCACCGCGTAATAATGCATGAAGCCGATTAATGGCTCCCGAATTTCATTCGGTCATTCAAGCGTCGCAATCGCCGATGCGTTCCTGCGAGCTTTTCATGGTCATTTTCATCGTCTGACCGTTCGGCCCTTCGGCATCCATGGTCATCGTCATTTCGGACGAGGTTTCGCTGCCCGTGCCGGTCATGGTCATCCGTGCGGCGCCCTGCCCGTCGGCATTGCAGTTCATGATCGCATCGATCTGACCGCCAGCGGCATCGAATTTCTCGAAGCTGCAATTGGTGTCATTGTCCTGCGCCTGCCGGGCCATTTCCTCGAAGCCCTTGTCCGCCTCTTCCTTGGTAAGGCAGTATTCGTGGGTCTGCGGCCCCCGGTCGAACATGCCGCGCATCATGTCCTGCACCTGCTGCGGCGCGTCGGGCATCGAGACGTCGACGAATTCCACGGTTGCGCGATATTTGCCGGGCTGGGGCCTCACCATATCCGCAGACTTGGCCGCGGCCTCTTCCATCGTGATTTCGCCGTCCCCATCGACATCGGCGCTGCTTCCCCCGCAGGCGGCAAGGGCCAGGCTGGCGGCGGCGGCGGTCACGATACGGTGCATGAATGATCTCCCCTATTGGTCGATCGGAAAGCTAGCAGCCGCGCCGCGCGAGGCAAGCACCGTTGCGCCCTGCCCCGATGTTCTCCATATGTGCGCGCATGAGCGAACTCGTCATTCGAAGGGGGCTGGAAGAGCCGGACACAACCGGCGAGTTCGTCCCCCACAAGCCTGCCCGTCCCGAAAAATCGATGGGCGGCAGGAAGTTCAAGCTCGTCAGCGACTATACGCCGTCGGGCGACCAGCCGACCGCGATCGCCGAACTGACCGGGGCGGCAAAGGACGGCGAACAGACGCAGGTGCTGCTCGGCGTCACCGGGTCGGGCAAGACTTTCACCATGGCCAAGGTGATCGAGGAATTGCAGCGCCCGGCGCTGATCCTTGCGCCCAACAAGATCCTCGCCGCGCAGCTCTATGGCGAATTCAAGAGCTTCTTCCCGGAAAACGCGGTCGAGTATTTCGTCAGCTATTACGATTACTACCAGCCCGAAGCCTACGTCCCCCGGTCGGACACCTATATCGAGAAGGAAAGCTCGGTGAACGAGGCGATCGACCGGATGCGCCACTCGGCTACCCGCGCGCTGCTCGAACGCGACGATGTGATCATCGTTGCCTCGGTGAGCTGCCTCTACGGTATCGGTTCGGTCGAAACCTATTCGGCGATGATCTTCGATATCAAGAAGGACCAGACGGTCGACCAGCGCGAGCTGATCCGCAAGCTCGTCGCGCTGCAATACAAGCGCAACGATGCCGCCTTCGCGCGCGGCAATTTCCGTGTGCGCGGCGACAATCTGGAGATCTTCCCAAGCCACTACGAGGACATGGCCTGGCGGATCAGCTTCTTCGGCGACGAGATCGAGGACATTAGCGAATTCGACCCGCTGACGGGCAAGAAGGGCGCGAGCCTCGACAAGGTGCGCGTTTACGCCAATTCGCACTACGTCACCCCCGGCCCGACGATGAAACAGGCCAGCGAGGCGATCAAGTTCGAGCTGCAGGAGCGGCTCAAGGAATTGCACGAGGAAGGCCGCCTGCTCGAAGCCCAGCGGCTGGAGCAGCGCACCAATTTCGACCTCGAGATGATTGCCGCCACCGGAAGCTGCGCCGGGATCGAGAATTACAGCCGCTTCCTCACCGGCCGCCTGCCGGGCGAACCGCCGCCGACGCTGTTCGAATATTTGCCCGAAAACGCGCTGCTGTTCGTCGACGAAAGCCACCAGACCGTACCGCAGATCGGCGCGATGGCGCGCGGCGACCATCGCCGCAAGATCACGCTGGCCGAATATGGCTTCCGCCTGCCGAGCTGTATCGACAACCGCCCGCTGCGCTTCAACGAATGGGACGCGATGCGTCCGCAGACCTTCGCGGTTTCGGCGACGCCCGGTAGTTGGGAAATGGAGCAGACCGGCGGCGTCTTCGCCGAACAGGTCATCCGCCCCACCGGCCTGATCGATCCGCCGGTCGATATCCGCCCGGTCGAGGACCAGGTCCAGGACTGCATCGAGGAGTGCAAGAAGACCGCCGCCAAGGGTTATCGCACGCTGGTCACCACGCTGACCAAGCGGATGGCCGAAGACCTCACCGAATTCATGCACGAAGCGGGCGTGAAGGTTCGCTACATGCACTCCGACGTGGAGACGCTGGAGCGTATCGAACTGATCCGCGATTTGCGGCTTGGTGTGTACGACGTCTTGGTCGGTATCAACCTTTTGCGCGAAGGTCTCGACATTCCCGAGTGTGGTCTAGTTTGCATTCTCGATGCCGATAAGGAAGGCTTCCTGCGCTCGGAAACCTCGTTAATTCAAACAATTGGCCGCGCCGCGCGCAATGTCGACGGGCGCGTGATCCTCTACGCCGACCGTGTGACCGGCTCCATGGAACGCGCCATGGCAGAGACAGAGCGCCGCCGCGAAAAACAGCGCGAATACAACGAGAAACACGGCATTACGCCCCAGACGATCAAACGCCGGATCGCCGACATCGTAGCCCATACCGCCAGCCAGGACGGAGTCACCGTCGAAACCGGCGACGACGAGCACAACAATCTCGTCGGGCACAATCTGCGCGCCTATATCGAGGATCTCGAAAAGCGCATGCGCGCCGCCGCCGCCGACCTCGAATTCGAGGAAGCCGGACGCCTGCGCGACGAAATCCGTCGCCTCGAAAACGACGAGCTCGGACTCGGCGAGGAAGACAAGAAGGCACCACGAGTAGGCCGCAGCGATGCGGGGCGCCCGGGGACGCGCAAGACCCGTTACGGCAAGACTCGCTACAAGCGAATGGGCGGAAAGCCCTGATTTTCGCGCCGTTCGTCGAGTGGCAACGCCGCTCGTCCAGCTGCCATTGAACCGCCCGGTTTGCGGCGCATGATGTCTCTCGATTGGGGAGAACCATCATGCGCAGCACGTTCCTGGCCCTGGCCGCTACCATCGCTCTATCGAGCACCGCCCTCGTCACAACCGCTGCATCGGCCGCCGAGCCGGCAGTCTATTCCGCGGCCGTCGCTGCCCCCGATCGACCGACCGAAGCGAGCGAACTCGACGAGAGCCGCAAGCCCGCCGAAGTCCTCGCCTTTCTCGGCCTCGAGCCCGGCATGACCGCCGCCGACCTGCTGACAGGCACCGGCTATTGGGCGGAAATCATGGCGCATGTCGTAGGATCGCAAGGAGCGGTAATCGCCTACCAGCCGAGCCAGTTCTACACCGACGACGACAGTAAGGCCGCCTGGAGCAAGCTCGAGGCGCGCGTACCGGAGGTAAGCGAATCCCGCTATCCCTTCGACGAGTTCGCACCGCCCGCAGAATCGCTCGATTTCGCGATCATCAATCTTTCCTATCACGACATCTACTGGACTTCGGAACGCTTCAAGATCCCGACTACCGATCCTGTCGCCTATGTCGATGCGCTCTACAAAGGCATGAAACCGGGCGGTATCGTGGGCGTCATCGACCACGTGGGCGAAGGCAGCGATACGCGCGAACTAGTCGACAACCTCCACAGGATCGACCCGACCGTGGTCAAAGCCGACTTCGAACGCGCCGGTTTCGTCCTTGTCGGAGAAAGCGACATTCTCGCAAATCCCGAAGACGATCACACGAAGCTCGTCTTCGACCCGTCGATCCGCGGCAAGACCGACCGCTTCCTGATGAAGTTCGTGAAGCCGGCAGCCTAGAACTTCGTCAGGGCGTCAGCCGCGCGAAGACCTGATGGTTGCCCCGCACAATGCCTGTCCGCCTCCGACAAAATCCCAACCTCGCTCGACGGCTGCCGATTTACGAGACAGCCGGGCTTTGCCATAGGCATCTGCATGATCCATCGTCTGCTCGCCGCTGCCGCGGTCATCGCCCTGCCCTTACCACTTGCTGCTCAGGACAAAGCCGAACCTGCGGCAGAGGCGTCGGCCAAAATCGAACCTCAAATCCGCACCCGCGATATGACGGGCACCTTCGGCGGACAGCGGGTGTCCTATCGGGCGACGATTGCTGAAACCGTGCTGAAATCCGACGATGACAAACCCGAGGCGGTGATCGTCACGACCAGCTACGTAAAGCAGCCGCGGGACGCCTCGCGCCCGGTGTTTTTCCTGTTCAACGGCGGGCCGGGCTCTGGCTCGGTCTGGCTGCAAATGGGGGCTTTCGGGCCCAAGCGCGTTGCCATCCCCTCAGACGCGCGCGACGATGGCGCCCCACCATACCCGCTGCTGGACAACCCGGACAGCCTGCTCGATGTGGCCGATCTGGTCTTTATCGATCCGCCGGGCACCGGGTTCAGTTACCTGACGCAAGGTACCGACCCGAAAAAGTACTACGGGCTGGAGCAGGATGCCGAGGCGGTGGCCAAAGTCATCCGTCTGTGGCTGAACGACAATGGTCGCTGGAACAGTCCTAAGTTCCTTGGCGGCGAGAGTTACGGCACCACGCGCACGGCTATGGTCGCGCGCGAGCTGGAAGGCGAAACCTATAACGATGTCGGTCTCAACGGCCTGATCCTGATTTCGACAATCCTCGATTTCGCCGGGCGCGAACCGACACCGGGCAACGAAATGGCCTATATCGTGACGCTGCCCAACATGGCCGCCGCAGCCTATTATCACGGCAAGGTTCAGGCGGAATCGGTCGAGGCCATCGTGGAAGAGGCTCGCCGGTTCGCCATTGGTCCATTTGCTACCGCCTTGCTCAAGGGGCAGGACCTTTCCGCCGCCGAGCGTGCCTCGGTGCGCGCGGAACTCTCCCGCCTCACGGGCCTGTCGGAACAGTATCTCGACAATGCGGATCTGCGCGTCACCGACCAGCGGTTCTACAAGGAACTCCTGCGCGATCGCGGGCTCACGATAGGTCGGCTCGATTCGCGTTATACGGGCCGCGATTTCGACAATGCCGGCGAATATCCCGACAACGACCCCAGCTTCTACGGCATCGATGCGGGCTACACAGCCGCCATCAACAGCTGGACGCGGGATACGCTGGGTTTCGAGACGGACCGCGAATATCAGTCGATCGGGTTCGAGCCGGGCCGCAACTGGCAATGGACGCTGGGCGACGGGCGCAGGGCCTACCTCAACGTCGCCCCCTTTATCGGACAGGCGATGCGGCAGAACTCCGGCCTGAGGACCTTCGTCGCACAGGGCTATTACGATTTCGCCACGCCGTTCTTCGGCGCGGAGTATTCGCTGAGTCGGACCGGCATCCCGCAGGATCGCGTCGAATTCCATTATTATGATGCGGGTCACATGATGTATGTCCGCGACGAGGACCGGGCCAAGCTGTCGCGCGATATCCGCGCGTTCATTCGCGGTCGCTGAGGATAGCTTCGGTCTTTGGCTTGAATGCCGTCACGCCTGTGTCATAGGCTGAACATGCGTCGCACCCTCGCCCTCGTCCCGCTCGCAATCCTTGCTGCCTGCAAGCCACCAGCGTCGGACGATTACATCGAGCGCGCGAAGATCGACGAATCTGCACAAGGCCCGTCCGAACCCATCGATTCGCCTGACAGCGAAGGTGCGATCTGGGCTCCGGCAGGGGAAGGCGCGCGACTACTCTACGGCAAACCCGGCGAACATCCGCTATTCGCCGTGGAATGCCTCAGCGACGGGTCCGAGCCCATGCTCGCCTACACTCGCTTTGCCAAGGCCGATCCTCATGCGAAGGCGATATTGGCCTTGATCGGGAACGGCCATGTGTCCCGGCTCAACATCGATGCTGCGCAGATCGGTGACGCGTGGCGCTGGGAAGGAGAAATCGAGGCCGGCGATCCACGCCTCGATGTTCTGACCGGTAATCGCGAGGTCGAGGCGACCGTGCCCGGCGCAGGCAGCCTGATCCTGAATGCGAGCGCCCTGCCGGGCGAACTGGTCGAGCGCTGTCGCGAACTCGCCGAACCGCTTACTTCGGACGAGCCGACGCCTGCGCCTTCTCCACCAGCAGATCCGGCGTAAGAACCTGCGGCAATTGCTCGGCCTCGCCGCCGGGCGCGTACCACAGATAGAGCGGCACACCCGCCGCACCCTGCTGCGTGAGCATGCGTGAAATTTCCTCATCGCGCTGGGTCCAGTCCCCCCGCATGGCGATCACCCCGGCCTTCTCGAAGGCTTCGCGCGTCGCCTCGCGCTCTATGGCGACGCCTTCGTTGACTTTGCAGGTCACGCACCAGTCGGCGGTGAACCAGACGAAAACGGGACGCCCGCTGACGCGCGCCTCGGCCAGCGCGGCTTCGCTGTACTCGATCGGATCGAGCAGGCTTTCGGCAGACGCCGCCTGCGCCTCTGGCTGCGGAAGCAGGGCGGTGCCGAGACCTAGGAAAAGCGCGAGGACAGTAAAGACCAGCATGGCTCCAGAGCGGGCCTTGCGCTGAAAAATCCCCGTGACGAACAGGCCGACCAGCGCCGCGACGCCGAGTATGAGGACCAGGACGAGATATTCGCCCCCGCCGACACGCCAGACCAGCCATGCAAGCGCCAGCGCGGTCAGCCCCATCGGCAATGCCATCCAGCGGCGAAAAGTCTCCATCCATGCGCCGGGTCTGGGCAGCAGGCGGCGGATCGCCGGTATGAATCCGACCAGCAGGAAAGGTAGTGCAAGGCCCACTCCCAACGCCACGAAGACCAGCAGGCCGTGGATCGGCCGGATGACCAATGCGGCGCCGAGCGCCACCGCCATGAACGGTCCGGTGCATGGCGTCGCAACGAAGGCTGCCAATAGGCCAGTGGAGAAGGACCCGCCGCGCGAGGGTTCTCCGCCCGAAATCGCGACGCCTGGTACCTCGAACACACCGAGGAAATTGGCAGTGATCGCCAGCGCCAGCAGGAACAGGCCGACTACCACGACAGGCTCCTGCAACTGAAAGGCCCAGCCGATCTGTTCGCCAGCCGAACGTAGCAACAGGATCGCTCCGCCAAGCGCGGTGCAGGCCAGCACCACACCCGCCGTATAGGCCAGCGCGTCGGCTCGCGCCGTCCCCTCGTCGCCACCTGCCTTGGCCAATGCCAGCGCCTTGAGGCTGAGAATCGGGAACACACAGGGCATGATATTGAGGAGCAACCCGCCCGCCAGCGCGGCAATCAGCAGTTGCCACAGGACCGGTTCCGCGCCGCCGCCGCGAAAAGGTTTGACGCCTTCGAGCGGCACATCTCCCGGTGTCGCTGCGAGGCGCACCCCGCGACCGTCGCCGAGGTCGAGAATACCTTCGATCGCCTCCGGCCGCGGCGCCATTGCCAGTTCGACACCCAGCGGTGCCGCGATCTGCTCGATCGGCGTTTCGACAACCAGCAGGTTGCCCTCGCGTATGAAAGTCTGGACGCCGGTATAGACGGGCCGGTCTCCCTCTCCCAACTCGGGTGTGGCGAGGAAGAAATGCAGATCGCCCAGCGCGGTCGACGCGGGCAAGGGAATGCCGATCCTTAGGCGCGTGGCCGTGAATTCGAACTGTGCCGTGCTGTCGAGTTGCGGCACCACATCCGCCCGCCAGGCGTCGAAGCGCGGATCGCTGCCCGCTTGCGACGGATCGAGCGTGAGTTGCGCTTGTTGGGGAACGCAGATCTTGTCCGTGCAAGCCAGATAGCTGGCGGTGACTTCGACCGGTACGGGATTGGCGACCGCTGCATTCCGCGGCACCGTTATCGGTACGAGCACGGCGTAATTGCCCTCGTAAACGTGGTTCATCAACCCGCCGATAACGAGGCGATGGGGAAGCGGGTAAAGCGGTGCTCCTGCTTCCCACCCCTCGGGCAATCGCCAGTCCAGTTCCATGCCGAGGCCTGCATCCCCCGGGTTGGACCAATAGCCGTGCCATTCGGGCGAAGAGGGCGTGAAATGCAGCGCCACCATCCAGGTTTCGCCCGGCTGCGGGGTGCCTTCTGCCACAAGTTCGACCGGCATGCGGTCGCTGCCCGGCCCCTGCGCGGAGGCGGGCGTGGCAAGTGCCATTGCCAGCAACAGGACCAGCGCGGCGATCCGTTCCAATATCCTTGCTTCAATCACGCCGCTGCCTCTAGGGATTGCCCCCATGACAGACAAGCGAGACCTGCTGATCCTGGGCGGCGGCCTGGTGGGCATGACACTGGCGCTGGCCGCGGCGAAGAAAGGCCTTTCGAGCCATCTGGTCGACCGGGCCGATCCGGCGAGCCTGACGGCCGAGGGTTTCGACGGCCGCGCCTCCGCCATTTCGACTGCCAGCTGGCGCCTGTTTCGCCATATCGGGCTGGAACAGGTTCTCGAACCGCATGGCTGCGATATCGCGGCGATCGCCGTGCTCGATCAGATGAAAGCGGGACGCCTGGATTTCCGGCCCGAACCGCATGAAGGCACGCTGGGCCGCATGTTCGCCAACCGGCAACTGCGCCTTGCGCTGCACGAGGCAGCGGCGCAAGAGCCGCTGATTGAATGGCACGCGCCGGTCGATGTGATCGCGCGCGAACGCGGCGAATTCGGGGTGTCGGCCACGCTGGGCGATGGCCGCCTGCTCGAAGCAGCGCTGATGGTCGGCGCGGAAGGGCGCGGATCGCCCAGCCGGGAAGAGGCCGGGTTCAGGATGGCAAGCTGGGATTACAGCCACCGCGCGATGATCGTCGGGCTCGACCACAGCAAGCCGCATGAGAATGTGGCGTGGGAAATCTTCTATCCCGATGGCCCCTTCGCGTTGCTGCCTATGCTTGACGGACCGGACGGCCAGCACCGCAGCGCGCTGGTGTGGACGGTGGACGAGAAGGATGCGGCGGGCGTGCTGAAGCTGTCCGACCGCGCCTTCTTGGCCGAAGTTCATAAGCGCATGGGCGATCTGCTCGGCGAACTGACGCTCAACAGCGCGCGTTCGTCCTATCCGCTCAGCTTCCAGCATACCGCGAAGATCGTCGAACATCGCCTCGCACTTATCGGCGACAGTGCACATGGCATGCACCCGATCGCAGGGCAGGGCCTCAATCTCGGCCTGCGCGACGTCGGCGCGCTGGTCGAGGTACTCGACGAGGCAGTCCGGCTCGGCCTCGATCTCGGCGATGCGCAGGTCCTCAAGAAATACGAGGAATGGCGCGCGCTCGATGCGCTGATGGTGATGGGGGCGACCGACAGCCTGACACGCATCTTCGGCATCTCCGGCAAAACGGCGAGTGCGGTGCGCCGCCTCGGAATGGCGGGAATTCAGCGCAGTAGCTGGCTCAAGCGCTTCTTCATGGACGAGGCGCGGGGCATTTCGGGAAAGCTGCCCGAACTTTTGAAAGCCTAGCTATCTTCCGCCGGGCTCGGCTGTTCGATCCTGTTGCCCGCTCCATCGCGCAGACGGCGCGGTTCGAGTACTGCGGCGGTTTCAATCAGGTCCAGAGAGCGTTGAAGCGCGGCATACCGCTCGGCATCGCGGATCCAGCCTTCGGCGCTGCCCGCCCCCGGCAGGTTGCGGACCTCGGCAATCGCGGAATCGGTCCGACCGCTCTCGAGGAATAGGCGCGCGCGTTCGAGACGGCGCTGGGGCTGCGGCGACGGCGCACTTTCCCGGCGCACGACGAAGAGCTGCGACAGCTCTTCGCTGAACCGCGCGAACCCGGTCTTTTCGGTCGGCGCGGCGAGCCGCGGCGAAAGCCCTTCAAGCCGCGCGATCAACTGGTCGAGCGTGATCGGGTCCCGGCTGGTGCGGATGATCGTGTCGACGGCATTGGGCATGGCATCGCCAAAACGCAGCCGCAGCTGGTCCGAGAGATAGCCAAGCTCAGCCCCCTTCTCCAGCGCGCGGCGGGTGGCGAAAGCGATCAGCAGTCCCTCTGCACGCGCAGCATTGCCCGCAGCGGCCTGCGCCTGCAGGTCGAGCCGCGCTAGGCGCTGTTCGGCAGCCGCGAGGCGTGTGTCGATACCGCCCTGCTGTTCGGCAACTCGCTCGACCGCTTCCCTTGCCGCCTGACTGGCGGTCGCACTTGGCGCCGGCGTGGGCTGAGCAGTCGGACTGGCGAGCGTTTGCGGTTCGGTATCGCTGTCGGCCTCCGCTTCGTCAGCGGCAACCGGTGTCCGATCCGTCATCGAATAGACGGCATAACCGGCGACCGCACCGCCAAGCAGAAAACTCGCAAGCACGGCCATCACGACGGGCCTTGCCGAAGGCCCCTTGCGGCGGGTGCTGGTGTAATCGTTCATGTAGTTCCGTTCCGCGACCCTGTCGTCCCGCTGACAGGGACCCTCCAGCTCAATGCTCGTCGGTCTGGCACAAAGCTTGCGCCAAGGCCAGTAGCTCGCTGTCTCCGGGGGCGTCTGCGATGTGGATGGATCGCCATCCTTCGCCCGCCATTTCGGCAACGCGCGGTCCGATCACCGCCAGGTCGACCTGCGTACGATCGATCTCGTTGCGGTCGAATTCGACTTTCAGCCGCTCCACCGCCGCGCCCGAATGCAAGGCGACCACACCGCCGGTGCGCAGCAGCGCGACATCTTCGTCGGACAGGCTTTCCGGTACCGCGCGGTAGATGGTTTTCGTGTCCACCTTGATTGTATCGGGAAGACGCAGGGTCACCCGGTCTTCGCCGGCCAGCCGCAGCAGGTGCAGCTCGCGGTTGCTCAGCTCGTCCAGCAGGTTCTGCAAGCCGCCCTGCCCGGTGCGCCCAACGAGGAAGCCGGCCCTGCGCGCCGCATCGGCAGTCGCTTCGCCGACGACATGAACCGGCAGCTTCGTCAGTTTTTCGAGCTGCTTACCGCCGTGACGGAAGATATTGGCACTTCCCACCAGCAGGCCATCATACTGACCGGGCGCCGGCGCCTCCCATTCAACGGGTTCGATCGTGAACAGGGGTGCGCCCTGCACATCGAGCCCCATATCGCGCGCCATCTGCGCGCTGACCGACCAGCCCGGCTCGGGACGAAACAGGAAGAGCGGCTTCAAACGGATTGTCCGAAATGGTCGGTAACTTCGGGTGGTGCGTTGCAGAGCAACGCCTTGGCCAGGTCGAGCGGTGCCCGATCATCGCCAGCCGCGAACTCCGCAGTCTCGGCAATGCGCAGCTTGCCATCGGGGCTGAATATCGCCGCGTTCAGAACAATCCGGCCAGCTACGGTCCGTGACAAGGCAGCAATCGGGCTGCTGCACGAACCGCCCAGTCCTTCGAGCAGGCGACGCTCCGCGGCGATTTCCGCATGGCTCACCGAGTGGTCGATGGCTCCGAGAAGATCGCGCACCCGCGCATCGTCGCTGCGGCACTCGATTCCAATGGCGGCCTGCGCAGGGGCGGGCAACCATTCTTCCGGATCGAGTCGGACGCCGACATCGTTTTCGCCCAAACGGTCGAGCCCGGCCGCGGCGAGGAACGTCGCATCGGCCTCGCCCGCATCGAGTTTGGCCATACGCGTGGCGACATTGCCGCGGATGCCAACCACCGCGAGGTCGGGACGCAAATGCAGGAGTTGCGCGGCCCGTCGCGGCGCACTGGTGCCGACACGCGCGCCTGCCGGAATATCCGCTATCGATACCGCGCCGAGCAGCCGGTCGGCCTTGTCTGCGCGCGGGAGGATCGCGGCGATGACGATCGCTTCAGGCCGGATGGTCTCCACATCCTTCATCGAATGCACAGCTGCATCGATGCGTCCCTCGACCAGCCACTGGTCGAGTTCGCGCGTCCACAGCGCCTTACCGCCGATTTCGGCCAGTGGGCGGTCCTGCACCTTGTCGCCGCTCGCCACCACGGGGACGAGTTCGACAGCCGATTCGTCCCACCCATGGGTCGCGCACAGGCGTGCGCGGGCCTCATACGCCTGCGCCATGGCAAGCGGAGAGCGGCGGGTTCCAAGGCGGAGAAGGGGCTGGTCCGGCATAGGGTCGGCTTGCCCTAGCGAGCCATGCCGCTAAGGGGAAGCGGGATGGCACTGGTTCTCGGCATAGAAAGTTCCTGCGACGAAACCGCGGTCGCGCTGGTCGACGGCGAGCGACGGATTGTGGCGCAGCGGATCGCTTCGCAGGATGCGGAGCATGCACCCTTTGGCGGCGTGGTGCCGGAGATTGCCGCACGCGCGCATGCGGAGCGGCTCGCCCCGATGATAGAGGGGGTGCTGGCCGACGCGGGCATCGCACTCTCCGATTGCGATGCGATTGCCGCCACCGCAGGACCGGGCCTGATCGGCGGGGTCATGGTCGGGCTGGTCAGCGCAAAGGCGCTGGCGATGGCGAGCGACACACCGCTGATTGCGGTCAACCATCTCGAAGGCCACGCGCTCAGTCCGCGCCTTGCCGACGAAGACATCGCGTTCCCCTATGCCCTGTTGCTGGTGTCTGGCGGGCATTGCCAGATCCTGCGCGTGGACGGTGTGGGCCAGTATCGCCGCCTCGCGACCACCATCGACGATGCGCTGGGCGAAGCCTTCGACAAGACCGCCAAGATTCTCGGCCTCGGCTTTCCGGGCGGCCCGGCGGTGGAGCGCAAGGCGACGGAAGGCGATGCCGGCGCGGTCCCCCTGCCCCGCCCGATGGTCGGCAGCGGCGAACCGCATTTCTCCTTCGCGGGCCTCAAGAGCGCCGTCCTGCGCGCATATGAAAGCGGGAAATACGAAACCGCCGATATCGCGGCGAGCTTCCAGCAGGCCGCCGTCGATTGCGTAACCGACCGGTTGCGTATCGCGCTCGAGGGTATGGACGATATCGATACGCTGGTGGTCGCGGGCGGGGTCGCGGCCAATGCGACCGTGCGAGCGGCGCTGGAGAAGCTGGCGGCCGATCACGGCATGCGCTTCGCCGCGCCGCCGCCCAAGCTGTGCACCGACAATGCCGCGATGATCGCCTGGGCGGGTATCGAACGCCTCGGTCAGGACGATCCGCTCGACATTTCCGCGCGTCCGCGCTGGCCGCTCGATCCCGAGGCCGAACCGGTACGCGGAGCGGGAGTGAAGGCATGACCAGGGTTGGCGTACTCGGAGCGGGTGCATGGGGCACGGCACTCGCGCAGATGCTCGCCAGCGACGGGCGCGAGGTGCTGATATGGGCGCGTGAGGCTGAACTGGTCGAGGAAATCAATTCCGTGCGCACCAATTCGCTGTTCCTGCCCTCGGCGACGCTCGCCGACACGATCCGGGCAACGGGCAACCTTTCCGAAATGGCTACGCTGGAAACGTTGCTGGTCGTCACGCCCGCCCAGCACATGGGCAAAGTGCTTGCGGACATGCCCGCGCACCCGCGCGATCTCGTATTGTGTTCGAAGGGCATCGAGGCAGGCAGCGGGCGGCTGATGAACCATGTCGCGAAGCACGCCGCACCCGGCAGCGCCATCGCCGTCCTTTCGGGCCCGACCTTCGCGCATGAAGTCGCCACCGGTCTGCCAACCGCGGTCACGCTGGCCTGTGCAGAGGGCGAAGCGCAGTGGGATCGCATCGCGCCGGTTATCGCCCGGCAGACTTTCCGACCTTACTATTCGGACGACGTGACCGGCGCGGAAATCGGCGGATCGGTAAAGAACGTCCTCGCCATCGCCTGCGGCGTGGTCGACGGACTCGGTCTCGGCCAGAATGCCCGCGCCGCGCTCATCGCGCGCGGCTATGCCGAGATGCTGCGTTTCGGTGAGGCGCTGGGCGCACGGGCGGAGACGCTGGCAGGCCTGTGCGGCCTCGGCGATCTCGTCCTTACCTGTTCCTCAACCTCGAGCCGTAATTTCTCGCTCGGCAAGGCGCTGGGCGAAGGCAAAAAGGCCGAGGAGCTAATGGCCGACCGCCGCACCGTCGCCGAAGGCGCGCATACCGCGCCCGTGCTGGTCGAACTCGCCGCGCGCCACGCCGTCGCCATGCCTATCGTCACCGCGGTCTATGGCCTGCTCAAGGGCGATGCCCCCCGCGAAGTCGTTTCCGGCCTGCTGTCGCGCCCGCTGCGTGCCGAACAGGGAAGCGCCGAGTGACAGCGGAAAAACCGGACGAAGACCTCTCCGCCCTCGCCAAGGGCGGGCGGCAGAATTTCTTCGGCTTCATCCTGCGCCTCGTCGCGCGCCTGCCCTTCCTGTTCATCGCAGGCCGCCTGTACGGTCCCGATGCGCTGGGCCGCTTCGCTTCGGCGCTGGTGGTGGTCGAACTGGTCGCACTGGTCTGCGCGATGGGGGAAAAGCGCGGGCTCGCGCAGCGTCTGTCCGACGGCGAAGATTCTCACCCTGCCAATCTCGTCTATGACGGGATGCTGCTGGCGCTGCTATTCTCCGGAATTGCGGCCGCTTTCTTCTGGCTGGTTCCCGCCCCACTCTTCCCAAGCGGCGAGTTCACCGAACTCGACCGGTTAATCGTGCTGGCCATACCCGGATATGCGCTGACCGAAATCGTCCTCGCCGCGCAAGCATACAAATACGACATCGCCACTACGGTGCGTGCGCGCGCGGTGGTGGAGCCGTGGACGATCTCGATCATGGCGGGCGTGTTCTATTACATCCCTGCGACCAGCGATTCCGGCCTGTCTCTGGCCTATCTCGCTTCAATCTATGCCGGGCTTGCTACGGGTCTGTGGTTCTTCTTCCGCAGCTATGGTCGGCCGCTGCGCTGGCGGCCCAGCCCGAAATATATGGGTCAGATGACCGTGCGCGCCCTACCGCTCGCCACGGCCGATGCCATCGAATGGGGCACACGGCGCATCGATATCTTCATTCTCGGCCTGTTCGCTGCGCCCGCCGCAGTCGGTGTCTATTACATCGCCCAGCAGGTCGCGAGCCTGCCGCAGAAGCTGAAGACCAGTTTCGAGCCGATTCTGGGTCCGGTCATCACCAAGAACCTCAAGACAAAAAACTACGAGGCGATTGCGAAGCAGATCTGCCAGGTCGGCTTCTGGATCGTCGCGATGCAGGCAGGGATCGCGCTGGCGCTGGGCGTTCCCGGCGAAGCGGTGATGGGCCTCGTCGGGCCGGAATTCGTCGGCGGTACCGGGGCGCTCGCCTTTCTGCTGGTCGCCGAAGTGGTCGCGGCCACGGCGGTCGTTTCGGAAGCGGTGCTCGTTTATGTCGCTCGCGTCCGGAATCTGTGGATCTCGATCGGGACCATCGCGCTGCAAGCGGTTCTGACCGTAGTGCTGATCAAGGTCATGGTGGCAGGCGGCTACGGCGAACCCTACAAGGCCGCCGCCGCCGCCATTGCGCTGATGCTGGCGCTCGGCACGGCAAGCCTCGTCAAGGCCGTGCTGCTGTCGAAAATCCTCGACCAGACGATCAACACCTTCCGCTGGCCCTTGGTGTGGGCCGTCGCTCCAGCAGTGCTGGTCGGCTGGCTGGCGACGCAATTGCCCGAATGGGCCGAACTGATTGTCGGCATCCCGGCCATTTTGGGCACCTACGGCATCATCATCTGGCGACGCGGCTTCGGGCCCGAAGACCGGGTGCTGTTCAAGCGCAATATCGACAAGGACGAAGCGCCCAAAACCTGACCGGTTTATCGCAAGCCAGGCACGTTCAGTCGGCGTTCACTCCCGAAAGAGGTAACTTTGTATCACCGAAATTTGGGAGGACTGCATATGCGTTTCGCCAAGCTCGCCACCGCCTGCGCCGCCGCCGCACTGATCGCCGGATGCGCGTCACAGCAAGGGGGCGACGAAATCGTCGTCACCGGCGCCAAGGCAGAGACTTCGGATCGCGGGCGCGCGCCGCCACCTCCCCCGCCCCCACCGCCGCCCTCACCATCGCTGATGGCGCCTCAGGCCGTGATAGTGACGGGATCGCGCGTCTCGCAAGAAGCGGTCCAGGATGCGGCGGGCGCGCCTGTCGTCGACAGCAATTATCGCTATTTTCCGCCGGTCTTCGTGCCGACCCAGCCCAGCCGCGACCAGTATGACGGGGAGGAAGTATCTCCCGTCAAGGTCGTCGCCAACGAACCGGTTTCGACCTTCTCGGTCGACGTCGACACGGGCGCCTATACCAATGCGCGCCGGTTCATTTCCGAAGGGCAGATGCCGCCCAAGGCCGCCGTGCGGACCGAGGAATTCGTCAACTACTTCCGCTACGATTACCAGCGGCCGGACAGCATTGCGCAGCCCTTCACCGTGAACACCGATGTCGCGGTCACACCCTGGAACGCGAATTCGCGGCTCGTGCGGATTGGGCTCGCCGGATACGAGATGCCCGAGCAGGAACGACCGCCTGCGAACCTCGTCTTCCTGCTCGATGTCTCGGGTTCGACGGCAAGTTCGGACAAGCTGCCGCTGGTCAAGACCGCGATGCGCCAGCTGGCCGGGATGCTGACCGACAAGGACCGCGTCTCGATCGTCGTCTATGCAGGCGCGGCAGGCCTCGTGCTCGAACCGACCAATGACGAGGGCAAGATCAGGGATGCCCTGAACCAGCTTGAGGCCGGCGGATCGACCGCGGGCGGCGCGGGTATCGAGCTTGCCTATCGCGTGGCGGAGGCAAATCGGATCGAAGGCGGCGTGAATCGCGTGATCCTCGCGACCGACGGCGATTTCAATGTCGGCACGTCGGACCGCGAATCGCTGGTCGAACTGATCGAGAAGAAGCGCGAAACGGGCGTCACCCTGTCGGTCCTCGGCTTCGGGCGCGGCAATCTGAACGATGCGATGATGGAGCAGGTCGCCAATAACGGAAACGGCAATTATTCCTACATCGACAGCGCGCTGGAGGCCCGCAAGGTGCTCGGCGACGAGATGGGCGCGACACTGTTCACCATCGCCAAGGACGTGAAGATCCAGGTCGAGTTCAATCCCGCCGTGATCAGCCAGTATCGCCTCGTCGGCTACGAGAACCGCCTGCTGCGCGAAGAGGATTTCGATAACGACGCGATCGATGCAGGCGATATCGGCGCCGGCCATCAGGTAACCGCCATCTACGAAGTCGTACCAGTCGGCCAGAAGGGCTGGATCCCGGCGCGTCGTTACGAGGACAAGCCCGATGCGCGAGCGAGCGAGCTTGCGGCGGAGGCAGCCTATGTGAAGCTGCGCTACAAGTTGCCCGATGGCGAGAAATCGACCCTGCTCACCTATACCTTGCCCGCATCGACGCTGAACACCACCCGCGCTCCGGGAGGCGACTTCGCTTTTGCCAGCGCGGTTGCGGCGTTCGGGCAGAAGCTGCGCGGCGATGCCATGCTGTCGGACTATTCCTATCCCCAGATCGCCGTGCTGGCAGGTTCACAGCGCAATTTCTGGCGGCAGGAATTCGTGCAGCTGGTGAAGACGGCGGACGGGCTGGAATAGCCGCCTTGGCAGGCGGGTCGGATGGTGGCTAAGAGCCATGCAATGCCGATCCGCCCGTCCCTCGCCCTATTTGCCGGAGCCGTCCTGACGGGTGCCAGCGCCTATCTGCTGGCAGAACCCATGAGCTCCGGCTTTGTCGAGAGGCTGGAAAAGCGCACCGAAGCCGCCATTGCGGAAGCCGACGGATCGGGGGTGACCGCCCGTTTCACCAATGAAATCGGCATGCACTCGCGTCATCCACTGCTCTCCGGGGGCGAGGCGCTCGATGAAGCGACCCGAGCAAAGGTTGCACGGGCGGTGTCCGAAGTTCCCGGCGTCGGCGGCGTAACCTGGAGCGACGGCTCGGCTCGTGCCGAAAGCGATGAACCGACCTACCAGCCACTGCACTGCCAGGAAGACGTGGAAGGCCTGCTGCGCACCCGTTCGATCCGCTTCGAGGAAGCCAGCAGCGATCTCCTGCCCGCCAGCCGGATGCTGCTCGACGAGGTTGCCGAGGCACTGCGCCCCTGCCTCGGTTCGATCATCGCCATTACCGGGCATACCGACCAGCAGGGCACCGAACCCGGAAATCTCGCACTCAGCATGGAGCGCGCGCGCGTGGTGCGCGAGGCGCTGGTCAGCCGTGGCATTCCGCGCGACGGATTGCGCGCCAGCGGCGTCGGCTCGAGCCGACCGGTCGAAGGCCTTGCGCCGAGCGATCCGGCCAATCGCCGCATCGAATTCTCGGTCATCCGGACCGAACCACTCCACCCCACGCCCGTCGACACTCCGGGAGCGCGCTGACATGCCACTGTGGTTCGAACTCGCCGCCTTGATGATCGCCGCCTATGGTGCGGGGATCGGGATCGGCTGGGCCTTCTGGGGCCGCCACGACCAAAACGAGGAATAGTCCAATGTCCGAACTGCTGCAGACCTATTGGCCCTTGATCGTCGCCGCACTGGTGGTGGGCCTGGTGATCGCCTGGTACGTCTTCAGCGCCTCGCGCAAGACGCGCGTGACCAGCACCAGCCGCGATGTGCTCGACGAAGGTGCCGCTCCCGCGGAACGCAACAAGGCGCTGATCGACAGCGCCCCCGCGGCAACCCCGATGCAGCCGCCTGCGGGTGTCGCCCTGGCCGCCGGCAATCTAAGCGGCGACGACCTCACGCGGATCAAGGGACTGGGCCCGAAACTCGCTGCGACCTTGCACGGCCTGGACGTCACCACATTTGCTCAGATCGCCGCTTGGGACGACGCCGAGATCGATCGAATCGACGCCAATCTGGGCCGTTTCCAGGGCCGCATCCGCCGCGACGACTGGGTCGGTCAGGCGAAATTGCTGGCCGCCGGAGACGAAGCCGGTTTCGTCGATCGCTACGGCAAGCTGTCCTGAGATTCGGAACGAATCCTTTCCTGTGGTATTTTCCTAGTTGGGTCGCACACGAGGAGAGCCAGGATGGGACAGCAATTGCGCGTTCTCGTCGCCGAAGACGAATTCATAATCGGATGTGACCTGTGTCATACGGTCGAAGAAGCGGGCTATATCGTCGAAGGTCCGTTTGACGATCTGTCCTCCACCATGCTGGCCTACCAGAAAAACAAGCCCGACATCGCTATCCTCGACGTCCAGCTCGGCGATGGTATCGTCTATCCGCTGGCCGAACAGATGATGGCGGAAAACGTGCCGGTCATCTTCCATTCGGGTCGGATGACCCCGGCGGAAGTGGCGCGGCGCTTCCCGAGTGCGCAGGCGCTGGCCAAGCCCTGCCCCCCGGCCGAAGTCATCGATTCGATCCAGCGCGCCGCCCATCACGACTGATTGCGCGTTGCGCTCGGCTATTGGCTGATCGAAATACAGTCGGCCATTTTTTGTGGCAGATGCCGTGAAGGCGTTCCACATATAGCTGTTGACGCCGCTGGTCGGCCACGCCTCTTGCTCCCGGCATGCAACCCTGCCACTGGCAGGTTCGTAACAAAGGAGACTACATGGCCGGAATGGTGCCCTTCGCCTGGGACGATCCTTTCAACCTCGACGATCAGTTGACCGAGGAAGAACGGATGATCCGCGATGCCGCCCATGCCTTCGCGCAGGGCGAGTTGCAGCCGCGTGTGATCGAGAATTTTTCCAAGGAAGTCGACGATCCAGAACTCTTCCCCATGATGGGCGAAGCAGGGCTTCTGGGCGCAACCGTGCCCGAGGAATATGGCGGTGCGGGCGCGAGCTATGTCGCTTACGGCCTGATCGCGCGCGAGATCGAGCGGGTCGACAGCGGCTACCGCTCGATGGCCTCGGTCCAGTCCAGCCTCGTCATGTATCCGATCCACGCATACGGCTCGGATGACCAGCGGAGAAAATATCTGCCCGGCCTTGCCAGCGGCAAGCTGATCGGCTGCTTCGGCCTCACCGAACCCGATGCGGGCAGCGATCCCGGCGGCATGAAAACGACCGCAAAGAAGGTCGATGGCGGCTATGTGATCTCGGGTTCCAAGACCTGGATCTCCAACGCGCCCTTTGCGGATGTTTTCGTGGTCTGGGCCAAGAGCGACGCGCATGGCGACGGCATTCGCGGCTTCGTGCTCGAAAAGGGGATGAAAGGGCTGTCGGCTCCCAAGATCGAAGGCAAACTGTCGCTGCGCGCCAGCACCACCGGCATGATCGTCATGGACGAAGTCGAAGTCGGCGAAGATGCGCTGCTGCCTGAGGTGCAAGGACTGAAAGGCCCCTTCGGCTGCCTCAACCGCGCGCGTTACGGCATCAGCTGGGGCGCGATGGGTGCGGCGGAATTCTGCATGCACGCCGCGCGTCAATACGGCCTGGACCGGCACCAGTTCGGCGTACCGCTGGCGTCCAAGCAGCTCTACCAGCTCAAGCTCGCCGATATGATGACCGAAATATCGCTCGGCCTGCAATCCTCGCTGCGCGTCGGTCGCCTGATGGATGAAGGCAAGTTCGCGCCGGAGATGATCTCGATCGTGAAGCGCAACAATGTCGGCAAGGCGCTCGATATCGCGCGCAAGGCCCGCGACATGCATGGCGGCAACGGCATTTCGGAAGAATATCAGGTCATCCGTCACATGGTGAACCTGGAAACGGTCAATACTTACGAGGGCACGCATGATGTCCACGCGCTGATCCTTGGCCGTGCAGTAACCGGGATAGCCGCGTTTTGATGGCGATCGGAACCGGAACGCTGTCCTACATGCCCGCGCCGTGTCACGGTCGGGAAATGCTGCCCGATTTCACCGCCGACCTGCCCGCCGATCCGACCGGGAAGCGCAGGGCAATTTTTTTGCCCCTGGACTGTGTAACAGGTGGTCCATGTCGTGAAATGACTCTCGGCAATTCCAATATGGAAAACGAGGCCGCATGATTCGCCTGCACGGATATTACCGCAGCTCGACCAGCTACCGCCTGCGCATCGCGCTGGAGCTGAAGGGGCTGGATTACGAATATGTGCCGGTGAACCTGCTCAAGTCCGAACAGAAGGGCGCTGCATTCACCAGCCGCAACCCCTTCGGCTCGCTTCCATTGCTGGAGGCGGGCGGCAGGGATCGCGTCCAGTCGATGGCGCAGATCGAATGGCTGGACGAAGCCTATCCAGAAAGCCCGTTGCTGCCCGCCGACATCGACGACCGCTATGTCGCGCGCGAACTGGCCTATGCCATTGCGACCGAGTTGCATGCGCCGCTCAACCTTCCGGTGCTCCGATATCTGAAGGACGAATACGGCAAGTCGCAGGACGAGATCGGCGTGTGGTATCGCCATTGGCTTGCCCGCACGCTCGACCCGATCGAAGCGCGCCTGGCGCAGCTTGGCACGGGCGATTTCCTGTTCGACAGGCCCGGCCTCTTCGAGGTTTGTCTGTTGCCGCAGGTCTACAACGCCCGGCGGTTCGAATTCGATTTTTCGGATAAACCGCACACGACGCGGATCGAAAGCGCCTGCCTCGCATTGCCAGAGTTCCAGCGCGCCTATCCCGACAACCAGCCAGACAATCCTGAGAACACTTAGGCCCGAGAGGAACTGAACGCATGAAGCTCGCAACCATCAAGGACGGGACCCGCGACGGCAAGCTCGTGGTCGTCTCGAAAGACCTGACCCGCTATTGCGCCGCCGACAATATCGCGCCGACCTTGCAAACCGCGCTCGACAATTGGGACGAGATCGCGCCGAAGCTGGAAGCGCTTTACACCGACGTCCAGCACGAAGCCGTTCCCTGCGAACGCTTCCATGAGCGCGAGGCGCATTCGCCTCTGCCGCGCGCCTATCAGTGGGCCGACGGTTCGGCCTATATCAACCATGTCGAACTGGTGCGGAAGGCACGTGGTGCAGAGGTGCCCGAGAGCTTTTACCACGACCCGCTGATGTATCAGGGCGGCAGCGACAGCTTCCTCGCCCCACGCGACGATATCCCGCTGGGGGACACCAAGTGGGGCTGCGACATGGAGGGCGAAATCGCGATCATCACCGACGATGTACCGATGGGCGTTTCGAAGGAAGATGCGGCCAGCCACATTAAGCTGGTCATGCTGGTCAACGACGTGTCCTTGCGCGGCCTGATCCCGGGCGAACTGGCCAAGGGCTTCGGCTTCTTCCAATCCAAGCCCGCCAGTGCGTTCAGTCCCGCCGCGGTGACACCCGACGAGCTGGGCGAAGCCTGGCAGGACAGCGTCATCCACCTACCGCTGATGGTCGATTACAATGGCGAACCCTTCGGCCGCGCCAATGCCGGGGTGGATGCGACCTTCAGCCTCGCCGACCTGGTCGCCCATGCCGCCAAGACGCGCGATCTAGGGGCGGGCACGATCATCGGATCGGGCACCGTATCGAACCAGGGTCCGAACGGCGATCCGGGCAAGCCGGTGGCCGAAGGCGGCCTCGGCTATAGCTGCATCGCCGAAATCCGCATGATCGAAACCATCGCCGACGGCGAGGCCAAGACCCGCTTCATGGCACCCGGTGACACGGTACGAGTGGAAATGCGCGATGACGAGGGCCACTCGATCTTCGGCGCGATCGAGCAGAAGGTTGTTGAAGCCTGACGGCTTCGATCCTGTCGGAAGTCTCGCGATGCCCACTGCAATTTCGCGTAAAAGCCGCTGGCAGATAGCGATCGCCGTGGCTTTGATCGGGGTTCTGGCGCTTGCCGGGCTGGTTACCAGCGCCGAACCCTGGATACCCGAAAAAGCGGATGCAACGGCAGAGCAGGTGACCGCAGCGCGCGTACTGGCAAACGAGGCGAAGCGAAGTCGCGAGACGGGCAAGCCCGTTGAACTGGAGCTCGACAACGCCGAGCTCGATGCGATTTCCGCCATGGTGACGCAGGGCTTTGCTCCCAATCGATTAGACGTCGAATTAGAGAATGGCATCTTGGTTGTGACCGGCAGCCGCCCCTTCCTGTTCCGCTGGATCAACATTCGCGCGCTGGCGGTCGGATCCAGCAAAGGCTTACCGGATTTTGCCGTCAGGATTGGCGCCATTCCATTGCCGCACTGGCTTTCGCGGTGGGGGCTCGGTCTTGTCCAGCAACGCATCGCCGCGCAGAGCGAAACGCTGCCACCGCTGGACGCCATCTTGCGTTTCACGCGGATCGGAAGCGACAGGCTGACCGCCGGAATTCTCGTCCCTAAGGGGAACCTGCTCGTCCATGCCCGGGCCACCGGCGCGCCGCCGCTCGACGAGGAAACCGTTGCCGCAATCTATTGTCGCCTCGCAAGGCAGCAACACACCAACCCGACTGCCCTTTTGTCGCACCAGCTGCGGCGCGCGCTCAGGGTATCGGAGCCGACCCCCGATGACCATCGTGCTGCGCTGGTGGCGCTGGCGCTGTTCTCGCTCGGTCCCGATGCGAAGGAGCTGGCCGGCAACAGCACCGCGATCGATGCCTGCGCAGTGCCCCCGACCCGACTTACTTTGCAAAAACGCGAGGACTGGGCGAAGCATTGGGCGCTATCGGCCGCGCTCGAGGCCACGACCGGCGGCCAGATCAGCGCCGCGATCGGCGAATGGAAAGAGTTGGCCGACACGCTGGCAAAGGGCCCGCTGCTAGCCGCGGGCGATCCGAGCGGGTTTTCCTTCATCGACCTGGCGAGCGACCGCGCAGGCATGTGGACCGCCAGACGCCTGCTCGATCCGGACAGCTTGGTCGCGACACGGGCAAGACTGCTGTCCGCGCAGGATGATGAACTGCTGCCTGCCGCCGCGCTGGCGCTCGACGACGGGCTAAGCGAAGCGGAATTCGCCGCACGTTTCGGTGCGACGGATGATCCGCGTTTCAAAGGCCAGGTCGGCAAGATCGATGCGATGCTCCGGCGTGGTGGCATCGACTGAGGCCCCTGTACTACCCGCCGGAAAACATGCTCACATCGAACGGGCGATCACCATTTTCATCACCTCGTTCGATCCACCGAATATCCGCGCGATACGGGTGTCGCGATACATGCGTGCGATCGGGTAATCGTTGATGTAGCCGGCACCCCCGTGGAACTGGAGGCATTTGTCGACCACCTCGCTCTGAAGCTCGGTCACCCAGTATTTCGCCATGCAGGCGGTAGCGACGTCTAGTTCGCCTTTGAGGTGCCGCGCGATGCAGTCGTTGACGAAAATCCGCGCCGCCGTGCCCCGCGCCTTGAGGTCGGCGAGCGTGAACTGCGTGTTCTGGAATTCCCAGATGGTCTGGCCGAAGGCCTTGCGGTTCTTGACGAAGTCGAGCGTGGTTTCGAGCGCTTTCTCTATCCCCGTCATCGCGCCCATGGCGATGATCAGGCGTTCCTGCGGCAGCTCGCCCATCAGCTGGTAAAAACCCTTGCCCTCTTCCCCGCCCAGCACGTTTTCCGCCGGGACGAAGACGTCGTCGAAGAACAGTTCGCTGGTGTCCGCCGCGTCTAGCCCGATCTTGTCGAGCTTCTTGCCGCGCTGGAAGCCTTCCGCCCCTTCGGTTTCGAGCAGCATCAGCGAGATGCCCTTGGCGCGCTCGTTCGGATCGGTCTTGGCGACGACGATGATGAAATCGGCCGTCTGCCCGCTGGAGATGTAGGTCTTGGCCCCATTGATGCGATAGCCATTGCCGTCCTTAAGCGCGGTGGTGGTGATGCTCTGGAGATCCGAACCGACGCCCGGCTCGGTCATCGCGATGGCGCTGACCAACTCGCCAGTGACTAGCTTGGGCAGATACTTCTTTTTCTGCTCCTCGGTCCCGTGACGCACGAGATAAGGCAGGATGATCGTGTTGTGAAGGCTCGCAGCGAAGCCTTCGACGCCGTGCTTGGCCTGCTGGTCGATCACCACCATGTCGTGACGGAAATCGCCGCCATGGCCACCATATTCTTCGGGCACGGACACGCCGAGCAGGCCCGCCTGCCCGGCCTCGTTCCAGAACTCGCGTTCCACCTGGCCGTCTTCGCGCCATTTGAGTACGCGTTTCTCAGGGGCATGCTGCTGGTAGAACTTGCCCACGGCGTCGGCGAAAATCGCAATCTCCTCGTCTTCCATGAACTCCGGCTGTGGCACGTCGATTGCGGGCATTTTCAGGTTCCTCTCGGGTATTATTATCTCGTGCCGAAGGGTCTTATTTGCCCTTCCAGTTCGGCGCGCGCTTTTCGGCAAAGGCGGCCGCGCCTTCGCGGGCGTCCTCGGAAACGAAGACCGGCGCGATCAGTTGGGTCTGGCGTTCGTAGCGCTCGTCCATCGGCCAGGCCCGCGACTCGCGGACGATCTGTTTGGAGACCTTTACTGCAAGCGGGCCGTTAGCGACGATGCTTGCGGCAAGCTCCTTTGCAGCATCGAGCGCGGAGCCATCGGTCACGCGGTTGATGAGGCCGAGTTCGTAGGCGCGACCGGCACCGATAAAGTCACCGGTCAGCGCCAGTTCCATCGCGATCCGCTCGGGGATCTGGTCGGGCAGCATCATCACGCCGCCAGCCGCCGCCACAAGGCCGCGTTTCACTTCGGGAATACCGAATTTCGCACCGCTATTGGCCACCACCAGATCGCAGGCGATCATCAGTTCCAGACCGCCTGCCAGCGCGTAGCCATCTACCGCAGCGATCAGCGGTTTCTGCGGCGGAGCCTGTACGACGCCGCCGAAACCGCGGCCCTCGACCACCGGGCTCTCGCCGCGCAGGAACCCTTTCAGGTCCATGCCCGAACAGAAGGTCCCGCCTGCACCGGTCAGGATGCCGACGCGCAGATTGTCGTCGCTATCGAGCCGGTCCATGGCCGCGGCAATCCCTTCGGCTGCCGCCTTGGTCATCGCGTTCTTTGCTTCGGGGCGGTTGATCGTGACGACGAGAATGCCGTCCTCTTCGCTCGTGAGGACTTCATCAGACATGCTGCTCTCTCCCATTTCAATTCGAAACTTGTCTTGCGCCCTTGCTGCGTCACGTTTACGCAAACGTCAACCGGCATTCGCCGCAAGAATCGAAAAGTCGAGAGGAGTTCACGCCGTGGCAGAAGCCTATATCATCGATGCTGTCCGCACCCCGCGCGGAATCGGCAAGCAGGGTAAGGGCGCCCTCGCCCATATGCACCCGCAGCATCTCGCGGCGACTTGCCTCAAAGCAATAAAGGACCGCAACAATCTCGACACGGCGACCGTTGACGATGTGATCTGGTCGGTAAGCACGCAGGATGGAATGCAGGCAGGCGACCTAGGCCGTATGGCCGCGCTCGACGCGGGCTACGACATCACCTCGTCGGGCACCACGCTGGACCGGTTCTGCGGCGGCGGCATTACCTCCGTCGCCCTGGCCGCAGCCCAGGTCATGAGCGGCATGGAAGACTGTGTCGTCGCAGGTGGCACCGAAATGATGAGCCTCACGGCGCAGATGGCGAAAGACAAGATGGCAGCCGGTCTAAAGCCCCCAATGATGGGCAGTTACAACGATCGCCTCACCCGCACGCACCCGCAGAGCCACCAGGGCGTGTGCGGCGATGCCATTGCGACGATCGAAGGCTTCACCCGCGAAGAACTCGACGAAGTCGGCTATCGCAGCCAGCAGCGCGCCGCCCAGGCTATCGCAGAAGGTCGTTTCGACAAATCGGTCGTTCCGGTTAAGGACGATGATGGCAATGTGGTGCTCGACAAGGAGGAATTTCCGCGGCCGCAAACAACCCGCGAGGGATTAGCGGAGCTGGAGCCAGCCTTCACCAAGATCGCCAATGTCCCGCTCGACAAGAACGGCACCACTTTTGCCGGGCTGGTGAACGCCAAATATCCCGACGTCGAAATCAAGCATTTCCACCACGCGGGCAACAGCTCGGGTGTGGTCGATGGCGCGGCGGCAGTGCTGGTCGCCAGCAAGGACTATGCGCAGAAGCACGGCCTCAAACCGCGTGCGCGCATCGTCGCTACGGCCAATATGGGCGACGATCCCACCCTGATGCTGAACGCTCCGGTACCCGCCGCGAAGAAAGTGCTCGCCAAGGCAGGTCTGACCAAGGACGACATCGACCTTTACGAAATCAACGAAGCCTTCGCCGTCGTCGCAGCAAAATTCGTCAAGGATCTCGATCTCGATTGGGACAAGGTCAACGTCAACGGTGGTTCGATCGCACTGGGCCATCCGATCGGCGCAACCGGATCGATCCTGATTGGCACGATGGTCGACGAACTCGAACGGCAGGACAAGCGCTACGGCCTCGTCACCATGTGCGCGGCGGGCGGCATGGCCCCGGCGATCATCGTCGAGCGGGTGGACGATTTCGTCGACTGACCCTGCCTGAGCATGCGCGCCCTCGCCTCCCGCCAAGAAAGCGGCTAGAGGGCGCGCCATGCATTTCCTCGACCAGGCCAAGATCTACCTCAAGTCCGGCGCGGGCGGCCCCGGCGCCGTCAGCTTCCGGCGCGAGAAATACATTGAATATGGCGGCCCCGACGGCGGCAATGGCGGCAAGGGCGGCGATATCGTGTTCGAAGCCGTACAGGGCCTCAATACGCTGATCGATTTCCGCTACGCCCAGCACTTCAAAGCCAGCCGCGGCAATCACGGCCAGGGCAAGGACCGCACCGGCGCAGGTGCCCCTGACCTCGTCATCGAGGTTCCCGTCGGCACGCAGGTCCTGAGCGAGGACAAGGAAGAGGTTCTCGCCGACTTTACCGAGATCGGCCAGCGCATCGTCTTCCTCGAAGGCGGCATGGGCGGCCGCGGCAATGCCAGCTACAAGTCCAGCACCAACCGCGCTCCGCGCCAGCACCAGCCGGGCGAACCGGGCGAGGAGATGTGGGTCTGGCTGCGACTCAAGCTGCTGGCCGATGTCGGCCTGCTGGGCCTGCCCAATGCAGGCAAGAGCACCTTCATCAATCAGGTCTCCAATGCAAAGGCCAAGGTCGGCCATTATGCCTTCACCACGCTGATCCCCAAGCTCGGCGTGGTCAGCCACAAGGGTCGCGAATTCGTGCTGGCCGACATTCCCGGCCTCATCGAAGGCGCGGCAGACGGCGCCGGTATCGGTGACCGTTTCCTCGGCCACATCGAACGCTGCCGCGTGTTGATCCACCTGATCGACATTTCAGGCGACGACCCGGCAGAGGCCTATCGCACGGTCAATGCCGAACTCGAAGCCTATGGCGGCGGGCTAGCCGACAAGCCGCAGGTCGTCGCCCTGAACAAGCTCGACCTCGCCGACGAGGAACTGGGCGCGGGTTTCGCCGAGGAACTGCTGGCCGCGGGCGCGGACAAGGTCTTCACCGTTTCCGGCGCGACCGGTGCCGGGATCGACGGACTGTTGGACGCCGTGCTCGGCTATTTGCCCGACCGGACTGCCACCGAAACGAATGCCGTCGAGATCGAGGACGCGCCCGAAGACGGCGGCGGCGAATGGTCGCCGATCTGAACGCAAAGTCGCGCTTACGGTGGTCCAAGCCATGGCGTCTTCCCCGCTTTGCGGCGTTTGGCTAATCCTGCGCCGATGAAAATTTCCACCCTTGCCGATCTGCGTAGCGCACGCCGTCTCGTGATAAAGGTCGGCTCGGCATTGCTGGTGCAGAATGGCACGGCGCGCGCGACGTGGCTGGCGACTCTCGCCGCCGAAATTGCCGTTCTGCGCAGGAATACCGAGGTGATCGTCGTTTCGTCGGGCGCGATCGCCCTTGGTGCCGCCAAACTCGGTCTGACGAAAGGAGGACGCGGCAGTCTTGCGGATGCTCAAGCCTCCGCGTCGGTCGGGCAGGTCGAACTGGCCCGCCTGTGGTCCGATGCGCTGGAAGCGCACGGCATCACGGCGGCGCAGATGCTGGTTACTCTGGGCGATCTCGAGGACCGTCGGCGCTATCTGAATGCTTCGGCCACCCTCGCCCGCCTCCTCGACGCGGACGCGGTCCCCGTCGTCAACGAAAACGACAGCGTCGCGACCGAGGAAATCCGCTTCGGCGACAACGACCGGCTGGCCGCTCGCGTTGCGCAGGCCGCCGGGGCGGACGCGGTCGTCCTCCTCTCCGATGTCGATGGCCTGTTCGACCGCGATCCGCGCGAAGCCGGTGCCGCGTTGATCGAACGGGTCGAAGGCGTCACGCCCGAGATTGTCGCCATGGCCAGCGGAGAATCCACCTCCGGCCTTGGCTCGGGCGGAATGCTTGCCAAACTGCAGGCCGCGCGCATTGCCGAGCGAGCGGGAATCGCCCTCGCGATCGTCAATGGCACCCACCCTTCACCCATCGCTCGCGCGCTCGACCGTGGGACCGGCACGGTGTTCTTGCCGCAATCGGATGCCAGTGCGCGCAAGGCCTGGCTCGGCGGTCGTCTCGCGCCTTCCGGTGTCGTATCGGTCGACGCCGGCTGCATGACCGCTTTGGACAAGGGAGCCAGCGTGCTGGCGGCAGGGATCGTCGACATCGAAGGAGAGTTTGGTCGCGGCGATCTGGTGGCGATTCACGGGCCGCAAGGTGAAAGGTTCGGTCAGGGGCTGGTCGAATACAGTTCCGCTGAGTGCCGTGCGATCCTCGGGCTAAGGGAGGAACAGCAGGCCGCAAAACTCGGTTATGCTCCGCGCGCCGCCGTGATTCATCGCGACCACATGGTGCGCGCATGACGATCGCGCTGACCGGGGCCACCGGTTTTGTCGGACAGGCAGTACTCGACGAAGCCGCACGGATCGAGGAGCCGGTGCGTGCGCTCACCCGTCGCGCGCAAGCCGCGCGCAAGCATATCGACTGGATCGAGGGCGACCTGTCCAATCCCGCCGCGCTCGCAATGCTGTGCGACGATGTCGATGCAGTCATTCACGTCGCCGGCCTCACCACCACATCGGACCCGACCGAATTCGAGGACGCCAATGTCAGCGGAACGCAACGGCTCATCGATGCGGCAAAGGAAAAGAGGGTGAAGCGTTTCATCTTCGTCTCCTCGCTATCGGCGCGCGAGCCGAAATTGTCGGCTTACGGTGCATCCAAGGCGAAGGCGGAGACGCTGGTCGCGGCGAGCGGGCTCGACTGGACCATTGTCCGTCCTCCGGGCGTCTACGGTCCGCGCGACGTCGATTATTTCGAGATGTTTCGCAGCGCCCGACTTGGTTTCGTTCCGCTCCCGCCCGGTGGGGCCAGTTCGATTATCCATGTCGAGGACCTCGCGCGTCTATTACTCGCGCTGGTCGATGCATCGCCCGCTCTCGTCCGCCGCCGGACCTTCGAACCCGACGATGGGCGCGAAGGCGGCTGGTCGCACAAGGAACTGGCAAAGGAGATCGGGAAAGCCGTGGAACGGCCCGTCTTCGCGCCGCACCTGCCGAGAATCGTGCTTGAGGGTGCCGCGCGGCTCGATCAGGCCATCCGCGGCGACAAGGCGCGGCTGACGGCCGATCGGGTGGGATACATGACCCATCCCAATTGGGTTTCACGATCCGCCATGAAAGTGCCGGAGGCTGTTTGGACGCCGCGCATCGCAGGTTCCGAAGGTCTTGCTTCCACTATGCGGTGGTATCGCAATGCGGGTTGGCTTTGACCCTCTGGACATTCGTGCCGGTTTCCCCGAAAGGCGCTCTCCGGTCGCCGGCTTAGCTCAGTTGGTAGAGCAGTTGATTTGTAATCATCAGGTCAGGGGTTCGACTCCTCTAGCCGGCACCATTTCCTTCCCCGTCCTATTGCGCATATAGCTGCCAGCAGGGGTCGCGAGTCGTAAGCGGAAAAATCCGCCTTTCCCGTCAGGGTCGCGAGTGGAGGAATGCATGAAGAAACTGATCGTATTCGCCAGTGCGGCGATTCTCGCCGGCTGTTCGCAAACCGCCGACGACGAAACCGTCGCCGAAACCCCGGAAACGACTGCACCCGAACCGGCTCCGATGCTTGCCGCGGACGGCCAGCCCGCGCCGGGCATGTACAAGGTTACGACAGAAGAGGGCGAGGTCTTCACCGAAGAGGTCAAGCCCGATGGGACCTATGTTCAGACCGATGCCGAAGGCAATGTGGTCGAGACCGGTCTGTGGGAGCAGAAGTCGCCCGAACAGTATTGTACGATCGTCGACGAGGAATATCGCGAGGAAGGCGATACCGGCGAGCAGAAGTGCAATACCGAGGGAATCGGCGCAGATGGCGTATGGACCTCGACCAATGCCGATGGGAAGACGGCCATCGTCGAGCGTGTCGAAAGCTGACCGACGATTTGCGAAATGGCACCGGGGTTCTCGCCTTCGGTGCCATTTTCGCTCTTAGAGAAACGGCTCCTCGCCGGGCTTGTGGATGCCGCATTCGACCTTGTCCCAGCCAGCCCAGCGGCCCGAACGGGCGTCCTCGCCTTCGGCAACGGGCCGCGTGCACGGCATGCAACCTATGCTGGGGAAACCGCGCTCGACGAGCGGATGGCGCGGAAGGTCGTGTTTCTCGAAATAGGCGGCAATGTCCTCAGCCGACCAGTCGATCAGCGGGTTGATCTTCAACCGCCCCTGCGCATCCGAATTGTCGACTTCGAACCGCGGCAAATTTGCGCGCGACGAGGACTGGAAAGCCTTGCGTCCGGTGAAGCTCGCATCGAATGCGGCCAGCGCCTTGGCAAGCGGCTTCACCTTACGCAGTTCACAGCAACCGTCGGGATCGTATGACCACCTGAGGCCGCTTTCGTCGCGCTCCTCCAGATCGGCAATCTCTGGATAAAGGTCGATCCGTTTGAAGCCGAGGCGTTCGGTCAATTCGTCGCGATAGGCCAGCGTTTCCGGGAAATGCTTGCCGGTTTCCAGAAAAAGAACCGGGATCTTCGAGTCGATCTGCGCAATCAGGTGCAGCAGTACCGCGCTCTCCGCACCGAAGCTCGACACCACTGCCGTATCTCCCGCAAGGCTTCCCTCGATCACCGCGCGCAGCCATTCCTCCGTCTCCGACCCGCGGAACATGCGGTTGAGGCGAATGGCATCCTGCTCGGTAAAGCGAGGGCCCGTGTCGATCCGGTCGATGGCGCGCAGTTCGTTCATGCGTGCCTCTTGGTCCAGATCGGCGTGCGTGTATCTGCTGCTTTCTGGTAAACTTCCGGCCAGCGCTCGAAGGCGGCTTTTACATCGTCCATATCGAGCTGCTGGTCGGGCTCGAACGCATCGAAGCCGCAGCGGCGCATATAGGCAAGCTGGTCGACCAGCACATCACCCACCGCCCGCAATTCGCCCTCATATCCCGCCTCGCGCAGGATGCGGGCAGAGGAATAGCCGCGCCCGTCGCCGAAGGCGGGGAAGTTCACTTCGACCAGAGCCAGACGCTCCAGATGCGGCAGCAGTTCACGGGCATCGTCGCCGGGTTCGATGCGAACGGCAGAGGCATTCGACTGGTCGAGGAAGGAATCGACGGTGACCGCCGGGTGGTCGACGGGCTCGTCGTCGCGATAGCGCAGCGTATCAGCCATAGAGCGCCTCCTTGAAGGGATCCATTCCGATCCGGCGATAGGTATCGACGAAGCGTTCGCCATCCTGGCGCTCGCGTTCGTAGACGGTGGTGACGGTTTCGACCGCATCGACGATGCCGTTCTCGTCGAAACCGGGGCCGGTGATCTTGGCGAGGCTCACATCCTCGGCCTCGCTGCCACCCAGCAAAAGCTGATAGTTTTCAACGCCTTTACGATCGACGCCGAGAATGCCGATATGGCCCGCATGATGGTGCCCGCAGGCGTTGATGCAGCCCGAAATCTTGAGCTTCAACTCGCCCAGCGTGCCGGTCTTCCCAGTCCGGGCGAAACGCTCGGAAATCTTCTGCGCGATCGGGATCGAGCGCGCATTGGCGAGGCTGCAATAGTCGAGCCCCGGGCAGGCGATGATATCCTCGACCGTGTCGAGGTTGGGACTGCCCAGCCCTGCCTCGTCCAGCGCGGTCCACAGTGCATGCAGGTCGGCCTTGCGCACATGCGGCAGGACGATGTTCTGCGTGTGCATCACGCGCAGCTCGTCGAAGCTGTATTGCTTGGCGAGATCGGCCATCAGGCGCATCTGCTCGGCCGTGGCATCGCCCGGAATGCCACCGACCGGCTTCAGACTTATAACAACAGAGGCATAACCTTCGGCCTTGTGCGCTATGGTATTGCGGTCGACCCACAGCGCGAAATCGGGATCGCTGCGGTCCAGAGCAGCGGCCGCGCCGGTTTCGAAGAGCGGGTCCTCGAAATAGGTCTTGATCCGCTCCAGCTCCGCCAGCGGCGGTTCGACACCCTGGTCGAGCAGATGCGCGAATTCGGCCTCGACCTGGCGGGTATATTCTTCCGCGCCGAGCTCGTGGACGAGGATCTTGATCCGCGCCTTGTACTTGTTGTCGCGGCGGCCATGACGATTGTAAACTCGCAGGCACGCCTCGGCATAAGTCACCAGCTGGTCGAGCGGCACGAAGGGGTTGATGCAGGGCGCGATCATCGGGGTGCGGCCCATGCCGCCGCCGACATAGAAAGCCGCGCCCAATTCGCCCGCTTCGTTCTTGACGATATTGATGCCGATGTCATGCAACCGCATGGCTGCACGATCTTTCTCGCTGGCGATGACGGCGATCTTGAACTTGCGCGGCAGGTAGCTGAATTCGGGATGGAAGCTCGACCACTGGCGCAGCAATTCGGCATAGGGCCGCGGATCGACCAGTTCGTCAGCCGCAGCGCCCGCGAAATGATCCGAGCTGATATTGCGAATGCAATTGCCGCTGGTCTGGATGGCATGCATTTCGACCTTGGCCAGATCGGCCAGGATATCGGCGGCATCTTCCAGCTTTATCCAGTTGTACTGGATGTTCTGGCGGGTCGTGAAATGACCGTAACCCCGATCGTATTTGTCCGCGATATCGGCCAGCGCATGCATCTGGCGGCTGTCGAGCGTGCCATAGGGAATGGCGACGCGCAGCATATAGGCGTGGAGCTGGAGGTAGAGCCCGTTCATCAGCCGGAGCGGCTTGAACTGGTCCTCGGTCAGCTTGCCTTCGAGACGGCGACGCGCCTGATCGCGAAATTCCTCCACGCGGGCATCGACCATCGTCTGGTCGTATTGGTCGTACTTGTACATCAGATCACCCAGTTGCCGATTTCGGGGTCGGCGGGCTTGAGGGTCAGGTCGGGGCGAACCGTCGGGCCGAGCGCGCGCATGCGCTCCTTGATATGCGATGGCCGGGGGCTGCCATCGGACAATTCGGCATCGACGGCATAGGGCGCGTTGACGCGGCGGGCCGATTCTTCGCGCCGGGCGATTTCTTCTTCGCCACCGGTGACGTCGACGGCGTCCTCGACATGGATCGACCAGTCGCTGCCGGTCCACCAGGTAACCGCACCGGTCTTGAGGTCGTTTCCGGTGAGCAGTCTCACTTCATTTCTCCGTCATCCCAGCGAAAGCCGGGATCGTTTTCAATCAGAGTGCCGAGCCGGGACAGATCCCAGCTTTCACTGGGATCGCGGCTATCACGGGCGGTGACTTCGCCGATGACGATCAGGGCCGGGCTGACGACTTCCTCGCTCTCGACCAGATCGGGCAGGCCCGCGAGCAGTCCGCGCAGCACGCGCATTTCCGGACGCGCGGCGTTTTCTATCACTGCCACCGGCATATCCGGAGCAAGCCCGTCTTCCATCAGTTTCTCGGCAATCTGCGGCGCGGTCTTCACGCCCATATAGATCACCAGTGTGCGGCCCTTGCCGGCAAGACCCGCCCAGTCCTGGTCCTTCAGGCCCTTGCACTGACCGGCGACGAAGCTGACGATGCTCGACGCGTCGCGATGCGTGAGCGCGATCTGCGCCGCCGCCGCCGCGCCATTCGCAGCGCTGATGCCGGGAACGACCTCGACCGGGACACCGGCAGCGCGGGCGACTTCCACCTCCTCGCCGCCGCGCCCGAAAATGAACGGATCGCCGCCCTTGAGCCGCACAACATCCTCGCCCGAGCGGGCGATGCGCACCAGCAGGTCGCTGATGTCTTCCTGTGGAAGCGTGTGGTGCGACCGGCGTTTCGCGACCGAGACAAGCTCGGCATCGTCGCGAGCGATCGCCAGGACCGCAGGGTCGACCAGCCCGTCATGCACGATCACACGGGCGCTTTCGATCAACCTCGCGGCACGGATCGTCAGCAGGTCCGGATCGCCCGGCCCGGCGCCGACGAGATAAATGGTTCCGGTATCAGCCATTCTCGCAAGATGCGGATCATGGCTTTTGCGCGCCAATCAGAATGCGTGTCCGGCGAGGAAGGGGAAATTTTGAAACCCTCGCTGTGTGCGCGGCAACCTATTCTTTCGCAGTATCCGCGCCTTCGCGCGCCTGTCCCATCAATTCGATCAGGCGATCGAACTGGTCGCTGGAGCGGATATGCAGGTCGCGCTGCGGGAACGGAATCTCGATGCCATTGTCCTTGAACAGCCACCACAGCTTCTTGAGCACTACGCTGCGGACATTGCCGACCCCATCTTCCGGGTCCTTGATCCAGCAGTGGATGACGAAGTTGACCGAACTGTCGCCATATTCGCTCATCCAGACCGTTGGCGGGGGTGCCTTGAGAACGCGATCGCAGCTTTTTGCCGCTTCCAGCATCAGCTCTTCGGCCAGCTTCATATCGGCCTCGTAGCTGACCCCGACATAGACCTGCATGCGTACATTCTTGGACGAATAGGACCAGTTTTCGACCTGATTGATCATCAGATTCTCGTTCGGAATCAGGTACTCACGCTGATCTCGGGTGGTGACCGAAACCGCGCGAATGCCGATTTTCCTGATCTGGCCGAAACTCTCATTACCGGCGGTGTCCGCAACGGCGATGACGTCACCCGGCTTGATCGAGCGGTCCATCAGGAGGATAATCCCGGCAATCAGGTTACCGAAGGTCTTCTGCAGGCCGAAACCGATGGCAAGGCCGAAGGCGCCGGAAAAGACCGCCAGCGCGGTCAGGTCGATCCCGAGCAGGTCGATGCCGAGGAAGAACGCCGCCGCCCAGACGATGATCGTCGCGATCTTCTCGACCAGCAATTGCTGCGCTTCGTCCAGCCGCGTCATCCGCCTGACAAGGCGGCGCGCCATCTTGCTGACGAACCAGGCGAACACCAGAACGCCGACGATGACCGAACTCACGATCAGCACGTCGAACAGCGAAATCCTGAAATCGCCGAAGGAAAGCGCCACTGCATCGAGCGTGTCGACCACCGAGCCGACCGTCTCGCTCTGCGAACTGAGCGCTTCCTTGGCGCCTTCGGCAGCGGCGACTGAGCTTTCCTCCTGCGCCGGTTCGGCCAGGCTCCATGCCTGTTCGACCGGGACTGCCTCGGGCGTTGCGCCGTCGCTGGGTAGAGTCTCGCCCTGCACGTCTATCCTTCGTTCAGCGCCGCAAAGCCATTGGCGAGGTCGGCAATGAGATCATCCTTGTCTTCCAATCCGATCGATAGCCGGATGGCATGGCGATCCTCAACCCCCCAGCCTTCCTTCGGCCACGCCATCTTGCTGCGTACCGGCTCCACATCGAATGGCAGGGCAAGGCTTTCGAACCCACCCCAGCTATAGCCGATGCCGAACAGTTCCAGCGCGTCGACGAGGCGGCAGCGCGCAGCATCGTCGCGCCCCTTGAGGACGAAGCTGAACAGGCCGCAGCCTCCGGAAAAGTCCCTCTGCCAGATTTCATGGCCGGGAGTGCCGGGCAGCATGGGCGAGAGGACATGGGCGACCTCGTCCCGGGAATGGAGCCATTCGGCGATGGCCAGCGCCGTCGCGCTTTCCTTTTCGAGCCTGACGCCCATGGTGCGCAGGCCGCGCAGCGCCAGCGCGGCATCGTCGGGCGAAACCACATGGCCGAGCTGCTGCGCGCCGATGCGCAGGCACCGATACCATCGCTCCCCCGCACTGGCGGCACCCATCATCAGGTCGGAATGCCCCCCGACATGCTTGGTCAGCGCCGTGATCGCGATGTCGCAGCCATGCTCCAGCGCCTTGAAGCCGAGCGCGGTTGCCCAGGTATTGTCGACCAGGCTGACCGCGCCCTTTTCCCGCGCGATCCGGGCGAGCGCGGGTATGTCGCAGATCTCCATCGTCAGGCTGCCCGGCACCTCCAGCATAACCGCGCGGGTCCGCTCGCAGAACGATTCCCCGTATGCATCGAGGTCGAGCGGATCGAAAAAGCGGTGCTCGACCCCGAAAGTCTTGAGCAGCCCCATCGCCGCGTTGCGCGTCGGGTCGTAGGCATTGTCCGCGACCAGCAGGACATCGCCGCTACGCAACACTGCCAGCAGCGCCCCGACCAAGGCCGCCACTCCGCTGGGATACAGCACCGTTCCCGCCGCGCCGGGTTCCAGCGCCGTAAGGGCTTCGGCCAGCGCCCATTGCGTCGGCGCGCCGCGGCGGCCGTAGAAAAACCGGCCATCCTCGTTCTGCGATTTGCGCGCCTTGAGGTCCGCGCAACTGTCGTAGAGATGCGTGCTGGCGCGCCAGACGGGCGGGTTGACCACATTGCTGGCGAAATCGCCCGAGCGTCCGCTCGTAACCAGACGCGTCGCCGGCCGGTATCTGCTATCGTCGCCGCCTGACATGGCTATTGCGCGGCTCCCTTCTCTTTGGGCGTATCGGCGTCGGCACCCCAGTCGAGCCAGCTGCCATCATAGACGGCCACATCGTCCTTGCCGGTCAGATGCAGTCCGAAGGCAAGTACGCAGGCGGTCATCCCGCTATTGCATGACGTGGTCACCGGTGCTGCGAGATCGATGCCGGAATCCGCGAAAATGCCCGCGATTTCGGCAGGCGAACGATAGGTTCCGTCCTCGGCAAACAGCTTGGGGAAATGCACATTTGCGGCGCCGGGAATATGCCCTTCCGATCCGCTGCCTTCATCCCCGGCATAGCGTGCCGCATCGCGCGCATCGACGACCTGCTCTATGCGCGACTGGCAATTGACGAGCATTTGCGCCTTGCTGCGACCCTGTCCAACGGGGATCGGTACGGGAAAATCTGCCTGCACAGCCGACGCACCCCCGGTTTCCAGAAGCCGGCCCTCTTCCCTCCATTTGGCAAGCCCCCCATCGAGAATGGCGACCTGCGCAAAGCCATAGAACCGGAAGATAAACCAGGCACGGGCCGAGCTTCGTATCTGACTGTCGTCGTAGAGGGCCACGCGGCTCGACGGCGCAATGCCCAACTGTCCGAGCCGCTTGGCGAACTGATCCGCCGTGGGGATCGCTTTGGCAATGTCCGAAGCCGGATCGACGAAGCTTGCCAGATCGAGGAAGCGCGCCCCAGGAATATGCTCCTCGGCAAACTCTGCGGCCGATTTGCGGGGGCTGTCGGGCAGGTGCATCGTCGCATCCAGCACCACCAGATCGTCGGCACCGAGTTCGGCGGCAAGCCATTGGGTCGAAACGAGACTGTCCATCACCCTCCGGTTAGCGGGCAGATCCGACGAAGTCGACTCAGGCGAGTTCGCGCTGGGCGATCGGTTCGTAACTGCGTGGCCCTTCATCTAGTCGGAAAGGTTGCACCCGACCACCGCCCGGCACACCCTGCCCGACCACGAAAGTCTTCAGCAGGGCGCCTTCACCCGGCCCGTCGACCCGAACGCGCATGAGCGGAACCAGCAGCGGATGGCGGCCCTGCCGGATGACATGGGCCTGCGCGAGCGGGAGCTGGACCTGCCCTTCGAGCGTCACGCTCTGGCGCGGCGACATCCGCGCGATGTCGTGCCGCCTTTCGAGCGCGGTGCCGTCGGTCGCGATCTGCTGTTCCATCGGCGCACCGGCATGCGCGGACACAAGGTCGATGCCGACCGCCACATCCGATAGTGGGCCATCGGTGCGGTTGATCAGGGTCAGGCGGTATTTGAGCGTCGCATAGGCAGCGCTGCGGATAAGCTTGTCGTTCTCGACGCGCACGGACAGCGCATCGGCGAGCGCAACGGGCCCGTCCGCCCTGGCGCTGGCCACCACGGGGCGCTCGATTTCCGGGACGATCGTTTCGCGGCGTCGCCTCCAGAAGAGGAAGCCCGCACCGAGCAGCGCCAGCAGCGCGGCGGCAGCGCCGATCGGCAGCCATGGCAGCCCCTCGCCCGGCTCATCGGCTTCGACTGACGCGGGAGGGAGAGCGGTAGGCGCCGTCGTTGGCGCAGGCACGGGTCCGGTCGCAGGAGCGGGCTCCCCCGCCTCGACCTGCGGCTGCGGCGGCGTGGTTTCGACCTCGCGCGGGGTGACGGTCGGCAGCTGGCTGGATCGCGTCGCAGGCGCCGTCGCGGTTGGCCGCGGCTCCGGCGACTGGATGGCAGGCGAAGGCGTGGGTGCCGGTGCTGCCGTCGAGGTCGGAGTGGATGTAGGTGCGGGCGTGGGTGTAGGCGTATTCACCGCGCGGGGCCTGATCTCGACCCCCCTCTGCGTATCGGCCGGGCCCTGAGCCTGCGGCGTAGCGGTCGGGCTGGGCGCGGGCTCCAGCGTGAAATCGTCGACCGATTGCGCTTGCGCCAGTGCCGGGATCGTCGCGGCGAGCGCTATCAGGGAAATGCGGGTACGAAGGTGCATCGATGTTCGTTTCGCGGAAAAAAGCCGCCACTGTGCGGAGGCGCGCTGAATAGGTACTGAAGCGCAGACTTCCAAGCCCCGGCTTGCGCAATTTCGCGCATCGCGGCAGGAGCGCGGCATGAGCGACACACCTGCCCCCAAGTTCCTCGGCGCCAACACCGCCCTGCCCGCTTCGCCCGAAGAAGCTGAACTCGATTACGTCCCCAACCCGCGCACGGGCCAACTCTACATGGTGCGCTTCGCCGCGCCCGAGTTCACCTCGCTATGCCCGGTGACCGGACAGCCCGATTTCGCGCATCTGGTGATCGACTATGCGCCGGGCGAAACCATCGTCGAATCGAAGAGCCTCAAGCTGTTTCTCGGCAGCTTCCGCAATCACTGCGGCTTTCACGAGGATGTGACCGTAGGCATCGGCCAGCGCCTGTTCGACGAAATGCAGCCGCAATGGCTGCGCATCGGCGGCTACTGGTATCCGCGCGGCGGCATCCCGATCGACGTGTTCTGGCAAAGTGGCGCGCCGCCGGAGGGGCTGTGGCTCCCCGATCAGGGCGTATCCTCCTATCGCGGCCGGGGCTGAGCGGCACCGGGAGCACACATGACCCAACATTACGATGCCGTCATCATCGGTGCGGGTCATAACGGACTCGTCTGCGCTTTCTATCTCGCCCAGGCAGGATTGAAGGTCCGTATCGTCGAGCGGCGCGACATCGTGGGCGGCGCGGCCGTGACCGAGGAATTCCATCCCGGCTTCCGCAATTCGGTGGCGAGCTACACCGTCAGCCTGCTGCAACCCAAGGTCATCCGCGACATGAAGCTGGTCGAGCACGGCTATCGCGTGATCGAGCGGCCGATTTCGAACTTCCTGCCGCAGGAGGATGGGGGTTATCTCAAGCTTGGTGGCGGGCTGGAGCGCACGCAGGCGGAGTTCCGCAAGTTCTCCGACCGCGATGCCGAGGTCCTGCCCGCCTATTACGATGCACTCGAAGGCGTGGCCGAGGTGCTGCGCGACCTTGCGCTGAAATCGCCGCCCAATGTGGGCGACGGCCTGCGCACGCTGATGACTGGCGCATCGCAGGGCTGGGGCATCTCGCGGCTGGGGCTGGAAGCGAAGCGAGACATCCTCGACCTCTTCACCAAATCCGCCACCAGCTTCCTCGGTCAGTGGTTCGAAAGCGAGGCGGTCAAGGCGGCTTTCGGCTTCGACGCGGTGGTCGGCAACTACGCCTCGCCCGATACGCCGGGCAGCGCCTATGTCCTGCTGCACCACGTCTTCGGCGAGGTAAACGGCAAGAAGGGCGCCTGGGGCCATGTGGTCGGCGGCATGGGCACGATCACGCAGATCATGGCCGATATCTGCCGCAAATGCGGCGTCGAGATCAGCCTCGAAGCCCCCGTCGCCGAGGTTCTGGTCGATGGCGACGCCGTGGCAGGCGTGCGGCTCGAAAGCGGCGAGGAAATCGCGGCGAAGCGCGTCATCGCCAATGTCGGCCCCAAGCTGCTCTATGGCAGGATGCTGGAAGAGGCGCACCAACCGGAGGATTTCCGCCGCAGGATGCGCGGCTTCAAGGCGGGCGGCGGCACCTTCCGCATGAATGTGGCGCTCAGCGAGCTGCCGACATTCACCGCCCTCCCCGAGCCGGGCGAGCATCACCGGTCGGGTATCATCATTGCACCGACCCTCGACTATATGGACAAGGCGTTCCTCGATGCGAAAGCCCACGGCTGGTCAAGGAAACCGATCGTCGAGATGCTGATCCCGAGCACCGTCGACGACAGCCTGGCTCCTCCCGGCCAGCACGTCGCCAGCCTGTTCTGCCAGCAATTCGCGCCCGAACTTCCCGCCAAAGAAAACGGAACACCTCGCGACTGGGACGACGAAGAGGACAAAGCCGCGGACACGATCATCGATACGGTAGAGGCGCATGCACCGGGCTTTCGCGCCTCGATCCTCGGGCAGCAGGTCCTCAGCCCCAAGGGTCTCTACCGGAAATTCGGGCTCGTCGGCGGCGACATCATGCACGGGCATATGAGTCTCGACCAGTTGTGGTCGGGAAGGCCGGTTCTCGGCCACGGTGCCTATCGCGGCCCGGTGAAGGGCCTCTACATGTGCGGCGCGGGAACCCATCCCGGCGGCGGTGTGACCGGCGCCCCGGGCCACAACTGCGCGCGCGAAGTGATCTTCAACCGCGGCAACTGGCGGCGATTCACGACAAACTGAGCGGTGATTGCGAGAAGCCCGTGGCGGAGAGGGAGGGATTCGAACCCTCGATACGGTTGCCCGTATACCGCATTTCGAGTGCGGCGCATTCGACCACTCTGCCACCTCTCCGCATATATCGGGTGCGCTTGCGGGCATTGGCCCCGGTCGAAGCGAGCGGGCGATTAGCCGAGCGTCCTCACCTTGCCAAGCCCTTTTCATGAGAATTCCGGGGATCGACCGCCTGCCCCCATTGTAAGCGCGGCAGGACATCCCATATCGTCCGTTCTCATGGATCGTGCACAATATTTCTCCGCCCAGGCCGGTCGCACCATCGATGTGCCGCGCCGCGTCAAAAGCCGCTTCGCCATCGGCGACGTGGTCAAACACAAGGTGTTCGATTTCCGCGGGGTGATCTTCGACATCGACCCGGTCTTCGCCAACAGCGATGAATGGTACGAGGCGATCCCCGAGGATATCCGGCCCGATCGCAACCAGCCCTTCTACCACCTGCTCGCCGAAAGCGACGACAGCGACTATGTCGCCTATGTCAGCCAGCAGAACCTGATGACGGACTCGCTTTCGGGCCCTGTCTCGCACCCCGATGTGCACCAGTATTTCGAGCAGTTCGAGAACGGTCGCTACCGCATGCGGCGGAGCATGACGCACTGAGTTCGCACCTCGGTCAGTTCTTGATCTTCCAACCGGACTTCAGGAGCCGGTAGGTCACGAAGGCAAGCACCCCATTAAGCGCCAGCAGGCCGATGCCGGCCACGGCCACGGCCGCACCATCGCCGATATCGCTCTGGCCGAGAAAACCGTAGCGAAAGCCGGAAATCACGTAGAAAAACGGATTGGCGCGGCTGACCGACTGGAACGCGGGAGCGAGCCGGTCGATGATGTAAAACGTACCCGACAGCATCGCCAGCGGCGCAATGACGAAATTGGTCACCGCCGCGTTGTGGTCGAACTTTTCCGCCCAGATGGAAGCGACCAGCCCGAGCAGCGAAAGCATCAGCGCGCCCATCAGGCCGAACCACACGACCGCCCAGGGATGCGCCATGGCAAGACTTACCCCTGGATAGAGCATCATCGCGCCGGCGACGACGAAGCCGACCGCGACTGCCCGCGTCATTGCGGCACCGACGATTCCGGCCATCAGCTCGCCTTCGGACAGGGGCGGCATCAGCAGGTCGATGATCGTCCCCTGGATCTTGCCGGACAGCAGCGAAAAGCTGGAATTGGCGAAGCCGTTCTGCATCATCGCCATGGCAATCAGTCCCGGTGCCACGAAGGTCGGGAAGTTCACGCCCAGCACTTCGCGCCCGCCACGACCCAGCGCAACCGAGAATATGACGAGAAAAAGCAGGGTTGTGACCGCCGGAGCCCAGATTGTCTGCGTCTGGACCTTGAGAAACCGGCGTATCTCCTTAATATAGAGACTCCACAGGCCAATCCCGTTGATCCCCCGGATCACCGGCTGTCCCCGCGGCGGAAAACGGCCCTTCCCTCCGGCATTTCCCTCTACGAAAGAGGCGTCCGGGTGTTCGCTTCCGGGCGATACGGGCTGGGCTTGATCCACCATGGGGCCGCGACTAGGCCCAAGCGTCACGGCATTCAAGCCGCGGCGTCGAGACACGAGATACAGGACTGCAGATGAGCTGGACCGACGAACGGATCGCAACGCTGAAGAAAATGTGGGAGGGCGGCTCGACCGCCAGCCAGATCGCCGACGAACTCGGCGGGGTCAGCCGCAATGCGGTGATCGGCAAGGCGCATCGCCTCGGCCTCAAATCGCGCCCGTCGCCGGTAAAGGCGAACGAGAAGAAGAAGCCTGCGGTCAAGGCCAAGCCCGCCGTCCCCAAGCCGGTGGCCAAGAAACCGGTGAAACCGGCTGCCAAGCCCGCACCGGCCTCCCCGGCGAAGCCAGCCACAGCACCGGCACCGTCGGCAGATGCGTCGATCCCGTCGCAGCCACTGCCCAACAAGTCAGCCGATCTGCCCAAGATCGTCTCGGTCGGTCCCGGCGGTTTCCTGCGCCAGGGGCCCGGCGACCAGCAGGCGCCGATCCCGCCTGCGCCGCCGCGCCGTCTGGTCCCGGCCAAGCCCAGCCCCGAGATCGCCGACAAGACCAGCCTGCTCGACCTGTCGGACAAGGTCTGCCGCTGGCCGATGGGCCATCCGGGCGAACCCGATTTCCATTTCTGCGGCGAAGCCGTGAACCCGGGCTTTCCCTATTGCGTCGAGCATTGCGGCCGCGCTTATCAGGCACAGCTTCCCCGCGGTGCGCGCCGTCCCCCTCCCCCACTTCCGTTCGGCGGCCCGCGCGTCCGCTGACAGGCATCCTTCATGTCCGTCCGCTTCCGGCCATGGTGCTGGGGCGGTCGGTGTGTGCAGCGTGCCGATGACCAAGGCACTCCAGCACCCGATTCCCCACAACTAAAGTCTGGCGCGCGGACGGGGATGAATTATGGTGGGGGCCACACACGAGGGGGAAATTACGAATGCCACTGTCACTTCATGCAGCCTATGTCCCGGGCGCACTCCAGATGCTCGGCACGGCCCGACATCTCGTCGATACGGCGGAAAAATGGTGCAGCGAACATGGTCACGACCATGACGGCGTTATCGGCGCCCGAATCTTCGAGGACATGCTGCCGTTCGCCTATCAGATAAAGAGCGTCGCCGAACACACGCGGGGTGCGATCGACGGCGTGCGCGCCGGGGTGTTCGCGCCCGATCTCACGCCGCCGCCTGCTACTTTCGACGATCTTCGCAGCAAACTCTCCACCGCGGTCGAGGCGATGGAAGCGCTGTCCGAAGAGGAGATGGAGGGCTTCATCGGGAACCCGATGCGTTTCAAATTCAAGGACTCGGGCATGGATTTCAATGCCGAGGATTTCCTGCTCAGCTTCAGCCAGCCCAATTTCTATTTCCACTGCGCTACGGCTTACGACATCCTGCGCATGAAGGGTGTGCCGGTGGGCAAGCGCGATTTCATGGGACGGGTCAGGATCAAGGCCTAGCTTTTCGCGCGAACCAGATCGTGTGGCGCGGCCCCTTATTGTTGGCGCGCGCGCGCACTTCGCGGACCTCCACGTCGAACCCGCTTTCCTTGAGGCGGACGGTAAACTTGTGGTCGGGTGCAGCCGACCAGACCGCCAGTATTCCTCCCGGTTTCAGCGCATCGCGGGCCTTGCCGAGGCCGGTCTTGCTGTAGATGCGATAATTGGCATCGCGCACGATCCCGTCGGGTCCGTTATCGACATCGAGCAGGATCGCATCGTATTTGTCGGTCGTACCGTCATTCGCGTCGTCGATCAGGGCGGCGACATCGCAGATCACGATATCCCCACGCGTATCGGACAGGCTTTCGCCTGTGAGGTGCGCCAGCGGGCCCTTAGCCCAGTCGAGAATTTCCGGCACGATTTCGGCCACGGTGACCGATCCACCCACAGGCAGCCGGTCGAGTGCGGCGCGATAGGTGAACCCCATGCCATACCCGCCGATCAGGACGCGCGGTTTTGCCGCGTCGAGTTCTGCCAGTGTCAGCACAGCGAGTTGTTCTTCGCTGAACTGCATGCGTGTGCCCATCAGTTCATCGCGGCCGAGCATGATGATGAAGTCGCGCCCATGGCTGACGAGCGTCAGCGTCTCTCCATCGGGCACCTGGGCAGTGGCAAGCGTATCACGCGGCAGCAAGGGAATCTCCGGATTGAAGCGGTGCCTTTAACCGAATGCTGGGGCCGGTCAAACGCCAGACCCGAAAAGCGTCGTCAGCGCCCTGTATAAGGGTCGACCGCCCACTTGCCGCCTTTGATCTGGCACCATTGCAGCGGTGCCGAAGTCAGCTGATCGCCAGCCTCGGGTATCAGCGTATAGCTGACCTGACGGCACGTGCGATCCGAATAGTCGGTCGGTCTGCTGACCAGCACATAACCACGCTGGCCGCGATGCTTCCAGATCCGTGTTTCTCCGCTCTTGAGCGCCCGCAGCGTCGTGCGGCGCACGGCGTCCCTGTCGGGGCCCGCATATGTGCTGGCGACCGGCGTTACGGTAGGGGTCGGACCAAGGGTGAATGTCAGTTCCGGAGACGGGGTGGCCGCAGCCGGTTTTCTCGCTTTCGAAGGCGGACGTACTTTCGGATCGTCCGCCTCGGCATCGTCGACTTCCTGCGGCTCTTGCGGTTTCGGCCTGAAGAAATCGGCGACAGTGCCTATACCGTAACCGGTGCCTGCCTCTTCCTGGCTTGCTGGCGTGCTCTCTTCCTCGGCGGTCTTCGCCGGTTTGCCGAATAGCTGCCAGCTATACAGTCCGGCGGCCACCATCAGCGCGATGACCGTAAGAACGACAAGCCAGAGATTGTGACGGTCGAGCCGGACCGTTTCGGCGATCTCCTGCTCGCTATAGCCACGTTCGCGGAGCGTTTCGATCCGTTCCGATTGTCGGCTGCGTTTCGCGACATTGGCCAAAGCGGTCACGCTCCATTCTCCCTGCATGACCATTCATGCTGACGGCATGAACGCGCACGCAAGCGCTCACCCATGCTGAATAGCACCTTGGTCTGACCGTGTCATTTCTTCCCCTATAAATTAACCAATTATGGTTTTGCGGGAGCAGTCGTCCAAGAAAAAGGGCCGCGAGGACTTCTCCTTGCGGCCCTTTTCCGGGTTTGATTTCGGACGGATCAGTCCTTCAGGAAATCCGGTACGTGGGCTTCGCCACTACCGCCATTGCCGCCATCGCGATCGCGACGCGGACCGCGATCGCCACCACGGCCGCCGCGACCACCACGGCGATCGCCCCCACGGCCGCCACCACGGTCACCGCGCGGTTCGCGCGGCGGGCGGGTGTCTTCCAGCTCTTCGCCGGTTTCCTGGTCGACCACGCGCATCGACAGGCGGACCTTGCCGCGCTGATCGATTTCGAGGACCTTGACCTTCACTTCCTGGCCTTCCGACACGACATCGGTCGGCTTTTCGACACGCTCGTTCTTCATTTCGCTGACATGGACGAGCCCGTCCTTGCCGCCCATGAAGTTCACGAATGCACCGAAGTCGACAATGTTGACGACCTTACCGTTGTAGATCTTGCCGACTTCCGCCTCTTCGACGATGCCTTCGATCCAGGCCTTGGCGGCCGCGATTTCGTCGGCATTCGAAGACGAGATCTTTATCACGCCCTCATCGTCGATGTCGACCTTGGCGCCGGTTTCGGCAACGATCTCGCGGATCACCTTGCCGCCGGTGCCGATGACGTCGCGGATCTTCGACTTGTCGATCTGGATCGTCTCGATACGCGGAGCGTGCTTCGAAACCTCGGTGCGCGAACCGGTCAGAGCCTTGTTCATTTCACCCAGGATGTGCGCGCGACCGGCCTTCGCCTGTTCGAGCGCCTTCTGCATGATTTCCTGCGTGATGCCGGCGACCTTGATGTCCATCTGCATTGTGGTGATGCCCGCTTCAGTACCAGCGACCTTGAAGTCCATGTCACCGAGGTGATCTTCGTCACCCAGGATGTCGGACAGGACCGCGAAGTCGCTGCCTTCGAGGATCAGGCCCATGGCGATGCCGCTCACCGGACGCTCGATCGGAACGCCGGCGTCCATCATGGACAGGCAGCCGCCGCAGATCGTCGCCATCGAGCTCGAGCCGTTCGACTCGGTGATGTCGGACAGGACGCGGATCGTGTAGGGGAAGTCGTCATGGGTCGGCAACACGTTGTGCAGCGCGCGCCATGCCAGCTTGCCGTGGCCGGTATCGCGGCGCGACGGCGCGCCGAAACGACCCACTTCACCGACCGAATAAGGCGGGAAGTTGTAGTGCAGCATGAAGCGTTCGTACGACAGGCCTTCGAGCCCGTCGATCATCTGCTCGCTGTCCTTGGTGCCGAGCGTGGTCGAGCACAGAGCCTGCGTTTCGCCGCGGGTGAAGAGCGAGGAACCGTGCGCACGCGGGAGCACGCCGACCATGGCCTCGATCGGGCGAACCTGGTCGAGCTTGCGACCGTCGATGCGGGTGCCGTCCCTGAGGATGGCACCGCGGACGATTTCGGCTTCCAGCTTCTTGGTCAGCTTGATCGCGGTCATGCGCTGCTGGCCGTCGAACTCTTCCGAGGCGTAGTGAGCCTTGACCTTGTCGCGCGCGGCGTTGAGCGCGTCCGAACGGGCCGACTTGTCGGTCAGCTTGTAGGCTGCGGCGATATCGTCACCGATCATCGCCTTGATGGCCGACTTCATGTCGTCATTGCCATCCTGCGAGGCGACGTCCCAAGGCTCCTTGGCAGCCTGTTCGGCGAGATCGATGATCGCATTCACGACCGGACGGATGTTGTCGTGAGCGAAAGCGACCGCGCCGAGCATTTCCGCTTCGGTCAGTTCCTTGGCTTCCGATTCCACCATCATCACGGCATCGCCGGTGGCAGCAACGACGAGGTCGAGGCGGCCATCGTCAGCGAGCGCGGCGGTCTGCTTGGGATTGAGGATGTATTCGCCATCCTTGAAGCCGACGCGGCAGGCGCCGATCGGGCCCATGAAGGGAACGCCCGAAATGGTCAGCGCGGCCGAAGCGGCGATCATCGCCAGCACATCGGGCTCGCATTCGCCGTCATAGCTGAAGACCTGAGCGATAACGTTGATTTCGTTGTAGAAACCTTCGGGGAACAGCGGGCGGACGGGGCGGTCGATCAGGCGGCTGGTCAGCGTTTCCTTTTCGGTCGCGCCGCGTTCGCGCTTGAAGAAGCCACCCGGGATACGGCCGGCCGATGAGAATTTTTCCTGATAGTGAACGGTCAGCGGGAAGAAGTCCTGCCCTTCCTTGACGTTCTTGGCGGCGGTGACTGCGCACAGCACCACGGTTTCGCCGTAAGTGGCGAGGACCGCGCCGTCAGCCTGACGGGCAATGCGGCCGGTTTCCAGAGTGAGGGTCTTTCCGCCCCACTCCAGCGATACGGTTTTCGTGTCGAACATTGATTTTCCTTGATGACCCACACGGCCTTATTGCGGTGCGGGGCCTGCTTGTGCCGGGTATTCCGTCCCGGTCCGGTGCGAGGCTCTCTTCGCCTCATTGTCCGCTCCAACGCCGGATTGCGCGGGAGCCGGATAAACAAAGGGGCGGCCTGAGCCACCCCTTCGAGAAACTCTTATTTGCGAAGACCCAGCTTCGCGATCAGCGCGTTATACCGCTCGACATCCTTCTTCTTGAGATAGGCGAGCAGGTTGCGGCGCTTGTTGACCATCATGAGCAGGCCGCGACGCGAGTGGTTGTCCTTGTGGTTGGACTTGAAGTGCTCGGTCAGGTTGCGAATGCGTTCGGTCAGGATGGCGACCTGAACTTCCGGCGAACCGGTGTCGCCATTGGCGACGGCGTTGTCCTTGATGATTTCAGCTTTACGCTCGGCGGTAACCGACATGTATTCTACTCCGCGACATCCGGTAGGTTGAAACCCCGCACGACCTTCGCCGTACCACCGCTGAGTTCCATCAGGGCCACCGGCACATCGTGCAGTGTCGCAAGGTGGAGCCCGTCGGCATGGGGCAGTTCCGATAATACCCGGCCCTGGCGGACCGCCTGCGCGCTATCGGGATCGAGTTGCAAGGCCGGGATGTCGTCCAGCCCCGCCTCGAGCGGCAGGAGGAGGTTTTCGATGGGCGCGCCCTTAGCGATTTCCTCCAGCTTGTCCAGCGAAATCGCCCGTTCCTCGCGGAAGGGCCCTGCCTTGATACGCCTCAGATAGGTGACGTGGCCCAGCGTTCCAAGCGCGCGCGCGATGTCCCGTGCGAGCGAGCGGATATAGGTGCCTTTGGAAACATGGGCGACGAGCGTCACGCTGTCGGCCAGTTCGAGCGGCGCCTGCGGATGGTAGGGGTCCGGCCGCCCCGCGGTGGTCTGGAATGCGCTCCGCAAACCAGAACCAACTTCGTCACCCCCGCGAAGGCGGGGGTCCAACTGCCCTCGAGTAAAAGAACTACCGTTATCTGGATCCCCGCCTTCGCGGGGATGACTGGCGAGATAGAGGTCTTGAACCGTCACCGCGCGGGCTTTCATGGCGACCTCTTCGCCTGCCCGCGCCCGGTCGTAGGCACGTTTGCCGTCGATCTTTACCGCCGAATAGGCAGGCGGAACCTGCTCGATATCGCCGGTAAAATGATCGAGCACCGCAGCGATGGCCGCCATTGGCGGGCGCCGGTCGGAGCGCTCGATAACCTCGCCTTCCGTATCCAGCGTATCGGTTTCCTCGCCGAACCGGATGGTGAAGGCATAGATCTTGTCGGAATCGAGCATGCGACCGGCAAGCTTGGTCGCCTCGCCCAGCGCGATCGGCAGAACGCCTTCGGCCAGCGGGTCGAGCGTACCGCCATGACCGACCTTGGTCTTTGCATAACCGCCCTGCCGCAGCACGCGCTTGACTGCCGACACCGCTTGCGTCGAGCCCAGCCCGCGCGGCTTGTCGAGGATCAGCCAGCCCGAAAGCGGATAAGCGGGCGCAGCCTTGCCATCGCTCATCCCGCAATCCCGCGCGCGATCCACTCTGCGATTTCGAAATAGCGCTCCTGCAGCCACAGGACGGGCGGAAGGACCGTGTCCTCGATCAGCCCGCTATTCGGGAAGGCCCAGGTCGCCGCGATCAGCACGATGAAGAACAGCATGCCGAGCGATTGCAGCTTCTGCCAGTTCGCCGCCCATCTGCGCGGCAAAAGCCCGCCGACAATGTGCGAGCCGTCGAAGGGTGGGATCGGCAACAGGTTGAACAGCGCGAGGAACACATTGATCAGGATGAACATCCCGCCAGCGGTCAACAGCCATTCGGGCGGCACCCCGCCCGAGGCGATGATGGCCCCCGAGACACCGCCGAAGACCAGCGCTCCGATCAGGGCGAGCAGCAGGTTCGTGCCCGGCCCTGCAGCCGCCACCGCAACCATGCCGAAGCGCGGATCGCGCAAGCGGTCGCTCCGCACGGGCACGGGCTTCGCCCAGCCGAAAATGGGACCACCGAACAGCGCCAGCGCGCCGGGCACCAGCAGCGTACCGACCGGGTCGACATGGCGAATGGGGTTCAGCGTAAGCCGCCGCTGCTCCTTTGCCGTCGGATCGCCCAAAGCAAGAGCGGTCCAGCCATGGGCGACCTCGTGAAAAACGATGGCGATGATCAGGCACGGGATCAGGATCACCGCGAGGAGTATGGTTTCGGTCATGGCGGGCTAGATAGGGTGCGCGGCGTTAACCCGCCAGCGCTTCGCGGAAATGCTTGCTGCCGATTTTCTCGACGAAATGCCTGCGACACAGGGCGACATAGCGATCGTTCCCGCCGATCTCGGTCTGCGCGCCTTCGCTGACCGCCTTGCCATCGGCATCGACGCGCAAATTCATCGTCGCCTTGCGTCCGCAATCGCACACGGCCTTCATCTCGACCAAAGCATCGGCAATGCCGAGCAAGGCAGCGGAACCGGGAAACAGTTCGCCCTGGAAATCGGTGCGCAGGCCATAGCAGAGGACGGGAATACCCGCGTCATCTGCCAATCGTGCAAGCTGCCAGACCTGCGTCTTCGTGAGAAACTGCGCCTCGTCTACCAGCACACAGGCGATGGGATCTTCCGCATGGTCCGCCAGCACGCGCGCCTCGATATCGGTATCGGACTCATAGCGATGCGCATCGCTTGAAAGGCCAATGCGGCTGGAAATCGCCCCGAAGCCCGGCCGATCGTCGAGCGCGGCAGTCCACAGCGATACGCGCATGCCGCGCTCACCGTAATTGAAGGCCGCCTGCAAGAGCGTGCTGCTCTTCCCCGCGTTCATGCTGGCGTAGTAGAAATAGAGCTTGGCCAATGTGCGATCCCGTCAGTCTTCGTCGTCGAGATCGCGTACGACTTTGGGATCGTTCAGCAGCCGTTCGATCCGGTCGGCCTCGTCGAAACTCTCGTCGGGCTGGAAATTCAGCCGGGGCGCGAATTTGAGGCCGAGGCGCTGGGCCACCTCTTTCTGGAAGAAGGCGGTATTAGTGCGCAGGGCCTTCAGCACCTTGCCCTCGTCCTCGCCCAGCAGCGGCTTCACATAAGCCTTCGCATTGCGCAGGTCGGGCGTCATGCGCACCTCGGTGACGGCGATGTTGCTGGCCGAAAGCACCTCGTCATGCGCCTCGCCCCGCGCGAGCAGTTCGGACAGGATATGCCGCACCCGCTCGCCCACCTTGAGGACGCGGACCGATTGCTGTTCGGGAGTGGACTGGTTGCGGGCCATCAGGCTCCTCCTGTCAGGCATGGGGTGGGAATGGCAGTGCTGGTCGCGCGGGCGAGAAGCGTACCTGCCGCGTCGAACAATTCGCTTTCGAGAAAGATGACCTTGCGCCCGCGCCGTACCACCCGGCCCCTCCCGACCAAGGGCCCGGCAGGCACGGGCTTGAGCAGACTCATCGAGATTTCCAGGTTGAGCGGCGCTTCGGCCTGATCGGTCGCCCAGACATGCGCCCAGCCCATCACCTCGTCGAGGAAGCCTGCGACGAGCCCGCCCTGCACGCTCCCGCGCGGAGTGATGAAGCTTTCGGGTGCGCGGAAGCGCAAGGTGATTTCCTCGCGCTCCCTGTCGAAGCTGTCGAACTCGACGCCCATCAGCTCAGCATGGGCCGCGCCGAGAGCGTTTTCGGTCGCGCTCACCGGAGAATCCAAAAGCCAGATACAGCAACAACAGATAATGCTGAAAGGCACCCAACGGTCACACCGCCATCAACGCCGTTCGTCACGGCCTTGCGATTGCGAGCCCACCATCCACTTTTTTGCGGCGTGGCGGGCTTCGCTTTCGGTTTCTGCTTAGAACGGCTCTTTGGCATTAAAGCGTCCGTTCACGCTCCTCGACTTCGAACACCTCGAGCTGGTCGCCCGGCTGGATGTCGTTCGTGTCGGCAAGGACCACACCGCATTCGAGACCGGTGCGGACTTCGTCCACATCGTCCTTGAAGCGCCGCAGCGAGGCGATGGTGGTGGCCGAGACGATGACGTCTTCGCGCGTGAGGCGTGCGTGCAGCCCCTTGCGGATGACCCCTTCCTCGACCAGCAGGCCGGCAGCCTTGTCGCGCTTGCCCGAACGGAACACTTCCTTGACGGCGGCACGGCCGACGACGTTCTCGATCCGCTCCGGACCCAGCTCGCCCGCCATTTCCTTCGCGATTTCCTCGGTCAGGTGGTAGATGACGTCGTAATACTTCATCTCCACGCCGTCGCGCTTCACCAACTCGCGCGCCTTGGCGTTGGGGCGCACGTTGAAGCCGATGATCGGCGCGTTCGAGGCCGAAGCCAGCGACACGTCGCTTTCGGTGATCGCACCCACACCGGCATGCAGCACGCGGACCTTGATCTCGTCGTTCGAGAGGTTGTGCAGCGCGGTGGTGATCGCCTCGACCGAACCCTGCACGTCGGCTTTCACCACGACGGGGAATTCGATCACATTGGCGGCGAGGTTGTTGAACATCGTATCGAAGCTGGTCGGAGCAAGCGCAGTGCGCTTCTCGGTCGCCTTTTCCTGACGATATTCGGCCACTTCGCGAGCACGCTGTTCGTTCTCGACCACGGTCAGCACATCGCCCGCGCTCGGCACGCCGCCGAGACCCAGGACCTCGACCGGCATCGACGGCCCGGCCTGTTTGATCTGCTTGCCCTGGTCGTTGACGATCGCCCGGACGCGGCCGCTTTCGGTGCCGACGACGAAGGTATTGCCACGCTCCAGCGTACCGCGCGTGACCAGCACGGTCGCCACCGGGCCGCGGCCCTTGTCGAGCTGCGCTTCGATCACGGTCGCTTCGGCCATGCGGTCGGGATTGGCCTTCAGTTCGAGCAGTTCGGCCTGCAGGCTGATCGCGTCGAGCAGCTTGTCGAGTCCGGTCTTTTCCTTGGCCGAGATTTCGACATCCTGCACATCGCCCGACATCTTCTCGACGATCACTTCGTGTTCGAGCAGGCGGTTGCGGATATTGTCCGGATTGGCTTCCGGCTTGTCCATCTTGTTGATCGCGACGATCATCGGGACGCCCGCGGCCTTGGTGTGATTGATGGCTTCGATCGTCTGCGGCATGATGCCGTCGTCGGCAGCCACCACCAGCACCACGATATCCGTGATATTGGCACCACGTTGGCGCATCTGCGTGAAGGCAGCGTGACCCGGCGTATCGAGGAAGGTGACCATATCGCCACTCTTCGTCTTCACCTGATAGCTGCCGATGTGCTGGGTGATGCCGCCGGCTTCTCCCTTCACCACATTGGCGCCGCGAAGCGCATCGAGCAGCGAGGTCTTGCCGTGATCGACATGGCCCATAATGGTGACGACGGGCGGACGGGCTTTCAGCGTTTCTTCCGGATCGACATCCTCATTGGCGGCAATATCGACGTCCGCCTCGGACACCTTCTGGATGTTGTGGCCGAACTGTTCGACGAGCAGTTCCGCCGTATCCTGGTCGATCGTCTGGTTGACGGTGACCATCATGTCGAGATTGAAGAGTTCCTTGACGAGGTCGGCACCCTTCTCGCCCATACGCTTGGCGAGTTCGCCGACCGTGATCGCCTCGGGGACGATAACGTCGCGGACCTGCTTTTCACGCGGCTTGCTGGAGCCGCCGCCCTGCATGCGGCGTTCCTTCTCGCGGGCACGCTTGAGTGCGGCGAGGCTGCGCGCACGGCGGCCTTCATCCTCGTTGAGAGCCTTCTTGACCGTCAGCTTGCCCGAACGGCGCTTGTCCGGCGTTTCGGCCTGCGCACCGCGAGCGGGCTTTTCTTCCTTCTTCTTGCGTTCCGGCTTCTTGATCTCCGGACGGGCAACCGGCGTGAAACGACGCGGCACGGGCGCGGGCGTGCCGCTCGAATCGTCTTCGACCGGCTCTGCTTCGGATTCCGCTTCCGTTTCCGTTTCCGCTGGCGTTTCCTTGGCCTTCTCGGCCTCTTCGGCAGCCTTCTTTGCGGCTTCCTCTTCGGCCTTGCGGTTTTCTTCGGCGCGCTTCTTCTCGTCCTCGGCAGCCTGCTTTGCCTGTTCTTCCTCGCGCTTGCGGTTCTGTTCGGCCAGACGCAGGCGTTCTTCCTCGGCCTCGCGCTGGAGGCGGGCGACGCGTTCCTGCGGGGTTTCGCTCGGCGGCGCGGGCTTCTTCTTCGGCGCAGGCTTCGCCGCCACCGGGGCCGGGGTTGGCTCCGGAGCGGGCAGCGGAGGCGGCGGGGGCGGAGGCGCGGCTTCGCCGGGCTTCACGAGCTTGCGGCGGCGCTTCACCTCGACCGCCACCTTGTTGGTGCGGCCGTGGCTGAAGGTCTGCTTGACCTCGCCCGGCTGCGCACCCTTCAGGGTCAGCGGTTTGCGGGCTGGTTTCTTGTCGTCGTCGCTCATTCTTGCTCGTTTCTCTTCGTATCAATCGTTCAATTTGTCGTCGGCGCGCAGAATTGCGGCGCCACACCGGCCGGGAATTCCTGCCCCAGATAATGCATGAGGCGCGTCAGGGACTTGATGACCCTGGCGGCCGATGCATCGTCGGCCAGCGCCAAGTGGACGACATTGTCGCGGCCCAATGCCACAGACAAAGCGTTCCGGTCCAGAGGCAGTTCGAGGCCGCGTTCGCCGGAACCTTCCGCTTCGCGCCCGACGCGCCACGCCTGATCCAGCTTCTTGCGCCCATCCTCGCTCGCGTCGCTGGCATGGAGCAACCGGGCGACCGCCCCGCCGCGCGCCGCCTCGGCAATGCGCTGCGTGCCCAAGATAAGGCTTCCGACGCGCATTTCGAGCCCCAGCCGGTCGAGCAGGACGCGGGTGAGCGCGTCCTCGACCATCTGCGGCAGCGTTTCGGGGATTTCCAGATCGCCGGTCTTGAACGCCCGTGCGAGCGCGCCTTTCAGCTTGCCTGCGGCCTGCGCCGTGGCGAGTTCATCGCGCGAGACACCGATCCAGGCGCCACGACCGGGCGCCTTTTCCTGCGCATCGGGCAGCACCAATCCCGCAGGCGAGACGACCAGCCGCACGAGAGTCTCGCGCGGGGCCGTCTCTCCAGACAGGATGCAGCGCCTTTCGGGCTCCGATTTACGGGGCCGCGAGGCTTCAGCGATGTCGGGACTCAGGCGCTCATTGGGTGGAGTCCGCATCGGCGGCCTCCTGCGTGTCGGTCGTCTCGGCAGGGGCCGGAGCTTCCTCTTCGTTTTCGGCCCCCGATGGAGCCGCCAGCGGCTCCTCGTCTTCGAACCAGTGCGCGCGAGCAGCCATGATGATCTCGTTGCCCTGCTCTTCGCTCAGACCGTATTCGCCCAGTACGCCGCCCTTGTCCTGCTCGCGAACCGAGGGACGCCGCATCGGCGGGCCATCGGCATTGTTGCGGCGGCGCGGGGCTTCGCGCTTCTTCTGGATCAGTTCGTCGGTGGCGAGATCGGCCAGATCGTCGAGCGTCTTGATACCCGCCTTGCCCAGCGTAACCAGCATGGCTTCGGTCAGATGCGGCAATTCGGCCAGATCGTCTTCGACACCAAGTTCGCGGCGTGCTTCGCGATGTGCGGACTCCTGCCTATCGATCGCTTCCTGTGCGCGGCTCTGGAGTTCTTCGGCCAGTTCCTCGTCGAAGCCTTCGATCCCGGCGAGCTCTTCCAGCTCGACATAGGCGACTTCTTCCAGTTCGGCGAAGCCTTCGGCCACGAGCAGTTGCGACAGTGTTTCGTCGACGTCGAGTTCCTCCTCGAACATCTTCGACCGTTCCGCGAATTCCTTGCTCCGCTTTTCCGAGGCTTCTTCCTCGGTCATGATGTCGATCTGGTTGCCGGTCAGCTGGCTGGCGAGGCGCACATTCTGCCCGCGGCGGCCGATCGCGAGGCTAAGCTGGTCGTCGGGCACGACGACTTCGATGCGGCCATCTTCCTCGTCGAGCACGACGCGGCTGACGGTGGCGGGCTGAAGGGCGTTGACGATGAAGGTCGCGCCATCCTCGCTCCAGGGAATGATGTCGATCTTTTCGCCCTGCAGTTCCTGCACGACGGCCTGCACGCGGCTGCCCTTCATGCCGACGCAGGCACCGACCGGGTCGATCGAGCTGTCATGGCTGATCACGCCGATCTTGGCGCGGC
>Ga0310345_10000197_pt1 | contig 114059 bp, 112 predicted proteins | sample HC15DNA20500_MG_FD_204667 | JGI IMG/M metagenome (GOLD analysis project Ga0310345, IMG submission 204667) | Marine microbial communities from station ALOHA, North Pacific Subtropical Gyre - HC15-DNA-20-500_MG | ecosystem: Environmental > Aquatic > Marine > Oceanic | place: Pacific Ocean... | reverse complement strand
GACGATCTTGCGCGCCAGACCTTCGGCAATAGCGGTCTTGCCGACGCCGGGATCGCCCACATAGAGCGGGTTGTTCTTGCTGCGGCGGCAGAGGATCTGGATGGTCCGGTCGACTTCGGGGCCGCGACCGATGAGGGGATCGATCCGGCCGTCTTCGGCTTTCTTGTTCAGATTGACCGTGAACTGGTCGAGCGCCGTTTCCTTCTTGCCTTTCTCGCCGGCCTTTTCCTCGCTCTGCGCCTCGGCACCTTCCGCGCCTTCGGGGGGGCGGTTTTCGATCTGCTTGCCGCCCTTGCCGATCCCGTGGCTGATGAAGCTGACCGCATCGAGGCGGCTCATATCCTGCTGCTGGAGGAAATAGACCGCGTAGCTATCGCGCTCGGAGAACAGCGCCACCAGCACATTGGCGCCGGTGACGGTATCCTTGCCCGAGGACTGCACATGCAGGATAGCGCGCTGGATGACGCGCTGGAAACCGGCGGTCGGCTGCGGATCGGCGCTCTCGTCCGATTGCAGCGACTGGTATTCCTGTTCGAGATACTGCTTCACCACCGTGGTCAGCTCCGCCAGATCGACGCCGCAGGCGGTCATGACCTGGGCCGCATCCTCGTCATCGATCAGCGCGAGCAGCAGGTGCTCGAGCGTCGCATATTCGTGATGGCGCTCGCCTGCATCGGTGAGCGCGGCGTGGAGGGTCTTTTCGAGGTTGGCTGCAAAGCTGGGCATTCAGGGATCTTTCTTGGGCGACTCGCGCAGGGCGAACGGGGAACAGCCTATGGGCGGAAGGTTAGCCAATGCTGTATGCATAAATGATATGGGTGCGGAGGCTGGAATTATCATCCCCCGCATCGCCAACTATTCCTTTCGTCCGAACAACGCTTCTGCCGCGTCGCGGTGTGCGGCGGCAGAGAGGCGATGTTTCTCGACACGTGCGATCTCGGCTTCGAGCAGCGCGATACGCGCTTCGAGTTCGTCCTGCGAGTAGGGGCCGAGGTCTTCCGTGGCGAGCTTGCTCGCGGCATCGCCTTTGGGGCGCGGACGGTCGTCTTCTTCCATCGATGGGTAATCTCGCAAGGATGGCCGGTTGCTGTCAACGGGCACGGGCGGTATTGCACCGCAACGTGGCAGCTACGCCACTGGTACTGGACAGATAACGGGGGCGCGAGTGGCAGCAGATTTGCCCGAGACGATGACCGCAATGGGCTATGACGATCCGGGAGGTCCGGAGGTGTTGCGCCCCGAAACGCTACCCGTTCCCGAGCCGGGCGAAAACGAGGTCCTGATTCGCGTCGCCTATGCCGGGATCAACCGCCCCGACGTGATCCAGCGGCAGGGCTTTTATCCGCCGCCGCCGGATGCGTCGCCGATCCCCGGTCTCGAAGTTTCGGGCACGGTCGTGGCTGTGGGGAAGGGCGTTGCGCCCGAAATGCTCAATCGCCGCGTCTGTGCGCTGGTTTCGGGCGGCGGCTATGCCGAATACTGCCTCGCCCAGGCAGCGCATTGTCTACATTTGCCGGCCGATATGGCGTTCGATATCGCGGCGGCGATTCCCGAAACGCTGTTTACCGTATGGCACAACGTCTTCGAACGCGGCTGGGCGAGCGATGGCGACACCTTGCTCGTCCATGGCGGGACCAGCGGCATCGGGACCATGGCGATCCAGCTGGCCAAGGCGTTCGACATTACCGTGATCGCCACCGCCGGGAGCGAGGACAAGTGCCAGGCGATCCGCGAACTGGGCGCGGACCTTGCGATCAATTACAAGACGCAGGATTTCGTCGAGGAAGTGAAAGCCTTCACCGGCGGCAAGGGTGTGAACGTCGTGCTCGACATGGTTTCGGGCGACTATGTGGCGCGCAATATCGCCTGTCTGGCCGAGGATGGGCGGCATGTGACCATCGCCGTACTGGGCGGGCTCAAGGCCGAAATCAACATGGCGACCGTCATGCGCAAACGCCTGTCCCTGACCGGCTCGACGCTGCGACCGCGCTCGAACGAATTCAAGGCGCTGCTGGCCGACGAAATCTACAACCATGCCTGGCCGCTGTTTCAGGACGGAACGATCCTGCCGATCATGGACCGGACCTTCCCTCTCGCCGACGCCGGTGCGGCGCATGCGCGGATGGAAGGCGGCGACCATATCGGGAAGATCGTGCTCGAGGTCGCCGATGGATGATCTGACGCTCCATGAAGATCCGCGCAGCGGGAATTGCTACAAGATCAAGCTGACTGCAGCCCTGCTCGGACTTCCCCTGGCGATCAGACAATACGACATCCTCAAGGGCGAGACCCGCACGCCCGAATTCCTCGACGGCATCAATGCCAACGGGCGCATCCCGGTGCTCCAGATCGGCGAGAAATTCCTGCCAGAAAGCAACGCCGCCTGCTGGTATCTTGCCGATGGCAGCGCTTTGATCCCGCGCGACCGGTTCGAACAGGCCGATATGCTGCGCTGGATGTTTTTCGAACAGTACAGTCACGAGCCGAACATCGCTACGATGCGCTTCTGGCTCTATTTCATTGGCGAGGCCAACCTTTCGCCGCAGCAGAAGGCGCAGATGATGGCCAAGCGCATCGCCGGCTGCGAAGCACTGGCGCTGATGGATGCGCATCTGGCCGGAAACGACTGGTTCGTCGGCAAGGCGGCGTCGCTCGCCGATATCGCCCTGTTCGCCTACACCCATGTGGCCGAACAGGGGGGTTTTGGCCTGGGCGATTATCCGGCCGTTCGCCGCTGGCTCGAAAGAGTGTCGGCGCTGCCGAAATTCGTCGCGATGGACTGACTCGCAATCGTCGCAATGTCGCGGTTCCGTAACGGCGTTGTGAATCGCATGTAACAATCTTGCGCCATGACATTCCGGACAGTGATCTGGGGTCAGGCCAATGAACGATTTGCCCAAACACTTCGATGCCGTCCACAAGGTGGCGAATTTTCCGTCGATCAAGCCGAGCGTACCCGAGCGCACTCTTGGCGAGCGGCGCAAGTTTCGCACGATCTGGATAAGCGACGTCCATCTCGGCACCAAGGGCTGCAATCACGAACTGCTGATCGACTTCCTCGACCATACCGACAGCGAAACCATGTATCTGGTCGGCGACATCATCGACGGCTGGCGGTTGAAGAAGAAGTTCTACTGGCCGCCCGAACACAATGACATCGTCTGGCGGATCCTGAAGCGCGCCAAGCGCGGCACGCGGATCGTCTATATTCCGGGCAATCACGACGAGATGATCCGTCCCTTCGCCGGGATGAATTTCGGCGGAGTGGAGATCATGCGCGCCGCCTTCCACGACACCGCCGACGGGCGGCGCCTGATGGTGCTGCATGGGGACGAATTCGACACCATCATGCTCGCCCATCGCTGGCTCGCCTTCGTCGGCGACGCGGCCTATCACGTGATGATGAAGCTCAACAATTGGGTGGCGGGCGCGCGCAAGCGCCTTGGCATGCCCTATTGGTCGATCTCCAAGGCCGCCAAGCACAAGGTCAAGAACGCGGTCGAATTCATCTCCAAATATGAGGAAGTCGTGGCTCGCGCTGCGGCCGAGCGCGGTGTCGATGGGGTCGTTTGCGGCCACATCCATACGGCGGAGTTCCGCGATTTCGACGGAGTCGAATACTGGAACGATGGCGACTGGGTGGAAGGCTGCAACGCGCTGGTGGAACATTTCGACGGGACCATGGAAATCCTCCACTGGGCGGACGAAGTCGCGCGGCGCGACAGCCGACGCAGTGACGTCGGGGCAGTGGTGCCGGAGGCTGCGTAAGCTTGGGACAGGCCATCCCCCGATCCGGAGAACCGATCGACGTCCCGCAGCGTATCGCCATCGTCACCGATGCATGGCTGCCGCAGATGAACGGGGTGGTGCGCACGCTGACCACCACCTGCGAACAGTTGCGCGAACAGGGACACGAAGTGCTGGTGGTCTCGCCCGATCAGTTCGCCAGCATCCCCTGTCCGACCTATCCAGAGATTCGTCTGGCCTTTACCAAGCCCGGCGCAGTCGCCAGCCGTCTGAGGGAATTCTCGCCCGAGGCGATCCACATCGCCACCGAAGGCCCGCTCGGGATGACCGCACGGCGCTATTGCGCGAAGCATTCGATTCGCTTCACCACCGCCTATCACACGCAGTTTCCCGATTATCTCGCCAAGCGGACCCATCTCCCGGCGGAATGGTTCTGGCGCTATATCGAGTGGTTCCATCGGCCTGCCCGGCGCGTGCTGGTCGCGACCGAAAGCATTTCGGAAGAACTTCGCGCCCATGGCCTGACCCGCCTTCATCGCTGGAGCCGGGGCGTCGATCTGTCCTGTTTTACGCCCGACGCGCCGCCGCCACCGGAATATGCGGGCCTGCCGAAGCCGATCCAGCTCTATGTCGGGCGCGTGGCGGTGGAGAAGAACATCGAGGCGTTTCTCGAAGGCAGTTATCCCGGCAGCAAGGTGGTGGTGGGTGACGGGCCGTCGCTGGCATCGCTCAAGGCCAGGTTTCCCGACGCGCTGTTTCTCGGTCGCCGCTCGGGACGGGAGCTGGCGGGTTGCTATGCCGGGGCGGATGTCTTCGTGTTTCCCAGCAAGACCGACACGTTCGGCCTCGTCATGATCGAGGCGCTGGCCTGCGGAACGCCGGTCGCCGCCCATGCGGTGCCGGGACCGCGCGACATCGTCACCGACCGGGTCGGCGCCTTGGGCGACGATCTCGACCGGGCCATCGGCGCGGCGCTGTTCTGCGATCGCGACGACTGTGCAACCTACGGCGCCAGCTTCAGCTGGGCGGCGGCTACCGGGCAGTTCCTGAGCGGGCTGGTGGCCTTCGATTCGGAAGAACTGCCCGCTGCCTAGCGAAAAGCTTGCCGAATCCGGCGCTGTCGCTTACATCGGCACGATAACGGCCGTCCCGCGAGGGGCGGCCTTCTATTTTCGCAGGACGAGAAAAGGCACTTTCATGGCCGAGCAACCCAAACCGCTGATGCCGCATGCGACCGCCACATGGCTGGTCGACAATACCGGCCTTTCCTTCGAGCAGATCGCCGAATTCTGCGGCCTGCATATCCTCGAGGTGCAGGCCATGGCCGACGACCTGGCGGGCAGCAAATACACGGGCCGCGATCCGGTCCATTCGGGTGAACTGACGCAGGAAGAGATCGAGCGCGGCCAGGCCGATAGCGAATACAAGCTCAAGATGCAGCGCGCGCCGGTCGCGGTCAGTCGCACCAAGGGGCCGCGTTACACGCCCGTTTCCAAGCGTCAGGACAAGCCCGACGGTATCGCCTGGATCCTGCGCAGCCACCCGGAAATCTCCGACGCGCAGATCGGCAAGCTGATCGGCACTACGCGTAACACGATCACCGCGATCCGCGAGCGCAGCCACTGGAATATCCAGAACATTCAGCCCAAGGATCCGGTCACGCTCGGCCTGTGTTCGCAGCGCGAGCTCGATGCCGTGGTCGCCAAAGCCGCCAAGAACCTCCCAGTCGACGAGGAGGCCGCTCCGGTCGAAGTCAGCGGCACCAGCGATCGGGAAAAGCTGATCGAGGAACTGCGCGCCGAACGCGACGCCAACGAAAAGGCTGCTGCCGAAGCCGCACAGGAAGCCGAAGCGGCCGCCTGGCTCGAAGCCAAGCGCGCTTCGGAAGACGCAGGCGAGGAAGAGACCACGGACGAAGCCTGAATTTTCCGATCAGATACAGTCCATAAAGGCGGGCGGGGCTTCGGCTCCGCCCGCCTTTTTACTTGCCTTTAGGGAGAGATGGTCCAAGTTTACTGACATGGATGTAAGCAAGCTGCCGAACTATCACCCGGTGCCGTGGAACACGCAATTCGAGGCGATGGCGCTGCCCGATATGTTTGCGCGCACGACGCGCACCTCGCCCGACGCACCCCTGCTGTATTTCCTCGGGCGGACCTATTCCTATGCCGAACTCTTCCGCGATGCGCAGGCCTTCGCCCATGCACTCAAGGCGCGCGGGATTGCCGACGGCGATCGCGTGGGCCTCTTCCTGCCCAATGTGCCGAGCTATGTCGTTGCCTATTACGGGGCGATGATGGCCGGGGCGGTGGTGGTCAATTTCTCACCGCTCTACACGGTCGAGGAACTGGCCCAGCAAGTCGCGGATTCGGGCACGCGCCTGCTGGTGACGGTTGACGTGCCCGAACTCTATGCAACGGCCGAGAAAGTGCTGCGTGGATCGGCGCTCGAGACACTTGTCGTGAGCTCGCTGTCTCACATGCTGCCCAGGCTGAAGGGTGTTGCCTTGCGGCTTTTTGCTCGCGGCAAGGTTGCAAAGGTGGGGTATGGCGCAGGCGTTCTGCGCTGGAGTGCGATGCTTGACGAAGGCGCGCGATCAGCCAGCGACCTTCCAGCCATCGATCCGCATTCGCTTGCGCTCCTCCAATATACCGGCGGCACCACCGGCACGCCGAAAGGGGCGATGCTCACCCACGCCAATCTGTCGATCAATGCGCAGCAGACCGCCGGTTTGAACCCCTTCGGCAATCCCGCCAGCGAGGTCCTTATGGGCGCGCTGCCCTTCTTTCACGTCTTCGCCAACACCACCCTGCTCAACCACGCGGTCGTTACGGGCGCCTCGATCGCCATGGTGCCGCGTTTCGAGGTCCGGCAGGTGCTGCAGACGATCGAGAAATACGGCGCGACGGGATTTCCCGGCGTACCGACGATGTTTCAGGCGCTGGTCGATCATCCCGATCTCGCCAGGACCGACCTCTCCACGCTCAAGGTCTGTATTTCGGGCGGCGCACCGCTTCCCGGCCCCTTGCGCGAGAAGTTCGAAGCGGCGACCGGTGTGCGGCTGGTCGAAGGTTACGGCCTCACCGAAAGCTCGGGCGTTGTTTCGGCCAATCCCTATGAAGGCATACGCAAGCCCGGGACCATCGGACAGGTGGTGATGCGCACCGAGGTGCTGCTGCTCGACAAGGAGGACCCCTCGATCATCGCACCCGATGGCGAACCGGGCGAACTTGCCCTTCACGGTCCGCAGATCATGCAGGGCTACTGGAACCGGCCCGAGGCAGCGAAAGATGTCTTCGTCGAGCATCACGGCAAGACCTGGCTGCGTACCGGCGACGTGGCGACGCTGGACGAAGACGGCTTCCTCGAAATCGTCGACCGGATCAAGGACATGATCGCGGTGGGCGGGTTCAAGGTGTTTCCCAGCCAGGTCGAGGATGTGCTGCTCGAGCACGACGCGGTGAAGGAAGCGCTCGTGATCGGGCGGCCCGATGGCTATCGCGGGGAAGTGCCAGTGGCCTATGTTACGCTGGAAAGTGGTGCCGAGGCGACTGGCGCGCAGCTCAAGGAATGGCTCAATGCGCGTGTCGGCAAGCACGAACGTGTCGCCGAAGTCGTGATCCGGGGTGAGCTTCCCAAGACGATGATCGGCAAGCTCGACCGCAAGGCGCTGCGCGCGGAAGTGCTCGATCAGCCATGAATGGAGAAGGCCGCCTGCGCGGTTGCGCGGGCGGCCTTCGTCCTCTCCGACCTCGTGTGGCTCAACCGGCTACGGCGAGCTCCGGCTTGGCGGCCGATTGCGCAGCGGCAGGCGCCTTGGCCTTGGTGTCGCGATGCGCGAAGCGCCCTTCGACCTGCGCACCCTGTTCGATCGTCAGCGCGTCGTAGAACACGTCGCCCATGATCCTGGCCGATTTGAGAATGACCAGTTCGCGCGCGGTGATCGATCCGTCGACCGTGCCGGCGAGGCGGGCGCTCTCTGCCTTGATCGCACCCTTTACGGTGCTGGTTTCACCCTGGACGAGCGACGAACAGGCAATGTCGCCTTCGACCGAGCCGTCGATATGCAGATCGGCTGAGGCCTTGATATCGCCCGTGATCGACAGATCCGAACCAAGCACCGAAAAAGTGGAGTTGCTCTTGCTGGCCATGCGCTCGCGTCCCGGACTACTTGGTTGAGGCGAGCTGGGGTGCTCGTCGGATTTCTTCGAGAACATGGGGAGCCGTCTCCAGGAAGGTGCGCGGATTGACTGCGCGGTTGTTGATGCGCACTTCGAAATGAAGGTGCGGGCCGGTCGAGCGACCGGTAGAACCGATGGCGCCGATCGTCTGCCCGGCTTCGACTGCCTGACCTACCTTGGCGTTGAATTTCGACATATGGGCATAGCGCGTCATCAGGCCGTTGCCATGGCTGATCTCGACGACATTGCCGTAGCCCGACTTACGACCGACAAAGCTGACGCGGCCATTGGCGGCTGCATAGATTGGTGCACCCTTCGGACCGCGGAAATCCAGGCCCTTGTGCATGGCGGCGACGCCGGTGAACGGATCGCGGCGATAGCCGTAGCTCGAGGTGACCATCTGGACATTGGCCGGGGCCACCTGCGGAACGCCGGCGAGGCCGCGTTCGAGTGCGTCCATACGCGCGATCGAGAGACCAAGGCGTTCGAAACGGGGGTCGATGCTTCCGTCGCTGTCGGTGGTGAGCTTCTCGAGCGGACCACCCATCGCGCTACGGTCGGCGTTGCGGATCATGCTGTCGGGGTTGAGGCCCAGCTTCTTGAGCGCCGCCGCGGCGCGCTGCGAACGCCAGTCGGCATAGCGGGTGAGCCCTTCGACGAAAGCGAGCTGGCGCGCTTCGATCCTGGCGAGCGCGCCGGCTTCGGGAATGGAGGCGCTGACCTTGTCGACCGTTGCCGCGGCTTCGCCCGAAGAATCGCTGACGTTCCGTACCGCTTTCACGTCTTCCGGGAGCGAGGTGACCATATCCTCGATGAATTCCTGCCGCTTGACCAGATCGGTAGCGACGGCATCGATATCGTGGCGGTAGGCGTCGACGCGCTCCGCCGCGGTTGCCACCTTGGCTTCGCGGTCGAGCAGCGAGAGGCGATCGGCCGTGGCGCGATACTGCGCCCAGCCTGCGATCGCCATCGACAGCGCCCAGACGACGAGCACCGCCAGCGCAACGGCGGCGGCGGTCATCTGGACTTTCGATGAGATGGTTATGAAACGAACCTGACCTTCGGATCGCATGAAGAACTCGCGATCCGGAAACCAGCTACGCAAACGGCTCCCCCAGCCGCCGGTGGCAATCTTGTTGTTCAAAACGACCCGTCCCTTATGGTCTTTCACGTCCCGGAATGATCGCTAACAAAGGTTGCCGATGAAATCGAATCGAGGTTCCCGTAGAATCCACGAGTTGACGGCTCAACGGGACGAGTCGTTTCATTCTTGGAAAATTTTCGAAGCCAAACGGGAACCAAAGATTAAGTCGTTGTTTACCAATAGCTTGCGATTCGCGCATGGGGCCCCGCTCAAGCCATTGTATAAATTCGACAAATATCGAGCGTGTCGTCGCTAATGGCGCGCAAACGGCGAATCGGCCTGCTGGGCGGCAGCTTCAATCCCGCGCATGGCGGCCATCGGCGGATATCGCTGTTTGCCCTGCGTGCGCTCGATCTCGACGAGGTGTGGTGGCTCGTGTCACCCGGCAACCCCCTGAAGCCGGGGAAGGGCATGGCGCCGCTCGCCGCTCGCGTCCGTTCGGCGAGGGCGCAGGCCAGGCGCGCGCCGATCCTGGTGACTGCGATCGAACGGGAATTGGGAACCCGTTATACGGTGGACACGCTGGCGGCGCTCAGTCGCCGCTACGCCAGGCGCGAATTCCTCTGGCTGATGGGTTCGGACAATCTCGCCCAGTTCCACCGCTGGCGCGACTGGCGGAGGATTGCGCGCACGATGCCGATTGCGGTCGTCGCCAGGCCGGGCTATGATGCCGCTGCTGTCGCGAGCCCCGCGATGGCCTGGCTGAGGCGCTTTTCCGTGCCACTGTCCAGCTTTGTGAACAGGGGCGAATGGAGCGCACCGGCACTGGTGACATTGCGTTTCGATCCCGATGACAGATCGGCCACGGCCATCCGCCGCGCCGATCCCGACTGGGCCTTACGCTACGCCGGACCGCCTCCGAGGGACCAGCTGACACATCGTTTGATATCGTCGGGGAAGGAAACCACCGCGCCATGATGCGCGTTGTCTTTCTCATGGCCCACGCCTCTCAATCCAGGAGTACCGCATCCGCCTATGACACAGGCGCAAACCAGCCCGGCTGTCGCCGGGACCGCAACGGCACAGGTGATTACCTTGGCTGATGCAAAAACCGATCCGCTGCTCAAGCTGGTGCTGCAGCAGCTCGACGACGATCAGGCGCAGGAGATCGTGACCATCGATCTCGAGGGCAAAAGTTCGATTGCCGATCACATGGTGATCGCTTCGGGCCGCTCGACCCGACAGGTTGCCGCGATGGCGCAGAAACTGGCCGAAAAGGTCAAGCAGGCAGGCTTCGGCCCGGTGAAGCTCGAAGGGCTTCCGGCGGCCGACTGGGTCCTGCTCGATGCCGGCGATATCGTCGTCCACCTGTTCCGCCCCGAGGTGCGTAGTTTCTACAATCTCGAGCGCATGTGGGCTTTCGGCGACGCACCGCCCGTGGCCGGGACGGCTTAATAGCCTTTCGCTCGCGCATCCGCGCGAGCATCCTCGGCGCTGTTCCTCCGCTGCGCTCCCGGCGCCTGCGGGCGGGCGGTCGCCCTTGCCGACCCTGAGTCGGGTCGGATGTTCGCCTATTGGTGGGGTGGGACTATCCTTCTTCATGTCATCGCTCGGGGAAAGATTGCGCGCTCGCCCGAGGCGGAGCTTGTCGCGCGGTACGAGAAGCGGCTGACCTGGCCGGTGAAATTCACCGAGCTGCCGGAAACCGGAGGGCGCGTTCCCGAACCGCAGACGCCGTTCAAGACAGTTTTGCTGGACGAGCGAGGGAAGGACCTCTCTTCCGAAGAACTGGCTGAAATCCTCGGGCGCTGGCGTGATGATGGCATGCGCGAATGCCGTTTCGTGCTGGGTGCCGCCGACGGGCATTCGCAGGAGGAGCGGGGCGAGGCGGACCTGCTGCTCGCCTTCGGCAAGGCGACCTGGCCGCACCTGCTCGCCCGCGCCATGCTGGCGGAACAGCTTTACCGCGCGACGACGATAATCGCCGGCCACCCCTATCATCGCAGCGGCTGATCGGGCAGGACCGACGCCATGAGCCGCCGCATTGCCGTCATCGCTGCATTGACCGCTGTGGGCCTGCTGGGTCTGCCCGCGATTGCGCAGGCGCCCGTGCGGTTCGAAACCGCGGAACAGGCGCGCGACGCGCTCGATGCGGCGCGCCAGCACCAACGCAATGCAAGGGCGCGGGGTGAACGGCTCGAACGGCAGGCGAAGCAGTCGCGCGAGGCTTCCGAAAAGGCGATGACGGATGCTGCGGCGCTTGCCGCCCGCGTACAGCAGGCCGAAGCCGGCATCGAAGCGGCCGAGGCGCGACTTGCCCTTGCCAATCGCGAACGGCGTGCGCTCGATCGCAAGCTTGCCGTCCGGCGCAAGCCGCTGGTGCAGCTCACCGCTGCGCTGCAATCGATGTCGCGCCGTCCACTCGCGCTTTCGGCTTTGCAATCGGGCAGCCTGCGTGATCTGGTCTATACCCGCGCCGTTCTCGACAGCACCACACCGTTCGTTCGTTCGCGCACCGCCGCGCTGCGCGGCGATCTCGACCGCGCCCGGACGCTCGAAAGCGAGGCGCGGCAAGCCCTCGCCGACCGGCGCGAGAGTGAGGCGACCCTGGTCGGTCGGCGCAAGGACCTCGTCGCACTTGCCGAAAAGGAGCGTCTGCGCGAACGGCAGGCATCCGGTGGCGCCGAGCGCGAAGAGCAGCGCGCGCTGGTGCTGGCCGAGCAGGCTATCGATCTCGACCAGCTGGTCGGCCAGCTTGAGGCGGCCGGATCGCTGCGCGAACAGCTCGCCGCCCTGCCGGGACCGCTGCCGCGCCCTGCGGACCCGACTGCGGCGCATGTTTCGGCTACGCCCACGCCGCTACCCAGTGCTACCGCGCCGCCGCGCCGCTACCAACTGCCGGTGGCTGGGGAGATCAGCGCCGGTTTCGGCGAAGCAGGTACGAGCGGCCAGCGACAGGCGGGTATCGCGCTCGCCGCCCGGCCGCGCGCGCAGGTGGTGGCACCGGGGGCGGGGCGCGTCGCCTATGCCGGGCCTTATCGCGGTTATGGCCGGATCGTCATCGTCGAACATGCCAATGGATGGACGAGCCTGGTCACCGGGCTGGGCACACTCGATGTCGCAGTGGGGCAAGCGGTGACCGCCGGCTCGCCTCTGGGCCTCGCGCCTGCGCAGCGGGGAGAAGTGACGCTCGAACTCCGCCGCGGCGGCGAACCGGTCAATCCGCTCGACCACTTGCGGTAAGGGGCTGGTCGAAAACTGCTTCCTTGCAGCACACCATTCATGCTCATCTGGTATTCAGCGCGGACAAGCGATAGATTGCGCGCGCAAAGGAGTTTTCTTGCCGATGAAATTCGCCGCCCTCGCCCGTTCGGCCGCCCTCGTGACCGCCGTCGCGTTGATTCCCGCGACCACTGCCAGCCTTGCGCAGGTCGACGGCCGCGCCGGTCCGGAATTCGCCAAGGTCCTGGCGGTCTACCAGCGGATCAAGGCGAGTTATGTCGAGCCGGTCGAGGACGAGAAGCTGATGCGCGGCATGATCGACGGTATGCTCGCTTCGCTCGATCCGCACTCGGCCTTTCTGGATGGCAGCGATCTGCAGCGCCTCGAAACGATGATCGACGGCAATTATTCGGGTCTTGGCCTGTCGGTCGTGGAAGAAGACGGGGCAGTGAAAGTGATCTCGCCTTTCCGCGGCAGCCCGGCGGACAAGATGGGCATCAAGGCGGGAGACTTCATCACCCATCTCGATGGCAAGTTTATCGTCGGGCAGTCGCTCGACGAATCGGTTGCCCGGATGCGCGGACCCGAAGGTTCCTCGATCCGGCTGACGATCTTCCGCCCCGGTCGTGACGAGCCGTTCGACGTGTCGGTCACGCGCGGCGTGATCGAACTCGAACCGGTCACCTGGGAACTGGAAGAGGGCAATATCGGCCACATCATGATCAACGAATTCTCGCGCGATGTCGGCAGCGACGTCTTCTCCGCGTGGGAAGACCTGAAGAGCAAGGCGACCGGCCGCCTCAACGGGCTGGTGCTGGACCTGCGTTCCAACCCCGGCGGCTCGCTCGACGAAGCGGTGGCGCTTTCCGACCTGTTCCTGACCGATGGGCGCATCGTCTCGCAGCGCGGTCGGGCGCGGGGTGAGAACATCACCTATGATGCCGAAACCGTATTCCGCGGCGATATCGCCGAAGGATTGCCGATCGTCGTGCTGATCGATGCCGGTTCGGCCTCGGCCTCCGAAATCGTTGCCGGCGCATTGCAGGATCATCGCCGGGCGGTCGTCATGGGCGAGCGCAGCTTCGGCAAGGGTAGCGTCCAGTCGCTGCTGCCGCTGGGTCGCGACGCCGCGCTCAAGCTCACCACGGCGCGCTATTACACGCCATCGGGCCACTCGGTACAGGAAGGCGGGATCAAGCCCGATATCGCGGTGCCGCAGCTGTCCGATCCGGACCTTGCCAAGCGGGCGCGGTTCCAGATGCGCGAATCGGATTTGCGCGGCCACCTGATCAACGAGATCGGCCTGACCGACGACGCGGTCGAGAAGGACTCGCGCGAGGATCCGCGCTTCCAGCAGACCGCCGAAGAGCTCAAGGAAAAGGGTATCGAGGATTTCCAGCTGCACTACGCTCTGGAAACACTGCGCCGCACCAGCCCTAAGAGCATTGCCGCCCGCGCGAAATAAGGTACACCGCGGCTCCATGAGCCTTTCGCAGCACGCCCGCCTCGCCCGCGTTCTGGCGCTCGCCGTACCCGCCTTGTTGCTGGGTGGCGCCTATGTCTCGCAATACGGTTTCGGCCTCTATCCGTGTGAAATGTGCTGGTGGCAGCGCTGGCCGCATTTCGTCGCTTTCGGCTTCGCGCTGCTGGCCTATGTGGTGGCCCCCAGGAAGCTGTGGGTCGGTGCGGCCGCCCTTGCGATCCTGGTGTCGGGCGCGATCGGCCTATTCCATGCCGGCGTCGAATATGGCTGGTGGCAGGGTGTGACATCCTGCGCCGTGGTGACCGGTGGCGGCAGCGGCAATGCGCTCGACGATATCATGAACACGCCGCTGGTACGCTGCGATGAACCGGCATGGACGCTTTTCGGTATCAGCCTTGCGGGTTTCAACTTCCTGATTTCGACTGCCGCCGGACTGACCATAATCGCCTTGCTGGCCAGGGGAAGCCGGGCATGACCAGGGTTCCAGCCCATATCGAGCGTATGATTCGCGTCGATCAGGCAGGCGAATTCGGCGCAACGCGGATCTACGCCGGGCAACTCGCGGTCATGGGCGATCGCGGCCCCCATTCGGCCGAGATCGCTGGAATGGCTGAGCAGGAAGTGGGCCATCGTGCGAAATTCGATGCCCTGATGACGGAGCGCGGGGTACGCCCCACGGCGCTTCAGCCGTTCTGGGATCGCGCAGGCTTCGCTCTGGGGGCAGTGACCGCGCTAATCGGTCCCGAAGCGGCCATGGCCTGCACCGCTGCGATCGAGACCGAGATAGACGACCATTATTCGAAGCAACTCGATCGCCTGCATGAAACCGGCGAGGATCCGGAACTGGCCGCCATGATCGAGGAATTTCGCGAGGACGAACGCGAGCATCGCGACGCTGCTTTGGCCGCTGGTGCCGAGCGGGCGCCCGCCTATCCGCTGCTATCCGGCCTGATCCGGCTGGGTTGTAGAGCTGCGATCCGTATTTCGGAGCGCGTGTGACGGGAACCGGCAGGGCTCGCGACGCGCTTCATAGACAGTTCACCGCGCGGGGCGCTAACTGCTTCCGCCTGTATTTCGCCGAGAGGACGACCATGTCGAAACCGCTGATTGCCATCGCCAGCCTGGCGCTCGCCTTCCCCGCTGCTGCGCAGGAGCCCGCGCAGACGCAGGAAACCGCCGATGACAACTACAACATGGTCATCGTCTACGGCGACGATGAATGCCCGCAAAGTACCGAGGACCAGATCGTCGTTTGCGCGCGCAAGGCCGAAAGCGAGCGCTACCGGATACCGGAAAACCTGCGTTTCTCAGATAGCCCGCAAAACCAGTCCTGGGCGGAGCGAGTGGAGAGTTTCGAAATGGCAGGCGCGTTCGGCACCATGTCCTGCTCACCGACCGGCGCTGGCGGATTTACCGGCTGTACGCAGGAAATGATCAACGCGGCCTATGCCGACAAGGCCAATAATGCCGGTGTGCGCTTCGGCGAGATCATCGCCGCCGAGCGCGCCAAGCGCCTCTCGACGATCGACGAGGACGCCGCTGCCGAGCAGGCGCGCGTCGAAATGATCGAACGCGAATATATGGAGCGGCTCGAGCGCGAGCGTGCGTCCGAAACGCCGGATGAAGCGGCGCTGCCGGAGCCCGAGAGCGAAGAAGAACCGCTGTAAGGTCTATTGCCGCTTAACCATTTACGGCTAGTCAGGCGCGCATGACTGCGCCCCGCAAGATCCTCACCGTATTCGGGACGCGTCCCGAGGCAATCAAGCTGTTCCCGCTGGTTCACGCGCTGGCTGGCGATCCGCGCTTCGACAGCCGCGTGTGTATTTCCGCCCAGCATCGCGAAATGCTCGATCAGGTGCTCGAAATTGCGGGGATCGTGCCCAATCACGATCTCGACCTGATGACGCCCGGCCAGACGCTCGATGCGCTGACTGCGCGGGCATTGGTCGAAATCGGCAAGGTGCTGGATGCGGAACGTCCGGACTGGGTGGTGGTGCAGGGCGATACCACCACGGTGATGGCCGGGGCGATTGCCGCCTATTATCGCAAGATTCCGGTCTGCCATGTGGAGGCGGGGCTTCGCAGCGGCGACATCCATCATCCTTGGCCCGAGGAGGTGAACCGCCGTGTCGTCGGCAGCTTTGCAGCGCTTCACTGTGCCCCGACCGAAACTGCGCGTGACGCGCTGCTGCGCGAAAATGTCGATCCGGCGAGGGTGCATGTCACCGGCAATACGGTGATCGACGCACTGCACTGGGTGACGGACCGGGTCGAGCGGGAGCCTGCTCTGGCATCGGGACTGGCGGAACTGGAGAGCCGGTTCGCAAACAGGCGCATCATCGGCATGACCAGTCACCGCCGGGAGAATTTCGGCGACGGGATGCAGAATATTGCCAATGCGGTTAAACGTCTCGCCTTACGCAATGACATTGCGGTTATTTTTCCGGTGCATCTCAATCCCAATGTGCGCGCGGTGATGAACGAGCAGCTCGCCGGTCTCGACAATGTCGCGCTGATCGAACCGCTCGACTATCCGCATTTCGCGCGCCTCTTGGACATCTGCGACCTGATGCTGACCGATAGCGGAGGCGTGCAGGAAGAGGCACCGGCGCTCGGCAAGCCCGTGCTCGTCATGCGCGAGACGACCGAACGGCCCGAAGGCGTCGAAGCGGGTACGGCGAAGCTCGTCGGCACCGCTGCCGATACGATAGTGCGCGAAACCGAGCGCCTGCTCGACGACGAGGCCGCTTATTCGGCGATGGCGCGGGCACACAATCCGTTCGGCGATGGTCATTCGGCCGCGCGCATCGCGGATTTGCTCGCCAGCGCCTGATCGTCGTTACTGTTAAATTTACCGACAGGCGCTAGACCCGCCCCGCAAAGGTTCAGGGACAGAAATTTCATGCGTGGTGATACCAAGCCCGACGTCTGCGTCATCGGCCTCGGCTATATCGGCCTTCCGACCGCTGCCATCATCGCGCGAGCGGGATGCCCAGTGTCGGGCGTCGACGTTTCGCAGAGCGTCGTAGACACGATCAATCGGGGCGAAATCCATATCGAGGAAGTCGATCTCGACGGGCTGGTGCAGGCGGTGGTCCAGCGCGGACTGCTCAAGGCTTCGACTGAAGTCGCTCCTGCCGACGTGTTCGTGATCGCGGTGCCGACGCCTTTCGCCAAGGATGGCAACCACACGCCCGACACCAGCTATGTCATGGCCGCAGCCGAGAAAGTCGCGGACGTACTCAAGAAGGGCGACACGGTGATCCTCGAATCGACCTCGCCCGTCGGCACGACCGAAGCGATGCGCGATGCGATCGAGGCCAAGCGCCCGGATCTTGCCATGCCGGGTCTATGCGACGGCCAGCCGGACGTCAGCCTCGCCTATTGTCCCGAGCGGGTGCTGCCGGGCAAGATCCTCGAGGAACTGACGCATAACGACCGTTCGATCGGCGGCATCACCCCGCGCTGCGCACGCAAGGCGCTCGCCTTCTACAAGCGCTTCGTGAAGGGCGAATGCGTCACCACCGATGCGCGCAGCGCGGAAATGACCAAGCTGGTCGAAAACGCCTTTCGCGACGTGAATATCGCCTTCGCCAACGAGCTGTCGATGATCGCCGACCGGCAGGGGCTCGACGTGTGGGAGGTGATCCGCCTGGCCAATCGCCATCCCCGCGTGAACATCCTTCAGCCCGGGCCGGGTGTGGGCGGGCACTGTATTGCGGTCGATCCGTGGTTCATCGTCCACGGGGCGCCGGAGGAAGCGAAGATCATCCGCCAGGCGCGCGAGACCAACGATGCCAAGATGCACCATGTCCTGGCTCGCGCGAAGGCCTTGGTGGAAGCCAATCCGGGCGCGACGGTCGCCTGCCTCGGACTTGCCTTCAAGGCCAATATCGATGATTTTCGCGAAAGCCCCGCGCGCTATGTCGCCGCCTCGCTGGCGCGCGAATTCGGCAACCGTATCCAGGTCGTAGAACCCTACGCCGGGGAGCTGCCGCGTGAATTCGAGGGCACCGGCGCCGAGCTCGTCGATATCGACACTGCGCTGGAAGAAAGCGGCGTGCTGATCACGCTGGTCGACCACGATGTCTTCAAGGTGATCCCGCCCGAAGAGCGGCAGGACAAGGCCGTCTACGACACCCGTGGAATCTGGCCCGACGTCGCGTAACCGCTAACCCTTGTCGAGCGCGATATCGGGCGCGTCCTCCTGCTTCATTCCGACGACGTGATAGCCCGCATCGACGTGATGCGTTTCGCCGGTCACGCCCGATGACAGGTCGGAAAGGAAATAGAGGCCCGATCCGCCGACATCCTCGATCGTAACGTTGCGGCGCAGCGGCGAGTTCAGCTCGTTCCATTTGAGGATATAGCGGAAATCGCCAATCCCGCTTGCGGCGAGCGTCTTGATCGGCCCGGCGCTGATCGCATTCACGCGGATGTTCTGCGGGCCGAGATCGTTGGCGAGGTACTGCACGCTGGTTTCCAGTGCCGCCTTGGCCACGCCCATCACATTGTAATGCGGGATGACCTTCTCCGCGCCGTAATAGGTCAGCGTCAGGATGCTCCCGCCACCGGGCATCATTGTCGCAGCGCGCTTCGCCACGGCCACGAGGCTGTAGGCGGAAATGTTCATCGTCATCAGGAAATTGTCGAGGCTGGTGTCGACATACTTCCCGCGCAGCTCGTTCTTGTCCGAAAAGCCGATCGCATGGACGACGAAATCGATCGTTTCCCACCGTGCCTTCAGCGCATCGAAAGCGGCATCGAGTGCGGCCATGTCGGAAACGTCGCATTCGATCAGCAAGTCGCTGCCGAGCTGGTCGGCGAGGGGGCCGACGCGCTTCTTGAGCGCCTCGCCCTGATAGGAGAAGGCGAGTTCCGCACCCTGTTCGCTCAGCTGCTTGGCAATGCCCCAAGCCAGCGATTTGTCATTGGCGAGCCCCATGATCAGCCCGCGCTTTCCTGCCATCAACCCGCTCATGCAGCGTGCTCCTCTTCTTGCATTTCCTTGGCCAGCGCGGCCCGGCGCCGGTTGTCTTCCTGTCCGATCAGGTTCATTTCTTCCTCGGGCGTTTCGGCCAAAGCGGCATTCAGTTCAGCGCCGATAACCACCCCCAGCCCGACAAGCCAGAAAAAGAACAATGCGATCATCACACCCGCCAACCCGCCATAGGTGAGGTCGTAGGAGAAGAAGTTGCGCAGCAGGGCGGGCATTATCGTGGTCACTGCAATCCACCACAAGGTCGTCAGCAGGACGCCCGGCCATTTGGGATAGCGCTTGCGGCGATATTTCGACGGTGTCAGCGAATAGAAGATCAGATAGAGCGATCCGAACAGGCCGAGAGCGGGAACGATGCGTGACAGGCGCAGGTCCGAAACGCGATCGACCAGTTGCGGGAAATAGGCCTCGATCACTTCCTGCGCCGTGCCGATCAGGAATTGCGCGATCAGGCTGAGCATCAGCAGGAAAACCGCCGCCAGAATCACCCCGGAGGAAAACAGTCGGTACTTCCAGAAGGCATGCGTCGCATGCGTCCCATAGGCGCGGCGCAGGATATCGCGGATCGTCTCGATCAGGCTGCCGACGGTCCACAGCCCCACTAGCGCGCCGATCCATAGCAGCCAGCCGCTACGCGCTTCGATTGCGTCGCGCGCGACCGGTTCGATGACATTGCCAACGACCGGCGGCATCGCGCTCAGCACCGCATTGATGGTTGCCGCGCGCTCGGCTTCCTCACCGAAGGCCGAAAACACCGCGGCACCGAGAATGAAGAAGGGAAAGATTGCCAGCATCGACAGATAGGCGAGGTTGCCTGCATGGATGAAGCCATCGTTGTACGTGCCTACCAGCGTACGCTTGGCGACATCCCATGCCCGCGTTCCCGGCCCGACCCGCCGTTCGATGCGATCGCGAAAATCGCGGGCTTCCTTCCGGCGCTGCTCCGGCGATAGCGAGTGGATCTCGCGTTCCTGACTTTCCGGAAATTGCTGTGGCGACAAGGATTAAACCCCGAGCTTGCTGCGCGGATTCCCCTCGTCCTTCCATCCCTCGAGCCGCTTGGCAAGTTCGTCGAGCTTTTCGGGCAGCTGGATTTCGAGCGTCACCAGCTGGTCGCCGCGGCTCCCGTCCTTCCTCGAAAAGCCTTTGCCCTTGAGGCGAAGGACGGTGCCACCATCGGTGCCGGGTTTGATCGTCATCATCACCGGCCCGTCGACCGTGGGGACGCGGACCTTGCCGCCATTCACCGCCTCGTCGAGCGTAATCGGCAGGTCGAAGCGAACGTCGTCACCATCCCGGCTGTAGACCTTGTGCTTGTCGATCGCGATGGTGACGAGCCCGTCGCCCGCACCGCCGGGCCCCTGCTCGCCCTTGCCCTTGAGACGCATCTGCGTGCCGTCTTCGACACCCTTGGGCAGTTTGAGATCGATCGTCTTGCCGTCCGCCAGCGTGATACGCTGGTCCTTCAGCGTCGCGGCATCGATAAAGCCTACGCGCAACTTGTAGGCGATATCTGCGCCCTTTTGCGGCGGCGGGCGGCGGCGTTGCTGTTGGGCGCCACCGAAAGCGCCACCCCCTCCGCCGCGCGGACCACGCCCGCCGAACAGGCCTTCGAAGATATCGCCAAGGTCGACCTCTTCGGTGCCGAATCCCTGAAAATCTTCCGAGCGGTATCCCCGCTGGCCACCATTCGGGCGGAACCCTCCGCCTCCGCCCCCACCCATGCCGGCGAAGGGGTTGGCGGGATTGCCGTCACCATCGATCTCGCCGCGGTCGAAGCGGGCTCGCTTGTCCTTGTCCGACAGCAGGTCATACGCATTGGTCACCTGACTGAAGCGCTCAGCCGCCTTGGGATTGTCCTTGTTGCGGTCGGGATGCAGCTCCTTGGCGAGCTTGCGATAGGCGCTCTTGATGTCCTTTTCGGTCGCGCTGCGCGTTACGCCAAGGGTGGAATAGGGATCGGCCATGGTGTGTTAGCTAATTGCTACGCTGTGCGCATGCAAGCGTGTGCAGTTTCCTTCGACGCGCATTGGCGATAGGGGGCGGCTCATGGACGGCAATAATCTCCTGTTTGCGCCGGATACAGGGCCAAAACGGCACTCGATGCATTTCGCTCCTGACCCCCGCTCCATCTGTTTCATACTATAGGAAAGGCCCGATGCAGACCGACGAAAGCGCCATTCCGCAAACCGATCCCTTCGCGCTGTTCGAAGTGTGGTTCGCCGAGGCGAGGGAGAGCGAGCCGAACGATCCCAATGCGATGGCGCTGGCGACTGCTTCTGCAGACGGCTTTCCCTCGGTACGCATGGTTCTCCTGAAGGGGCATGGCAGCGACGGTTTCGTGTTCTACACCAATGCCGAAAGCCGCAAGGGCGAACAGATTCGCGCCAATATGCGCGCCGCACTGCTGTTCCACTGGAAGAGCCTGCGCCGCCAGATCCGCATCGAAGGGCCGCTGGAAGAAGTCAGTGAGGCTGCGGCAGACGCCTATTTCCATTCGCGACCGCGGGTTTCGCAGATCGGTTCGGCTGCCAGCGACCAGTCGCGCCCGCTGCCCGACCGGCAGGTCTATCTCGACCGCGTTGCCGCTCTTGAGAGCCAATATCCCGAGGGCGATATCCCGCGCCCCCCGCACTGGACGGGCTTCCGGCTGAGCCCGCGCCGGATCGAGTTCTGGCGGGATCGCCAGTATCGCCTCCATGACCGCCGCCTGTTTACGCGCGATGGCGAAGGGGAAGCGTGGTCCAACACGCTGCTCTACCCATGACTGCGGACCGCGCGAAACTCGCACGGTCCGCCGCTATGGCCTCGATTGCGGTCGCGGTCGTGCTGGTTACCCTGAAGACATGGGCGAGCTGGCGCACCGGCTCGACAGCGATGCTCGGCAGCCTTGCCGATTCGGCGCTCGATCTCATCGCCAGCCTCGCGACACTCACGGGTGTATGGATCGCCTCGATGCCGGCGGATGAGGATCATCGGTTCGGCCATGGCAAGGCCGAGGCACTGGCGGCGATCTTTCAGGTCATGCTGATAGCGCTATCCGCGTTCGGCATTGCGGTGCGTGCGATCATGCAACTCGCCGGGCAGGGCGAGACCGCAGCGGCCGAGGAGGGAATCGCGGTGTCGCTGATCGCCATCGCGCTGACCTTCGCCCTGCTCGGCTGGCAGCGTTACGTGATGGACCGGACGCGCAGCCTCGCGATCCAGACCGACCACCTGCATTACAAGTCGGATCTGTTGCTCAATCTTTCGGTCATTGCCGCGCTGGCGCTCGACCAGTTTGCGGGCTTCGGCATCGCCGATCCGCTCTTCGGCCTTGCCATCGCCGCCTGGCTCGCCTTTGGAGCGTGGCGCGGCGCAGGTGAGGCGGTCGACGATCTGATGGACCGCGAATGGTCCGAGGAGAAGCGGCTGGCCTTCGTCGAGGCAGCAGCGAAGCATCCCGAACTCTCCAACCTCCATGACCTGCGCACGCGGACCAGCGGCAATCGCGATTTCGTGCAGTTTCATGTCGACCTGCCGCCGATCATGACCATCGAGCAGGCGCACGATATTATCGAACGTGTGGAAGAGGATCTTCGCCGGCAATTTCCCGGTATGGAACTGCTCATCCATATCGACCCAGAAGGACATGTCGACGAACCCGGCAATCCGCTGGTCGAAGAAGACGAGTTCGCCAAGCTGGAGAAGGATGCATGAGCCGCAAGCTGCCCTACTGGCATGTCGATGCCTTTGCCGAGCGCCCGTTCGCCGGAAACCAGGCGGCAGTGATGCCGCTTGCGGAATGGCTTGACGATACCACCCTGCTCGCCATCGCGGAGGAGAACAACTTCGCGGAAACCGCCTTCGTCGTTCGCGACGGCAGCGGTGGGGCGGACTGGGAGTTGCGCTGGTTCACCCCGGCCGAGGAAGTGCGCCTCTGCGGCCATGCCACGCTCGCCAGCGGGCACGTATTACTGACGCGCGACGGCGGCGATCGCGTGACATTCCGGACCCGTCGGGCGGGCTTGCTAGAGGTTGCGCGCGTCGGTGCAGGGTACGAACTGGCGCTACCGCTGATTCGCACCGAACCGGGCGAATGGGCGGAGGCTGTGCGGTTGATCGGGGCTACGCCGCGGGAGATCTGGCTCAGCCCGGATCGCTATGGCGTCTATCTCTTCGATAACGAGGAGCAGGTGCGCATGCTCGATCCCGATCTGCGCGGTTTGCAGACGCTCGGGAACGATCAGTTCATCTGCACCGCGCCGGGTAGCGACACAGATGTCGTGAGCCGGGTTTTCGTCCCGGGCGGTGGGGTCGACGAGGACAGCTTTACCGGCTCGGCCCATGCCGCGCTGACCTATTTCTGGACCGAGCGGCTGGGGCGCGAGAGCTTCACCGCGTTCCAGGCCTCGCAGCGTGGCGGGCACGCGACCTGCCGCCGCGAAGGCGAGAAGGCGATTCTGTCCGGGGCGTGTGTGACGGTAGTCGAGGGCAGCTTCCTGCTGCCCTAGGTCTCGGGATAAAGCTCGACGATATCGGCAAGCTGCTGGAGCATCGCTTTGCGCTCCTCGGCGTTCGAATGCCCCAGTCGAACCACGGTCAGCTTCTGCGTCGGCGAAACGAAGACATACTGCCCCATGTGACCGATCAGCGAAAAGGCGCTGTGCGGCGCGCGATCGGGGAATAGCGGGTGCTCCTCGCCTTTGGGCAGCGGGCGGTTGAGCCAGGTCTGCAGGCCGTACTGCGGACTACGCGGACTCGGCTTGACCATCTCCTCGACCCAGCCGCGCGGCACGAGCTGCTCGCCGCGATAGGAGCCCTTGTTGCGCAGCAGTTCACCGAACTTCGCCCAGTCGCGCGCGGTGGCGTGGATCAGGCTCCCGCCGATCAGCGTTCCGGTGCGATCGAATTCAGGCACCGCACTTTTCATCCCGAGCGGGCCGAACAGGCGCGCCTCCAGATAGTCGGCCACCGCCTTGCGACGGATATCGGGATCCTTGCTGTCGGTAAGGGCCCGCGCAGCGATATCGGCGAGGATAACAGTGGTGTTGGAGGAATATTCGAACTTTTCGCCCGGCTCCGCCTCCAGCGGCTGCGCAGTAGCATAATCTGCCATGTCGTCACGCCCATCGAGGAAGAGCATACGTACCTCACTGCTCTCCCAAGGCGGATCGCCCGCCTCGGTATGTTCGAGCCCGCTGCGCATCTGGAGCAGGTGGCGCAGTGTGATCTCGGCGCGCGGATCGCCCGTGCGTTGCCAGCGCGGCACCGGGGCCGGAGCATCGAGCCGCAACAGCCCGTCGGCAACCAGCATGCCGATCATTACCGCAGTAACGGTCTTGGCCATCGACCAGCTGACGAAGCGTGTGTTTCTATCATATTCGGGGGCATAACGTTCGACCGCCAGCTTGCCACCGTGGTACACCACCAGCGCCCGCGTCTCTCCGAGACCGTCGAGCGTGAACAGCTCGTCTGCCGCGCGGGCGAGCGCCCTTGTGGGGGCGCCCGGATCGGCGGTCACGGCGGCAAGCGCTTCCTCGCTCAGGGGCGGTTCTTCGGCCGGGCCGGTGGAGCCGCAGGAGGCAAGGCTTGAGGTGGCGAGGGCAAGCGCGATAAGGGGGACAGGCCGCATGATCATGCGGTGTCACTCGCACGAAGGAATCCCGCTTGGCAACGGCCAAAACACGCTCCCCCAGAACCCGTCGCTGGCTTTGGCTTGTCCTGTTGGTTGTGGCGCTGCTCGGCGCCGCCTGGCTCGCTTGGGGCGAGGGGTTGCGCAAGACCGGCGGGGTGGGATCGGCCTACGCTGCGCGTGTCGCGTGCTCGTGCCGCTTCGTTGCCGGACGCAGTCTGGACGATTGCGCCAAGGACAAGCTGGAGGGCATGGAATTGATTTCGCTGAGCGAGAATGCGCAAGCGAAGAGCGTGACTGCCTCGATCCCCCTCGTCGCCTCTGACACCGCTACCTACCGCGAAGGCTATGGCTGTATGCTGGACGAGTGGCAGGGCTAGGCAGCGACCTGCGTCGTCGAATCGATCCAGCCTCCGCCCACGACCCTGTCGCCCGCGTAGATCACCGCCGCCTGGCCCGGCGCGACGCCGAATTCGGGATCGGCGAAGCGGATGGTGGTTGCGCTGCCATCACCGAGCGAGCCGTCGAGGATGATCGGCACCGGCTTCGCGAGGCTGCGGACCTTGGCTGTCAGCGGCATGTCGGGTAGCGGCCCGATGCGGTTGGTTTCGACGATCTGCGCTTCCGCGACGGCCAGCATGCGCTTTGGCCCGACCCTGACCTGCGCCTCACCGGCATCGATACCGACGACATAGAGCGGCTCTGGCTGGCCACCGATTTCGAGGCCGCGCCGCTGGCCGACGGTATAGTGGATCACGCCCTTGTGCTCGCCCAGCGTCTCGCCAGTGGCGGCATGGACGATCGCGCCGGGTCTGGCGCCTTCGGGGCGCATCTTTTTGACGATCTTGGCGTAATCGCCATCGGGAACGAAGCAGATGTCCTGGCTGTCGGGCTTGGCCGCATTGCGCAGGCCCGCGCTCTCCGCCAGCTCCCGCACTTCGGCCTTGGGCATGCCGCCGAGCGGAAAGCGCAGGAAATCGAGCTGCTCCTCGGTCGTGGCGTAGAGGAAATAGGACTGGTCGCGCGCCGGATCGGCGGCGCGATGCAATTCTGCCCCGGCAGCGCCCAAGATGCGGCGGACATAGTGACCCGTGGCAAGGCAGTCGGCACCCAGCTCGCGTGCCATGGCGAGCAGGTCGGTAAACTTGGGACCCATATTGCAGCGGATGCAGGGCACCGGCGTGCGCCCGGCGAGGTAATCGTCGGCAAAGGTCTCGACCACTTCCTCGCGAAAGGCGCTCTCATGATCGTGGACATACTGCGCGATACCCAGCCGTTCGGCGACGGCGCGTGCATCGCGGATGTCGTCGCCAGCGCAGCACGCGCCCTTGCGTCCCGTCGCCGCCCCGTAATCGTATAGCTGCAGGGTGATGCCGATCACCTCTGCGCCCGTTCGCGCCGCCAGCGCCGCGACGACGGAACTGTCGACGCCGCCCGACATGGCGACGACGATACGGCACTCGGCCGCCGGTCGTGGCAGGTCGAACAATGCGGCGGCCTGGTCCGGCGAAAGGGTTTCGGTTGCGGGCATGGGGTGCCCATACACGCCTCGGGGGCTTGCCGCCAGTAGCTGCCCGTAACAGCCCGATCCGATGCTTCACGGAACGTTTACCATGTGCGGTTATCCACAATCGCATGTTTGAGGGGCAAATCAACAAGCCGGATGTCAAGGAACCGCGCGAAAGCACGGTTCTGCGCCAGTTTCGCTGGACCGACCTGGTCGCAAAACTCGCCGCGACTCGCGAACTTCGCGACGAACTCGGCAAGGTCGACGGGGGGTTCAACGCGTTCGGCGAGGCCCGCCGTGAAGGCTGCGAAGAAAGTAAACCACCCGTTAACCATGATGATTTAAGTCGTGGCAAAACCAGCGGGTTAAGCCTTGGGCAAGCCGCAAGTGATGCGGTGCAAGGCGATAGAGAGAACAAATGATCGAAAACCAGGACATACGCCCTGCACAGGTTATCGGCCCCCTCGGGGAGCCGCTGACCATTGACGACCTGCCTTCGCCAAGCACGAAGCGCTGGGTCGTTCGCCGCAAGGCCGAAGTCGTGGCTGCGGTCAATGGCGGTCTGCTGACGATCGACGAGGTGCTCGAACGCTATTCGCTCAGCCTCGAAGAGTTCGCATCGTGGCAGCGCGCGGTCGACCGGTCGGGTATGCAAGGCCTGCGGGTGACCCGCATCCAGCACTATCGCGACCTCTACGAGCGCCAGCTAAAATACTGATTCGCCCAAGCAGCCGCCATCACTCCGGCGGGAACCAAACCCTCATCCACACGCTCAACCTGCACTCCGCAACTAACGGCGGGGAACCGTTCGTCGCACCGGTCCGTTGATGGATCAAAGAGGTCGACGGGATAAGCAGGAGGAATTGGAATGGCTTGGATTATCGCAATTATCGTCGGTGGCATCATCGGGTGGCTCGCAAGCCTCGTTATGAATCGCGATGCATCGATGGGTATCTTCTGGAATATCATCGTCGGTATCGTCGGTTCGTTCATCGGACGGTTCATCGGTTCGCTGATCGGCGTCGGTGCGACGCTCACGGAGTTCAGCGTTCCGGGGCTGTTGATGTCGCTGCTCGGCGCGATCGTGCTGCTCGGTATCGCCAACATGGTCCAGCGCGGCCGCGTGCGTTAACCCGCCGAACGGTTATTATTTCGCAGGGGCGGGGCGCTGAAGGGCGCTCCGCCCCTTTGCGTTTGGATTTCGAACTGTGGTGCTTGGGCGACATTCGTCCAGCCATGCATGTCCCCGGTCGAACCCTCGATTGCCCTATCTCGGGGGTGGGTCTATCCACCTGATCGCGAAAATCTTGCGCTAAGTGATATAGCGATGTAATACACTGCATATCCGTAGCGCTTCTGGGGCAGGGCAAAACATGAATTACGAGTCTGGAGTGATGGCCGAAAAGGGCGAGCCGATTACGGTCGGGCTCGACGACGAGCCTGCCGAGTTCGAGGAGCCCGCGCGTCGCGGCAAACGTCGCCTGATCATCATTGGCGCGCTCGTCGTGCTGGCGCTTGCCATTGCGGCTTTCTTCGTGATGCGCGGGAATGGCACGACTACGCCCGCCGGTGACGAGAACGCTCAGGCGCCGACGGTGACCGTCATTACCCCGGGCAAAACTACCGTCGATGGCCAGATCACAGCCACCGGGACGCTGTCCGCTCGCCGCGAGATGCCGGTTGGCGTCGTGGGCGAAGGCGGCCGCGTCGTGTCGGTCCCGGTCGATGCCGGCGATTGGGTGAGGCAGGGACAGGTGCTGGCAAGCATTGACCAGTCGGTTCAGTCGCAGCAGGTCCAGAGTGCTGCAGCCAACATCCAGGTCGCCCAGGCCGACGCCAATCTGGCGCAGGCCAATCTCGATCGTGCGCTGCAACTGGTCGAACGCGGTTTCGTTTCCCAGGCCGATGTCGACCGCCTGACCGCGACGCGCGATGCCGCCGTCGCCCGCGTCCGCGTGGCTCAGGCGCAGCTTGGCGAGCTGCGCGCTCGTAATGCGCGCCTCAATATACTCGCTCCGGCTTCCGGCTACGTGCTCGAACGCAATGTCGAAACGGGGCAGACCGTCAGCGCAGGCACGGCACCGCTGTTCAGGATCGCCCGTGGCGGCGAAATGGAAATGCTGGCGCGGCTGAACGAAGACTCGCTCGCCGCCATATCAGTGGGAACCACGGCGCAGATCCGTCCTGTGGGCACCGACCAGCTTTTCTCTGGTCAGGTCTGGCAGGTTTCTCCGACGATCAGTCAGGATGACCGGCAGGGCACCGTGCGTATTGCGCTGTCCTATGCGCCGGGTCTGCGTCCGGGCGGTTTTGCCTCCGCGACGATCGCCAGCGGCACGGTTGTCGCGCCGATCCTCCCGGAAAGCGCCGTACTTTCGGACCGTGAGGGGGCATATGTCCTGATCGTCAATGGTGAGGGCAAGGCGGAGCGCCGCCCCGTCACGACCGGTACGGTTACGTCGCGGGGTATCGTGATTACCGAGGGCCTTACCGGCAGCGAAAAGGTCGTGCTGCGCGCAGGCGGATTCCTGACCGAAGGCGAGACGGTCAAGACGCAGATGGCCGAGGCCGACTGAGCAGGGGTAAGTAGATGAATTTCCGGAATATCTCTGCCTGGTCGATCCGCAACCCGGTCATTCCGCTGGTGGCTTTCACAGCGCTGCTGCTGGCGGGCCTGATCAGCTTCGCCCGGATGGACGTGGTCAACAATCCGGACATCGAATTTCCTGCGGTCAATGTCTCGATCTCGCAGCCCGGTGCCGCGCCGACCGAGATCGAAAACCAGATTACCCAGCGCGTCGAATCCGCCGTGCGCTCGATCAATGGCGTCAAATCGCTCAATTCGACCGCGAGCGAGGGCAACTCGAACACTTTCGTGGAGTTCGAAATCGGCACCGATCCCAATGATGCGGTGGCCGAGGTCAAGAATGCGGTCGACCAGATCCGCAGCTCGCTGCCCGACGGGATCATCGAACCGCGCGTGACCAAGGAGGAGATTTCCGGCGGCTTCCTGGCGATCTACGCGGTCGAAGCCGACGACATGACGATCGAAGGGCTGAGCTGGTTCATCGACGATACGGTGGCGAAGCAGCTGCTCGGCATCGAAGGCATGGCCGAAGTCAACCGCTTCGGCGGCGTGGACCGCGAAATCGAGGTCATCCTCGACCTGCCCAAGATGCAGGCGCTCGGCGTTACCGCGAGCCAGATCAATGGCGTGCTGCGCCAGAGCAATATCGACGCGGCCGGTGGCGCTACGGAAGTGGGCGGGACGCGGCAATCGGTCCGCGTGCTCGGCAATAGCGACGATGCCTATGCGTTGAGCCAGCGCCAGATCCAGCTCGGCGGCGGGCGCACGGTCAAGCTGGCCGATGTCGCCACCGTGCGCGATGGCTATTCGGAACGGACCTCGATCAGCAAGGTGCGCGACAAGGAGGTCGTGAACTTTGCCATGAGCCGTGCCAAGGGCGCCTCGGACGTGACGGTCTATGAAGAAGCGCTCGAAAAGATCGAACAGATCGAGGCCGAGAATCCCGGTGTGAAGTTCATCCCGCTGTTCAACACGGTCAAATACACCAAGGACCAGTATGAAAGCGCGATGGCCGCGATGATCGAAGGCGCGATCCTCGCCGTGGTCGTGGTGTTCTTCTTCCTGCGCGACTGGCGCGCGACGGCGATTTCGGCCGTTGCCATCCCCCTGTCCGCAATTCCCACCTTCTGGTTCATGGACCTGCTCGGTTTCAACCTGAACCAGCTTTCGCTGCTCGCGCTCGCGCTGGTCGCGGGCGTGCTGGTCGACGATGCGATCGTGGAGATCGAGAACATCGTCAGACACATGCGCATGGGCAAGACCGCCTATCAGGCGTCGATAGACGCGGCCGACGAGATCGGCCTGCCGGTGGTGGCGACCAGCTTCTGCATCGTGGCCGTGTTCTTCCCCGTCGGCGCGATGCCGGGTATTTCGGGCCAGTTTTTCAAGAATTTCGGGTTCACGGTCGTCGTCGCGGTCCTGATGTCGCTCGCCGTTGCGCGCATGATCACGCCGATGCTGGCGGCCTATTTCCTGAAAGCACACGGGGAGGCGGCGCATGGCGAAGGTCCGATGATGGACCGTTACATGAACGTGCTGCGCTGGTCTCTCGACCGCGGCAAGATGTATGCGGCTCGCGAAGGCATCGACGGGCCCCGCCATCGCTGGCTTTATATCCTGTCGCTGTTTCTCGTGGTGCTCGGGGCACTGGCGATCTCCGCAATGGCGACCTTTACCGTGTCCGGCGCTATCCAGGGGCTCGGGCTGACCGCCATGATCGCAGGCCCGGACGCCAATATCGCGGCCGAGATAGTCGCCAAGCTGGTTGGTGTTCTCCAGCTTGCTGTGGCGCTGATCGCGGGGTTCGTGGCCACGATAGCCTTCTTCCGCATAACGGGCTTCATCGTCCGCCGCTTCGGCGACCACATGGCGCAGGCGTGGCAATATCTCTACGCCCGCTTTCTCGATCATCGGGTATGGATGCTCGGCGTCGGGTACTTCTCCCTGCTGCTCACCATCCTGCTGTTCGGCGTCGTTCCGACGCAGTTCCAACCCGTGATCGACGACGAGAACAGCCGCGTCGAGATCGAAATGGTGCCGGGCACGACGCTCGAGACGACCGAGCGGGTGGCCGATCGTGTCGCGCAGATCCTCTACGACCAGCAGGAAGTCGAGATCGCTCTCGAACGCGTTCGGGTCGGACAGGCGACGATCTATGTAACCCTGCGCCCCGATCGCGAACGCACTTCGATCGAGTTCGAACGTGGTCTCGCGCCGACCTTCGCGCAGATACCCGACGCACGCGTCCGCTTCGCCTCGCAGTCGGGCGGTTTCGGCTCGGGGCGTGACATGACCGTCATGCTCGCCGGTTCGGATCCGGAACTGCTCAACCAGACCGCGGCAGCGCTGGTCGAGCAGATGAAGGGCATCGACATGCTGGTCGCGCCGCGGATCAGCGCGGACATCAACCGGCCCGAACTGATCATCGAGCCGCGCGAGGACCTGGCCGCCGAACTGGGCGTCACCACCGTCGCGCTCAGCCAGACGATCCGCATCGCGACCATGGGCGAAATCGAACAGAACGCCGCGAAGTTCTCGCTGTCCGACCGGCAGATTCCGATCCGCGTCAAGCTTCCCGAACAGTCGCGCGAGAGTCTCGAGACGATCAAGAACCTGCCGGTGCAGACCGCCAGTGGCGGCTCGGTGCCGCTGTCGCGCGTTGCCGACATTTCGTTCGGCTCCGGCCCCACGACCATCCAGCGTTACAACCAGAACCGCCGCGTACTCGTCGGCGCCGACCTCGCGCAGGGCGTGATCAAGGGTGACGCGCAGAAAGAGATCGACGCCCTGCCGGTCCTGCAGGACCTGCCGCAGGGTGTGATCCGCGATGTGGTGGGCGAGGATGAATGGCAGGCCGAGCTGATGACCAGCCTGCTGATCGCCATCGTATCGGGCGTACTGCTGGTGTTCGCGGTGCTGGTGCTGCTGTACAAGCGCCTGATGAGCCCGCTGGTCAATATGACCAGCCTCGCTCTGGCCCCGCTCGGCGGTATCCTGCTCGTCTGGATTTTCGGCCAGCCGCAATCCATGCCGGTCTATATCGGCGTGCTGCTGCTGCTCGGCATCGTGTCGAAGAACTCGATCCTGCTGATCGACTTCGCGATCGAGGAAATGGACAAGGGTACGCGCAAGCTGCACGCGATCATCGACGCGGGGCACAAGCGTGCACAGCCGATCGTCATGACCACGGTGGCCATGACCGCAGGCATGGTGCCGACTGCGCTGTCTGGCCTGACTGGATCGGGAGATGGTGCCTGGCGTGCGCCGATGGGTACGGTCGTGATCGGCGGCCTGATCCTCTCGACGGTCCTCACCCTGCTGATCGTGCCGGCGGGCTTCAGCCTCGCCGATGGCTTCGAAAAACGTGCAGGACCCTGGCTGCGCAAGCGCGTGCTGACCTATAAGGAAGGTGACGACAGGCGCGGTATCGCCCACGGCTCGCCGGAGCCGGGAGCCGAACCCGCGGAGTGAATGGTCGCTTGCCTGCGGGTCGGCATGCCGCCGGCCCTTCGATCCCGCCCGACCGCGCACGCACGATGCGGAGAACGGCGACCGGGCTGATCGTGCTGATGGCGGGTCTGTTCCTGTGGTCGGGGCGCTTCCTGGATGCGCATCCGGCATGGGGCTATCTGCACGCCTTTGCCGAGGCGGCGATGGTCGGCGGATTGGCCGACTGGTTCGCGGTCACGGCACTGTTCCGCCACCCGCTTGGCCTGCCCATTCCGCACACGGCGATCATTCCTGAAAACAAGGATCGTATCGCCGATACGATGGCGGGCTTCCTGCGCGAGAATTTTCTCACCCCCGCAGTCGTCGGGCGCCGGATGGGCTCGATGAACCTTGCGCATGCCGTCGGCAGTTACCTTGCAGACCCCCAGGCCACTAAGGACTCCCGTATAAGGGCCGGCGCGGGAGAGCTGGCGATAGAAGTGCTCGAATCGCTCGATCCCGAGCGGCTCGGCACGCAGGTGCGTAGCGGAATTAAGACCCAGCTCGGCAAGCTCGAGATCGCGCCGCTGCTTGGCGGCATGCTCGACGCGATGATCGCCGATGGGCGACACAAACCGCTGATCGACAAGATCATCCGCTGGGCGGGCCTCGTGCTGGAGGATAACGAGGCAATGGTGCGCGAGATGGTGCACCGGCGCGCCAATGCCGTGCTGCGTTTCACCGGCCTCGACGAACGGCTGGCCAATTCGGTGCTCGACGGCCTCTACAAGCTGCTTGCCGAAGTGCTGGTCGATCCCGAACATCCGCTGCGCGACAAGATCGAGGAGGGCCTGCAGGAACTGGCCAAGGGCCTGCGCGAGGATCCGGAGATGCAGGAGCGCGTCGAGCGGATGAAGCACGAACTGCTTGAAAACCCGGCGATCGGGGAATGGTGGCAGGGCGTGTGGGAACGCCTGCGCGCGAACCTCATCACCTCGATCCGCAACTCCGACGGACCCGGCGGCGGCTATATCGGTGAGACGCTGGGCGAACTGGGCGCCGCGCTACGCGACGACGAGCGGCTCCAGCGCCAGGTCAACCGCTTCGCCCGCCGCACTGCGGTGGGAGTGACGACACGCTATGGCGACCAGATCGTGCGGCTGGTGTCCGAAACCGTGCGCCGCTGGGACGCACAGACCATCACTGATCGCGTCGAAAGCGCGGTCGGCCGCGACCTTCAGTTCATCCGTATCAACGGCACGCTGGTCGGCGGGCTGGTGGGGGTGACGATCCATGCGCTGGATGTCTATGTGATCTAAGGCCCCGACGTCAGTTCATTCGATAAAGCACAGAGGTGACATAAAACGAATCCATCGGTGCTCCATCGAGATCGCGAGCGGGTTCGAATTTCCCGATCTTGGCGAATTCGACACACGCGCGATCATCAAAATCCTCGGCTTTCGAGATATTGGTAATGCGGCATTCGGAAACATTGCCATTCTTGTCGACCATCACCCGCACATTGAGATCGGCCTGCTTTCCCCAATCCTTGGCCTTGCTCGGATAGTATCGTTGGATGCGGTGCGCAATTTCCTTGAGGTTTAACGGTTTGGGTTCGCTGGCAAGCCAGGTGTGTGCCTCGATATCTACGCCCCAAGTGCGTACCAGATCACTCATGCAGGTGTTGAGAATTTCGAATAATTGCCCGAAGTTCCCGGTCTCCAGTCTGCGCGGTCCGTGATCTCCTCGATTGAATTCGACCCAATCGATGGATTTACCTTCCTCGACATCAAGCAGTTTGAGGCCGACGTGGGGTTCTGGCTCTTCGGGCGTTATTTCGTCGAAATCCTTCGAAAAATTGATGTCCATGTCCGGCTTGCGGATCGACGAGCCGCGGTAGGCGTAGCCGAAATCGCCGAGAGTGGTGTCTTTCTACGCACGCATTTCCCAAGCAGGTAGGCCGGGACCGAACTGTACAGACAGGTCGCCGCCGGATCGGAGCACTTCGGCGACACCGCCGGCCATGACCCAGCGCGGGGTGTCAGAAGGTGCAATCTGTTCGAGCATCAGGATGGTGCGTTCGTCACCCTCGCCAAATATCCGGGTCGCCCGGCAGCGCGCGTCGCCGAAATCGACCTGCCATGGGGTAGAGGGCTGTATAGAGATTGGTCCGCCGTTCTGCGCTATTGCCGGTACGGCGAGCCCCGCCCACAGAATGCAACCGAAAAGCGATGTAATGCGCAAAGAAAACCCCCCAGCCTATGTTGGCTGGGAGGATTAACTACCTGACAGAAATAATCAATTACTCACAACTTCTCGGTCAGCTCAGGCACGGCCTTGAACAGGTCGGCGACGAGGCCGATGTCGGCGACCTGGAAGATCGGGGCGTCTTCGTCCTTGTTGATGGCGATGATGGTCTTTGAGTCCTTCATCCCGGCAAGGTGCTGGATCGCGCCCGAGATGCCGATGGCGATATAGACTTCCGGGGCAACGATCTTGCCGGTCTGGCCGACCTGGTAATCGTTGGGCACGTAGCCTGCGTCGACGGCAGCGCGCGATGCACCGATGCCTGCACCGAGCTTGTCGGCAAGCGGCGTGATGATCTGTTCGAAGGTTTCCGAATCCTTCAGCGCGCGGCCGCCCGAGACGATGACCTTGGCGCTGGTGAGTTCCGGACGATCGCTCTCGGCGATTTCCTCGCTGACGAAGGTCGAGATACCGGCATCGGTCGGACCCGAAACTTCTTCGACGCTTGCCGAACCGCCTTCGGCTGCGGCTTTTTCGAAAGCCGTGCCGCGAACGGTGATGACGAGCTTTTCGTCGGAGGATTCGACGGTCGCGATCGCGTTGCCCGCGTAGATGGGACGGGTGAAGGTCTTGTCGCCTTCGACTGAGAGGATGTCCGAAATCTGCATCACATCGAGCAGCGCGGCGACGCGCGGCGCGATGTTCTTGCCGGTGGTGGTTGCAGGCACGACGAAGGCGTCGTGATGCCCCATCAGGTCGGCCACCAGCGGCGCGACGTTTTCGGCCAGCGCATGTTCGTAAGCTGCATCGTCCGCGAGGTGGACCTTGCCGACGCCCGCGATCTTGGCGGCTTCGTCGGCCACTGCGCGGCAGCCCGAACCTGCCACCAGCAGGTGAACTTCACCGAGTTTGCCGGCAGCGGTTACTGCGGCCAGCGTGGCATCGGCGACGTGTGAATTGTCGTGTTCGACCCAAACGAGGGTTTTCATATCTGTCTTCCTTCTCGTCTGAATGGCTTAGGCGATGCCGAGCGCTTTGATCTTGGCGACCAGCGCATCGACGTCTTCGACCTTCTCGCCCGCTTGCCGGACCGGGGGTTCGGAGACGTTGGTGGTCTTGAGGCGCGGCGCGGTGTCGACGCCGTAATCCGACGGCGCCTTGGTATCGAGCGGCTTGCTCTTCGCCTTCATGATGTTGGGCAGAGAGGCGTAGCGCGGCTCGTTCAGGCGCAGGTCGGTGGTCACGATGGCGGGCATGGTCAGCTTGACCGTCTGCAGGCCGCCATCGACCTCGCGCTTGACCGTGACGCTATCGCCGTCGACCTCGACGGTGTTGGCGAAGGTGCCCTGCGGGCGGCCCATGAGGGCGGCGAGCATCTGCCCGGTCTGGTTCGAATCGTCGTCGATCGCCTGCTTACCGAGCATCACGATGCCGGGCTGCTCTTCTTCGGCGATGGCCTTGAGGATCTTGGCGACGGCGAGCGGTTCGACCTCGTCATCGGTCTGCACCAGGATTGCGCGGTCGGCACCCATGGCGAGCGCGGTGCGCAGCGTTTCCTGCGCCTTGGCCGGGCCGACGCTGACGGCGATGATCTCTTCAGCCTTGCCCGCTTCCTTGATGCGGATGGCTTCCTCGACGGCGATTTCGTCGAACGGGTTCATGCTCATCTTGACGTTGGCAAGATCGACGCCCGAGCCGTCGGCCTTGACCCGCGGCTTGACGTTGTAATCGATCACCCGCTTGACGGGGACGAGGATCTTCATCGGTGTTACCTTCCTCTCGACTTGAAACTGTGGCGCCCGCCTAACTTGCGTTTACGTAAACGTCAAGCTGAGCGGTCGGTGTTCGAACGCGACTCTTGACTAGGTCACTCGCGCGAGCGGGGGAGGAGGTCAAGCGGCGTCGACGCCTGTCTTTACTATGGTTGGCCCGAGGCATAGTTTCAGCACAGGAGACAGGAGGTGTCCAATGCGCGTCTGGCCCATCATCGCAAGCGCTGCGGCGCTTGTCGCAGCGCCCCTCGAGGCGCAGGAAACGCGTATTGCGCCGGAGGATCATGTGCCTCCTCCCGCCACGCTGGAGCAGATGGGCTGGCTGGTCGGGCAATGGGCCGGGGTAGGTATCGGTGAGGCCCCGGCGTTCGAAAGCTGGCTTCCGCCTACCGGCAACACCATGGTGGGCATATTCGTCCAGCAGGCCGATGATGCGAATATCCGCTTCACCGAGCATCTCTATCTGATGGAAGAGGACGGCACTCTGGTGCTTCGCCTCAAGCACTTCAATGCCGACCTCACCGGGTGGGAGGAGAAGGACGGCATGCTCACCTTCCGCCTGATCGCGGTCGAGGACTGCGCGGCCTATTTCCGCTCGCTGACCTTGCGCTGCGATGGCGAGGACGGCCTCCTCGCCGCCGTACGCATGAAAGCGAAAGGCGACGAGATCAGCGAGCTGGTGTTCCGCTTCAAGCGGATCGGGTGACTGGCAAGGGCGGCGCTCAGGCCGCCTTCTTCACCTCGGCCACGATTTTCTTGGCTGCATCGCCGAGATCATCGGCGCTGACGATCGGCAGGCCGGAATTCTCGAGGATGTCCTTACCCTGCTGCACATTGGTGCCTTCGAGGCGGACGACCAGCGGAACCGACAGGTTCACGTCCTTCGCCGCCTGGACGATGCCGTTGGCGATGACGTCGCACTTCATGATGCCGCCGAAGATGTTGACGAGGATGCCCTCGACCGCCGGGTCCTTGAGAATGATCTTGAACGCCGCGGTGACCTTCTCGGTGGTGGCGCCGCCGCCCACGTCGAGGAAGTTGGCCGGGAAGGCGCCGTTGAGCTTGATGATATCCATCGTCGCCATGGCGAGGCCCGCGCCGTTGACCATGCAGCCGATATTGCCGTCCAGCTTGATATAGGCGAGGTCGTATTCGCTCGCTTCGACTTCGGCCGGGTCTTCCTCGGTTTCGTCGCGCAGCGCTTCCACGTCCTTGTGGCGGAACAGGGCGTTGCCGTCGAAGCTCATCTTGGTGTCGAGCACAAGGAGGTTGCCGTCCTTGGTTTCGACCAGCGGATTGATCTCGAGCATTTCGCAATCGAGATCCATGAAGGCGGTGTAGAGCTGCTTGGCCAGCTTCTGTGCCTGCTTGTTGAGATCGCCGGTCAGCTTGAGCGCGAAGGCCACTGCGCGGCCATGGTGCGGCATGAAGCCCTGCGCCGGGTCGATGGCGATGGTGGTGATCTTTTCGGGAGTCGAATGCGCGACTTCCTCGATATCCATGCCGCCTTCGGTCGAAACGATCATGGCGACGCGCCCGCTCGCGCGGTCGACGAGCATCGAGAGATAGTATTCCTCGGCGATGTCGACGCCATCGGTCACGTAGAGGCGGTTGACCTGCTTGCCCGCATCGCCCGTCTGCACGGTGACCAGCGTGTTGCCGAGCATTTCCTTGGCGTTGGCTTCGACGTCGTCGATGCTCTTCGACAGGCGCACGCCGCCGCTTGCATCGGGGCCGAGTTCCTTGAACTTGCCCTTGCCGCGGCCACCGGCGTGGATCTGCGCTTTCACGACATAAAGCGGCCCGGGAAGCTCCTTGGCCCCTTCGACCGCTTCTTCGACGGTGAGGGCGGCATGGCCGGCGGGAATGCCGATCCCGTATTTCGCGAGCAGTTCCTTGGCCTGATATTCGTGAATGTTCATGGGAAGATTCGTCCTTCGCGTGATGCGCGTGGGGGAAATAGGGTCGCGTGCGCCATAAGCATGTCTGGGCGCGCTTGAAAAGGCCCGCTTTCAGGTGCACTGCGCAGCCATTCTTTCATGATTGATAGCCAGCGCCTCGAATCCATCGTCTCCGAAGCCGGGCGGATTGCCTATAACCTTTGGCCGGGGGCCGGTAACGCGCTGGATGCGTGGGAGAAAAAACCGGGCGATCCGGTCTGCGAGGCCGACCTTGCCGTCGATGCCTTTCTCAAGCGCGAACTCGGCGCTTTGCTTCCTTCTGCCGGATGGCTGTCGGAGGAAACTGCCGACGATCCCGCGCGGCTCGGCAACGACCTGATCTGGCTGGTCGACCCCGTGGACGGCACGCGCGATTTCATCCGCGGTCGCGCAGGCTGGGCGGTCTCGGTCGCGCTGATCAGCGGGGGGCGACCCTTGATCGGTACTTTATGCGCCCCGGCGCGAGGCGAAACATGGCAGGCCATGGCGGGACAAGGGGCCTATCGCAACGGCAAGAGGCTGAGTGCAAGTACGCGCCAGCAGTTTGCCGGAGCGCGCGTTCCGACCCACGCTTTACCGAAGGTCGACGCCGATCTGGTCGCCGTCGACCAGCCCAATTCCATCGCCCTGCGCATCGCCATGGTCGCCGCCGACGAGGCGGACCTTGTCGCGACGGTGCGCTGGGGCTTCGAATGGGATATCGCTGCCGCCGGGCTGATCGCTCGCGAGGCGGGAGCGGCTGTAAGCGATGCCCATGGCGGCAAGCTCGACTACAACAAACGCGATCCGCGGGCGTTCGGCGTGCTGGTCAGCGCGCCGGACATCCATGGTGCCGCGGTTGAACGGCTGGCCGAGCGGGTGGCGGCGTCGCGATGAAAAAGGGGCCGGCGTGAACCGGCCCCAGTTTGGTGCGACATTCCAAAGGGCTCGGGGCCTTACATCCCCTGAGACTGTGCGGCTTCGACGTCCTGCTGGTCGAAGGGAATGATCTTGATTTCGACACGGCGGTTAAGCGGTTCGTTGACATTGTCGCCGGTCGAAACCTTCAGGCGCGTTTCGCCGAAGCCCATCCAGCGTACACGCGATGAACTCACACCTTGCGAGATGAGATAGTTGGCGACCGCCTGTGCGCGCTGTTCGGACAGACGCTGGTTGGATTCGGCCGAGCCGGTGGTGTCGGTATGGCCATATACGTCGATAAGGCTGTTCGGATACTGGCGCAGACTGCCCGCCACGCGATCGAGCAGTTCGCGGAACCCCGGCGAGATCGTGTAGCTGCCGGTGGAGAACGTCACGCCGTCGGGCAGGTTGACGAGAATCGCCTCGCCGCCGTCGGTTTCCGAAACGTCCACGCCCGAACCGGCGGTCTGTTCTTCGAGTTCCTTGATCTGCTGGTCCATTTTGTAGCCGACAACGCCGCCGGCAACGCCGCCTGCGGCCGCGCCGATGATGCGGCCGGTCTTGCCGCCGATAACGCCGCCGAGAAGGCCGCCCGCCACGGCACCGCCGACACCGCCGAGTACGGTGCGCGAGACTTTACGCTCGCCGGTATTGGGATCGGTGACACAGGCCGAAACGGTCATCAGCGAAACGGCTGCGAGACTGGCGGTAAGGATGCGCGACTTCTTCATATACTCTTCCCCTTCATGATCGGCATCCCGCCCATGAAGGGGGCCGGTGCCGTGCGAGTGGTACGGGACGCGTCCACCCGCGTCTCTTTCCACCCAACCCCCAAGCTGGCGCACCGTTCCAACGCGGTGGCAGATAAGTCGCGCTAGACGCTGGCAGCGCGAGGCTTTTGTGCTAGCCAGCCTGCGTGACCCCTTTTCCCTGGACAGACCTCGTAATCATCGCCGCGCTGATCGTCCTGAACGGCGTCTTCGCGATGAGCGAACTCGCGATCGTTTCGGCACGCACCGCTCGCCTGAGAGCCGCGGCGCAGCAGGGCAATGGCGGGGCGAAGATCGCTCTGGAGCTTGCGGCGGAGCCCGGCAAGTTCCTGTCGACCGTCCAGATCGGCATCACGCTGATCGGCATCATCGCGGGCGCCTATTCGGGCGCAAGCCTTGGCGGTCCGGTGGGCGAACGGCTGTCGGCGCTCGGTTTCCCGGCCAATTGGGCCGAGGAGGCAGGGTTTGCGACGGTCATCGCATTGACGACCTATCTCAGCCTGGTCGTCGGCGAGCTGGTGCCGAAGCAGGTGGCATTGCGTGCGGCGGCACCCATTGCCATCGTGATGGCGCGCCCGATGGCGTTGCTGGCCAGGATCGCCGCGCCGCTGGTGTGGCTGCTCGATGCATCCTCCGGCCTGCTGATCCGCCTGCTCGGTGTGCGCCCTGCCGGCCAGAGCGCGGTTACGGCGGAAGAACTGCATATGCTGTTCGCCGAGGCGACCCGTTCCGGCGTGATCGAGAGCGAGCAGCACCAGATGCTGCAAGGCGTTGTGCGGCTGGCCCAGCGGCCCGTACGCGAATTGATGACCCCGCGCACCGAAGTCGACTGGATCGACGCCGATGCGGATGAGGCCGCGATTCGCGCGGCGCTCGACAGCAGTCCGCATTCGCTGTTGCCCGTGGCCGAAGGATCGCCCGACAAGGTTCTGGGGGTGGTCAAGGTGCGCGAAATCCTCACCGGCCTCGTCGCCAAGCAGCCGATCGATCTGCGCGCGTTGATGGTCAAGGCGGAGGTCGTGCCCGACCAGCTCGATGCGGTCGACGCCCTGCGCGTGTTGCAGCAGGCCGAAGTCGCCATGGCGATGGTGCACGACGAATACGGCCATCTCGACGGGATCGTGACGCCGGTCGATCTGCTCACGGCGCTGGTCGGGGATTTCGTCAGTGATCAGGATGGCACAGACGGCCCCGGCGTGGTCGAGCGGGAGGATGGCAGCCTGCTGGTCTCCGGCTCGCTATCGGCCGACGTGCTCGCGGATCGCCTGTCCATTGAATATGGCGACGATCGCGAATTCGGGACTGCGGCGGGATATGCGCTGCATGTGCTCAAGCGCCTGCCGGTCGAAGGCGACTATTTCACCGATCAGGGCTGGCGCTTCGAAGTCGTCGACATGGATGGGCGGCGGATCGACAAGCTGCTGGTGAGCGGTGAGGGGAAAGCGGAAAACCCGGTAGTGTAGTGGCTTTTGAAATTCTTTAATTTGCGAACCCGCCTCCGCGGGTTCGTCCTCGGGGCTGTCCCTTCGCTTCGCTACGGGCCCCTGCGGGCGGCCGGTCGGCCTTGCCGGGCCTCCACCGGCCCGGATCTGGCCCTGTCTGATCGACTGGCGAAATTATCCGAGCCGCAGGCGAGGCAAGCGCGACTGCGCGCCCGAGCTTATGCGAGGAAGCCAAGCCGCACGGATGTGCGGCGCCCGGCGTTTGAGGGTCTAAACAAAAGACTCCGGATGCACCGACGGAGGTCGGTGCGAAAAGCAAAAATCAGCCCGGTATCACCGCGCTCGCCGTTGCGCCGTCGCCTTCGGGGGCGGCGATGATGTCGCGGGTCACGCTGCCCTTGGCGACGGTGGCGGTCTGCGGATCGCCAACCGCGCTGCGGATGCCCGGATCGGCGGCGCCTGCGCGTTCGAGCAGGCTGGTTTCGACGCCGCTGCGCGCCTGCGGACCGCCGAACAGCGCTTCGAGCGTCTGCGATGCGGCGCTACCTTCGCTCGGGCGCGGGGCGCCGGGCTGCGGAGGCGTCAGGTTGAAATCGGGCGGGACGACGAGCGGCGCCTGGCGCTGTACGGCGAATTCATCGGGCCGGTCGCGGTTGAGAAGTCCGCCGCCGCCGCACGCTGCGGTCATGGCGCCGAGACCGGCGATCAGGGCGATACGGGCGAATTTGATCATCACTTGCTCTCCGCGGCGTCGGCCGCATTGCTGTTCATGAGGCCATCGACCTCTTGTTCGTCCTTGTCGCGCATGAAGAAGGCGCGCGCAAGAACGATGACTACGCCAATGGTGATAGCTGCATCGGCAACGTTGAAAATGAGGAAGGGGCGGAAATCCCCGAAATGCAGATCGGCGAAATCGACGACATAGCCGAGCTCGTAACGGTCCTTGATATTGCCCAGCGCCCCGCCGAGGATCAGCGACAGCGCGAGGATGTCGCCCAGCAGCTTCTCGCGCAGCATCCACACGGTCACGACCAGCGCGATCACCGCCGTCACCAGCACGAGGCCCCAGCGCATTTCCGGGCTGGTCGCCTCGAACATGCCGAGCGAGACGCCGAAATTGCGGGTGAAGCGCAGGTCGAAGAACGGCAGGATTTCCATCGCGTCGCCAACCTGGTCGATGCCGAGTGCCTTGGTGACGTAATTCTTGCTCCACTGGTCGACGGCGAAAATGCCGAGCGCCGCCGCGCAGCCGATGAGGCGGTTTGTCATAATCGGGCTCATTGCGCGGCATCCAGCTGGGCGACGACGGGTTCGCAGCGATCGCACAGATCGCCGTCTTCCGCGACGGAAGGCAGCAGGCGCCAGCAGCGCCCGCATTTGTTTTCTGATGTCCGCGTGACCGTCACCGCGTCGCTATCGCTGCGCGTGACTGACGCGGTGATGAACAGTTCTGCCAGATCCTCGTCGCTGAAGCCTTCCGGCACCATGCTCGCAGGCACGACCACATCGGCTTCGAGGCCGGAGCGGATGGTCTTTTCGCGCCGCAGCGGTTCGATCGCTTCCATCACGTCTTCGCGCAACTCGCGCAGCTTGTCCCAGCGAGCACCGTTGGCGCTCACGCCGGGCACGCTCGGCCATTCGAGCAGATGGACGCTGCCGCCATCCGGATAGCGCGTGCTCCACACTTCCTCGGCGGTATAGACCAGCACCGGCGCGGCATAGCGCACCAGTGCATGGAACAGGATGTCGAGCACGGTGCGATAGGCGTTGCGCCGCACGCTGTCCGGCCCGTCGCAATAGAGGCTGTCCTTGCGGATATCGAAATAGAAGGCCGACAGGTCCTCGTTGCAGAAATCGACCAGCAGGCGGGTGTAGGTGTTGAAGTCGTAGTCATCGACCGCCTTGCGCAGCTTGTCGTCGAGATCGGCAAGCAGCGCGAGGACATAGACCTCCAGTTCGGGGATCTCGCCCGTATCGCCCATGTCGCCGACGAAGCCGTCGAGCGCGCCGAGCAGATAGCGGAAGGTGTTGCGCAGCTTGCGATACTGGTCGCCGACGCCCTTCAGGATCTCGTCGCCGATGCGGTGGTCTTCGGTGAAATCGACGCTCAGCGCCCACAGGCGGATGATGTCGGCGCCGTACTGTTCCATCACCTTCAGCGGGTCGATGGTATTGTCCAGGCTCTTGGACATCTTGCGCCCGTCGCTCGCCATGGTGAAGCCATGGGTCAGGATCTGGTCGAAAGGTGCCCGGCCGCGCGTGGCGCAGCTTTCCAGCAGGCTGGACTGGAACCAGCCGCGATGCTGGTCGCTGCCTTCCAGATAGAGGTCGGCGGGCCATTGCAGTTCCGGCCAGCGCCCCGATTCCAGCACAAAGGCATGGGTCGATCCCGAATCGAACCAGACGTCGAGAATGTCGGTGACCATCTCGTATTCGTCGGGATTGTATTCGGACCCGAGGAATTCGGCCTTGCGTGCCTCGTCCCAGGCATCGACGCCTTCCTCGCGCACGGCGGCGATCACGCGCGCATTGACCTCGCGGTCCTGCAGATATTCGCCGGTGCCGTTCTTCACGAACAGCGTGATCGGTACGCCCCAGGCGCGCTGACGGGACAGCACCCAGTCGGGGCGGCCTTCGACCATCGACCCAATGCGATTGCGGCCTTTTTCGGGGACGAAACGCGTGTCTGCGATGGCCTGCATGGCAAGCTGGCGCAGCGTTACAAGCGGCTCCTGCGCGCCGCCTTCGGTTTCCCAACGCTGCTCTGCGCGGTTGTCGACATGCTCCAGGATGGGCTTGTCCATCGGCACGAACCATTGCGGCGTGCAGCGGAAGATGACTTTGGCCTTGCTCCGCCAGCTATGCGGATAGGAGTGCTGGTAATCCTCGCTGGCAGAAAGCAGCGCACCAGCGTCGCGCAGGTCGGAACAGATCGGGCCTTCGGGCGAATTGAACGGCTTGTTGATGACGCTGCGGCGGCGCTCGTCGTTGCCGCCGAGCCATTCCCAATCGTCGCGATAGCGCCCGTCGGCCATGACCGCGAATTGCGGCTCGATGCCGTGCTCGCGGCACAGCAGGAAATCGTCTTCGCCATGGTCGGGCGACATATGGACGAGCCCCGTACCACTGTCGGTGGTGACGAAATCGCCGGGGAGGAAGGGGCGCGGCTTGGCGTAGAACCCGCCGAGCTTGTGCATCGGGTGGCGGGCGACGGTTCCGGCGAGGTCGGAGCCCGTGATGATCTTCACAGGTTCAAACCCCATTTTCAGGTTTGGCATGCCATTAGCTTCGCCTTGCGAGGCTACGCTTGCCGCCAAGCGGGTCTCGGTCGTCTCAATAAGTTCTCTTGCGACTACAAAGTAAGTCTTCTCTTGGCCTGATGCAGCACGGATTTCTGCGAAGAACTCGTCACGAACGGAATCCGGCGGCATATGCGAAAAGTCGGGTAGGCTTTCAGACCAATCGACCGACATTTCGACCAGCGCGTATTCAACCTCCGGCCCATAGGCGATCGCCTGGTTCACCGGGATCGTCCACGGCGTGGTCGTCCAGATTACCGCATGCGCCCCGACAAGTTCCGGAATCGGGCTCTCGACGATCTCGAACGCCACATCGATCTGGGTCGAGGTGATATCCTCGTATTCCACCTCGGCCTCGGCCAGCGCGGTTTCCTCGACCGGGCTCCACATCACCGGCTTCGAGCCGCGATAGAGATTGCCTGCCTCGGCGAACTTCATCAGCTCGGCCACGATGGTCGCTTCGCTGTCGAACTGCATGGTCAGATAGGGATTGTCCCAGTCCGCCATGATGCCCAGCCGCTTCAGCTGTTCGCGCTGCACGTCGACCCAGTGCTGCGCATAGGCACGGCATTCGGCGCGGAATTCCTTCGCCGGGACCTGGTTCTTGTCGAGCTTTTTCTTGCGGTACTGTTCCTCGACCTTCCATTCGATCGGCAGGCCGTGGCAGTCCCAGCCCGGAACGTAAGGCGCGTCCTTGCCCAGCAGGTTCTGCGTGCGGCAGACCATGTCCTTAAGCGTGTGGTTCAGCGCATGGCCGATATGCATGTCGCCATTGGCGTAGGGCGGGCCATCGTGGAAGATGAACTTCTCGCGCCCCGCGCGGCTCTCGCGCAGCTGTTCGTAAAGCTTCTCGTCCTGCCAGCGTGCGGCAATACCCGGCTCCTTCTGGGGGAGGCCGGCTTTCATGGGAAAATCGGTCTTCGGCAGGAAGACCGTGTCTCTGTAATCGCGCTTCGGTTCGGTGGACTCTGGCATAGCTGTGCGCCGCTAACCGAATTGCGGAGAGGAGGAAAGGGTTTCGCGCAGAGACGCGGGGAGCGCAGAGGGATTCTGCCGCGAAGCGGGTTTTGATTTCACATGAAGACACAAAGGCATGAAGATGTCACACAACTGCGAGGGGCTTGCTGCCCCTTCATGTCTTCGTGCGAACAAACTGCGGCTGCGCCGCCATGATAAACTCCGCGCGCCCTGCGTCTCTGCGCGAAACCAATCAGCCGAGCCGCCGCCGCGCCTCGTCGCAGTCGCGCTCCATCTGCGCTACCAGTGCATCGAGACTGTCGAACTTCGCCTCGCCGCGCAGGAAATGGTGGAAGGCCACTTCGATTTCCTGGCCGTAGAGATCGCCCGAAAAGTCGAAGAAATAAGGTTCGAGCAATTCCTTGGGTGGATCGAATTGCGGGCGCACGCCGATATTGGCCGCCCCCTTCAGTAGCTGCCCGGTCGACAGGATACGCCCCGTCACCGCATAGATGCCGTATTTCGGGCGCAGATAGTGCTCGACCGGGAGGTTGGCGGTGGGATAGCCGATTTCGCGCCCGCGCTTGTCGCCGTGCTGCACGATCCCGCGAATGGCGAACGGGCGAGTCAGCAGCCGCGCGGCTTCCTGCGGATCGCCTTCGCGCAGGGCGTCGCGCACACGGCTGGACGATACCGGCGCGCCATGGTCCAGCACGGGCGGAACCGCGCGCGCCTCGATCCCGGCCTTCCTGCCGAGAGTGACCAGCTTCTCGAAATTTCCACCGCGCCCCTTGCCGAAGGTGAAATCCTCGCCCGTCACCACGCCTGCCACGCCGAGATGCTGCGCCAGCAGGTGCTGGACGAAATCCTCCGCCGTGGTGCCCGCCAACTCGCCGTCGAAATGGAACACCAGCATCGCGGTCGCCCCGGCGGCAAGGTAGAGTTCCTGCCGCTGCTCCAGCGTGGTCAGCCGGAAGGGCGGCACATCGGGCCTGAAGTGGCGAACGGGATGCGGGTCGAACGTCGCGATGATCGAAGGCCGACCTTCTTCGCGGGCCCAGCGGATCGCCTCGCCCGCCACAGCCTGGTGGCCGAGGTGGAAGCCGTCGAAATTGCCCAGTGCGACGATGGCGCCGCGCAAGGATTCGGGCAGCGGCTCGCGATGGTCGAGGAACCTCACGCCGCGCGCTCCAGCGTGACGAAGCTGTAGGCCGGTGTCTCGCCTTCCACCGCGAAATTCTCGCGACCGACGGCTTCCCACTCGGGGCCGGGCGAGGGCATGAAGGTATCGCCATCGAAATCCGCATGGATCTCGGTCAGTTCGATCCGGTCGGCATGCTCCATAAACACGTCGAAGATCGCCGCCCCGCCAATGACCGATACGTCACCATCGCCCGCGATCGAGAGGGCTTCCTCGACCGAGCGCACGACTTCTGCGCCGCTCGAATCCCACCGTTCACGCCTTGTGAGCACGATATGGCGGCGTCCCGGCAGGAGCCCCGGAAGGCTCTCGAAAGTCTTGCGCCCCATGATCATCGGCTTGCCCATGGTCAGCGCCTTGAACCGTTTCAGGTCGGCCGGGAGGTGCCACGGCAGCGCGCCGTCCTTGCCGATACAGCCGTTGGCCGCGCGGGCGTAGATGAGGAACAGGCTCACCGTTCGAGCCGGGTCACATGGCCCATCTTGCGCCCGCCGCGGATCTCGGCCTTGCCGTAATCGTGCAGATGGGTGTCGGACTGATCGAGCCATTGCGTTGCGTCGAGAATATCGGCCCCGATGATATTCGTCATGGTCACCGCTCCGGCGACGGTGGATGTGTCGCCCAGCGGTAGACCCGCGACCGCGCGGATGTGGTTCTCGAACTGGCTGGTGACCGCTCCCTCGATCGTCCAATGGCCCGAATTATGCACCCGGGGAGCCATCTCGTTGAAGATCGGCCCTTCGCGCGTGGCGAAGAATTCGAGCGTCAGCACGCCGACATATTTGAGCGCGTCCGCCACCTGCCGCGCCAGATTCCGCGCTTCGTCAACCTGTGCCTCGATCACTGGGCCTGCGGGAAGCGTCGAACTCGCGAGGATACCCTCTTCATGTGAATTCCTGGCCGAGTCCCAGAAGCGGATTTCACCGTCCTGTCCGCGCACGAGGATAACGGAAAACTCGGCCTTGAATTCGACGAAGCCTTCGTAAACCAGCGGCACGTCGGGCATATGCAGGCCCAGTGCATCACGGTCCGAGCCGATCCGCCACTGGCCCTTGCCGTCGTAACCATCGCGGCGGGTCTTGAGAATGCCTGGCGCGCCGAGTCGGTCGACCGCAGTCTCTAGGTCCGCACGCGAATCGACCCGTGCGTAGGCGGCGGGGTGACCCCCAAGGCCTTCGATGAAGCGCTTCTCGTTGAGCCGGTCCTGCGCCGTTTCGAGCGCGCGGGGGTGCGGAAAGATGCGCTCTTCCGGCATGGCTTTGGCGGTGGCGACGGGGACGTTCTCGAATTCCCATGTCACCACATCGCACTTCGCGGCAAAGGCGGCGAGCGCGGCGCTATCGTCCCATTTGTTCGCGAAGACATCGTCGCAAACCTCGCTCACCACATTATCGCCTTCGGGCGCATAGGCGATGCAGCGATAGCCCAATTGCGCAGCGCTTATCGCCATCATCCGGCCGAGCTGGCCGCCGCCCAGGATGCCGATGGTACTGCCGCGCTTCAGCATCAGTCGACGGGGCGCTCGGTCACTGCTGCGCTGCGTGCCGCGCGCCAGTCCTGCAGGCGCTGCGAGAGGGCGGCATCGTGATTGGCGAGGATCGCCGCGGCGAGGAGGCCCGCATTGGTCGCTCCCGCCTTACCGATGGCGAGCGTGCCGACCGGTACACCGGCAGGCATTTGCACTATCGAGAGCAGGCTGTCTTCGCCGGACAATGCCTTCGACTGAACCGGAACGCCGAGCACGGGCAGATGCGTCAGCGCCGCGATCATGCCGGGAAGGTGCGCCGCGCCGCCTGCGCCCGCGATGATGACTTCGAAACCCGCATCCGCAGCGCCTTTCGCGAATTCATACATGCGATCGGGCGTGCGATGGGCGGAAACGATCCGGACATCGGTTGCGACACCGAGCTCCTCGAGCACGTCGGCCGTGCAGGTCATGGTTTCCCAGTCGGACTGACTGCCCATGACGATGGCGACTTTCGCGCCCATCTTATGAATCCTTCAGGTAGTAGCGCTCGCCCGACACGGTGGTGCCGTCGAACTCGTAGACGATCGGCTGGCCGGTCGGGATCTCGAGTCCGGTGATCTCGTCGTCCGAAATATTCGAAAGATGCTTCACCAGTGCGCGCAGCGAATTGCCGTGGGCGGAAATGATGACCGTTTCGCCCTTGCCCAGCTGCGGCAGGATGGCGCTCTCCCAATAGGGCAGGACCCGGAGGATCGTGAGCTTGAGGCTTTCGGTGCCCGGCACGTCGATCCCGGCGTAGCGGGGGTCGTCCGAGAGGTCGAACTCGCTGCCCGGCTCGAGCTCGGGAGGAGGCACGTCGAAGCTGCGGCGCCAGATATGGACCTGTTCGTCGCCATGCTTCTCGCGCGTCTGTTGTTTGTCGAGACCGGTGAGGCCGCCATAGTGGCGCTCATTGAGGTGCCAGTCGCGCGTTACCGGGATCCACAACCGGTCGCAGGCTTCCAGCGCGATGTTGAGCGTCTTGATCGCGCGTTTCTGAACGCTGGTGAAGGCCGTGGTGGGCAGGACGCCCTTGGCTTTCATCAACTCGCCCGCCTCGCGCGCTTCGGCTTCGCCCTTTTCCGTGAGGTCGACATCCCACCAGCCGGTGAAGCGGTTGGCGAGGTTCCACTCGCTCTGGCCGTGGCGAACGAGGATCAGTTTCGACATGATTACTCCGGTTTCCCCTAGGAGCAGTGCGCGTTAGCCGCCTGCACCGTCCTTGGGAAGGGCTTGCTCGTCCGATTCGCGGATTTCGCGGCCTTGCGCTTTCCTGCGCCGCAGGTTCTCGCGAAGTTTCGCGGCAAGGCGCTCTTCGCGGCTCATCTTGTCGTTCTGGCTACCCATGGCGCAAGCTTTCGCCAATTTTGCTCTCACGCTCAAGCGAAGGTTGACTTATCCGCCATGTCTGCCAATAGCGCGCGCCTCCACCCCGCGAGCCTTTTCGCGGCGACAAGTGCTGCTGTAGCTCAGTGGTAGAGCGCACCCTTGGTAAGGGTGAGGCCGGGAGTTCAATCCTCCCCAGCAGCACCATTTTCTTTCTTTGTCCGCCTCAAGCGCCGGCGGTCGCGTCCGCGACCTCGGCTATCCTCGCTCACACGCCCTGCGGTCGCGTCGCTACGGGCGGCCGGTCGGCCTTGCCTCGCCACCGGCTCGGAGCAATTCGCGAGCTTGCTTTGAGGCGCAAACCCTGTCTCCGATCAACGGACGCCTCCGGCAGAGGCATGCGAAACCAGATTGAATAGCCGCGCTGTATTGCCTAGCCAGTACGGTATGGACGCCGACGACGATCTCACCCCGCTCGACCCTGCCTATAAATCCATGCTGCGCCTGCAGCTCGCGATTGCCGCGCTGGTGCTTATGGCTGCCGCGACCATTGCCGAAGTGGCGATTCCCGGCTGGACGGGTGCCGTGTGGATTCCGGCGCTGCTGGTCATTGCCTATGCGCTGATCCGCGTGCCGCTGCGGCGCTATAACGCGCGCGGCTATTCGCTTGCCCAGGAACGCCTGCGTGTGGTGCGCGGCGTAATCTTTCGGGCGGACACGGTTGTGCCTTTCGGACGTGTGCAGCACATCGATGTCGGCCAGGGTCCGCTCGAACGCGCCTTCGGCCTCGCCACGCTGACCGTGCATACGGCTGGAACCCACAATGCCTCGGTTTCGCTGCCGGGCCTTCGCCACGCCGACGCGACCGCCATGCGCGAAGATATCCGCGCCGCGATCAGGCGCGACACGCGGTGAGCGAACCGGCCGAAAACACACCGCGCCGGACCGACCCGCGCACCTTTGCCGTACGCGCAGTGTCACTGCTGTCGCAGCTTGTCCTGCCTGTTCTCGTCGGCGGTTTCGCCATCCTCGACGACGGTGATTTCGACGACGTTATCGCCTATTTCCTGCCATTCATCCTGCTGGTGGTGGGCGCGAATATACTCTTCGCCTATCTGCGCTGGACGAAGCTGACTTATACGGTGGGCGATGCCGATATCCGTGTCGAAAGCGGCGTGCTTTCGCGGGCCGCGCGCTCAGTGCCCTATGAGCGGATTCAGGATGTCAGCCTCGAACAGAAACCCTTGCCGCGCCTGTTTGGTCTGGTGGAGGTCAAATTCGAAACGGGTGCGGGCGGGGGAGACGACCTGAAGCTCGCTTACCTCCCCGAAAGCGAAGGCGAGCGGCTGCGCGAACTGGTCCGGTCGAGGCGCGAGGGCACGGCGGTTGTCGAAGCGGATGCTGACGAAGGCGACGCCGATTCCGGTGCCCGGCTCCTCTACGCCATGTCGTCGAAACGGGTGCTCACCTTCGGCCTGTTCGAATTTTCGCTGGCGGTCGTCGCGGTGGTCGCGGGTCTTGCGCAGCAGCTGGATTTCCTCTTGCCGTTCGAGATCTGGGACTGGAAGGCGTGGCGCGAACAACTCGCCGGGCCGGGACAATGGCTGGCTGGGCTGGGGTTCCTGGCGCAAATCATCGGCGGCATCGTTGCGGTGTCTTCGCTGCTGCTGGTCGGTGTCTTGACCGGTGTCGTACGCACTGCCCTGCGCGAATGGGGATTCCGGCTGGAGCGGACCGACAAGGGGCTGCGGCGCAGGCGCGGGCTGGTGACGCGGACGGATCTCGTCATGCCGGTTCACCGGGTGCAGGCGCTGCGTATCGGGACGGGAATGGTGCGGCGTCTGTTCGGATGGCATTCGCTCAAGCTCGTCAGCCTCGCCAGCGACAGCGGGTCGGCCAATCACGAGGCGGTGCCCTTCGCGCAGATGGAAGAGATTGCGCCGGTGGTGGCCGAAACGGGCTTCGACCTGCCGGACGGGGCCAGCGACTGGCACCGGTCAGCGCCCGCCTATCGCATCGACGGGTTCCTGCTGGGTTTCATGGCAATGGTCGCGCTGTCCATCGGTCTGATCGTCGCGGGTCGGGCGGTGTTCGCCATTCTACCGGTTCTCTTCGGCGGTGTCTGGTTTGGCCTCCACGAATATCTGCGCTGGCGCTGGGACCGGCACGCTCTCGATACCCGGCAGCTCTACACGCGCCACGGCTGGTTTGCGCCGAGCCTCGCCATCGCATCGCGCGAGAAGCTGCAGTCGGTTGAAATCGTGCGCAATCCGCTGGCACGCCTGCGTGGCTATGCCGATCTCCACTTCGGGCTTGCGGGCGGCCGCCTGCGGATGCGGGGTCTGGCGCTTGATGACGCATCCCGTATCCGGGACGCCGTGCTGGAGAGCATGGCGCGGCAGGACTTTTCCGAGGTGGTGGACCGGCAGGTGCCCGGAGCCTAGGCGCGCAGGTCCGCCCATTCGGGGTGGCGGTCGAACTGCGTTGCGACATAGGAACAGCTCGGGATGATCCTGAGGCCCTCGCTGCGCGCGTCGCGGATGAGCGCATCCACCAGCTTTGCGGCAACACCCTTGCCGCGCATGGATGACGGGACGACTGTGTGTTCGGCATCGCGGGCACCGCCGCGAAGCGTCCATGTCAATTTGCCTGCGTGTGTGCCGTTGCCGTCGCTTGCGACGTACTCGCCCTGCGTGCCGCTATCCTCGCTGCGAATCTCTATTTCGGGTGTTTCCATCTTCGAACGTTTCCTTCCTGTGCAAGCAATGCGCTGATGGTTATGGGCGTTCCAATGCAGTTCCTTTCCGACAATGCCGCTTCGGTCCATCCCGCCGTGTGGGATGCTCTGAAAGCTGCGGATACGTCCGATTCTCCCTATGATGGCGATGCATTGAGCGCAGCGCTCGACGACAGGTTCTCGGCGCTGTTCGGCAAACCATGTGCGGTCCTGTGGATCGCTACAGGCACGGCTGCCAATTGCCTTGCCCTGGCGACGATGGTCCAGCCCCATGGCGGTGTCGTCTGCCATGAAGAGGCGCATATCGAGATGGACGAAGGCGGTGCGCCAGGCTTCTACCTTCACGGCGCGAAGCTGATGCTGGCTTCAGGCACGGGTGCGAAACTGACGCCCGACGCGATCCGCGCCGTCGTCGACCCGATCCGCGACGATGTGCACCAGGTCCAGCCGCATGCCATATCGATCACCCAGGCAAGCGAGTACGGGTCCAGCTATCGCCCAGACGAAATCGTCGCGATCGCCGATCTGGCCCGTCAACGCGGCCTCGGCCTGCATATGGACGGTGCGCGTTTCGCCAATGCTGCGGCCTTTCTGGGTTGCTCTCCGGCCGAAGCGGCCGGACCGGTCGATACGCTCAGCTTCGGATTCATCAAGAACGGGGCGATGAGTGCGGAGGCGATCGTGTTCTTCGATCCAATGCTGGCCGATGTGGCGCATTATCGCCGCAAACGGGCAGGGCACCTGCAGTCCAAGGGCCGCTTTCTCGCCGCCCAGCTGCATGCGATGCTCGATGGCGATGTCTGGCTGGAAAACGCCCGCCACGCCAATGCCGCCGCGCAGGAAATCGGTTCTGCCTGCGCCGCGCGGTTGATGCACCCGGTCGAAGCGAACGAGCTGTTCGTGCGCTGCACCGCCGCCGAGCGCGACGCGCTGCGCGGACAGGGCTTCGGCTTCTACGACTGGGGCGATGACGCCGCACGCTTCGTTACCGCCTGGAACACGCGCGCCGAGGATGCTTCAGCCTTGGCCAAAGCGATCACCAGCCTATGAGCGCGTCGGGCGAGGCGGAAAGCCTGTTCACTCCCCGCAATTTCGCCGCGTTCCTGCTGGTCAGCCTGATCTGGGGCGGGACCTGGCTGGTGATCCGCGACCAGATCGCCAGCGTCCCGGCAAGCTGGTCGATCACCTACCGGTTTATCGTCGCCGCACTCGGTATGTTTGCGCTGGCGGCATTGCGGCGCGAGAGGCTTGTGCTCGGGCCAGGGGGATTGCGCTGGGCGTTCTTGCTAGGTCTATTCCAGTTCACGCTCAATTTCGCCTTCGTCTATAATGCGGAGGGCTACATCACCTCTGGTCTGGTCGCGGTCATGTTCGCGCTGCTGGTGGTGCCGAATGCGATCTTCGGGCGCATCTTCCTCGGCCAGAAGATCACCGGGCCTTTCGTTGTCGGCTCGGCCATCGCCGCCATCGGCGTCGCCCTGCTTTTCGCGCATGAATGGCGATCTTCCCCCGCTACCTTGCAGGAAGTGCTGCTCGGCGCGGCATTGACGGTGTGCGGCATCCTGTCGGCCAGCGCGGCCAACATAACGCAAGCGATGGAAGGGGCGAAAAAACAGCCATTCCTCGCTTTGCTGGCGTGGTCGATGACCATTGGCGTGGTGATCAACAGCACTTTCGCATTCGCGACCTCGGGGCCGCCGCAATTCGATCCGCGCACATCCTATTCGCTCGGCATTCTCTATCTCGGGCTCGCCGGTTCGGTGGTGACCTTTCCGCTCTATTACGGGCTGGTTCGCAAGGTCGGGGCCGGACAGGCCGCCTATAGTTCGGTCATCGTACCGGTGGTGGCAATGGTGTTGTCGACCCTGTTCGAAGGGTTCGTCTGGGGACCGCTGCCCGCCGCAGGGGCGGCTATTACGCTGGTCGGAATGGTCGTCGCCATGCGCGGCAGGACCAGCGCACCGCCGCGCCGCGCTACGCCTGAGCCATGATTGCGGCGAGCCCTTCGCGATAGGTCGGATAGCGCGGCTCCCAGCCAAGCACGCGTTTGGCCTTGCCATTGGCGACACGGCGGTTCTCGGCATAGAAACCGCGTGCCATAGGTGAGAGATCGGCTTCCTCGAGAGACATGAGCGGCGGCGGCTCGGCGCCGAGCAGGCGGCAGGCCTCTTCGATCACCGCATTCTGGTTGGCGGGAAGATCGTCGGCCAGATTATAGGCGCCCGGCGGAGCGGCTTGCCCGAACGCGGCCACGACACCCGCGACGATATCGTCCACATGGACCCGGCTGAATACCTGCCCCGGCAGGTCGATCCGGTGCGCCTTGCCTGCCTCGACACGGTCGAGCGCGCTCCGTCCGGGGCCGTATATACCGGGCAAGCGGAAGACCCGTGCGCCCATATCCAGCCACTGCGCATCGCATTCGGCCCGCGCGGTTCGCCTTCCGCCACCGATGGGCGATGATTCGTCGACCCACGCGCCTTCCGCATCCCCATACACACCGGTGGAGGACAGATAGCCGGGCACTTTGCCGTCCAGCGCGTCGCCGTAATGCGCCAGCACCGGATCACGGCTCTCGGAAGGGGGAACGGAACTCAGGACATGCGACGCCCGCGCCAGCACTGCCGATACCGCGGCGCTGTCGTGGAAATCGATATTGCCGGCACTTCCCGTCGCGTCGACCCGCCAGCCCTGCGCGCGCATCGCATTGGCGATCCGCGACGCGGTGTAACCGAGGCCGAAGATCAGCAGGCGATTCATTCGCTGTCGAGATAGCCCTCTTCGGGCACGACGACCTGCGGATCATTGACGTTATCGGCTTTCCACTGCATCGCCTTGCGCACGCGCGTGGCGCCGCTGGGGTGGTCGAAGAACAGCACTTCCTCGAGCGGGCCGGGTTCGATCTTGCGATATTCGGATAGCCGCATCGCCACCTTGGCGAACCCGTCGGGCTCCTGCGCTGCATCGAGGCCGAAAGCATCCGCCTCGCTTTCAGCCCAGCGGATCAGCGAATTCTGCGCCGGGGTCATCAGCAGCATCCATACGCCGATGCAGATCGCCAGCACCGGCAGTGATGCCGGGTCGCCGATGTCGCGTATGCCCCATCGCTCCCCGAAGCGGCGGATCAGCGCAGGCGCGACGCGGCTGGTCACGAACAGGCCGAGCGCGAACAGGAACAGCATGATCCCAACGATCCACCAGACGTGGTGAAGTTTGTAGTGCCCTATTTCATGGCCCATCACCGCGAGGATTTCATCCTCGCCGGTCCGCTCCAGCAGGTTGTCGTTCAGCGAGATGCGGATGGTGGGGCCGAGGCCCGAGACATTGGCGGAAATGCGCTTGTGCTGTTTCGACTGGTCGAAGACGTAGATGTGCTCGGCAGGAATGTCATATCGCGCGGCCACCGCCTCGATCCGGTCGCGCAGCGGACCGTTTTCCATCTCGGTATAGTCGTTGAACAGCGGCGCGATGAAGACTGGGCCAAGCACCATGCCGACCATCAGGAACAGGCCGATGACCCCCGTGCCCCACAGCCACCAGTTCCGGGGCGCGCGGCGGATGACTGCGTAGATCGCCATCACGAGCAGCGGCACGATGACGAGCGAAATCGCGAGGTCGATCGCCTGCTCGCCAGCCCAGGCACCGAAGGCCTGGTCGAGCAGGTCGTATCGTTTCTCGCGAATATAGCCCGTGTATATCGTCCATGGCAGCGTCAGCATCGTGCCGATCAGCGTATAGAAGAAGGCGGTGATGGCCGTGACGATCCACAGCCGCTTGCTGATGCGTTCGCCCAAAGACCGGATGGCATTGGCGATGCGAAAGCGCAGGATCAGCCAGTCCACCAGGACGCCGACCAGCGTACCCCACAGGGGCAGCCAGTATCCGCCTTCGAAATAGGCATCCGATTGCGCCCGCGCCGGACCTTGCAGCGTGTCGAGATAGGCGCGTGTCGCGGTTTCTACATCGAAAGTGCCGCTGGCTGTGGCAAGCAGGTCGAGCATGGTGGTCCTCCCGTTTTCAATGGGGGTGCGGCAGCCTTGCGAAGCTGTCAATCGCTCTGCCATTGCGATCCGCCGAGTGAACGCAAGGCCTCGACGGGCGTTGTAATGGATGACAGAGCACTTTCGACCCAGACTCGACAGGAAATCCATGGATATTGCGCGCACCCCCGCCACGCCCGACGGCAATCCCGAAATGGCCGATGCGGCCTTCGAGCCGAAAACGCCGCCGGAGATCCGCCGCGAGGATTATGCGCCCTTTCCGTGGCTGGTGCCGACGATCCGGATGGAATTCGAGCTGGGTTTGGAGAAGACCCGCATTACCACCACGCTCGATGTCGAGCGCAATCCCGCCGCCGACGCCTCGCCGACGATCCGCCTCAACGGCGACGGTCTCGAAGCTGTTTCGATTGCATGCGACGACGGCGAATGTGCCGGCCACATGATGGACGGCGACGATTCGGTCGTCACGCTGGAGGGGGACCGCCACAGCATCGAGATCGTCACCGAAATCGATCCATCGGAAAATTCGCAGCTGATGGGGCTCTATGCCTCCAACGGCATGCTCTGCACCCAGTGCGAGGCTGAGGGATTCCGGCGCATCACCTTCTTCCCGGACCGCCCCGATGTGCTGAGTACCTATACGGTGCGGATGAGCGGACCGAAGGCGCAATTCCCGGTTTTGCTGTGCAATGGGAACCGCACGGGCGAGGGGGAAGATGGCGAAACGCATTGGGCCGAATGGCATGATCCATGGCCCAAGCCCTCCTATCTTTTCGCGCTGGTGGCAGGCGATCTCGTCGCCCGGACCGACAGCTTCGCCACTATGGGCGGGCGTCGGGTCGAGCTTAACGTCTGGGTGCGCGAAGGCGACCTCGACCGGACCGAGCATGCCATGGAGAGCCTCAAAAGGTCGATGAAGTGGGACGAGGAAGTTTTCGGGCGCGAATACGACCTCGACCTGTTTAACATCGTCGCCGTGTCCGATTTCAACATGGGTGCGATGGAGAACAAGGGCCTCAACGTCTTCAACACCAAGTATGTCCTTGCTGACCCCGACACCGCTACCGATGGCGATTATGACGGGATCGAAGGGGTGATCGGTCACGAATATTTTCATAACTGGTCGGGCAATCGCATCACCTGCCGTGACTGGTTCCAGCTGAGCCTCAAGGAAGGCTTCACCGTGCTGCGCGATCAGTTGTTCAGCGCCGATATGGGCAGCGCGCCGGTCAAGAGGATCGAGGATGTACGCGTGTTGCGCGGCGTGCAGTTTCCCGAGGATTCAGGGCCGCTGGCGCACCCTATCCGTCCGGATTCCTATCGCGAAATCAGCAATTTCTACACCAGCACCGTTTACAACAAGGGTGCCGAGGTGATCCGCATGATGCGCACCATGGCGGGCGAGGATGCGTTTCGCAAAGGCACCGATCTCTATTTCGACCGCCATGATGGCGAAGCGGCGACCTGCGAGGATTTCGTCACATCGATTGAGGATGGGACCGGGATGGACCTGGGCCAGTTCCGCCGCTGGTATTCGCAGGCCGGGACGCCGAAGGTTGGCCTGAAGCTGGAGCATGAGGGACATACCGCGAAGCTAAAGCTGACGCAGACTGTTCCGGCGACGCCTGGCCAGCCCGACAAAAAGCCCATGCCGATCCCGCTCAAGCTGGCTCTGTTCGATCGCGCGACCGGGTCGCATGGCGGTGAAGAGCTGGTGGTGCTCGACAGGGAGAATGCGGAGTTCACCTTCGAAGGTTTTGCGGAGAAACCGGTTCTGTCGATCAACCGCACGTTTTCCGCGCCCGTCTCCATCGAGCGCGACGTACCGCGCGAGGACCTCGTTTTCCTTGCTGCGCGGGACGATGACCCGTTTGCCCGCTACGAAGCGATGCAGGAACTGATGACCGGCCATCTCGTCGCGGCAGTTGCGGGTGATCTGGGCGACAATGAGCGCGAGGCGGCCCGCGCCGATATCGCGCAGGCGATGCGATCCGTGATCGAGGACGAACAGCTCGACGACCTGATGCGCGGCGAACTGATGATGATGCCGAGCCAGACCTATGTCGCCGAACAGATGCTGGTCGCCGACCCGGGCCGCATCCATGCCGAGCGGGAGGCCCTGAAGGCTGATCTTGGCTCACGGCTCGCGTCGCAATTCCATGCGCTCTATGATCGCGCCGAAAAAGTACCGTTCTCGCTCGATGCCGAGGCGAAGGGTGCGCGCAAGGTCAAGACGCTGGTGCTGACCTACGCCGCCGCCAGCGATCCGGCCAAGGCCGCACAACTCGCAGCCTGGCAGTACGACAAGTCGGACAACATGACCGATCGACAGGGGGCGCTGATGGTGCTCGCCGGGCTCGACAGTGCCGAACGTACGGGCAAGCTGCTCGATTTCTACAATCGCTACCGCGACAACGCCCTGGTGATCGACAAGTGGTTCGCGCTGCAGGCCAGCTCGCTGCATCCAAAGGTCATCGAGCACGTAAAAGCGCTGCGCGATCATGCCGATTTTACGCTCAGGAATCCCAACCGCGTACGTTCGCTCTACATGGCCTTTGCCGCCAATCCGCACGGCTTTCATGCTGCGGATGGGGAGGGGTACAGGATGATTGCCGACCTTGTACTCGAACTCGACCCGATCAATGCGCAGACTGCGGCACGCTTCGTTCCACCGCTGGGCCGCTGGAGCCGGATCGAAGAAGGGTGGGCGAAGCTGATGCGTCAGGCCCTCGAACGGATCGCGAAGGCGCCGCGGCTGTCGCGCGATACGTTCGAACAGGTGACCCGTTCGCTAGGGTAGGATCGACATGCCGGACCATCTGCAAGCAGGTCTGCTGAGAGGCTGCCCGCACGCATTCTCCACCATGCGGGAACTGGACCTCGCCGCTATTCTACCCGGCGCAGAGCTGATCAGGGTGAAGCAGGTTCATGGCAATACAGTTGTCGAATCGGAACTTGCCAGCGAAGCTCTCGTCGAGGCTGACGGTATCGTGACCAATCGCAGTGGGCTGCTGCTCGGTATCGTTACCGCCGATTGTGCTCCCGTGCTGTTTGCCGATCCGGTTGCGGGGGTCATCGGTGCGGCACATGCGGGCTGGCGGGGTGCGCTTGGCGGCATTCTCGAGAATACGGTCGCTGCGATGATCGCCTTGGGCGCGCTCGCTGAAAATATCTGTGCGGCGATCGGCCCCACGATTTCCCAGGCGAGCTACGAAGTCGACGAGGCCTTCGAAAAGCGCTTTGCCGAGCAGGATTCGTGCTTCTTCGAGCCGGGGCGCGACGGGCATCGCCAGTTCGATCTCCCTGCCTATGTCGCTGATCGCATAAGACGCGCGGGGGTGAGCCGCGTCGAGGATCTGGGCGAGGACACCTGCGCACAGCCCGACCGATTCTATTCATACCGCCGAGCCACCCACCGTGGGGAAACGACCGAGGGGCGCCAGCTCAGCGTGATAGGGCTTCGCGACCGCGGCTGAGCTTCGTGTTGCATGCATGGGCACGTGCTTGCCAAAATGGCGGTTGGCAACCTGTCGCATAGCGGCTAGAGGCGCGTCCAAACCGGGCACACCGGGGGCTTTCGCGCACGTACCGTATATTCGGGCGCACCGGCTTTCCGAAAGGTCCGGTACTGGATTCGCACAAGGCGTCGAAACCCGTCCGGGCGTAGGCGCACTACCAAGGCAGGCAAGGCAAGGCGCTGATGGCAGACACCGCTGCAACCGCAACTCCCGATACGACAGGCGTGGCCGATGACGGCATCCGTCGGCGGGATTTTCTCGACATCGCCGCAGTGAGCGCCGCCGGTATCGGTGGTCTCGCGGTCGTCTACCCGCTGGTCAGCCAGATGGCGCCATCGAAGGATGTGCTCGCTGCCAGTTCGACCGAAGTCGACGTGTCGGCGATCGAGCCGGGACAGGCTATCAAGGCCGTGTTTCGCAAGCAGCCGCTCTTTGTGCGCCGCCTTACACCGGCCGAGATCCAGGCTGCCAACGCCGTCAATACCGGTTCGCTGCGCGATCCGCAGACGCTGGCCGAACGGACCAAGGAAGGTCACGAAGACATGCTCGTAACCATGGGTGTCTGTACCCATCTCGGCTGCGTCCCACTGGGTGCTGCCGAAGGCGAAGTGAAGGGCGAGTTCGGCGGCTATTTCTGCCCTTGCCATGGTTCGCACTACGACACTGCCGGTCGTATCCGTAAGGGTCCCGCGCCGGCGAACCTCGAGGTGCCGGAATACGAGTTCACCTCGGATACCGTCATTCAGGTCGGCTGAGCTTAGAGAGAAGAGACGATACGATGAGCTTTCCCTGGGCCAAGGAATATACCCCGACCAATCCGGTCATGAAGTTCCTCGACGAGAAGCTGCCGATGCCGCGGCTCGTCTACAACGCCATAGGTGCCGGCTATCCGGTGCCGCGGAACCTGTCCTATTTCTGGAATTTCGGCGTCCTCGCCGGGTTCTTCCTGGTCGCGCAGATCGTCACCGGTGTGGTTCTGGCGATGCATTATGCGGCGAACGCGCAGGTGGCCTTCGCCACCACCGAGCACATCATGCGCGACGTCAACTGGGGCTGGCTGATGCGTTATGCGCATGCCAACGGCGCCAGCTTCTTCTTCATCGTCGTCTACCTGCATATCTTCCGCGGCTTCTACTACTCTTCCTACAAGGCCCCGCGTGAGATGATCTGGCTGCTCGGCGTCGTCATCTTCCTGCTCATGATGGCTACCGCCTTTATGGGTTACGTCCTGCCTTGGGGTCAGATGAGCTTCTGGGGCGCCAAGGTCATTACCGGCCTGTTCGGCGCAATTCCCGTGGTCGGCGAGCCGATCCAGATCTGGCTGCTTGGCGGTTTCGCGCCTGATAACGCCGCGCTGAACCGTTTCTTCAGCCTGCACTTCCTGCTGCCCTTCGTGATCGCGGGCGTCGTGATCCTGCATATCTGGGCGCTGCATATCCCGGGTTCGTCGAACCCGACCGGTGTCGAGGTGAAGAGCGAAAGCGATACGCTGCCTTTCCACCCGTATTACACGGCCAAGGACGGCTTTGGCCTTGGCGTAGCGCTGATCCTGTTCTTCGCTCTGGTGTTCTTCCTGCCGAACTATCTCGGTCATCCGGACAACTACATCGAAGCGAATCCGCTATCGACCCCGGCGCATATCGTTCCGGAATGGTATTTCTGGCCGTTCTACGCGATCCTGCGGGCGTTCACGGCGGACTTCTTCTTCATCCCCGCCAAACTGATGGGCGTCCTCGCCATGTTCAGCGCGATCCTCCTGTGGTTCTTCCTGCCCTGGCTCGACAAGTCGCCGGTACGCAGCGGTCACTATCGCCCGATGTTCCGCAAGTTCTTCTGGTTCGGCCTGATCCCGGCGATGGCGGTGCTGTTCTATTGCGGCGGCGCGCCGGCGGAAGAGCCGTTCGTGATGCTGAGCCAGATAGCGACCGCCTATTACTTCCTTCACTTCCTGGTGATCCTGCCGATCGTGAGCCAGATCGAAAAGCCCGAACCGCTGCCCTATTCGATTACCGAAGCCGTTCTCGGCTCGGACAAGAAGGCCGTGCTGGGCGAAAACGCGACCCCGGCCGTCTAAGCGATACGAGAAAGATAAGTCGTTATGAGCAAACTTCTCAGCGTCCGCCTCGTCGCCATCCTGATCGGCCTGGGCTTTACCGTGGCCGTTCTATGGGCATTCGTCAGCGGAGCCTCGGCCGTCATTTCGGAAGGCGAACTCAAGCCGGCCTCGGCCGAACACGAATTTCATGAGCATCCCAATGATTATGCCTGGTCGTTTGATGGACCGTTCGGCAAATGGGACGTCCAGCAGCTTCAGCGTGGTTTCAAGGTCTACAACGAAGTCTGTTCGGCCTGTCACAGCCTGAAATACGTCGCGTTCCGCGACCTTGAACAGATCGGTTACGACGAAGGCCAGATAAAGGCCTATGCTGCATCCAAGCAGGTTCCCGGCATCGATCCGCTGACTGGCGAAGCCACCTCGCGCCCCGGCCTGCCGACCGATTATTTCCCTTCGCCCTATCCCAATGCGGTTGCGGCGGCGGCGGCGAACAACAACGCTATTCCGCCCGATCTTTCGCTCATTACGAAGGCCAGGCATAACGGTTCGAACTACGTTGCCTCGCTGCTGACCGGCTATCGCGAAGTGCCCGCAGAACTGAAAGCGGAATTCCCGGATTTCGCACTATCGCCGACGGGCCATTACAATCCCTACTTCGCCAATCTCGGTCTCGCGATGGCCCCGCCGCTGACCACTGCGGGACAGGTGACTTACGACGACGGCACCGACCCGACGATCGAGCAGATGGCGACGGACGTTGCCGCCTTCCTGACCTGGACCGCCGAACCGACGCTGGTGAAGCGCAAGCAGACTGGTTGGCCGGTGCTGATCTTCCTGCTCTTCGCAACCGTGTTGGCCTATCTGTCGAAGAAGCAGATTTGGGCGGCGGCAAAGCGCAAAGACGACTGAGCCATTCTTGCGATACCAATGATTTACGCCCCTTGCATCCAGGCGATGCGAGGGGCGTTTTGATTCCCGGGGAGAGAGTATGACACCCGACGAACTCAAGGCCCTGATCCGGACGATCCCGGATTTTCCCAAGACCGGCATCCAGTTCCGTGACATCACCACTCTGCTTGGTAACGGTCCCGGTTTCGCCGCCACGGTCGAGTGGCTAGCGGGCGAGGTCGGCGGGGCGGAAGCCATCGCGGGGATGGAGGCGCGCGGGTTCATTTTTGGGGCGGCTGTCGCCGCTCGACGCGGATTGCCGTTCCTGCCGATCCGCAAGCCGGGCAAGCTGCCCTGCGAAGTGATCGGGGTGGATTACGAACTCGAATATGGGCTCGACCGACTCGAAATGGATCCCACGGCGATTGCGCAGGGGGAGAAGGTGGCTATCGTCGACGATCTCCTTGCCACCGGTGGGACGGCTCTGGCGGCGACCGAACTCCTGCGAAAGGCGGGTGCGGCGGTAGGCCGGGCGGTTTTCGTGATCGATCTGCCGGACCTTGGCGGCAGCGCAAGGCTTGCAGCCCAATCGGTGAATGTGCGGTCATTGATGGAGTTCGAAGGCGACTGACTTTCCTCTGGGGGTGGAAATATTGTCGGTGTCGGGCATTGATAACACTGGTGCCCCAGGGGCGCGCTGACCCGCGATCGATCGCGTAGCCAGAGAGGGGCATGGAACAGTCATTAGTCATTGCGATGGTCGGCATGCTGGGCATTGGCGCCCAGTGGCTGGCATGGCGTACCGGCTGGCCCGCCATCGTCCTGATGCTGGCTTCCGGCTTCCTTGCCGGACCGGTTCTCGGCCTGTTCGATCCCGAACATGCATTCGGCGAACTGCTCGACCCGATGGTCGCGATCGGCGTTGCTCTGATTCTGTTCGAAGGCGGTCTCAGCCTCGATCTTCGAGAGCTGCGCCATGCCGGTGAGGGGGTGTTGCGCCTCGTCATTCTCGGTGGCCCGATCGCCTGGGTGCTCGGCGCCTTTGCTGCTCACTCCATCGGCGGTCTCGAATGGCCCGTAGCTATCCTTTTCGCCGGGATCCTGGTGGTCACCGGGCCTACGGTCGTGATGCCGCTCTTGCGGCAATCTTCGGTCAGGGCACGCCCCGCAGCGATCCTCAAATGGGAAGCCATCGTCAATGACCCGATCGGCGCCTTGTTCGCCGTCGTCGCCTACGAATATTTCCGTGCCGTCACCGCCTCGCCGGGTTCCAGCCTTTTCGAAGTCGTCCCACCCCTGATATTCGCAGCAATCCTGGCGGGACTTATCGGCTACGTCGCGGCTGCCGCCATCGCGTGGGCATTCCCACGCGGGACGGTACCCGAATTTCTCAAGGTGCCGGTCCTACTCACCGCGGTCATCGCGGTGTTCGTGCTGTCCAACCAGATCGAGCACGAGGCGGGACTGGTGGCGGTGACCGTCATGGGGGTGGCGCTGGCCAATATGAACGTGTCTTCGTTGCGGAGCATCCATCCGTTCAAGCAGAACGTCGCCGTGCTGCTGATCTCGGGCATTTTCATCCTCCTGTCGTCCAGCCTCAATTTCGAAGAACTTGCCTATCTCAATTGGAACTTCGGCCTGTTTCTTCTCGCCCTGCTGTTCCTCGTCCGTCCGGCCACGATCCTGCTCAGTCTGCTCGGCAGTTCGGTGCCGTGGAACGAGCGTCTGTTCCTGGCGTGGATCGCCCCGCGCGGTATCGTGCTGGTCGCCATTTCCGGCCTGTTCGCGCTGCGACTGGAGGAAATCGGATACGACGGTACTGCGCTTATCGGCCTCAGCTTTGCCGTGGTCGTTGCCACGATCGTCGCGCATGGTTTCACGATCGACCTCGTCGCGCGTCTGCTCAACCTTAAAGGCAGTAGCCGGCCGGGCATCATAATCGTCGGCAGCACGCCATGGACCATTTCGCTGGCCCTGATGATGAAGGACCTCAAGGCGCCGGTCATGGTCGTCGATGCGAGTTGGCAGCGTCTGGCGCTTGCCCGCCAGAAAGGTCTGCCATTCTATCACGGCGAAATTCTCAACGAGGCGACCGAGCATAATCTCGACCTTACGCCATATGCGGTGCTCGTTGCGGCGACGGAGAACGAGGCATACAACGCGCTGGTCTGCAATGAATTCGCTTATGAGATCGGTCGCGACACGGTCTTCCAGCTGGGCGGTGCAGTTGACGAGGACGACCGCCATGCACTGCCCAGCAGCATCCGTGGCCGCGCGCTCTTCGAAAGCGGTTTCGGCGTGGAAGACGTTAACGAGCGGTTGGCGCGCGGTTGGGTGTTCAGAAAGACCAAACTATCGGACGAATTCGATTTCGAGGCGGCCCAGGAGCGCCTGCCCGATGCAGCATCGATGCTGCTGCTGGTGCGCGAAAATGGCACGATCCGCTTCTTTACACACGCGGCGCGGCCGGAGCCGAGGGCAGGGGATGTCATCGTCAGCTTTGCTCCGCCGCAGGAACGTAGCGCACAAGACGCTGCCGCCAAGCGAGACCGCAAACGAAACAAGACCGCCGACCAGGGGGCATGAAATGAAGGACCCGTTCAATACCTCACTCGCAATCGCTGCATTGTCGCTTGCTCTGGGAGCATGCGGCGAGCAGCGCGCCTCCTCGTCACAGGAGGATGTCGCAGGAGAAAAGCGCTCCATTTTCCGGCCAGAGTTTCAGGTTGAACCGATCGAGGAACTGCGCTCGCCTAGCTCGCTTGAAACACGAATTCTCTTTCCGGAAGGGGCCGACCTGACCGAGGACGCGCGGGCTGAACTCGCCACTGTGCTGGCTTCATCACAAGTTACCGATGGTGGTGCAATTGTCCTGCGGGGACACAGCGACAGCGGGGGTGGCGACGAGGCTAATATGCGCGTCTCGCTAGCCCGGGCGGAAGCGGTGCGCGACTGGCTGGTCGAAAACGGCATCGCTGAGGACCGTATCTCGGTTATTGCCTTCGGCGAGCAGAATCCCGCGGCGCCCAATGCACTGCCTGACGGCACTCCTGATGAGGAAGGCAGGGCGGCGAACCGACGCGTGGAAATCGAAGTGCGTAGCCCGGATCAGGCTACGCAGGACAGCCGACCGACCCTGGCCGAAAGCCTGGCTACCGCAGCGCAGGAAGACGAACCGGAAGATGACGACACCACGCAATAGCGTGTTGACGGCAGCGCGCCTTCGGTGGCATTGGCGCCTCACCCGGGCGGGTATAGCATAGTGGTAATGCTCCAGCCTTCCAAGCTGGCTAGAGGGGTTCGATTCCCCTTACCCGCTCCATTCTCCCAATCGGCAATCGACTCAGCCCCGCCATTGCGCGGCGAACCGCAACATCTGCCGAAAAAGTAGGGGTCGTGGGGGCCGGATGCATCGCGCCATGGGTGCCACGCACCCGACCCCTGCGAACCGAAGGGCAGATGCTGCTTGGCATCGTTCTCAACGGACCTTTGCATTAGCGGTGATTAAGCGCCGACGACAGTCCTCCGAATGGGGGACCATGTGCGATTTCAGGCGATGGGCATATTGTCGATCAGGCGCGTTCCGCGGATTCGGGCGGCGACGAACAGCCGGTCTCCCGACGTCTTGCCGATTGCCGGGGTGAGATCTGCGCCGTTGCGCATCTCCGCATAGTCGACCGTGTCGAACCCCGCTTCGATCAGGTGGTTCCGCAGGTCTGCCATCACTTGGCCATTCGGTTCGCCTGCGAGGATTCGCCCAATCGCCTCGCGCATCTCGCGTGGGAGAGCGGCGGCCGCTGCCCGGTCCTCATGTGACAGATAAGCGTTGCGGCTGCTCATCGCGAGTCCATCGGATTCGCGCACGATCGGCACGCCATGGATCGCATCGACATGGGGTTCGACGAGGTCGAGGTCCCTCGCCATACGGCGGATTACGGCCAGTTGCTGCCAGTCCTTCTCACCGAAGAAGGCCATATCCGGACGGACCTGGTTGAACAGCTTGCAGACGACCGTTGCCACTCCGTCGAAATGGCCCGGGCGATCGCTGCCGCAAAGCCCTTCGCTGATCCCGGCAACCGAAATGTTGGTGGCGTAACCGTCCGGGTAAACCTCGCTTGGGGACGGCGCCCACAGCAAGGCGACACCTTCAGCTTCGAGCAGGGCGGAATCGCGCGCAAGTTGCCGCGGGTAGGCATCAAGATCCTCATTCACGCCGAACTGGCGCGGATTGACGAAAATCGATGCCGCGATGTGATCAGCGGCCTTTCGCGCCTCGCGGATCAGCGTGAGATGCCCGTCGTGCAACGCACCCATGGTGGGAACGAGGGCCAGCGTGCCCGTGGCCCGCAGCGTGCGGGTGGCTGGGCGCAGTTCTGCCAGCTGGGTGATGGTTTGCAACGATCCAACTCCCGGAAAAGACTAGGGGCGGAGCGACCTGTGCCGCCCCGCCCCGTATGTTGCAAGTCGGTGTTTGTCAGCGCGCTTCGGGGGCCGCCGCCGCCGCATCGAGCGGGAGGCCGCCCAGCTGGGTCACCATGTCGCTATAGGCGTTGAGATAGGCGAGCACGATTATCTGCCCGATCGCGGTATTCTCGTAACTACCGAATCCGCCCGCCGCGCCGCCGCCGCCGCCGAAAAGGCCGCCTCCGGCTGCCCAGCCAAGGTCTTTCTTCCGGAAATAGCCTTCGACCAGCGCTTCCTCGACGGTGGTTCGCGCGTTCACCAGCGAAAGGACGACATTCGCTTCGCCTTTCTTGACACGAATACCGCCAGCCAGCGCGCCGACCGTCCCGCCGAACAGGCCGCCCGCGATACCCCCGAGCATACCGCCTCCGCCGCCGGAATTGCTATTGGCGCTGACGATGTCGGGCTGGAGAAAATAGTCGGCAGTCACGACCTGGCCGAGGCCGACATTCTGGCCATCCTGAAGTTCGCCCTGTTCCTGCAGTGCGCGCTCCATCGCGCGGCTCTGCATCGCGCGCCCGCGGCTGACCATGGTGAAGCAGCCCGAGCGCTGGACGAAGACCCGGATGATCTGTTCCGGGCTGCCCAGATTGAGTTCCCGCCACCATTTGTCATCGGGCTCGACGACTGCGATCGTGCCAAGATTTCGGGTGCAGTGCGGGATTTCCATCGTTGCGCGATCCTGGGCTTTGCGTCCGGACGACTTACCTTGCGCAAAAACCGGTTCGGCAACCATGCCCGTCATCGAAAGTACGGCCAATGCCGTGAAAAGCGCCTTCTTCATAATCTGGGTTCCCCCCTTGGAAAAACAGTTCGCGGCTGCCGACTTGTTGCCGGTCCTCGCCAGTCGAATGCGACCCAGATGGCAGGGAGAATATCAAATGATGGGGCATGCGCTAGTATGGACGCGCCATTGTGGGAAAAATCGTGTCCCGCTACCAGCCCGCGCGTTGCCGCCGGGCGGCGGGTTGGATAGGGACTTTGCCAGCATGATTTCTCCGGCCAATCCCTGATGACCTCGCAGCCTCACCGCATTGTCTTCGCCAATGAAAAAGGCGGAACGGGCAAATCGACGACGGCGGTGCACGTCGCCGTCGCGCTAGCCTTCCAGGGCGCCGATGTCGTCGCTTTCGATCTCGACCACCGACAGCGCACTATGTGCCGCTATTTCGAGAATCGCGCCGAAACGATGCGCCGGCGTGGCGTCGACCTGCCCACCGCCCGCTGCCATGTCGTTGAAGACATGGACGAAGCCGGGATGGAGGCCATGATCGCGGAGCGGGCTGCGGAGGCGGATTTCGTGGTCGTCGACACACCGGGGCGCGACGATCCGCTTGCCCGGCATTCCGCGACTACCGCCGATACGCTCGTCACGCCGATGAACGACAGTTTCGTGGACTTCGACCTTATCGGGCAGGTCGAAGGCGAAAGTTTCAAGGTCAAGAAGCTGTCCTTCTATGCAGAGCTGATCTGGGAGGCACGGCTCAAACGCAGCCGGACATCGATCGAGCAACAGCGCGCGCAGATGGACTGGGTCGTTGTGCGAAACCGCACGGGCTATACCGAAGCGCGGAACATGGCTCGTATCGAGCAGGCGCTGGCCGAAATGTCCAAGCGCGTCGGCTTTCGTGTGGCGAAGGGACTGTCCGAGCGCGTGATCTACCGCGAACTTTTTCCTTCCGGCCTGACGCTGCTGGACAAAGGGCAGTTGGGTGATCTCGGCACCAGCCATCTGGTCGCACGGCAGGAACTGCGCGGTCTTGTCGCCAGCCTCCGCCTGCCGGGCAGCGGCTTCGACAAGGTTGAGGAGGCCGCCGGGTGATTCGCTTCTTCGCCATCCTCATCCTGATCTGTGTCGCCTGTCGCTGGATCTTCGGGAAATGGCCGTGGGAATATCTCCAGGCCAAACCGACGCGTCGCCATGCCGTGTTTGAGGCGCGCAAGCTTCTGGGGGTCGGGCCCGAGGCGGATGGGCGTGCCATACGCGAGGCGCACCGTCGTATGACTGCCATGATTCATCCCGATAGGGGCGGGACCAATGCGGCAATGCAGGAACTCAACGCGGCTAGAGATTTACTGCTAGATGAGCTTCCGCAAGAATTACCGGAGAGACCAGAATGAGCCATGCCTTCCACCCCACCGTCCTGCGCGAATACGACATTCGCGGGATCATCGGCGAGACACTGGGGCCGGACGATGCGCGAGCCATCGGGCGTGGCTTCGGCTCCATGCTGGCCGAGGCGGGGGGCAGCAAGGTGGCGGTCGGATATGACGGGCGCGTCAGTTCGCCCCTGCTTGAGCACGCACTCATAGAAGGCCTGACCGCTTCTGGCATGGACGTGGTCCGGATCGGTATGGGGGCCACCCCGATGCTCTACTACGCCGAGGCATCTGCCGAGGATGTCGATGGCGGAATTCAGATCACCGGCAGCCACAACCCCGCAAATTACAACGGTTTCAAGATGGTGTTCCAGGGCCGCCCGTTTTTCGGTGCGGATATTCAGGAGCTGGGACGCCGCGGTGCCGAAGGGGAATGGGCGGACGGTTCGGGCACCGTCGAGACGCGGGATGTCTTCGATGCCTATATCGATCGCATGCTGGAAGCGCTCGGCGGGATCGACACCGCCGCGCTCGCTGACCTCAAAGTGGGCTGGGATGCAGGCAATGGCGCGGCTGGCCCCGCACTTGAGGCGCTCGCTGCGCGGTTGCCGGGCGAGCACCACCTGTTGTTCACCGAAGTCGACGGCAATTTCCCCAACCATCACCCCGATCCCACGGTCGAGGAGAATCTCGAGGATCTGCGCAAGCTCGTCGCGGAAAAATCGCTCGATTTCGGCGTGGCTTTCGACGGCGACGGCGACCGCATCGGCGCGATCGACGGCGACGGCCGCGTGATCTGGGGCGATCAGCTCCTGATGGTCTATGCCGAGGATCTGCTGGCGCGGAGGAAAGGCGCGACGATCATCGCCGACGTCAAGGCCAGCCGCGCGTTGTTCGATCATGTGGCGGCGCATGGCGGCGAGCCTTTGATGTGGAAGACCGGCCATTCGCTGATCAAATCGAAGATGAAGGAAACCGGCTCGCCGCTTGCTGGTGAGATGAGCGGGCATGTGTTCTTTGCCGACGAATATTTCGGTTACGACGATGCGCTCTATGCCGGAGTTCGGCTGATTGCAGCGGCTGCGCGGCTGGGCCGGTCGGTAACCGAATTGCGCAGCGCGATGCCGCCGATGGTCAATACGCCGGAAATGCGCTTCCAGGTCGACGAGAGCCGCAAGTTCGCCGCTATTGGCGAGATCGCCGAGCGGATCGCAGCCAGCGACGCCGTGGCCGACACCATCGATGGCGTGCGCGTGACGACCGATGACGGCTGGTGGCTGTTGCGCGCCTCGAACACTCAAGACGTGCTGGTCGCGCGTGCGGAAAGCGAGAGCCAGGCAGGCCTCGACCGGCTCGTTGCGCAGATCGACGAGCAGCTCGCGGCGTCTGGGCTTGAGCGTGGTCCGCAGGCGGGGCACTGACGATCATTCATTGGCATGGAGGGGGAAGCTGTGCGTAAACTGGTCAGAACATCGATCGCGATAGCGGCGCTTGCGGTAGCGAGCCCGGTTCTTGCGCAGGAAGGCGGCGCCGCAGGTGCGGAGCCTGCCGCGCAGGAAAAGCTCGACAAGTTTGCAGGAATGATGGCCGGTCTTTTCCAGACCGAGCCGCTCACGGCCGCGCAGCAGGCGCGCCTCCCGACAGCGCAGGGCGTTGTCGGCATGATGATGCCCGACGGCTTTTACGGCAAGATGATGGGTGACATGATGGACAAGATGATGCGTCCGATGATGTCGATGTTCACTGCGCCCGAATTCATCTTGGGATCGCGACTGGAAGTGGAACAGGAAGCGATCGAGGCTCTGGACGAGGCTGAGCAGGTCGAGATCATGACCATGCTCGACCCCGCTTATGACAGGCGTGTGGATGCTGTGGTCGGCGTCCTGACGGGCAAGATGGGCGGGATGCTCTCGGCCATGGAAGGCCCGATGCGCGAAGGCTTGTCCAAAGCTTACGCGGTACGTTTCGATGATGCTCAGCTGGCCGACATCTCGGCTTTCTTCGCAACCCCGACGGGCGGCGTGTATGCCCGGGAATCGATGGCGCTGTTTGCCGATCCGCAAGTCATGCAGGCAAGTATGCAGGCCCTTCCGGCGATGATGAGCGGGTTCGGCGACATGGAAACCGCGATGAAGGAAGCAATGGCTTCCTTGCCGGTCGAGCGCGGTTATGGCGACCTGACATCCGCCGAACGGACCCGGCTGGCCGACTTGCTGGGCGTCGATGCGGAGAGCCTAGGCGATATTGTGAAGCCGCCCAAGCCGCTGGATGGTTCCAGCGACGATCAGGCGATGTAGCTGTATCCTGCGGCTGTCGCTCCGTAGCGGAACCGAAACGGTTCCTGCATCGCTTCACCCGTGATGCAGACCGCCATTCCGCCCGAGCTGGAGAACTGGTTCGCAGGGCGTGGCTGGCGCGTCCGGCAGCACCAGGCGGATATGCTGATAGCGAGCGATGCCGGTCGGAACGCTCTGCTCGTAGCGGATACCGGGGCCGGCAAGACGCTGGCGGGGTTCCTGCCTACGCTTGCCGATTTTGCGCCTTCGCGGCTTGGCGGGGGAGAGACACCGCAAGGGCTGCACACACTGTATGTTTCGCCGCTCAAGGCGCTTGCACATGATGTCCAGCGCAACCTGCTGACGCCTATCGACGAAATCGGTCTGCCGATCCGCGTGGAAACGCGCAGTGGCGACACCCCCTCGGACCGCAAGAAACGCCAGCGAACCCGGCCGCCGCATGTCTTGCTGACGACCCCGGAAAGCCTTTCTCTGTTGTTATCCTATCCGGACAGTTTCGAACTGTTTCGCGGGCTGAAACGCGTGGTGATCGATGAGGTGCATGCCTTTGCCACCGGTAAACGCGGCGACCTTCTGGCACTGGCGCTAACGCGATTGCAGGCGATCGCACCTGAAATGCGTCGCGCGGCGCTTTCCGCGACGCTCGCCAATCCCGAGGGCTTTCGCGAGTGGCTCGCGCCGTGGGGCGATATCGATGCCGTCGACCTGGTTGAAGGTGAGACGGGGGCGCCAGCCGAGGTGGAGATTCTCCTGCCGGAAGAGGAACGGGTGCCATGGGGCGGGCACGCGGCAACCTGGGCGATCCCACAGCTTTACGAACAGATCAGCGCCAACCGGACAACGCTGATCTTCACGAATACGCGCTTTCTGGCGGAATATATCTTCCAAAATCTCTGGGATGTGAACGAGGACAACCTGCCCATCGGCATCCACCACGGCTCGCTAAGCAAGGAGGCGCGTCGTAAGGTCGAAGGAGCGATGGCACGAGGCGAATTGCGGGCGCTGGTCGCCACGGCCAGCCTCGATCTAGGCATCGACTGGGGCGACATCGACCTTGTCGTGCAGATGGGGGCGCCCAAGGGCTCTTCCCGGCTGCTCCAGCGTATCGGACGGGCCAACCACAGGCTCGATTCCCCCAGCCGTGCGCTGCTCGTGCCCGGCAATCGGTTTGAGTTTCTGGAAGCCACCGCGGCAAAAGAGGCTGTCGACGAAGGCAAGCGCGATGGGGAGGAGTTCCGGCCGGGCGGGCTCGATGTGCTCGCCCAGCATGTGATGGCAGCTGCCTGTGCTGCGCCGTTTCAGGAATCGGAACTGCTGGCGGAGATACGCGCCAGCCTTTCCTATGCCTGGGTCGACGAGGAAATATGGCAACGCGTTCTCTCCTTCGTCGAAACCGGGGGATACGCGCTCCGGGCCTATGACAAATTCAGGCGCATCGTGCGCGATCGCGACGGCGTGTGGCGCCTAACCCACCCCGAACAGGCGCAGCGTCACCGTATGAATGCCGGAATTATCGTCGATTCCGAGATGCTGGAAGTCCGCATCAATGCGGGCGGTGGGCGGGGCGGGCGATCTCTGGGAAAAGTGGAAGAGCGCTTCGCCGCGTCGCTCAGCCCCGGCGACACCTTCACCTTCGCCGGCATGAGCCTTGAGGTGGTCAAGCTGCAGGATATGGAGGTTCTGGTGAAAGCGGCCAAGGCCAGCGCCATGATCCCGAGCTATGGCGGCACTCGGATGCCGCTTACTACGCATCTTGCGGACCGAGTTCGCGCAATGCTGGTAGATCGGGCGGGCTGGGCGCGATTCCCGGATGATGTGCGCGAATGGCTGGAGGTACAGGACTGGCGCTCGCAAATGCCTGGGCCGGGCCAGCTGCTCGTCGAAAGCTTCCCTCATGCCAAGCGTCATTACAGTGTGTACTATACCTTCGAAGGCTGGAACGCGAACCAGAGCCTCGGAATGCTGATCACGCGGCGCATGGAGGATCGTGGGCTCATGCCGGACGGCTTCGTGGCCAATGACTATTCGCTGGCTGTCTGGGGATTAAGGCCCGTGCAGGATCCCGTGCCGCTTCTCTCACCCGATATCCTGCAGGATGAATTCATCGAATGGGTGCAGAACTCGCACCTCTTGCGCCGTGCTTTCCGCGAGGTGGCGGTAATCGGCGGGCTGGTCGAGCGGCAGCACCCAGGGAAGCGCAAGACCGGCAAGCAGGTCACCTTCTCGACCGACCTGATTTATGATGTGCTGCGCAAATACGAGCCCGACCATGTGCTGCTTGAGGCGGCTTGGGCCGATGCGCGCACCCGCCTGACAGATGTCTGGCGATTGGGAGATTTACTCGATCGCTCTGCCGAGCAGCTGGTGCATGTCGAACTCGACCGTGTCAGCCCATTGGCCGTGCCGGTCATGGTCATGATTGGCCGAGAAGCCACGCCCCAAGGATCGGTGGATGACGAACTTCTGCTCGAGGCCGAAAGTCTTGCCGGGGCAGCGATGCGGGTCGACGAGCCAGATGTCCCGGAGGACTAATCAGCTGCGAAGCTGCGGTATTTTTCGTTCCCGACGAAGGCGAAGCGTTCCATCCCGGAGTCCTTGATCAGTGCGATGGTTCGGGCGGAGACGTCGTAGCTTGCCAAGGCGTCGGGCTCGAAGCGCAGGACCGAATTGGGAGCGGTTATGGCGGTGTCGGCAAGCTGATTGAGCAATTCCTGCCGGTTAAGCTGCTGGCCGTTCCAGTAAAGCCTGTCGCTACTGTCGATATGCACGGTGTTGACCCGTTCGATCGTGAGGGTTGCTCTACCGTCAGGCACTGGGATGAGGAGCGTATGGGTGGCGATCGGGATCACCATGATGAACATGATCAGCAGCACGAGTAAGACGTCGATGAGCGGTGTTATGTTCATCTCCGACATGGGTTGCGGCAATGGGGCGCGGTGGTGGTATCCATAAGGCACGTCGTCTCTCCCACAACTATGTAATATAATTACATCACTTATAGTGCGGGAGGCAAGTCTTTACTCACACGCGGCTTGCGGCCAAAAAGAAAGGGGCGGATCGCTCCACCCCTTTCCGATAGCTGTTTGTCGCCTTTAGGATCAGCCGGCTTTGCCGAATGTCCTGTAGCGTTCGTTGCCCACGAAGCCGAACTTGGTAACGCCGCTTGCTTTGATGAGCTGCAGCACCTTGGCTGCGAGATCGTAGCTCGCTTGTGCTTCCGGCTCGAATTGCAATTCGGGTTCGACCGCCATCTTGGTCGACTCTTCCAGCAGCGTGCGCAGCTGGCCCATGTTGATTGCATTGCCGTTCCACAGGATCTGGTTATCCATCGTGAGAACCAGCTTGTTCTTCTCCGGCTCGACGATCACGTCGGGCGGGGTCTGGCTGGGGGCCGGAAGGTCGATATCGACCGAGTGTGTCGCAACCGGGATGGTGATGATGAACATGATGAGGAGAACGAGCAGGACGTCGATCAACGGCGTCATGTTCATTTCCATCATCGGGGCGCCATCATCCTTGCCGCCTGACATTGCCATAGTGGGTTACTCCCTAATCTGCTTGCCGAACCGCGCGATCAACCGTTGGGGTCGACCGGGTTCGAGATGAAGCCGACGGTGGGGTAACCCGCCGCCTGGACGTTGTAGATCGCGCCGGCAACGCACGACCACGGTGCGTTCACGTCACCACGAATGTGCACCTGCGGGATCTTTTCCGGATCGTCCATGATGGCTTCGGGGCCGCCGGCGCGCTGCACGATAGCATCGAGGCGCTCGAATGCCTGATCGTAAAGCTCTTCCGAGGTAACCGCCGTCGTGTTGTTAAAATAGACACGGCATTCGCCGCCACGCTGAGCGCCTTCAAAGCCGGGTTCGCCGGCGCTGACGCCATTGGCGTCGGTGGTGCTGACGGTCAGGAGGAGGTTTTCGACCTTGTCCTTGGATTCGACCGATTCGAAAACTGGGATTTCCAGTTTCTCGATGGTCTGGATCGCGACCGGAACCGCGATGAGGAAGATGATCAGAAGCACCAGCATCACGTCCACTAGCGGCGTGGTGTTGATGTCCGACATGGGCGTATCGCCGCCACCTCCTGTCGAAATCGCCATGGTTCAGTTCCTAACGTTCGAAATTCTTGGGTTCGATGCGGTGAGAACGGGCGCGGCCGCTGGCCGCGCCCGATTCCGATCGATTACTTCTTGACCGTCGTGGTCGCCGCAGCCGGAGCGGTACGAGCGGCCTTGGCGGCCTGCTGCGTCGACGTTGCGGTCAGCGAAGCCGGCTTAACCGTGCCGTTCGAGTTGATGAAGGCAAGCAGATCAGTGGTGAATGCAGTCAGCATCTCCGAAATGCGCTTGTTGCGACCCTGCAGCCAGTTGTAGGCGAACACGGCCGGAACCGCGACCAGCAGGCCGATGGCGGTCATGATCAGCGCTTCACCGACCGGACCTGCGACCTTGTCGATCGAAGCCGAACCGGCGATGCCGATGTTGATGAGTGCGCGGTAGATACCGATAACCGTACCGAGCAGGCCGACGAACGGAGCGGTTGCACCGACCGTTGCAAGGAACGGCAGGCCGCTGGCAAGTTTCGAGTTGATCGTGTCTTCCGAACGCGCGAGCGAGCCGTGCATCCAGTCATGCGCTTCCAGCTTGTCGGTCATCTTGGCGTGCTGGTCTTCGGCGATCAGCGCGTCGTCGACGAGCTGGCGCCAGGCGCTGTTCTTGTCGAGTTTCGCGGCGCCTTCCTTGAGGCTATTGGCCTTCCAGAAGTTGGTACGCACGGCCTTGTACTGGCTCACCACCTTGCGCTGCTCGAGCAGCTTGGTGAAGAGGATGTAGAACGAGCCGACCGACATGATCACCAGAACGGTGAGAATCGACCAGGCAATGATACCGCCCTGTTCCATGGCTTCCAGGAAACCGAAGGAGTTCTGCGGTGCTGCTTCACCGGCAGCTGCAAGAAGTTCGAAGGTCATAACGAGTGGTCCTTTTGAGTATTCCGTTGTCCGCCTGCCGCTGCAGGCCCTGGATGGTTAGTTCAGCTGGTAAACGATGGTCGTCGCCCAGTTGTCCTGGATGGCATTGCCGGCAACGTCTTGGGCTGGATCGAACCGCGCGTAGCGGGTCATGCCGTCGCAGGCTGCGGCGTCGAGATCGCTCGATCCGCTGGACCGCGTGACGCTGCATGCTGCAACCCGTCCGTCGGCCCCTACCGTGACGTTCACGCCAACCGAGCCTTCGATACCTTCACGCTCTGCACGGCGCGGGTAGTTCTGCTGGATACGGCGAGCCCAACCCGACTGCCCCTTGGGCGATGCACCACGTGCCTTCGATGGCGGTGGAGGCGGGGCGGGCGGAGCGGGTGGCGGGATAACCAGCCGCGGCGGAGCCGGCGGCGGAATCGTCTGCTGCGTCCGGATCGGAGGCGGGGCCGGCGCAATATTGATCGGCGGCGGCGGCGCGACCGGCGGCGGAGGTACGTCCGGGACGTTTTCCGGCGGCGGCGGCGGCTCTTCTTCGGGCGGCGGGGGTTCCTCGATATCGATCGTCGTCACGCGCTCGACCACCTGCTGGACTGCATTATATGCGAGACCGGTGATGAGAGCGTAACCGAGAGCGATATGGATGAGGGCAACAATGATGATCGCGACGACGCGATTGCCGCTCATCTGTTGGTCAGCATAAGCCATTCGGTTGCATCACTCCATCGGACGCCCCGGAGAAACCCGGGGCAGGTTGACATCCGTTCCACACGCCGAACCGGCGAGAAACGGATACCGTTAACGCGTTTGCGCCACTTGGGCTCCTGAAAGCCAAGCGGCGAAGGCGATCCAAAGTTCCCAATTAGAACCCGGACACCTCTCCCCAAGCAATAATGTATCATGTACTCGGGTCCGGCCCGACCCTTAGCCAAGCTGCCCCCCGTCCGCAAACGCTTTATCGGTTAACCGCGGATTCAGTGGTTTGGCGGAAGGAACCGTGACAGATGCCGGGGGTTCTGCGAATCGCCATCCCCGGCCCAGCAGAGGAAAGATTCTTGCCCATGCCGACTTTTCGAGTGCCCACTCGCCTGCTTCTCGCCTGCGCCGCGCTGGCTATGGTGCCGTCGGGAGTCGGCGCTCAGGACGATCAGTCGGTGGCAACTGGTCTGACCTATGCCGACATCGTCGATCTTGCCGACGGCACACCGCTGGTTTTGCGGGCCCAGATCCGCAACCAGGCTACCGTAGAGCCGGAGCGCTCACCCGGTCTCGCGCCCGGCTTCGTCCGTCTCTATGTCGAGGCGCGCACCTCTGCGCTCATCGCAGGCAGTGCGCCCGTTGGGGAATCGCTGCGCTATCTGGTCGATGTGCCGCTCACTGCGAAAGGCAAGGCTCCCAAGCTCAAGAAGCAGGATGTGATCCTGTTTGCGCGGCCGGTGCGGGGACGCGCCGATCAGATCCAGTTGGTCGATCCACAGGCGCAGTTTCCTTATAGCGAAGCATTCGAGGCGAAGCTGCGTCCGGTCCTTTCGTCGCTACTGGCGCAGGACGCTCCGCCACGGGTCACCGGTATCCGTGACGCATTGGCGGTGGAGGGCACGTTGGTCGGCGAATCGGAAACCCAGCTGTTCCTCGACACCGAAAATGACGGGCCGGTATCGGTGACCGTGGTACGCCGTCCGGGCCAAGCGCCGCGCTGGGGCGTCTCCTGGACCGAAATCGTCGACCAATCCGCGCGCGCACCGCAACGCAACACGCTCGAATGGTACCGCCTCGCCTGCTCCTTACCCGCGACCCTGCCGACTAAGGCAAATCTTTCGCGTGATCCCCGCGCGCGCGAACTCGCTGCTGCGGACTACGCGCTCGTGCGCGATGCGCTTGGCCCGTGCGACCGCACGCGCGGCTAAAAAGGCCCCGCTTCACCCTTTCCAAGACAAACTGGTTCCAACCGACCCCTGTGCTGCGCTAGGCGGCCCGCATGTCTGAACCCCTTCGCATAGCCCTTGCCGGGCTCGGCACTGTCGGCACCGGCGTGATCGAACTGCTCGAAACCAATCGATCGACCATTGAGCGTCGCGCTGGCCGTGCGCTTCAAATCGTCGCCATCAACGCGCGCGACCGTACGCGCGACCGCGGAGTCGACCTTTCGTCCTACGCTTGGGTCGATGACATGCAGGCGATGGCAGGGCGAGCGGATGTCGACGTCGTGCTCGAACTCGTCGGCGGTTCCGACGGCCCGGCTCTCACGCTGGCGCGTGCGGCGCTCGACGAGGGCAAGGCTTTAGTTACAGCGAATAAGGCGATGATCGCCCATCACGGCCTGTCGCTAGCGGAACAGGCCGCGCTACGAGGCGTGCCGCTCAAGTTCGAAGCTGCCGTGGCTGGCGGCATCCCGGTGGTGAAGGGCTTGCGAGAAGGCGCCGCGGCCAACCGGATCGAGCGCATCTACGGCATTCTCAACGGAACCTGCAATTACATCCTTTCTGAAATGGAGCGCACAGGTGCCGATTTCGGCGACATGCTGCGCGCCGCGCAGGAGAAAGGGTACGCAGAGGCCGACCCGACCTTCGATATCGACGGCGTCGACGCCGCGCACAAGCTGGCCATCCTGGCGGGCATAGGTTTCGGCGCGCGGGTCGATTTCGATGCCGTTGCGGCGACGGGTATCCGCGAAGTGCGTGCGGCCGACATCACCCAGGCTGGCGCGCTCGGCTATGTGATCCGTCTGGTCGGCATCGCATCGCTCGACGAAAGTGGCGCCGAGCCCACGCTACTCCAGCGGGTCCGCCCATGTCTGGTGGCGCGCGGACATCCGCTGGCTGCCGTCACCGGGCCGACCAATGCGGTGGTCGCGGAAGGTAATTTCTCGGGCCGCCTGCTGTTCCAGGGGGCCGGTGCAGGCGCCGGGCCGACCGCGAGCGCGGTCGTCGCCGACCTTATCGACATTGCGCGCGGCGACAGCGGCGCCCCATTCTCCGTCCCGGTAGAGCAACTCGAAAAGTTTGCGCCAGCCGATCCAGGAAATCGGGTGGGACGCGATTACATCCGTTTCACCGTTACCGACCGACCGGGCGTGCTTGCTGAAATCACCGCCGCCATGCGCGACGCTGAGGTATCGATCGAAAGCCTGATTCAGCGCGGGCGCGACCACGAGGGCGGCGAAGTGCTGGTGGCGATGGTTACCCATGAAGGGCCGGAGCGCTGCGTCACCAAGGCGCTCGACCTGCTCGACGGGTCGCCTAGCCTCACGGCTCCTCCTCTGGTGATGCCGATTCTGAAGGATTAAGGCCATCGGTCGGTGGCGGAAGACCGAGTTCGTTCTGATCCGGGCGAGTGCCGGGCGAGGCGGGATCGCCGCTGCCCCTCGGGCTCAAGCCCTGACCCATCCGGTCGGCGTCCGAACCCGGTGGAGCTTCCGGAAGGGCCTCGACATCGATGATGAGCGCCGGTGGCGGAGGACAGGGCGGGATGAAGCAACCACGTGCAACGACGATGCCATGGTCGGGAATCCCGAACATATCGGGTGCCCTCGGGTCGCCTTTGTTCATGGTTGCGGTTGCATAGTCGCGTTCCGCGCGGTCTCCATCATAGCCGAAGGCGTCACCATCCTGCCGTCTGCGGCAGACTACGATTTCACCGGAGATCGAGGCAGCCTCCTGTTCGGCGCTGCAATCTTCCAGTGGACCTTGATATTCTTCAGGCGGCACAAGAATGTCGATCGTTTCGGGCGGACCATCCTGTGCGGCGAGCGGCGCTGGCACCAGCAGGCCCAGCACAACCAGCGATGCTGCACGCCAGTGTCTCGACAACGCAAAGCTCCCTGTCTATCCGGCCGCGCATACGAATTCAAAATTGCAACCCGATCATCGATCCATGCCCCTGACAGCTTCCGAGGACTGAACCCATTATGAACTCGCCTGCCGAAAACCCGCTCGACCGCGTCCTCGTACTTGAAATGGTCCGCGTGACCGAAGCGGCGGCGGTCGCCGCCTCGAAGCTGATCGGGCGCGGCGATGAGAAGGCTGCCGATGCCGCGGCAGTTGAAGCGATGCGCAAGGCCTTCGACACGCTCTATATGGACGGTACGGTCGTCATCGGTGAAGGCGAACGCGACGAGGCCCCCATGTTGTTCATCGGTGAAAAGGTCGGCGGTGCGCCGGGCAAGGGCCCGAAGATCGATATCGCGCTCGACCCGCTGGAGGGCACTACGATTACGGCCAAGGCTGGCCCCAATGCACTTGCCGTGCTGGCTGCGGCCGAAGAAGGCTGCCTGCTCAACGCGCCCGACGTCTATATGGACAAGCTGGCAGTCGGCCCCGGCTATCCTGAAGGCATCATCGACCTTGCCAAGACGCCGACCGAGAACGTGAAGGCCGTGGCTGCCGCCAAGGGTGTGCAGCCCGGCGATATCATCGTCTGCGTTCTCGACCGTCCGCGCCATGCCGAACTGATCGCGGAACTGCGCGGGCTGGGTTGCGGTGTGGTGCTGATCGGCGACGGGGACGTTGCCGGGGTTATCGCCGTGACGGACGAAGACACCACGATCGACATGTATATGGGTCAGGGCGGCGCGCCGGAGGGCGTTCTCGCCGCCGCGGCGCTGCGCTGTGTCGGCGGGCAATTCAATGGCCGCCTCGTCTTCCGCAATGATGACGAGAAGGCCCGCGCGGCCAAATGGGGCATCGATGACCTCGACCGCATCTACACGCGCGACGATCTGGTGAAGGGCGATTGCATTTTCGCCGCAACCGGCGTCACCTCGGGATCGTTGCTCGAAGGCGTGAAGTATCTGCGCGACGGGCGGATGACGACCGAAAGCGTGGTGATGCGCGCGAGTTCGGGCACCGTGCGCTGGATCAAGGGCGAGCACCGCGAGAAATAAAATATGAGGGACGGGGAAATGCCCGTCTCGCATGTTGCATATCCATGACGCTCGGCTAGGCGGGGCGCACCGCCAGCTTTCCCGAGGATTCGCCGCATGAAGATCATGGCCGCCAATTCGAACCTGCCGCTCGCCCGCGCGATCGCAGGCTATCTCGAAATGCCGCTCGTCGATGCGCAAGTACGCCGTTTTGCCGACGAGGAAATCTTCGTCGAAATCCATGAAAATGTCCGCGGCGAGGACGTCTTCGTCGTACAGTCGACCAGCTACCCGGCGAACGACAATCTGATGGAACTGCTGATCTGCATCGACGCGCTGAAACGCGCATCGGCGCGGCGGATCACGGCGGTGGTGCCCTATTTCGGCTATGCGCGGCAGGATCGCAAACCCGGTCCGCGCACACCGATATCGGCCAAGCTCGTCGCCAATCTGATTACCGAAGCAGGCGCAGACCGTGTGCTGGCGGTCGATTTGCATGCGGGGCAGATTCAGGGTTTCTTCGATATTCCCACCGACAACCTCTTTGCAGCCCCCGTCATGGCCGCGGATATCCAGGCGCGCTATGGGGATCAGGACCTCATGGTCGTTTCGCCCGATGTCGGCGGCGTGGTCCGTGCACGCGCCTTGGCCAAGCGGTTGGACAACGCCCCGCTGGCGATTGTCGACAAGCGTCGTGATCGTCCGGGTGAGAGCGAGGTGATGAACATCATCGGCGACGTATCGGGCCGCCACTGCATCCTGATCGATGATATCATCGATTCGGGCGGCACCTTGTGCAATGCCGCGCAGGCCCTGCTCGATCAGGGCGCAAAGAGCGTCACTGCTTACATCACTCACGGCGTGTTGTCGGGCGGCGCGGTTGCTCGTGTCGATGGCTCGGCGCTTGAGGAACTGGTGATCACCGATTCGATCCGTCCGACCGACGATGCCAGAGATTCGCAGCGTATCCGTATCCTGACTATCGCCCCGCTGATCGGCGAGGCTGTGCGTCGGATCGCCGACGAAAGTTCGGTCAGCTCCCTTTTCGACTGACTGTGCCGGGTTCGGCGAGCGGATCGCGCCAGGGGCGGGGAGCATCGCTGGCGAGGCGAGCCAGAACCTCCAGGCGACGCGACTGCCGGATTTCCATGGTGATCAGCAGGAGGGGATGGCTTCCCCTCTGCAAGCGTCCCGGCGTGGTATCGAGCAGTTTGCGCAGTTCGCGCGTGACATGCGACTGGTCGAAATAGCGCAGCCGGATTTCACTTTCTTCTTCGGCGGCTACGACGTGCAAAAGCGCGGCTGCCATATCCAGAGCGCGCGCACGGCGCATCGCGAAGCGCGGCGTGATGCCCCAGCTCTTGCGGATCACGCGTTCGAGCGTGCGTCGGGCAATTCCCTGTGACCGGGCGAAATCTTGAAGCGACGCTCTGGGATCGGTGAGGCTCAATTGCTCGAACGAGGCCAGTAGCGGATCTGGTGGTGCCCGATCTTCCACATTGCTGACCTCAAGCAATTGGCGTTCTGCAGAATCCAGCCACGTTCGCACGTCGCCGACCGGCCGGTATCCATCGAGAGGGATAGGCGATTGTGTAAAGGGATCGAACGGGAGAATACGATCCAGCGTCTCTTCTATCGGGGGCAGATCGAGGCCGAGCGTACCGCCGGGCGCGAAGTTGATGGTCACGACCCTGAAAGAACCATGCGCGATAAGGCGCATCAATCGGGTGCAGGGTCCGAAATATAGCGCAAGACCCTTCTCGCTTGGTTCGAACTCCTGCAAGCCATCGGCGGTCTGGGCCGTCCAATGCGCTCCGAAGATTATCCGTAGAACGGGCTGTTCACCGAACGTGCCGCATTCTATTGTCTGGTCTTCGGACAGACAGACCGAGGTCACGCTAATGCGCGCGACCCAAGGCCTCAGCGCGGCGCACGGAGCCCGATTATAGGCAAGCGGCAGCCCCTCCGGGGTTGATCCGGTAGCAGATTTAATTGCGGGCAATGATTTATTGCCCCGGCCCCTTTCAGGCCGACGTCGTCTGGATCCTGACAATGCGACTCTATTCCCTCCGAAGCGACCCGAAGGGCAATCACGTAGTCTGCGGCACAGCACCTTGACGGTGCCGTATATGGCGTCAAATGCACTGTCATGCAAAGCAGTTCAGATCTCGCGCTTGCCAATCGTCTCGCCGAAGCTGCCGGCGCGGCCATTCGTCCGCTTTTCCGGGGCGAGTGGGCGCAGGAGCAGAAAGCCGACCGTAGCTTCGTGACCGAAGCGGATCGTGCCGCCGAAGCGGCTATGCGCGCAATCCTCGAAAGCGAGCGCGCCGATGACGGTATTATCGGCGAGGAATATGGTACGCGCAACGAAGGCTCGGCACGGCAATGGGTGCTCGATCCCATCGACGGGACGACCAGCTTCATCGCCGGGCGCCCGATCTTCGGAACGCTGATTGCGCTGGTGCAGGATGGCTGGCCGGTGCTGGGCGTGATCGACCAGCCGATAATTAGCGAACGTTGGGTCGGCCAGATCGGCGAAGGCACGATGTTCAACGGAAAGCCTGCGCGTGCGGCGGCATGCAAGGAGCTCTCCGATGCCGTGCTCGGAACCACTACGCCGCACCAGTTCTCCGGCGATGACGTCGATGCCTTCATGGGCGTCGCCAAGGCCGTGGCAGAGCGCAAGATCATCTATGGCGGGGATTGCTACAATTACGGGCTGCTGGCGAGCGGCCATATCGATGTGGTGATCGAGGCGGGGCTCAAGCTGCACGATTACGCCGCGCTGGTCCCTGTCGTTGAAGGTGCCGGCGGAGTTATGAGCGACTGGCAGGGCAACCCGCTCGACGCCGACAGCGACGGTCGCGTCATCGCATTGGGCGATGCGGCGCGGCTCGACGATGTGCTCGAAGCGATGGGTGGCTCTTCGCTTCACGACCACGGGCACTGATATGAGCAGGGAGAGATCGCTTGAAGGCCGCATCGCGCTCGTTACTGGAGCGGCACGTGGTCTTGGTTTCGAAATCGCACAGCGGCTTGTCGAAAATGGCGCCACCGTCTGGCTGAACGGGCGTGACAGGGATGCGCTGGAAGTCGCGGCGAGGGGTATTGGCAGCGGGGCGCAGGTGCTGGCATTCGACATTGCCGACGATACCGCCTGCGAAGCGGCTTTCAGACAGCTTGCGCAAAGCGGCCTCGACATTCTCGTCAACAATGTGGGTCAGCGTGACCGGCGCCCTCTCGTCCAGCTCAAGCGTGCGGATATGGCGATGATGCTCGCCACCAATCTCGTCGCTCCTTTCGACCTTGCCCGCCGCGCGGTGACGCTGATGCAGGCGCGCAGATACGGGCGTATTGTCAACATCACCTCGATCGCGGCCGAGATCGCGCGAGGCGATGTGCTGTATACCGCCAGCAAAGGCGGACTGGCGGCGCTGACGCGCGCGCTCGCGGCGGAGTTGGGCATCACCGGCATTACGGTGAATGCAGTCGCGCCCGGCTATTTCGCGACCCAGGCGAACCAGGAAATGGCCGCAGATCCCGGGATTGCGCAGCATCTCGCGCGAAGAACCTCGCTCGGTCGCTGGGGCGAGCCCGACGAGATCGCTGGCGCGGTGGCTTTCCTCGCCTCGCCGGAAGCAAGCTACATCACCGGGCACACGCTGGCCGTCGACGGGGGCTACCTTGCCCACTTCTGACTTGCTTTTGCGCGCAGAATCGCTAGACGCGCGCCCTTCACCGACACGTGATTCACCGCCGGTCTGGCCGAAAGGGCTGCCAGGGCTGGCGCGACGTGTCTCTGTAAAGGAGATGAAAATGCCCAAGCTGAAGACCAAGAGCGGTGTGAAGAAGCGCTTCAAGATCACCGCAACCGGCAAGGTCAAGCATGGTGTGGCCGGCAAGCGCCACCGCCTGATCAGCCACAATGCGAAGTATATTCGCCAGAACCGCGGCACCACCGTCCTGTCGGAAGCCGACAGCAAGACGGTGAAGAAGTGGGCGCCCTACGGCCTCGACTGAGCGCGAACTAAGGAGAATACGAAATGCCTCGCATCAAACGCGGCGTCACCACGCGCCAGAAGCACAAGCGGATTCTTGATCAGGCGAAGGGCTATCGCGGCCGTCGCAAGAACACGATCCGCATCGCCCGCCAAGCCGTCGAGAAGGCCGGCCAGTACGCTTACCGCGACCGCAAGATCAAGAAGCGCAACTTCCGCGCCCTCTGGATCCAGCGCATCAACGCTGCGGTTCGCGCCGAAGGCCTGACCTATTCGCAGTTCATGCACGGCACCAAGCTTGCCGGCATCGAACTCGACCGCAAGGTCATGGCCGATCTCGCGATGAACGAAGGCGCTGCCTTCAAGGCGATCATCGAGCAGGCCAAGAAGGCGCTTCCCGCCTAAGTTCCTGCCTTACGCGATTTTTCGGAAGGGCGCTCCGCGAGGGGCGCCCTTCTTTTTTGGGTCGCTTGTCGCGAGCCTACAACCGTCTATACTCCTGCTTCGCAATCGGAGGAGGCGATTGACAGCTCACGAAGCCATCGATGTGCGCTTCTTCGCGCCGCCAGCCGATCTGGCCGCTTGCTTTACCAGCTTCTACCGGCTCGAAGTGAACCTGCCCGAGGGCGAGGTTCTCGAAGACTGGTTGCAGCCGGAGTGGGCGAATTTGCGCTTTTTCGCCGAGAACCCGCCTTCCGCCGAATTTGTCGATGGCCAGCAGGTGAGCGGTGCCCGGTTTCAGGCCACCGGCCCCAGTTCCGGCCCGACGCGTTTCCGAATCGGGCGTACCCGCATGTGGGGTATCGGGCTTTTCCCGCTCGGCTGGGCGCGCTTCGTAGGGTGCGATGCCAGCAAGAATACCAATACGATCGTCGACGGAGAGGAGAGCCCCATTTTTACGCGCTTCTCTCCGCTATGCGAGAAACTGTGCACGCGAAGCTATTCGGATGAGGAGCAGTTCGCCTTCCTTACCGGTTTCTTCCGCAAGCTTGCCGACCCGCCCCGCGATCAGGACCGCATCCAGAAGATTCACGAGACTATGGTCGACCCGCTGGTGGTGCAGGTCGAGGATTTTGCTCACAAATGCGGGCTGTCCAAGCGTACGCTGGAGCGAATCTGCCTGCGCCATTTCGGGTTTCCGCCGCGTCTGCTGTTGAGACGTCAGAGGCTGATGCGCAGTCTCGCCGCCTTCATGCTTGAACCACAGGCGAACTGGTCCGGGGTTATCGACCGCCACTATCACGACCAGTCGCATTTCGTGCACGAGTTTCGCGCCTTCATGCATTGCTCGCCAAGTGAATATGCGGCGCAGTACCATCCTGTGCTGAGTGCCTTCATGGCCGAGCGCAAGCGCGTCTGGGGGTCGCCGGTGCAAACGCTCGATAAACCCAAATAGTTTTGGGAATCGGATCGGGTTTGCTACCTGATTACCGCAGGTGTGGTTGCGATGATCCGAACGGGGCAGATTGGCCCGGCCTTAGGCCGGGTGGAGGGGTGATGAGTACGGGCGCTGCTCCTGCTGCCGTTGCCTTGAGGTTTTTTCTGCCTCCGCCTAGGCTCCGACCTTTCATAACAACCCTGTATCACCTCGAGATATCCGGCGGCGAAAAGGAACCCGTCGAGGACTGGCTTCATCCCGAATGGGCCAATCTGCGCATCATCCCGAACATGACCGTCGAAGCGGGTATAGGCGGCAGTCCACTCGAGCGGATGCCGCGAGCAGTGCTGGCCGGACCAACCAGCGTCGCGACGCGGTTCCGTGCGAATAGCGGCCGGTCGTGGGGGATCGGCTTCATGCCGCTCGGCTGGGCGCGCCTGACCGATGCCCCGGCGAGCGACTATGCCGACTGCTATGCCGATGCCGAAGCCGACCCCGTATTCGAGCGGTTGCGCCCGCTATGCGCCTGCGTTCCCCGCCAGCAGGACGATCTGCTCGCGGAGCGGGATGCGATGCTGCGCGAATTGAAACTGCTGTTCGCACAGCCAGCAGCCCGCGAGGATTTGATACTGCGCGTCGAAGAAGCGTTGACCGATCCCGGAATCCATAGCGTTGCCGAACTGGCGCAATCCCTTGGCATGAGCACGCGTACGATGGAACGGTTCTGCGGCCGTGCATTCGGCTTCAGCCCGCAACTCCTGCTCCGGCGCCAGCGGTTCGTCAGAAGCCTGGCCAAGTTCATGCTCGATCCCTCGCTCAAATGGATCGACACGCTTGATAGTCACTATCATGACCAAGCCCATTTCGTGCGCGATTTCAAACGGTTCATGACCATGTCGCCGAGCAAGTACGCGAAGCTGCCGCATCCCGTCCTCGCCGCAGCGGCGCATGCGCGCATGGCCATCGCAGGCGAAGCGATGCAGGTGCTTCACCGGCCGAAGTCCGGTTAGAGTTTCCCCGCCTTGATGCTCTCGCGCCGTATGCTTCCGCTTCTAACCGCATTCTGGAGGCGGGTCGCACGGCCATTCGCCTGAATCCGAAACTGGGCTTTAGCATTTGCGTGCTTGCGGCTAGGGGCTGCGGGCACATAGTCCCGACAGTTCCAAGCAAGACAGAATGACCGACCTCGAACAACTCAAGACCGATGCGCTGACGCGGATCGAAAATGCTCCCGATGCAGCTGCGCTCGAAGCGCTGCGGATCGAATTCCTCGGTAAGCAGGGATCGATCTCGGGACTGATGAAAACGCTGGGCAAGATGTCGCCCGAAGAGCGGCAGGTGCAGGGCCCGCTGCTGAACGGCCTGCGCACCGAAGCTGCCGATGCCATCGCTGCGCGCAAGGAAGTGCTTGAGGATGCCGAACTCGAGGCGCGTCTTGCAACCGAAAGCCTCGACCTTACGCTGCCCGCTCCCGACGCGCCCAAGGGCTCGGTCCACCCGGTCAGCCAGGTGATGGACGAACTGGCGGAGATCTTCGCCGATCTCGGCTTCTCGGTCGCAGCCGGTCCCGAGATCGAGGATGACTGGCACAATTTCACCGCGCTCAACATGGCCGAAACGCATCCCGCGCGCGCCATGCACGATACCTTCTATTTCCCCGACCGCGATGCGGATGGGAACCGCATGTTGCTGCGGACACATACCTCTCCGGTGCAGATCCGATCATTGGTCGAACAGGGCGCGCCGATCCGCATCATTGCCCCCGGTCGCGTCTATCGCAGCGACAGCGATGCCACGCACACACCGATGTTCCATCAAGTCGAGGGGCTGGTGATCGATCGCGATACCCACCTAGGCCATCTCAAATGGACGCTGGAGACCTTCCTCAAGGCGTTCTTCGAGCGCGATGACATCGTGCTGCGTCTGCGCCCCAGCTACTTCCCCTTCACCGAACCTTCGGTCGAAGTCGATGTCGGCTGGCAGGACGTGAATGGCAGGCGGGTGCTGGGCGGTGACGGCGATGCGCCGGGGCATGGCTGGATGGAGCTGCTCGGCAGCGGCATGGTCAATCGCCGCGTGATCGAATTTGCCGGACTCGACCCGGACGAGTGGCAAGGCTTCGCATTCGGTGTGGGCGTCGACCGCCTCGCCATGCTCAAATACGGGATGGACGATCTGCGCGCCTTCTTCGACGGCGACCAGCGCTGGCTCGACCACTATGGCTTCTCGCCGTTCGACCAGCCCACCCTTTCCGCAGGTGTAGGAGCGAAGGCATGAAGTTCTCGCTCGAATGGCTCCGGCACTTCCTCGACACCGATGCCTCGGTCGCCGAGATTTCGGCCACGCTCAACAGGATCGGCCACGAGGTCGAGGGGATCGAGGACCCGGCCGAAAGGCTCGCGGGTTTCCGCGTCGCCAAGGTCCTGACTGCGAACCCCCATCCCGATGCCGACAAGCTGCAGGTGCTGACCGTCGATACGGGTGAGGGCGATCCGCTGCAGGTGGTCTGTGGCGCGCCCAATGCGCGCGCGGGCATGAAGGGTGTGCTCGGCTTGCCGGGTGCAGTCGTACCGGCGAACGGCATGGAACTGCGCAAGAGCGCGATCCGCGGCGTCGAGAGCAACGGCATGATGTGCTCTGTGCGCGAACTGGAGCTGGGCGATGAGCATGACGGCATCATCGAGCTGCCCGAGGATGCGCCGACCGGCACGAGCTTTGCCGATTACAGCGATGCGTCGCCCGTCTTCGATGTGGCGATCACGCCCAACCGTCCCGATTGCATGGGCGTTATGGGCATTGCGCGGGACCTTGCGGCGGCAGGCCTAGGGACGTTCAAGCCGGCCGAGGTTCCGACGATCGATGGCGAGGGCGCATGTCCGGTCGAAATCCGCACCGACGATCCCGCAGGCTGCCCGGCATTTCATGGGCGTGTCATCCAGGGCGTGACGAACGGCGCCTCGCCCGAATGGATGCAACGCCGCCTCAAGGCTGCGGGACAACGCCCGATCAGCGCGCTGGTCGATTGCACCAACTACCTCATGCTGGCGACCGGTCGTCCGGCTCACGTCTACGATCTTGCCAAACTGACGGGTGCGGTCGTTGCGCGCCGGGCGAAGGACGGCGAGAGCGTGGAGGCGCTGAACGAGAAAACCTACACGCTCGACGATACCATGACCGTGATTGCCGACGATGCGGGTGTGCATGATATCGGTGGTATCATGGGAGGCGAGCATTCGGGTGCTTCGGACGGCACGACCGATGTGCTTCTGGAGGTCGCCTATTTCGATCCCGAACGGATCGGCGTGACTGGGCGCAAACTGGGCCTCGCTTCCGATGCGCGTACGCGCTTCGAACGCGGTGTCGATCCGGCCTTCCTCGACGATGGCCTTGCGCTGCTGACCGACCTTGTCGTGCAGACTTGCGGCGGCGAACCGACCGAGGCGGTGCGCGCTGGCGCAGCCCCGGCGGAGCCGAAGATCGTCCAGTTCGACCCCGGCCTGACTTCGCGTCTGGGCGGAGTGGAAGTGCCGCAGGACGAACAGCGCGCGATCCTCGAGGCGCTCGACTTCGCGGTTTCGGACCGCGGAGCAGGTCCGGGGCAGGCCTGGCAGGTGACCTGCCCGCTGCGTCGCCACGATATCGAAGACGCGGCCGATCTGGTCGAGGAGGTCGTGCGCATTCATGGCCTCGATCATGTCGAAAGCGTCGCTTTGCCACGCGCCGATGGCGTGGCGAAACCGACCGCCACACCGCTCCAGCAGCTCGAGCGCAAAGTGCGCCGCGCCGCTGCCGCGCGTGGGCTGAACGAGGCGGTGACTTGGTCCTTCCTGCCGACCGCCCATGCCGAGTATTTTGTCGATGGCGTGCAGCTATGGGTACTCGACAATCCGATCAGCGAGGAGATGAAGGCCATGCGCCCCTCGCTCATCCCCGGCCTGCTCGCCGCTGCCAAGCGCAATGCCGATCGCGGCGCGGGCGGCGCGCGCCTGTTCGAGATCGGGCGGCGTTATTTCCGTGGCAAGAATGGCGCGAGCGACGAGAAGCCGACGCTTGGCGTGGTGCTGGCTGGCGACAAGACATCGCGCGGCTGGGCTGGGGGCAAAGCCGCGCAGTTCAACTCCTATGATGCCAAGGCGGAGGCCATGGCGCTGCTGGAGGCTGCCGGGGCTCCGGTCGGCAACCTCATGGTCATGGGCGAGGCTGGAGACCAGTTCCACCCCGGCCAATCGGCCACGCTGCGGCTCGGACCCAAGAATGTGCTCGCGCGCTTCGGTGCTCTGCACCCGAGGACGCTCAAGACTTTCGATGTCGAGGGGCCGGTGATGGCGGTCGAGATATTTCTCGACGCGATCCCCGCGAAGAAAGGCGGCGGCGGCTTTGCGCGCCCGGCCTATGCTCCGCCCGCATTGCAGGAGATCACGCGCGACTTCGCTTTCCTTGTACCAGCAGATCTTGCCGCCGCCGATCTTGTACGGGCGGTGAAGGGGGCGGACAAGCAGGCGATCCTTTCGGCGCGTGTGTTCGACGTCTTCGCCGGACAGGGCGTGCCCGAAGGTAAGAAATCGGTCGCGGTGGAAGTCGTTCTGCAACCGGGTGAAAAAAGCTTCACCGATGCGGAGATCAAGGCGATTTCCGACAAGGTGGTGGCCGGTGCGGCCAAGCAGGGAGCGGAGTTGCGCGGATGAAGACTGCACTTGTAACCGGCGCCACCTCAGGCATTGGCGAAGCCACTATCCGCACGCTCGTCGCGAACGGATGGCGTTGCATCGCCACCGGACGGCGCAAGGAACGGCTCGATGCACTGGTCGTCGAACTGGGAGCAGACAAAGTCCACCCCTGCGCCTTTGACGTCACCGACGAAGCCGCCCGCGACGCCGCGCTCGATGCTCTGCCGGATGAGTTCGCCGGTATCGACCTGCTCGTAAACAATGCCGGCCTCGCGCTCGGCACCAGCCCGGCGCAGGACAGCAGCCTCGACCAGTGGAAGACCATGATCGAGACCAATGTGACTGCACTGGTCTCGATCACGCATAAGCTCCTGCCCCTGCTGATCGAGCGCAAGGCGGGGATCGTGAACCTGTCTTCAGTCGCAGCGACATATCCCTATACCGGCGGCAACGTCTATGGCGGGACCAAGGCCTTCGTGCGCCAGTTCACGCTGGGCCTTCGCAGCGACCTCCATGGCACCGGCGTGCGCGTCTGTTCGATCGAACCAGGCATGGTGGAAACCGAATTCACCATGGTCCGGACGAGCGGTAACAAGGAAGCGCATGACAGGCTCTACGGCGGCGCGAATCCGATGACCGCCGAGGATATCGCCGAAACGATCCGCTGGGTGGCCGAACTGCCCCCGCACCTGAACATCAACACGCTCGAACTGATGCCGGTGAGCCAGAGCTTCGCCGGTTTCCAGGTGGCCAGAGAGCCTTAGCGGCGCCCCAGCGAAAGCTGGGATCGCCGTCGGCCTCGTGCCAAGTATAGACCGATCCCAGCTTTGGCCGGGATGACGAGAGAACAAATGTCCAATCGCCGTACCTTTGCGATCATTTCGCACCCCGACGCGGGTAAGACCACGCTCACCGAAAAGCTGCTGCTGACCGGCGGCGCGATCCATCTTGCGGGCGAGGTCAAGGCGCGCGGGCAGGCGCGGCGGGCGCGCTCGGACTGGATGAAGATCGAGCAACAGCGCGGGATTTCCGTTACCTCCAGCGTAATGACATTCGAGCGTGAAGGCATAACCTTCAACCTGCTCGACACGCCGGGGCACGAGGATTTCTCGGAAGACACCTATCGCACGCTGACCGCGGTCGATTCCGCCATCATGGTGATTGATGCGGCCAAGGGTATCGAACCGCAGACGCGCAAGCTGTTCGAGGTCTGCCGCTTGCGCAGCGTGCCGATCATCACCTTCGTCAACAAGGTCGACCGCGAAGGGCGCCCGGTCTTCGAACTGCTCGATGAGATCGCTGACATGCTGGCGCTTGATGTCAGCCCGCAGGCCTATCCGGTGGGCATGGGCGGCGAGTTCGAAGGCGTGCTCGATTTCGCCAGTGGCTGCGTCGCGCGGCCCGAGGGGCCGTCGAAAGAGTTTCACGGCACGCGCGATTGCGACCCCACAATACCCGAGCGTTTCGCGGAGGAGATTGAGCTCGCGCAGATCGGTTATCCGGAATTCGATCTCGAGGCCTATCGCAATGGCGACCTCACGCCGGTCTATTTCGGATCGGCGCTCAAGAATTTCGGCGTTACCGAGCTGATCGAGGCGATCGCCCAATTCGCCCCGCCGCCGCGTCCACAGCCTGCGGGCGAGGAGCAGATTCCGCCGACGCGGGATGAGGTCACTGGCTTCATCTTCAAGGTCCAGGCCAATATGGACCCCAACCACCGCGACCGTATCGCCTTCATGCGGAAGGTTTCGGGCACCTTCAAACGCGGCATGAAGTTGACGCCTTCGGGCCTCGGCAAACCGGTGGCGATCCATTCGCCGATCCTGTTCTTCGCGCAGGACCGCGAGGTGGCCGACACGGCCGAGCCGGGTGACATCATCGGCATTCCCAACCATGGCACCCTGCGCGTCGGCGATACGCTGAGCGAGAAGAACGTGATCCGCTTCACCGGCCTGCCGAACTTCGCGCCCGAAATCCTGCGCCGCGTCGCACTGGTTGATCCGACCAAGACCAAGCAACTCAGGAAGGCGCTCGACGATTTATCCGAAGAAGGCGTGATCCAGGTCTTCTACCCCGAAATCGGCGGGCAATGGATCATCGGCGTGGTCGGTCAGCTCCAGCTCGATGTGCTGATCAGCCGCCTCTTTGCCGAATACAAGGTCGACGCCCGGCTCGAGGCTTCGCCCTTCGCGACCGCGCGCTGGATCAAGGGCGAGGAAAAGGCGGTCGACGAGTTCGAGAAGTTCAACCTGTCCAACCTCGCCAAGGATCGCGATGGCGATCTCGTCTTCATGGCCAAGAGCCCGTGGGACGTGAACTACCAGCAGGAAAAGAACCCCGACCTCATCTTCTCCGCGACCAAAGAGCGCTAGGGTCTGCGCCGAGGTTGAATTGCCTGCGGGCTTGGCGCAAAGCCAACCGCATGACGCTACACGCCGGACCGACTTCGCAGACCTTCATCTCGCAGCGTCTGCGGCTGCACTATCTCGACTGGGGCAATCGCGGAAAGCCGCCGCTGGTGCTCGTCCATGGCGGGCGCGACCATGCGCGCAGCTGGGACTGGGTGGCCGAGCAATTGCGCGACGACTGGCACGTCGTGGCGATGGATCATCGCGGGCATGGCGATAGCGACTGGGTGAGCGACGGCAATTACCAGGCCAACGACATGGTCTATGACCTCGCCCAGCTCATCCACCAGCTCGGCGTGGGGCCGGTCACCATTGTCAGCCATTCGATGGGCGGCAATGTCTCGCTGCGCTATGCCGGGACCTTCCCCGATATGGTCAGGAAGATCGTTGCCATCGAAGGTCTCGGGCCGAGCCCCGAGCGGCAGGCCGAAATGCGCGCGCGCAGCTATCCCGAGCGGCTCAACGAATGGATCGGCAAGAAGCGCGCCGCATCGGGCCGGACCCCGCGCAAATACGAAAGTATCAAGGCGGCCTTCGCGCGGATGATCGAAGAGAACAGCTATCTGACCGAGGAGCAGGCGCGGCATCTGACGATCCACGGCGTCAATCGCAATGAAGACGGCACCTATAGCTGGAAGTTCGACCCGCATCTCAATGTCTGGCCGGTCGAGGATATCGCCGATGCATTCCTCCACCAGACCTGGGGAGCGATCACCGCGCCGACCATGCTGCTATATGGGGCCGATAGCTGGGCCTCGAACCCCAAGGGCGATGGCAGGCTCGAACATTTCGCCAATGCCGAGGTGATCGAGTTCGAAAATGCGGGACACTGGCTGCATCACGACCAGTTCGACCGCTTCATGGCGACACTGAGGGACTTTCTCTAGATGGCGGATTTCTTCGACGCGCTGGATGACAGGCACATCGCCATGATCGGCAAGCAGCCGGTCTTCTTCGTCGCCACCGCTGCCGAAGATGCCCGCATCAACCTCAGCCCCAAAGGCTATGACGCCTTCCGCGTGATCGCGCCCGACCGGGTCGCCTATCTCGATCTCGGCGGATCGGGCAATGAGACGCATGCCCATCTCGCGGCGGACGGGCGTATTACGATCATGTTCTGCAATTTCGACCGACCCGCACTGATCCTGCGCATATATGGCCATGGTCGTGCCGTCCTGCCGCAGGACGGGGGGTGGGGCGAACTGGCCGAGCATTTCCAGCTTATGCCGGGCACGCGCCAGATCTTCGACATCGCCGTCGAAAGCGTGCAGACGAGCTGCGGCTGGGGCGTGCCCTTCATGGATTACCGCGAGGAGCGGCGCACGCTGAAGAAAGCGCACGCGCAGGCCGATCCTGCGGAGTGGGTCGCCAAGGTCGGCCAGCGCACGCAGAGCATCGACGGCCTGCCGACGCGCCCGACCGATCGCTTCTTCGAAGGCGAATAGGGCGCGGGTGAAGCTTACTTTCGCCAGTTACAACATCCACAAGGGTGTCGGCCTTGATCGCAGGCGCGATCCCGAACGTATCCTGTCGGTCCTGCACGAGATCGATGCAGACATCATCGCCCTGCAGGAGGCCGACCGGCGGATCGGCGAGCGCGCCAGCGTTCTGCCGCGCGCGGAGATCGACGACACGCACTGGCGTGTCGTGGAGGTCGCGAGGCGCCCGCGCAGTATCGGCTGGCACGGCAATGCGCTGTTGGTCCGGCGCGGCATCGACATTATCGAAGGCGAGGCGCTCGACCTGCCGACACTCGAACCGCGCGGCGCGGCCTGCGGGGAGATCGTGGTCGAGGGGCGTCGGCTGCGCGTGATCGGCACGCATCTCGATCTGTCGGGACTGCGCCGCCGCGACCAGATTCGCTCGCTGCTCTGCTTCGTCGAACACTGTCCAGGCGATCTGCCCACGGTGATCATGGGCGATTTCAATCAATGGGGCCGCCAAACCGGTGCGATGCGCGAATTCGCCGATGGCTGGCAGATCATCACGCCGGGCCGCAGCTATCCCAGCCGCCAGCCGGTCGCGACGCTCGACCGGATCGTGGCCAGCAGGCATTGGGACTGCGTGGCGGCCGAGGTCCACCACACCGGCCTCGCGGCCGTTGCCTCGGATCACCTGCCGATCAAGGCAGTGCTCGAATTGCCTAAATAACGGGCATTAGCTTAACGATTAGGCAATTTTTGGCCGGAATGACCACCGATCGCGCCCAAATATTACCGAAATCTTATTTGGCACGCTGCTTGCTGCGTTGACGGACGCCGGTGCTTGGGCCGGTGGACAACACAGGGGGTGAGCGCGTGAAATTCATCATCGCCGTCATTAAGCCATTCAAGCTCGACGAGGTGCGTGAAGCGCTCGGCGGCATCGGAGTGGCGGGAATGACCGTTACCGAAGTCAAGGGCTTCGGCCGCCAGAAAGGCCAGACCGAAATCTACCGCGGGGCCGAATATTCGACCAACATGCTGCCCAAGGTGAAGCTCGAGATCGCCGCCAGCGACGACCTCGCTCCGCAAGTGGTCGAGACGATTCAGCAGACTGCCAGCACCGAGGCCATCGGCGACGGCAAGATCTTCGTATTCGACCTCGCCAGCGCCACGCGCATTCGCACCGGCGAAACCGGCGACACCGCGCTTTGATGACGATGAGGGGACAGACGATGATTCGCACGATTTCCCGCGCCGGGGCTGCCGCCCTCGCGCTTCTCGCCCCTGCTGCGGCATTTGCGCAGGAAGCGGCAGAGGCAGCGCCTGCTGTCGCAAACCCGGGCAACAATGCCTGGATGATGACTGCCACCATTCTGGTCCTGCTGATGATCCTGCCGGGCCTGGCCTTGTTTTATGGCGGTCTGACCCGTTCCAAGAATATGCTTTCGACCATGACGCAGATCGGCGGGGCTACCTGCCTTGCCATGCTGATCTGGGTGATGTGGGGCTATTCCACCGCGTTCGGCCCCGAGGGCAACGCCTTTTTCAGCTGGGGCAATCTCTTCCTCAGCCAGGTCACGAGCGATAGCACGGCGGCGACGTTCAGCGATGAAGTCATCAGCGAATACGTCTTCGTCAGCTTCCAGATGACCTTTGCCGCGATCACCGCTGCACTGGTGCTCGGCGCGACGGTCGAACGCCTCAAGTTTTCCGCCGCTATGCTGTTCACGGCCATCTGGCTGACGATCGTCTATTTCCCCATCGCACACATGGTGTGGGCGGGCGGCGGTCTGCTGTTCGAAATGGGCGCGCTGGACTTCGCCGGCGGCACCGTGGTGCACATCAATGCCGGCGTCTCGGCGCTGGTGCTCGCCATGTTCCTCGGCAAGCGCAAGGGCTATCCGGCCGAGCCGATGCCTCCGCACAGCCTGACGCTTACCCTGGTGGGCGCAGGCCTCCTGTGGGTGGGCTGGTTCGGCTTCAACGCCGGTTCGGAACTCGAAGCCGACGGTACTGCTGGCCTCGCCATGATCAACACCTTCGTCGCCACTGCTGCTGGTGCCCTGGCCTGGATGCTGATGGAGCGTATCGCCGGTCACAAGGGTTCGGCTCTCGGCTTCGCATCGGGTGTCATCGCTGGCCTCGTCGCGGTCACTCCCGCGGCGGGCAATAGCGGCCCGTTTGGCGCCATCGTGCTGGGTATCGTGGCTTCGGTGATCGCATACTTCGCGGTTGCCAAGCTCAAGCCCAAGCTCGGCTATGACGACGCGCTCGACGTTTTCGGCATCCACGGTATCGCCGGTATCGTCGGCGCGATCGGCACCGGCATCGTCTACTCGCCCGCTCTGGGCGGACCGGGCGATGCGGCCGAATACGTGATGGGCGCTCAGGTCACGACCCAGATCATCGCGGTGGTTGTTGCCATCGTCTGGGCCGCGGTCGGTACCATCATCGCCACGCTCATTACCAAGGTCCTCACCGGCCTGCGCGTCACCCCCGAAGTCGAAAGCGATGGCCTCGACATCGGCGAGCACGGGGAGCGCGCCTACAACTGATCACAAGCTCGGCGGGGGCGCCTTCTCTCTCCTCTCCTCAGGAGCCCCCGCCCACCCATGTTCCTCCTGCGAACACCGACTGATCTAGGCCGGAGATTCAATCTCCGGCCTTTTTTTCGTCTGCCTGCGGTGTGACTCTTTTGTTACGTCGAGGCCCCATCGTGTCGGGCCACCTGCCGCCCTGATTGTTTCCCAACCGAAGTTGATTCATGTCGTCTGCCGTCGCGAGGCCCAACTGCGCCTCAGAAGGAGAAACAACGATATGCAGGTAATGAGTCACAGGTTCGCTGCGCACACCGCGCTGCTGTTCGCCGGGTGCGGTCAGATGGCCATCGCAGTCCCGGCGTTCGCGCAGGAAGCGGAACAGGTCGAAGGCGATGCCAACGTCATCATCGTGACGGCCACCAAGCGCGATTCGACGATCCAGGACGTTCCGTTCTCGATCAACGCGCAGACGCAGGAAGACATCCAGAAATCGGGCGCGACCAATCTCGAGGATATCTCGCGCAATGTCGCCGGCCTGTCGGTCCAGAACCTCGGCCCGGGCCAGAGCCAGGTGTCGGTACGCGGTGTCTCCGCCGGGCAGGTCGTGCGCGACCAGCCGGGCGTGAAGGAACAGGTCGGCGTCTATCTCGACGAAAGCGTGGTCTCGCTCTCGCTGTTCACCCCCGATCTCGACCTGTTCGATCTCAACCGCGTGGAAACGCTGCGCGGCCCGCAGGGCACGCTGTTCGGTTCGGGTAGTGTCGGCGGTACGATCCGCTACATCACCAACCAGCCGCAGGTCGGCGTCACCGAAGGCCTCGTCGAAGGGAACATCAACCTTGTCGATGGTGACGATATCGGCTGGCACCTGAAGGGTGCGGTCAACGTTCCGGTGGGACAGAATGCGGCGTTCCGCGCGGTCGGTTACTACACGCAATATGGCGGTTTCATCAATGCGATCGGCCCGGCGGGCGGCGAAGATGTGAACGATGGCAAGCGCTATGGCGGCCGCCTCGCCTTCACGCTCGACACCGGCGAAGGGTTCAGCATCACGCCGCGCATTGTTTACCAGAAGGTCGAAGCCAACGGTTTCAACCGGCAGGAAATCTACAACCTTTACGCCAACCCCTATACGACCACCCGGCCTGCGGTGACGTTCGACGAACGCGAGCAGTACCTGTTGCTGCGCGAAGCGTTCGAGGATGAGACGCTGATTGCCGATCTCGTGGTCGAGGCGGAACTCGGCCCGGTCACGCTGACCTCGGTCAGCTCCTACACCAATCGCGATATCCTCGTCAGCCGCGACGGCAGCGCCCTGACCGGTTCGGTCTCGGTCGATCTCGGCTATCCGGATGACGGCGTGCTTCTGCCCGCCAATCTGCGCGATACGACCGATGTCGAAGGGATCACGCAGGAAATCCGTTTCGCATCGAACGGTTCGGGTCCGTTCCAGTGGGTGTTCGGCGGTTTCTATGCCAGCACCGACCGCTTCTACCGCCAGCGCCTGCCCACACCGGGCTATGCCGCGGTAACGGATGCAACGCTCGGCGCAGGCACCTCGGCGGCGGTCGCCAACGGCTTCCCCAACCTCGATTCACCGTATAATGCCGACTTGCCGTATGAGCTCGAACAGATCGCGGTCTTCGGCGAGGGCACCTATGCCGTCACCGATGCTTTCGATGTCACGATCGGCGCGCGCTATTACGATTTCGAGGAAAGCCGCAAGTTCATCTCGGGCGGCCTGTTCGCCAATGGCGACAACGTGTCCGACACGACCGCCTCCGATGGTTTCAGCCCCCGCATCCTGCTCAGCTACGACGTCAGCGATGCGCTCTCCGTCAATGCGCAGGCATCGAAGGGCTTCCGTCTCGGCGGGGTGAACGATCCGCTCAACATCACCCTGTGCACGCCCGCGGACGCGGCGCTGTTCGGGGCGTTCCAGAGCTATGACGACGAGACCCTGTGGAACTACGAAGTCGGCGCCAAGGCCCAGGGCCGCGGCTTTTACGCCAACGTCGCGGGCTTCTACAACGACATCAAGAACCTGCAGACCACGCTCGACGCGGGAAGCTGTTCTTCGCGCATCGTGTTCAACGTGGAAAAAGCGCACTCGATGGGCGTCGAAGCCGAATTCGGCGTCTCGCCCACCACCGGGCTCGACCTCGTTTTCTCGGGCAGCCTGATCGAGGCGGAATTCGATTCCACTCTCCCGGGGCCGCTGGCCTCGGCCACGGGTATCCGCGAGGGTAACCGCCTCGCTTCCGTGCCGAAGTTCCAGTTCTCGGCCTCGGGCAGTTACGAATTCCCGGTCGCGGATAGTGCGAGCGCCTATATCTCGGCGTCCTACAGCCATGTGGGCAATCGCTATACGCAGCCGGGCGATCAGGAGAACAACCCGCGCACCTTCGTCCACGGCCTGCCGTTCGGCGGGGCACCGGCCGATGCGTCCACCACGGTCGATCTGCTGCTGCCGTCCTATGATCTCGTGAACCTCAATCTCGGGATCGACTTCGACAGCGGGCTGTCCTTCGTCGTCTATGCCAACAACATCTTCGACGAGAATGCGCTGCTGAGCTTCGACCGCGAACGCGGCGGACGGGCCCGTCTGGGCTACAGCGTCGGATCGCCGCGTACTTTCGGCCTGACGGTGCGTCAGACGTTCTGATCCGCTAGATCGATACCTAACAGGCGGGCCGGGGGGCGACCTCCGGCCCGCTTTTTATTCTGCGGAAGTAGTGCAGCGCTCCGCTGCCGACCCGGATGAGCGCGTCAGGCGGCGAGGGCGGCCTGTACGAAATCCGCGCAACGCTCGCCGATCATGATGCTCGGCGCATTGGTGTTGCCACTGACGAGGCGCGGCATCACGCTGGCATCGGCCACGTAGAGCCCATCGATTCCGCGCGCCTTCAGCGTCGGATCGACCACTGCACCTTCATCTGCGCCCATGCGGCAGGTGCCGACGGGGTGATAGACGGTGTCTGCGCGGTTGCGGATCAGTTCGTCGAGCTGGGCATCGTCGTCGAGATCGATCGGATAGCGGTCCTGCGGATCGTATTTTGCCAGGCTCGGCGATCGGGCGATCCGGTGCGACAGGCGCACGCCTTCGCGCAGGATCGCGATGTCGCGATCGTCATCGAGGAAATTCGGATCGATCCGCGGGGCAAGCCGCGCATCGCGACCGCCAAGGCGCACCGTGCCCCGGCTTTCGGGACGCAAGACGCAGGCATGAAGCGAGAAGCCGTGGCCCTTCACCTTGGTGCGGCCGTGATCCTCCAGCATGGCGGGGACGAAGTGCCATTGCACGTCCGGCGCGGGCGCATCGGGCATGACGGTCCAGAAGCCGCCGGCCTCGGCATAGGGCGTGGTCATGATGCCCGTGCGCTTGCGGCGATGTTCGACGATCGCCTTGGCCATGCGGACGGTCCCGGCGAGACTATCGCCGATGAAGTCCTTGCTCTCCGTCGCCCAGCTGGACACGTAATCGATATGGTCCTGCAGGTCGCTGCCGACCGCAGGCCTGTCGAGCGCGACGTCGATGCCGTGCTCTTTGAGATGCGCCGCCGGGCCGATCCCCGACAGCATCAGGATCTGCGGCGAATTGAACGCGCCCGCCGACAGCACCACCGCGCCGCGCGCCCTGACGGTGCGTTCTTTCGGGCCGACGGTGTAGGCAACGCCCGTCACGCGTCCGTCTTCGATCTCCAGCCGCTGGACATTTACCCCGATCCGTACATCGAGGGTCTTCGAGCGCCGCAAGGGCTCGACATAGGCGCGCGAGGCCGACCAGCGTTCGCCGTCCTTCTGCGTCACCTGGTAGAGACCGAAGCCACCCTGCTTCGCATCGTTGAAGTCGGCATTGCGGGGCAATTGCAGCTGCGCCGCCGCCTCGACGAAAGCGAGGCTGCCGGGATTGGGCCATTTCTGGTCGCTAACCCATAGCGGGCCCGCTGCGCCATGAAATTCGTCGGCCCCGCGCACATTGTGTTCGGCCCGCTTGAAATAGGGGAGCACGTCTTCGTAGCTCCAGCCACTGCATCCCAGCGCGGCCCAATTGTCGTAGTCCCAACGATTGCCGCGAATATAGATCATCGCGTTGATCGCGGACGAACCGCCGAGGCCGCGCCCGCGCGGCTGGTAGCCGACGCGTCCATTGAGGCCTTTCTGCGGGACGGTTTCGAAGCGATAGTTCTGCGCATCGCGCAGGAAGGGCATGAAGCCGGGCGTCCGCACCAGCATACCGTTATTCCGCCCGCCCGCTTCCAGCAGGCACACGGTTTTCCCAGCCTCTGCCAGCCGTCCGGCAACGGCGCTGCCGCCGCTGCCGCCACCGATCACGATGACATCGAATTCGTCCATGGGGTCTCCTCTCGGGTAGAGAGGTTAGGCAGGCTCCGCTTCGCCCGCAATCGGGTTTTCCGATGAAACGGACTTTTCCTGCGGTCCCTGCCGTTCGAGCCAACGGGCGCGAATCTGGTCGGAGGTTTCCCGGCTACCGTCATGCGTCCAGCCGGGTTCGCGCAGGAGATAGGACAGTTTGTGCTTCCATGGTGCGCGCCACATGTCCTGTGCGATGCCGATCCATTCATGGAATACTGCCCATAACAGGTTGAAGCTGCCCAGCTGTTTGACGATGCCGTAGCGGATCTTCTCGCCTTTGACCTCGGGCTCGAACGTACCGAACATCTTGTCCCACACGATGAAGACGCCGGCATAGTTGCGGTCGAGATAGCGCGGGTTGGTTGCGTGATGGACGCGGTGATGGCTCGGCGTGTTCATCACCGCTTCGAACCAGCGCGGCATGCGATTGATCGCCTCGGTATGAATCCAGAACTGGTAGATCAGGTTGAAGCCGCCGCAGATGGCAATCATGCCCGGATGGAAGCCGAGCAGCACCAGCGGCAGGGCAAAGGCGAAGCCCAATGTCAGGAAACCCGTCCAGGTTTGCCGCAGCGCGGTCGAGAGGTTGTAATGCTGGCTCGAATGGTGGTTCACATGGCTCGCCCAGAACCAGCGTACGCGGTGGCCGAAGCGGTGGACCCAGTAATATTTGAGATCGTCGAGCACGAAGCACAGCGCGAAAGCCCACCAGGTCCAAGGCACGTCGAACAGGCGAAACTGCCACAGCCACAGGAACAGCGCGAAAAAGGCACCGCCGAACAGCAGGCCCGACACCGTGCTGCCCAGACCGAAGGCGAGGCTGGTGAGCGTGTCCTTCGGTTCGTAGGCATCGGGTCGCGAGCGCCACGCCCAGACCATCTCGATCAGAACGAGTGCGATGAAGCCGGGCACGGCCAGTTCGGTCGGTGAGAAATCAGGCATGGCAATCAGCTCTTTATCGCGTCTATCGCGTCGACCCAAGCCGAAGCATCATCGAGCACTAGCTGGGCCGCACCATAGCGCTTTTCCGCTGTGTCGATGATTAGCGTATCCCCGTCCCGTTGAGCGCGGGCAGCAGGTGAGAGGATGCGGCCCGCGAAATGCACACCGTGCGGGCGCAGGAGCAGCACGCGGCCAGCAGTGTCGCGCATCACTGCGCCCCCGCCGTCCCGGTCGAGCCCAATCGCCACCGGCACGAAGCCGCTGACCGCTTCTTCGGCCGCGATGCGGGCGGCGTCCTCGTCCGCCAGCCGCGGCGCCGGGCCGAGCTTCAGCCAGACGGCAACGCCCGCAAGCGCGAAGATGGCGACCAGCGAACCGAGAAACTGGAGCAGGGCGGGTGGCAATTCCATGACGCAAGCGTTGGCATGGGCGGCGCTTTCCGGCAAGCAGGTCGCAACAGGGAGACCAATATGAAATCCTTCGCCATTCTCGCCGCCGGGGCCGCACTGGTCGCCATGCCCGCTTTCGCGCAGACCGCCGATCCGATCGCGGAGGTCGAGGCGCAGGAAGAGCGTACCGGGCGCGTCGCCAAGCAGATCTGGGACTATGCCGAGCTCGGTTATCTCGAAACGCGCTCGAGCGGCCTGCTGATCGACGAGCTTCAAAAGGAAGGGTTTTCGATTCGCCCGGGCGTTGCGGACATACCCACCGCTTTCGTCGCCGAATGGGGCGAAGGCGGGCCGGTAATTGGCCTGCTGGCGGAATTCGATGCGCTGCCGGGGATAACCCAGTCTGCCGCGCCGACTCGCGACCCCGTGGCGGAGAAACATGCGGGCCATGCCTGCGGGCACAATTTGTTCGGCGCGGGCTCGCTCAACGCCGCGATCGCCATCCGCAACTGGCTTGAGGCGACCGGCACGCCGGGTCGCGTGCGCCTCTATGGCACGCCTGCTGAAGAAGGCGGGTCGGGCAAGGTCTATATGGCGCGCGCGGGCCTGTTCGACGATGCCGATTTCGTCATCGACTGGCATCCGGCGGATCGCAATTCCGCCGCTTCGCGGATGAGCCTCGCCAATCGTTCGGGCAAGTTCCGGTTTCACGGCATTTCCGCGCATGCGGCAGGCGCGCCGGAGCGTGGCCGTTCGGCGCTGGACGGGGTCGAAGCGATGAACATGATGGTCAATATGATGCGCGAGCACACCACCATGGATACGCGCATCCACTACGTCATCACCGATGGCGGCAAGGCACCCAATGTCGTTCCCGATTTCGCCGAGGTCTTTTACTACGTCCGCCATTCGGATGCCGACGAAGTACGCGCGCTGTGGCCGCGGCTCGAAGCGGCGGCGAAGGGCGCGGCCATGGGGACTGGCACCGAAGTCGACTGGGAAATCATCCATGGCAATAACCCCACGCTCCCGCTCGAATCGCTGCAGCTGATGATGACCGAGAAGCTGCGCCAGCTCGAACCGATCGAATATACGCCCGAGGAACTGGCCTGGGCCGGAACGATCCGCGAGAGCCTGGGCGACGATGCGCCGGAGCTGGCGGAAGCGAGCGAGGTCGAGGATTATGCCGTTCTGACCGGCTACGGTTCGACCGATGTCGGTGATGTCAGCCGCGCCGTCCCGACCGTCAGCGTGCGCACCGCCACCTGGGTTCCGGGAACGGCGGCACATAGTTGGCAGGCGGTCGCGGCGAGCGGGCACAGCTATGGCGCCAAGGGTACGCAGCATGCGGCCAAGGCGATGGTTCTGGCGGCGGTCGAACTCTACACCAACCCGCAATTGCGCAAGACGGCCAGGGCTGAATTCATCGCGGCGCGGGGCGAGGACTACGTCTACGAATCGCTGTTGGGCGATCGCAAGCCGCCGCTCGACTATCGCAAGTGATCAGCCGCGCGCGCGGGCGGCGAACATGTCCATTGCGGGGCGAACCGGGCTGACATCGTAGCCGCCAGCCGCTGCCGCTTCGCTGATGTCTTCGGGATCGTCGCCGGTGCGTGCGCGGGCGAGCGACCAGAGCAGGGTCGAGCGCGTGCCCGAGCGGCAGAAGCCCAGCACCGGGCCCTGCGCGGCGGCCAGCGCTTCCTGCAATTTCTCGACCTGCGGCTCGCTGAAGCCTGCGCTGCCGATCGGGATGGCGAGATAGTCCATCCCCGCCGCGCGGGTCGCCGCCTCGATAGCCGCGCCTTCCGGCTGGTCGGGTGCCTCGCCATCGGGACGGTTGTTGACCACGAGCGTGATACCCATCGCCGCTGCCTCGGAAATCTCCTGCGGCGTCACCTGCGGGCTGGCATAGAAGCTGTCGGACAGTTTGCGGAACTCGCTCATCAGGCTTCTCCCTGTGCGCTGGCCGTCTTGGCCGAGCGGCGTCTGCGCTGGATGATGTTGAGGATTTCGACTCCGACCGAGAAACCCATAGCGGCGTAGATATAGCCCTTGGGCACATGGAAGCCGAAGCCGTCGGCGATCAGCACGAGGCCGATCATCACGAGGAAGGCGAGCGCCAGCATCACCAGCGTCGGATTCTTCTCGATGAATTTCGCCAGCGGATCGGCTGCCACCATCATGATGCCGACGGTGATGACGACTGCGGCCACCATGATCGGAACATCGTCGGTCATGCCGACCGCGGTAAGGATCGAATCGACCGAAAAGACGATGTCGATGGCGACGATCTGCGCGATGACCGCGCCGAAAGTGGCGGTAGCCGCACCGGCGATGCCGGGCGTTTTGTCAAGCAGGTCGCCCGAATCGTCTTCCGGCTCCATCGAATGGTGGATTTCCTTGGTCGCCTTCCACAGCAGGAACAGGCCACCGACCAGCAGGATCAGGTCGCGCCCGGAAAAGGCCGTTTCGAAGCTCGGTTCGCCATAGTCGTTCGGGGCGCCGACCAAGCCGAGATCGAATATCGGTGTCTGCAGCGTGACCAGCCAGCCGATCAGCATCAGCAGGCCGATACGCATGATCAGCGCCAGCGCGAGGCCGATCCGGCGCGCGCGCTGTTGCTGGTGTTCGGGCAGCTTGTTCGACAGGATGGCGATGAAAATGAGATTGTCGACGCCGAGCACGACCTCGAGTGCGATCAGGGTCAGCAGGGCCAGCCAGGTCGCCGGGTCCGATAGAAGGGCCAGAAATTCCATGGAATTCCCTGTGCCTGCCTCTTCCGCTTCGTTCAAGACACCTTTTGCGCAATATCTGCCATGCGAAAATGTCACATTTCTGCGGTTTGCTGGCCATCACCGCTAAATCATTCGCGCATAGCCGTCTTTCGCGCTATGATGGATGTGCAAGGGAGGGTTCTGTGCTCGCCCGCGCCGGTACGGAATGCAGTCCTCCGTCCCGGCGAGTTTGACTGGCGGGCTGCACGACAAGGTATTGTTCGAGTTATGGGTTACGACAAAGGGCGCCGCCGCGGACGGGACAAGCGCGACGGTTTCGGCGAAGACGGTTTCGACAATTTCGGTGGGCCCCCGGCTGATTTCGCTCCGCATGAAGCGTTCCAGAACGACCGCTTCGGTGGCGGGGGCGATCGCTTTGGCGGTGGTGACCGCGGCGGTGGTTTCGGCGGTGGCGGCAATCGCGGTGGCGGCTTCGGCGGCGGCAATCGCGGCGGTGGTGGCGGTGGCGGCGGTTTCAACCGCATGCCCGCCCAGGTCGTCGGCACCGGCAAGGGCACGGTGAAATTCTTCAATGGTCAGAAGGGTTTCGGCTTCATCCAGCAGGATAGCGGCGGTGAGGACGTGTTCGTCCATATCAGCGCGGTCGAACGCGCCGGTCTCGAAGGCCTGGCCGAAGGACAGGAACTCGAATTCAACCTCGTCGATCGCGGCGGCAAGGTCTCCGCGCAGGATCTCCAGGTCGTTGGCGATGTGATTCCCGTCCAGTCGCGTGGCGGCGGCGGTGATCGCGAAGCCGCGCCGCGGCGCGAGCTGACCGGCGAAAAGGCGACCGGCACGGTCAAGTTCTTCAACTCGATGAAGGGCTTCGGCTTCCTGACTCGCGATGACGGCCAGCCCGACGCATTCGTTCACATCAGCGCCGTCGAACGGTCCGGCCTTGCCGGGATCAACGAAGGCGAGCGATTCGAATTCGACCTCGAAGTCGATCGACGCGGCAAATATTCGGCGGTCAACCTCGTCCCCGTACAGGACTGAGGTCGCGTCCCGCCTTCGGGTTTGACCCGGATCGCGAGACGCAATAGATCGCTGGCAAACACGCAGATGGCGGTTCCCTCAGGGACCGCCATTTGTCTTTCAATCGCAAATGCACCCGCGAAGAGGTGCCGCTGGAGGACCCATGTCGATTACGCCGCTGATGCCCGTCTATCCCCGTTGCGGGGTGCGCCCGGTCAAGGGGGAGCATTGCCACCTGATCGACGAGGATGGCACGCGCTATCTCGATTTCGCCAGCGGCATCGCGGTGAACCTGCTCGGCCACAGCCATTCCGGCCTGATCGGCGCGATCCAGAAGCAGGCCGAGACGCTGATGCACGTCTCCAACCTCTATGGCAGCCCGCAGGGTGAAGCGCTGGCGCAGCGTCTCGTCGACAAGACTTTCGCCGACACCGTGTTCTTCACCAATTCGGGCGCCGAAGCGGTCGAGGCGGCGATCAAGACCGCGCGCGCCTATCACCAGCACGAGGATGGCGACAGCAACCGGACCGAGCTGATCACCTTCACCAATGCCTTCCACGGCCGGACGATGGCGACCATCAGCGCCTCGAACCAGGAGAAGATGCACAAGGGTTTCTACCCGATGCTCGCCGGGTTCCAGTATGCCGAGTTCGACAATCTCGAACACGCCAAATCGCTGATGAGCGACAAGACCGCCGGTTTCCTCGTCGAGCCGATTCAGGGCGAAGGCGGCATCCGGCCCGGCAGTGACGAGTTCATCCGCGGCCTGCGCCAACTGGCCGACGAGAACGATCTGATGCTGGTGTTCGACGAAGTGCAGTGCGGCGTCGCGCGCACCGGCAAGTTCTACGCCTATGAGCATTACGGGATCGAGCCCGACATCATGGCCACCGCCAAGGGCATCGGCGGCGGCTTCCCGCTCGGCGCCTGCCTCGCCACCGAAAAGGCGGCGCGCGGCATGGGCTTCGGCACCCACGGCTCGACCTATGGCGGCAACCCGCTCGCCATGGCGGCGGGCATGGCGGTGATGGACGCAGTCGCCAATGACGAATTCCTCGCCGAAGTGACCGAGAAGGGCGAGCGCCTGCGCACCCGCCTCGAACAGTTCATCGGCAATTATCCCGAACTCTTCGAACTGGTGCGCGGCAAAGGCCTGATGCTGGGCCTGAAGATGAAAGTCGAAAGCCGGCCCTTCTTCGTCCATCTGCGCGACAACCACCAGCTGCTGACGGTGGCCGCGGGCGACAACACGCTCCGCGTCCTGCCGCCGCTGGTGGCGGGCGATGCCGAGTTCGACGAATTCTTCGACAAGCTTTCGGTCGGTGCCGCAAGCTTCGACCCAGCAGGCTGAGCGGAGCAGTACTATGCGGCATTTCCTCGACCTTTCGGATGCAGGCGGGGATGCGATCGCCGCCATGATCAACGACGCGCAGGACCGCAAGGCGGCGCGGGCGGGCTGGCCCAAGGGTAGGCCCGATGCCGATGCACCGCTGGCGGGCCATGTGCTGGGCATGATCTTCGAGAAAAACTCCACCCGCACGAGGGTGAGCTTCGACATCGCCATGCGCCAGCTTGGCGGTTCGGCGCTGATCCTCGATTCGGGTACCAGCCAGCTGGGCCGGGGCGAAAGCATCGCCGATACGGCGCGCGTGCTCAGCCGCATGGTCGATGCGATCATGATCCGTACCGACGATCACGAGAAGGCGCTGGAGATGGCGCGTCACGCCAGTGTGCCGGTAATCAACGGGCTGACCGATCGGTCGCACCCCTGCCAGATCGTGGCCGACCTGCTGACCATGGTCGAACACGGCAAGGCGCTGCCCGGGCTCGAACTCGCCTGGCTGGGCGACGGCAACAACGTGTTGCATTCGATCCTCGAAGCGGCCGGGTTGATGAAATTCAATGTCCGCGTCGGTACGCCGCAGGGCTACGAGCCAGAGTCCGAATTCGTCGAAATGGCCCGCGCCGGGGGGAGCAAGGTCACGCTGACGCAGGATGCACGCGAGGCGGTGGCCGGCGCCGATATCGTCGTCACCGACACATGGGTGTCGATGGGGCAGGAGCATGTGCACAACAAGCTCGCCGCCATGGCGCCCTTTCAGGTGTCGAACGGGTTGATGGCTTCGGCCAAGGCGGATGCGAAGTTCCTGCACTGCTTGCCCGCCCATGTCGGCGAGGAAGTGACCGAAGAGGTGTTCGAAAGCGACCAGTCGGTGGTCTTCGATGAAGCCGAGAATCGCATCCATGCGCAGAAGTCGGTTCTGCTCTGGTGTTTCGAACGAATATGACAGCGTCGATCGCACCCTAACATTTTTATGGGGCGCGCCCCATATGGCGCGGATGGACGCAATCTCCGCCAAGAATGAAGAGACCTATTCGGGTCGCCTGCTCGCCTTCACCATCCCCACGCGCCACGCGCGCGGCCGTCTGGTACGCCTCGATAAGACGCTCGACGAAATCCTCGCCGCGCATGATTACCCTGCGCCGATCAAACATCTCCTCGCGGAAGCGCTGGTGCTCGGCGTGCTGATCGGCGGACTGGTCAAGGACGACGGATCGCAGGTGACGATGCAGGCGCAGACCGAAGCCGGTGCTGTCAGCCTGCTGGTGTGCGATTACAAGGGCGGCGAACTGCGCGGCTATGTCGAATTCGACGAGACGAAGCTGGCGGAACTGGGTGCCAATCCCTCGCTCTATGCGCTGTTCGGCAAGGGCTATCTTGCGATCACCTTCGACCTCGCCGGAGGCAAGGGCCGGTACCAGGGCATCGTTCCGCTGGAAGGTGACAGTCTTGCGGAGGCCTGTGAGCGCTATTTCTACCAGTCGGAACAGGTCCCGACCCTGATCCGCTGCGCCGTGCGCTCGGACGGCGACGGGGTGAAGGCGGCCGGTCTGCTCGTGCAACACCTTCCCGAAGGCGAGGAAGGCCGCGAACGCCTGCATGCCAAGCTCGATCATCCCGAATGGGAACATGTCGCCATCCTCGCAGGATCGCTCAGGCACGACGAACTGCTCGATCCCGCGCTCTCGCTCGAGGCGATCGCATGGCGGCTGTTCCACGAGGAAGAGGAAGTCCGCATCCAGCTCGGCGCGCGGATCGCCCGTGGATGCCGCTGCTCGGTCGAGCATTATCGCGACGTGCTGGAGCGGTTTCCCGAGGACCAGCGCGCCGAGATGCGCGACGAAAATGGGATCGTCCTCGTCGATTGCGCATTCTGTTCCAAGCAGTTCGACATCGAGATCTGAACGGCGTGTCGTTGTTATACAACAGTTCATCGCAGTTTTGGTGTATTAGGGACGAATCACAGATGCGTCCGCACAGACGAAAGGTGGATTTTTTATGGGTCGCAAACGGGCCTTCCTGACTGCGGTTTTCCTGGCGCCGCTCGCTGCCGTGGCAGTGCCCGCGATTGCGCAGGCATCGCTGGCCATGCTCGACACGCTCGATCGCGGCGGATGGGAAGTCCGGTTCCGCGACGGCAGTTCCGTGCGCAAGGTCTGCGTGCGCACCGGCCGCGAATTCATCCAGCTTCGCCATACCGAAGGCGGGTGCAACCGGTTTGTCGTCGAGGACGAGGCCACCAACGTCACCGTACAGTACACCTGCCGGGGCAATGGCTATGGCCGCACGCATATCCGCAAGGAATCGGGCGGTCTGGTCCAGATCGACAGTCAGGGTATTGCCGGGGGGCAGCCGTTCCAGTTTACCGCCGAAGCCCGCCAGACGGGCAGCTGCAACTGACCCACCGACTTGCAGGTCCGCGCGTTCGCGCATAGCGGACCTGTATGAACGAATCCGATATTTCCGGTCCGGCCGTGGTCCTGCTTTCGGGCGGGCTCGATTCCATGGTCACTGCTGCGATCGCGCGCGAGCGCGGCATGGCCGTGCATGCGCTGACGATCGATTATGGCCAGCGCCATGTGCGCGAGCTGCAATCGGCGAGGGCCATCGCCGAAAAACTCGGTGTGGAGCGTCATGTCGAATTGCCGCTCGACCTCAGGCGGTTCGGCGGATCGGCGCTGACGGATGACATCGATGTGCCCAAGGGCGGGGTGGGGAACGATATTCCGGTTACCTATGTGCCCGCACGCAATCTGGTCTTTCTTGCGTTGACCACGGCCTTTGCCGAGACGGCGCATTCGCGCGACATTTTCATCGGGGTCAACGCGCTCGACTATTCGGGTTATCCCGACTGTCGGCCCGAGTTCATCACCAGCTTTGCCGAAACCGCGCGACTGGGCACAAAGCAGGGCGTCGAAGGCCAGCCCTTCACGATCCACGCGCCGTTGCAACACATGTCCAAGGCGGACATCGCGCGTGAATGCCATCGCCTCGGTCTCGATCCGGCGTGGAGCTGGTCCTGCTACGATCCGACGCCCGAAGGACTGGCCTGCGGCGCCTGCGATTCCTGCCGACTGCGGCGAAAAGGCTTTGCCGATGCGGGACTTGTCGATACCACTCCTTACTCAGAGGATGCACCGAAAACGGCGGAGTAGGGATTTGAGGGAAACAAGCGAGGCGGATATCGCCCAGCCGACGCGCGAGCGCGTGCCCGGATATAGCTGGTATGCGCTGAGCGTGCTGGTGCTGGTCTATGTGCTAAATTTCATCGACCGCAATATCCTCTCGATCCTTGCCAACGACATCAAGGCCGATCTCGGGCTGAGCGATGCAGATCTGGGATTTCTCTACGGCACCGCATTCGGGGTATTCTACGCGCTTTTCGGCATCCCGCTGGGACGGCTCGCGGATAGCTGGCACCGGGTCCGGCTCATGACGCTGGGCCTGGCGCTGTGGTCGGTGATGACGGCGCTGTCGGGCTTCGCAAGAAACGGCCTGGCGCTAAGCGCGGCGCGGATCGGCGTGGGCGTCGGCGAAGCGAGCGCGAGCCCGGCGGCCTATTCGCTGATCTCGGACTGGTTTCCCAAGAAGATGCGGGCGACGGCGCTGGCAATCTATTCCGCCGGCCTCTATCTCGGCGGCGGTATTTCGCTGCTGATCGGCGGGCTGATCGTCGAGCAATGGAATGCATCCTACCCGAATGGCGGGCCGCTCAGGCTGGTCGGTTGGCAGGCGGCGTTTCTGGCCGTGGGCCTGCCAGGCATCATGCTCGCGACCTGGGTCTTCACCTTGCGCGAGCCAGTGCGCGGCGCGATTGAGGGCTTGCCGGAGAAGAAGGTAGAACGGCCGTTCCGGGGCTTCGTGACCGAACTGTTCGCAGTGGTCCCGCCCTTCACCGCCATCGCCGCGGCCCGGCGCGGCGCGGGGGCGCTGGGTGTGAATCTTGGGGCAGCAGCCCTGTTCGTTGCGATGGCCTGGATCATGGGCAGCCTGACCGGCAATTACCAGCAATGGGGGGCGGTCGCGCTCGGCTATTACGCGGTGTTCTCCTGGGCGGTTTCGTTGCGCCATCGCGATCGGCCGACCTTCAGCCTGATCTGGGGCAGCCCGGCCTTCCTCTACACCATCCTCGGCTACGGCATGGTCGCTTTCGCATCCTATTCGGTCGCCTTCTGGGCGGCGCCCTATGCCGAACGCGTTTTGGGCGCATCGAAATCGGTGCTTGGCTTCTGGATCGGCGGCGGCGGGGCGCTGGGCGGGTTCCTCGGCGTCATCATCGGGGGGCGCGTGTCCGACTGGCTGCGCGAGCGCAATCCTGGCGGCCGCCTGTTCGTGGTCGCTTTCGGCGTCCTGGCCCCGGTGTTTCCGCTGATCGTCGCCTTCACCACCGACGATGTCGTATTGTTCTATTTCCTGAACTTCATCCTGTCGCTGTTCGGCAGTTCCGCTTTGGGAGCAGCGGCGGCAACGACGCAGGATCTGGTGCTCCCGCGAATGCGCGGGACGGCGACGGCCACCTTCTTCCTATCGACCACGCTGGTCGGCCTCGCGCTGGGGCCGTACATGGCGGGGCAGGTCTCGACGATGACCGGCAGCCTGTCGATCGGCGTCCTGTCGATGCTCGTCGCTGCGCCGATCGGGACCGTGCTGCTGTTCCTGGCCTACCGCACAGTACCCGAAGCCGAGCGGACGGTGGTTGAGCGTGCCCGTGCGGCGGGTGAGGATCTCACCTGATCCCGGCGGTCAGGCTCGCTTGAGAACGCCGCAGGCGACCCGCGCGCCTGCATCTCCGGCAGGATCGCTGCGATAATCGTCGGGCCCGGCGTGGATCACTACGGCCGTACCATCCGCGTCGAAGATATCCTCAAGCACATCGCGGGCATTGCCCTCGAGCTGGACTTCCGTACTGCCGGTGCGGTTCGCACCGATGGTCAGATTGGGCATATCGCCGAGGTGCTGACCGCCTGGCGACATCGAGCCGTGGGTCTTGTTACCGGGATTGAGGTGGCCACCCGCGCTGGTGAAATCCGGCGCGGTGCACTTGCCCGTCGTGTGGAGATGAAAGCCGTGCTCCCCGGGGGTCATGCCTGCTGCGGCGATCGCAACAGTCACGGTCTGGCCATTGCTCAGCAGTTGGACGGTTCCGGCGGGAAGGCCGTTGGCGAACAGCAACGTCGTCTCACCGACCCTGTCGCTGGGAAGCGCGTCGACCGTGGTGCAGCCGACCAGGGCGAGGGCGGTCAGGGCGGGAAGCAGGGCATTCTTTTTCATGGAAGTCTTCGCGATTTGAACGATGGCTTGCCCTAGCAACGAAAAAGGGGCCGGATTGCTCCGGCCCCTTCTTGATTTTGGCGTGAGCCGTTCGCTTACATGCCCGAGCCCGGACCGTAAGTGATTTCGACGCGGCGGTTCTGCAGTTCGCGGACACCGTCGGCAGTCGGGACGCGCGGCTGCGATTCACCGAAGGCTTCGCTGGTGATCCGGCCATCCGGAATACCGCGCGAGGACAGGTAACCACGGACCGAAGCGTTACGCCGTTCGGCCAGACCCATATTGTAGGTCGTCGAACCCGAGCGGTCGGTGTGACCGGCGAGCATGACCGCAGCCGTACCGCAGTTGGCATAGGCCGAGACTGCGTTGTCGAGGATGGTCGCTGCTTCCGGAGTGATGTCCGATTTGTCCCAGTTGAAGAAGACGATGTACGGACCCGTCTCGCAGACCGGCGCCGG
>Ga0310345_10000195_pt1 | contig 115177 bp, 114 predicted proteins | sample HC15DNA20500_MG_FD_204667 | JGI IMG/M metagenome (GOLD analysis project Ga0310345, IMG submission 204667) | Marine microbial communities from station ALOHA, North Pacific Subtropical Gyre - HC15-DNA-20-500_MG | ecosystem: Environmental > Aquatic > Marine > Oceanic | place: Pacific Ocean... | reverse complement strand
CGCCCGTTCACCCCAGACCAACGGCCAATCAGGCAACCCGCCGGGCCTTATCCAGTACGATAGACACACCCGAGACGTCTCAAGTACCCAGTGACAACAATCTCACGCGTTTTGCTGAGGCCTCTTTGAAGAATTCGATTGGCTGGTGAAGCGTGTGTGTCAGAGAATTTCCAGGGCCTTTTCCGGGGGGCGGGCGAGGACGGCCTTTTGGGCCCCGAAGATGACGGGGCGTTCGATGAGTTTCGGGGCTTCCGACATGGCTTTGAGAAGCACCTCGTCGGGGTCGGATTTCGACAGGCCCATCTCCTTGAAGATCGCCTCGCCGGTGCGGATCATGGCGATGGCGGGGAGACCCAGTTTCGACTGGGCGTCCTGTAACTCGGCCAGCGTCGGCGGCTCGTCGAGATAGCGGCGGATGGTGATCTCGGCGCCGCGCTCTTCGAGCAGGGCAAGCGCCTGCCGCGATTTCGAGCAGCGCGGGTTGTGCCAGATGGTTGTCATAGCCAGTCCTCTGTTCTGGTGCCGGTGGCTTGGGCGACGTTTGCGAAGCCGTCTTCTTCGAGCAGGCGGTCGAGGCCGCGGGCGATCTTTTCGACGAGGGAGAGGCCGTCAAAGACCATGGCCGAGTACAGCTGCACGGCGCTGGCGCCGGCACGGATCTTGGCATAGGCGTCCTCGGCCGAAGCGATGCCGCCGACGCCGATGAGGGGGATGTCGCCCTTGGTGAGATGGGCGAGTTTCGCCAGAACCCGGGTCGATCTGTCGAAGAGCGGGCGGCCGGAGAGGCCGCCGGTCTCGGCCCTCGCCGGGCTTTGCAGCCCGTCTCGTGACAATGTGGTGTTGGTGGCGATGATGGCGGAAAGGCCCGACTGGCGGGCGACATCGGCGACTTCGGAAAGTTCCGCGTCGGTGAGATCGGGGGCGATCTTGAGGAAGATGGGAATGCGCTTTGGCAGGGTGTCGCGGGTGGCCATCACGCCGGAGAGGAGCGTGGCCAGAGCCTCGGCGCCTTGCAGGTCGCGCAGCTTCTCGGTGTTGGGGCTGGACACGTTGACGGTGGCGAAATCGAGATGCGGGCCGCAATGGGCCAGCACGCGGGCGAAATCCTCGGCGCGGTCTGCGCTGTCCTTGTTGGCGCCGAGGTTGAGGCCGATCACCGCGTCGCGGGGCCGGGTGGCAAGGCGCTGACCGGCCGCTTCCATCCCCTCGTTGTTGAAGCCGAAGCGGTTGATGACGGCGCGGTCCTCGGTCAGGCGGAAGAGGCGCGGCCGGGGGTTGCCCGGCTGGGGGCGCGGGGTGATGGCGCCCGCTTCGAGAAAGCCGAAGCCTGCGCGGGAGAGGGGGCTGAGGGCCACGGCGTTCTTGTCGTAGCCGGCGGCGAGGCCGATGGGGTTGGGCAGGTGGAGGCCTGCGATTTCGGTGCGCAGGCGTGGCGAGGTCACGAGGCCCGGCAACGGCACGGCGCCGAGGCGCAGCGCCTGAAGGCTGAGCCCGTGGGCGGTTTCCGGGTCGCACCGGTGGAGGAGGGAGAGGCCCGCGCGCTCGAGCAGTTTCATCCGAAGGCCTCGCCGGTTTCCGAGGGTTTGCAGCGGATCAGGCGGGAGGTGCGCACCGCGGCCTGCCGGTGGATCACGGCCTGCCGGTAGTCGGGGTCGGTGACCATGTCGAGGAAGGCATGCGCCGTGGGGTAGCGGGCGATGAAGGCGTGATCCCACGCTTCCGTCGCGGGGCCGATGAGCATCGCCTGCATCTCGCCCCGCCAGACGATCGAGGCGCCGAGGCGGGCGATGATCGGCGCGGTCTCGGCGCCATAGCGGCGGTAGGCCTCGGCGCCGGTCAGGCCGGCATCGGCGAGGGCGTGGCCCTCGGGATAGGTGGCACGCTCGCGCAGCGCCACGAGGTTGAGCATCTCGATCGGATGGTCGCGGTCGAGCTCCTTGAAGAGCTGGAATTGCGGGCGCGTCGGGTCGATATGGCCGGCGAGGACTTCGGGAAAGACATGCACGCCGTTTGCCAGCGGCAGCGGCTCGACCCGGGCGACATCGGAGAGGCGCATCTCGCGGTAGAGATGCGGGAAGAGGGCGCCGCCGCGGGAGGGTTCCCATTTGAGCGCATCGCCCAGATCGTCGGCCTCCACCGAGACGAGGACGAGATCATCGGCCCCGGCGAAATGCTTAGCCGCGGTCTCGGCGGCCTGCTGCGGCGTGGAGAAATGGATGAACCCGTCGGCAAGGTCGACCGGCGCCCCGGCGGTTTTGCCGTCGCGGCGAAGGGCCTGCCATTCATCGGCGCGGAAAATCTTGAGGATCAGCATGGGGCCGGTGATGCCCCGCCGCCTTGCGCCGGTCAAGCGGGAAGGCTTTGACGGAAGGCGAAAGCGCGGGCAAACTCCAACCCATACCAACAGGAGATTGAGACCATGCTGACCCGTCTTGCCCTTGCGGGCGTTTTCACGGCACTCGCCGGAATGGCGCAGGCCGATTACGTGCTGACCATCCTGCACACCAACGATTTCCACGCCCGGTTCGAGCCGATCAACAAGTACGATTCGACCTGCGGCGAGGAGGACAACCAGGCCGGCGAATGCTTCGGCGGCTCGGCCCGGCTGGCCACGGCGATTGCCGAGGTGAAGGCGGGCGCGGTGAACCCGATCCTTGTCGACGGGGGTGACCAGTTTCAGGGCACGCTCTTCTATACCTATTACAAGGGCCAGTTGGCGGCCGAGATGATGAACCGGCTGGGCTATGACGCGATGACCGTGGGCAACCACGAGTTCGATGACGGGCCGGAAGTGTTGCGCGGGTTCATGAACGCGGTGGAGTTCCCGGTGCTGATGTCGAACGCGGATGTGAGCGGGGAGCCGTTGCTGGCCGACGTGCTGATGAAATCCACGGTGATCGAGCGGGAGGGCGAGAAGCTGGGGCTTATTGGCCTGACGCCACAGGATACCGACGAGCTGGCCAGCCCCGGCCCGAACATCATCTTCACCCCGCCGGCGGATGCCGTGCAGGCGGAGGTCGACAAGCTGGAGGAGCAGGGGGTCAACAAGATCATCGTGCTGAGCCATTCGGGCTATGGCGTCGATCTCGAGGTGGCGAAGGCCACCACGGGCGTCGACGTGATCGTGGGCGGGCATTCCAACACGTTGCTGTCGAATGACGACGCCTCCGCCGCTGGGCCCTACCCGACCATGGTGGGCGATACGGCGGTGGTGCAGGCCTATGCCTATGGCAAATATCTGGGTGAGCTGGTGGTGACGTTCGACGACGCGGGCAAGGTGGTCGAGGCCAGCGGCGGGCCGCGGCTGCTCGATGCGGGCGTGGCCGAGGACGAGGGCGTGAAGGCGCGGGTTTCCGAGGCGGCGCAACCGCTGGAGGAGATTCGCAACAAGGTGGTGGCCGAAGCCGCCGCGCCGATCGGCGGCGACCGGGTGAATTGCCGCTCGGGCGAGTGCGAGATGGGCAATCTCGTGACCGACGCGATGCTCGACCGGGTGAAGGGGCAGGGGATCGACGTGGCCTTCATGAATGGCGGGGGCCTGCGCGCCAGCATCGACGCCGGGCCGATCACCATGGGCGAGGTGCTGACGGTGCTGCCGTTCCAGAACACGCTCTCGACCTTCCGGGTCAGCGGCGCGGTTCTGAAAGAGGCGCTGGAGAACGGGGTGAGCCAGTTCGAGGAAGGCGCCGGACGCTTCCCGCAGGTGGCGGGGATGAGCTTTGCCGTGGACGTGACCAAGCCCGTGGGCGAGCGGATTTCCGACGTGATGGTCGGCGGCGAGGCGCTCGACCCCGAGAAGCTCTACGGTGTGGCGTCGAACAATTACATCCGCAACGGGGGGGATGGCTATTCGATGTTCGTCGATGCGCAGGACGCCTATGATTTCGGGCCGGACGTGGCGGATGTCACGGCCGAGTATCTTGCGGCCAACGGGCCCTACACGGCCTATACGGACGGGCGGATCAAGCTGCGGATGAAGTAGGAGAGGCAAGCCGGGGCGTCACGCCCCGGCGGTTCCGTTGGGCTCAGGGCGCCCAGTCGAGGAAATTCGCGATCATCCGCAGGCCGGTGGACTGGCTTTTTTCCGGGTGGAACTGGGTCCCGACGATGTTGTCGCGGCCGACGACTGCTGTCACCTTGCCGCCGTAGTCGCAGTGGGCGAGGCGATGGGCTGCGTCGGCTGTCTCGAATTGGTAGGAGTGGACGAAATAGGCGTGGTGCCCGGTCTCGATACCTTCGAAAATCGGGTGCGGGTGGTCGAGGATCAGGTCGTTCCAGCCCATGTGCGGGATCTTGAGCGCCGGGTCGGAGGGCGCGATCGGGGCGACGGTGCCGGGGATCCAGTCGAAACCATCCGTTTCGCTGTATTCCAGGCCACGGGTCGCCATCATCTGCATCCCGATGCAGATGCCCATGAAGGGGCGGCCGCCGGTGATCACCGCCTCCGCGATCGCCTCGAACAGGCCCCGGTGGTCGTAAAGCTCCTTCCGGCAGGCCGGGAAGGCGCCGTCGCCGGGCAGGACCACGCGCGAGGCCTTGCGCACCACCTCCGGGTCGGAGGTGACGGCCACGGCGCCCGCGCCGGTCTCGGCCGCCATGCGCTGGAACGCCTTCTCGGCCGAGTGCAGGTTGCCGCTTTCGTAATCGACGATGACGGTGGTCATGGGGCTACAGCGCGCCCTTGGTGGACGGGATCGCGTCGGCCTTGCGCGGGTCGGTCTCGACCGCGTCGCGCAGGGCGCGGGCGACCGCCTTGAACGCGGCCTCGGCGATGTGGTGGCTGTTGAACCCATGCAGCGCGTCGACATGCAGCGTGATGCCGCCATGGGTGCTGAACGCCTGAAAGAATTCGCGCACCAGCTCGGTGTCGAACGTGCCGATCTTGGGCGTCGGCAGGTCGACATTCCACACGAAAAACGGCCGGCCCGAGAGGTCGAGCACGGCACGCACCAGCGCGTCGTCCATCGGCAGCAGGCAGGCGCCGTAGCGGGTGATGCCCGTCTTGTCGCCCACCGCCTCGCGCAGGGCCTGGCCCAGGGCGATGCCCACGTCCTCGACCGTGTGGTGATCGTCGATATGCAGATCGCCCGTACAGCGGACGCGCATGTCGATCAGCGAGTGGCGCGCCAGCTGGTCGAGCATGTGGTCGAAGAAGCCGACGCCGGTGTCGTTGTCATACTGGCCGGTGCCGTCGAGATTGACGGTGACGTCAATCTCGGTTTCCGCCGTGTTCCGGGTGATCTGGCTCTTGCGCATCCGTGGAATCCGTCAGTGGTTTCGCGCCCTTATAGGCGGGCGCGCCCCGCAGGCCAAGGGGCTGTTCCGGGTGGCCGGGTCAGGCCGCGGCGGGCCGGACGCGCATCTCCTGCAGAATCTCGGCCGCGATCTCGAAGGAGCGGAGGCGGGCGGCGTGATCGTGGATCATGCCGGTGACCATCAGCTCGTCGGGCTGGAACGTGTCGATCAGGGTGCCCAGTTGCGTGCGCACGCGGTCGGGCGAGCCGGTGGCGGAGCAGGCAAGCGCCTCGCGCACCTGCGCCAGCACCGGTGCGGGGATTTCCTGCGTCACGTCCTCCACCGGGTAGGGCAGCTTTCCCGGCTTGCCGGATCTGAGCCGGGCGAAGGCGAGGAACTGCGAGGAGCGGTGATACGTCGCCTCCTCGTCGGTATCGGCGGCGCAGACGCCGGCGGCCATCATGACGTGGGGTTTGTCGAGATGTTCAGAAGGCCGGAAGGTCTGGCGATAGGTCTCGATCGCCTGTTCCAGCATCGCCGGCGCGAAATGCGAGGCAAAGGCGTAGGGGAGACCCAGATAGGCCGCCAGCTGCGCGCCGTAGAGGCTGGAGCCGAGAATCCACACGGGCACATGGGTGCCGGTGCCGGGGATGGCGCGCACCGTGGCCCCCTCGGGCATGTCGCCGAGATAGGTGATCAGCTCCTGCACATCCTGCGGAAAGCTGTCTTCGGGGGCCATGTGGCGGCGCAGCGCGCGGGCCGTGGCCATGTCGGTGCCCGGCGCGCGGCCGAGGCCGAGGTCGATGCGGTTCGGGTAGAGCGTCGCCAGCGTGCCGAATTGCTCGGCGATCACCAGCGGCGCATGGTTGGGCAGCATGATGCCGCCCGCCCCGATACGCATGGTGCTGGTCGCGGCGGCGACATGGCCGATCACGAGGGAGGTGGCCGCGCTGGCGATGCCGGGCATGTTGTGATGCTCGGCCAGCCAGTAGCGGTGATAGCCCGCGCGTTCGGCATGTCGGGCAAGATCGACCGTGCCGGCCAGCGCATCGGCGGCGGTTTTCCCCTCGGGCACGGGGGAGAGATCGAGGAGTGAGAAATTCTGCATGGGGCGGCCTCCGTTCCCGGTACAGCTAATCACCGCGGGCGGGAAGGCCAAGGCCAAGGAGGCGGAAATCGGGGGCCGGGGAGAGCCACGGCCTGCCCGCCCCCGCTCCCGGGGTCGTCCTGCCGCGGCCCGCCAACGCGCGGCCGCACCCGGAACCCCTCGCCCCACACATACGTTACCCCCATACCAACCGCCAAAGGAGGCCCCCATGCCCAACCCGAGCATCAAGGACGAAGACACGTATCAGGAACTCCGCGATCAGGGCTACTCCAAGGAAAAATCCGCCCGCATCGCCAATGCCCAGGCCAATGACAAGCAGAAGCCCTCGAAGAAAGGCGGCAAGAACCCGCCCTACGAAGACTGGACCAAGGACGAGCTCTACGACAAGGCGCAGGAAGTCGGCATCGAAGGCCGCAGCGACATGTCCAAGGACGAGCTGATCAACGCCCTGCGCGGCTGACCCTCACCCGCGCCAGGCCAGGGCCGGGGAGCGTCCACGCGGCCGCTCCCCGCCGGTTTCATCTTTCTCGATACACCCGATCACGTCCCGTAGGGTGGGTGAAACCCACCACACCGAACCACACCACACCGCCTCAAAACGGAATATCATCCGCCCCGCTGACGAACTTCGCGACCACCTTCTTCACCCCCGCCTTCTCGAAATCGATCTCCAGCTTGTCGCCTTCGATCGCGAGGATGGCGCCATAGCCGAATTTCTGGTGAAACACCCGCTCGCCCACCGTGTGGCTGCTGACCGCCTGCGCGTCGATGATGCTCGATTTCGATTCCCTCGGCTGGCTCAGCGGCCTTTGCCCGGCCCGCGCCTGCAACCGCCGCCAGCCCGGCGAGTTATACGCATCGGCCTCCGCCGCCCGCGTCTCGATCCCGCTGCCACCAAGACCCGCCGCACCATATCCGCCACCATACAAGCCCGGCGGCCTCAGCACATCCACGTGATCCTCCGGCAATTCGTCGATGAAGCGCGACGGCATCTGGCTCTGCCACTGGCCGTACACCCGCCGGTTCCCCGCAAAGGAAATCGTGCACAGCTCCTCGGCCCGCGTGATCCCCACATAGGCCAGCCGCCGCTCCTCCTCGACCCCCTTCAGCCCGCTCTCGTCCATCGACCGCTGCGAGGGAAACAACCCGTCCTCCCAGCCCGGCAGGAACACGGCCGGAAACTCCAGCCCCTTGGCAGCGTGCAGCGTCATGATCGACACTTTCTCGCCCTGCTCCTCGTTCTCGTTGTCCATGATGAGGCTGACATGCTCGAGAAACCCCTGAAGGTTCTCGAACCCTTCCAGCGCCTTCACCAGCTCCTTGAGGTTCTCCAGCCGCCCCGGCGCCTCCGGCGTCTTGTCGTTCTGCCACATCTCTGTATAGCCGCTCTCGTCCAGCACCACCTCGGCCAGCTCGATATGGCTCATCGTCGGATCGCCGGCCATCCGGCCCCAGCGCCGCAAGCCCTCGATCAGTTTCGAAAGCTCCGCCGCCCCCTTGCCGGAAATCCCCTTCTCCTCCAGCAGGATCGCGGCGCCTTCGACCAGCGACACGCCATTCGCCCGCGCCGTCACCTGGATCTTCTGCTGCGCCTTATCGCCCAGCCCCCGCTTCGGCGTGTTCACCACCCGCTCGAAGGCCAGATCATCCGACGGGCTCACCACCAGCCGGAAATAGGCCATCGCATCGCGGATCTCCATCCGCTCATAGAACCTCGGCCCCCCGATCACCCGGTAGGGCAAACCGATCGTCAGGAACCGGTCCTCGAAGGCCCGCATCTGGTGGCTCGCCCGCACCAGAATCGCCATCTCGTCGAGCGAGAACGGCCGCATCCCCCGCGTGCCGCCCTGCATCGATTCGATCTCCTCACCGATCCAGCGCGCCTCTTCCTCGCCGTCCCAATGGCCGATAAGGCGCACCTTCTCGCCTTCATCGACCTCGGTCCAAAGCTCCTTGCCAAGCCGCCCCTTGTTGCCGGAAATCACCCCCCCGGCAGCGGCCAGAATATGCGGCGTCGATCGGTAATTCTGCTCCAGCCGCACCACCGTCGCGCCCGGAAAATCCTTTTCGAACCGCAGGATGTTGCCCACCTCGGCGCCGCGCCAGCCATAGATCGACTGGTCGTCATCGCCCACGCAGCAAATATTCTTGTGTCCACCCGCCAGCAGCCGCAGCCAGAGGTACTGGGCCACGTTGGTATCCTGATACTCGTCGACAAGGATATACCGGAACCACCGCTGGTACTGCTTGAGCACGTCCTCGTGCTTTTGAAAGATCACCACCACATGCAACAGCAGATCGCCGAAATCGACCGCGTTCAGCTCCCGCAGCCTTGCCTGATACTGCCGGTACAGCGCCACGCCCTTGCCGTCATAGGCCGAGGCCTCCCCGGCGGGCACCTTGTCGGGCGTCCACGCCCGGTTCTTCCACTGGTCGATCACCCCGGCCAGCTGCCTTGCCGGCCAGCGCTTGTCGTCGATCCCCGCCGCCTGCACCAATTGCTTCAACAGCCGCAACTGGTCATCCGTATCCAGAATCGTGAAATTCGACTTCAGATCCACCAGCTCCGCATGCCGCCTGAGCAGCTTCACGCAGATCGAGTGGAACGTGCCCAGCCACGGCATCCCCTCCACCGTCTCGCCCAGCAGACGGCCCACGCGGGTCTTCATCTCCCGCGCCGCCTTGTTGGTGAAGGTCACCGACAGGATCTCGTTCGGCCTCGCCCGCCCGGTATTCAGCAAATGCACCAGCCGCGTCGTCAGTGCCTTGGTCTTGCCCGTCCCGGCGCCCGCCAGCATCAGCACCGGCCCATCCAGCGCCTCCACCGCCTCGCGCTGCGCGGGGTTCAGATCATCCAGGTAGGGCGCAGGCCGTGCCGCCATCGCCCGTGCGGCCAGCGAAGCGCCCTCGAAGGCGTCGGTCTCGTCGAAACTGCTCATGCCCTCAGGATAGCGCGCAACGGCGCCGAGGGAAAGCCGATGTTCTGCAACTGTTCCACTCTCCACCGATGTTTTTTCGCACCCCCAACCGCCCCTCCCGGGCCCCACTCGCAATTCCGCCCCAACCCCCGCTTCACCTTTCCAAAAATACTCAATCCCCCGACCCCCACACGCGCCACGCACGACCCGCCGGGCGAGCGCCGGCCCGTGGGGAGGCGCCGCAACGAACGTGGTGTACGCTTTATGGCGCAACCCACATCCTCCTTGCTCACGTGGCGCTCCGTGTCAAAAGCGCCTGCCCGCCGGGACGGGCCGGCGCTCGCCCGGCGGCCTTCGGCCTTTGTTCCGGACCCGTCCCGGGCTTGACCCGGGACCTCCTTCCCCGGGACCACGCATCAAACCCGGGGCGCACACCGGGCCCCGTTGCGCCCAACACAACATCTCGCGTGTTGCGCCCGGTACGCCACATAAATCCCACCCCCCACAGACCCGCCTACCGACGCGATACCGACGCGATACCGACAAAATACCGACGTCCCGATCCCTTCAGAACAACGCCGTTAACCATGATTCGTGCCGCAGCGCAGAAACCGCCACCCACAACTTCCCCTCTTCCGCCCTCCTTCGCGGCTTGCTATCGCTCTCTCCCATGAGCCTCGACACCGCATATCCCGCCCTCTCCGACCTTCGCGCCCGCGCCCGCCGCCGCCTGCCGCATTTCGTCTGGGAATTCCTCGACAGCGGCACCGGAACCGAGGCCACCACTCGCCGCAACCGCACCGGCCTCGACGCGGTGCAGCTCATGCCCTCCATCCTCCATGGCGAGATGGAGTGCTCCACCGAAATCTCTTTGCTCGGAACCACTTACAGCCTTCCCGTCGGCATCTCGCCCGTGGGTATGTCCGGCCTCGTCTGGCCCGATGCCGAGCGCCACCTCGCCCGCGCCGCCGCCGCCGCCAACATCCCCTACGGCCTCTCCACCGTCGCCAGCCAGACCCCCGAAGACGTCGCCCCCGTGCTGGGTGATCACGGCTGGTTCCAGATGTACCCGCCCCGCGACCCCGAAATCCGCACCGACATGCTCAAACGCGCCAAAGCCGCCGGATTCCGCACCCTCATCCTCACCGTCGACGTCCCCGTAGGCTCCCGCCGCGAGCGTCAGGTCCGCTCCGGCCTGACCCAGCCGCCCCGGATCACGCCCCGCCTTCTGGCCCATATCGCCAGCAGCCCCGCATGGGCGCTCGGCATGGCGAAACGCGGCATGCCCCGGATGCGGATGATCGACGATTATGCCCCCAATACCAAGGGCTTGCCCTCCAACAAACACGCAGGCTACCTGCTGCGCACATCGCCCGACTGGGACTACCTGCGCTGGCTCCGCGACGCGTGGGAGGGGCCCTTTATCGTCAAGGGCGTGCTCAACCCCGACGACGCGCAGCGGCTCGAGACCGAAGGCATCGACGCGCTCTGGGTCTCCAACCATGCCGGCCGCCAGTTCGACGCGGCCCCCGCCACCATCGACGCCCTGCCCCTTGTCCGGGCCGCCACCTCCCTGCCGCTCGTTTTCGATGGTGGCGTCGAGGGCGGGCTCGACATCCTCCGCGCCATGGCGCTCGGTGCCGACTACGTCATGATGGGCCGCGGCTGGCACTATGCCCTTGCCGCCCTTGGCCCCTCCGGCCCCGGCCACCTTGCCCAAATCCTCAAATCCGACCTTCAGGCCAACATGGGCCAGCTCGGCATCCGCACCCTCCCCGAGGTTCGCGACCGGGTGATTGCCCCCACCTGAGCGACCCAGGGCCCGGCCTATGACGTCCCGCCAACCCGCTGAAAAAGCGCCCCTTATCTGAACCGACCGGGGCACGCGGCGCCGCCCCGCACGGGCCGGATCCCTCGCGAATGGCTAAATCCCCGCGCACCACCATTGCGCAAAGCTTTCACAAATCTTACAAGATGCGCAAAGCGGTGCTGCACTGCGGCAATTTCATTGCGCGTCGGGCGGAGCCAGGGAGAATGGACTATACGTCAGGAGGGCGGGCCGGTGGCTGACTTCAAGAAAATCCTCATCGCCAACCGCGGCGAAATCGCGATCCGCGTGATGCGCGCGGCCAATGAAATGGGCAAGCGCACGGTCGCCGTCTTCGCCGAGGAAGACAAGCTCTCCCTCCACCGGTTCAAGGCCGACGAGGCCTATCGCATCGGCGAGGGGCTCGGCCCCGTTCAGGCCTACCTCTCCATCGAGGAGATCATCCGCGTCGCCAAGCTTTCCGGCGCCGACGCGATCCACCCGGGCTATGGCCTCCTGTCGGAAAACCCCGATTTCGTCGATGCCTGCGCCGAGAACGGCATCACCTTCATCGGCCCCCGCGCCGAGACCATGCGCGCCCTTGGCGACAAGGCCTCCGCCCGCCGCGTCGCGGTCGAGGCCGGCGTGCCCGTGATCCCCGCGACCGAGGTGCTGGGCGAGGATATGGACCTCATCCGCAAACAGGCCGAGGAGATCGGCTACCCGATGATGCTCAAGGCCTCATGGGGCGGCGGCGGGCGCGGCATGCGCCCGGTCACCAAGCCCGAAGAGCTTGAGGAAAAGGTGCTCGAAGGCCGCCGCGAGGCCGTCGCCGCCTTCGGCAATGGCGAGGGCTATCTCGAAAAGATGATCACCCGCGCCCGCCATGTCGAGGTGCAGATCCTCGGCGACAAGCACGGGCACATGTACCACCTGTTCGAGCGCGACTGCTCGGTCCAGCGCCGCAACCAGAAGGTCGTCGAACGCGCCCCCGCCCCCTATCTCACCGACGCCCAGCGTGCCGAGATCTGCGAGCTTGGCTACAAGATCTGCAAGCATGTAAACTACGAATGCGCGGGCACGGTCGAGTTCCTGATGGACATGGAAACCGACCGGTTCTACTTCATCGAGGTGAACCCCCGCGTACAGGTCGAACACACCGTCACCGAGGAGGTGACGGGCATCGACATCGTGCAGGCCCAGATCATGATCGCCGAGGGCAAGACCTTGGCCGAGGCTACCCGCAAGGCCAGCCAGGAAGAGATCACGCTGAACGGCCACGCCCTGCAGACCCGGATCACCACCGAGGATCCGCTCAACAACTTCATCCCCGACTATGGCCGCATCACCGCCTATCGCTCGGCCACGGGCATGGGCATCCGTCTCGATGGCGGCACCGCCTATTCCGGCGGGGTCATCACCCGCTACTACGATTCGCTCCTGACCAAGGTCACGGCCCATGCGCAAACCCCCGAGGCCGCCATCGCAAGGATGGACCGCGCGTTGCGTGAATTCCGTATTAGGGGTGTGTCGACCAATATCGCCTTTGTCGAGAATCTGCTGAAGCACCCGACCTTCCTGTCGAACGAATACACCACCAAATTTATCGACACGACGCCGGAACTTTTTAACTTTGCCAAGCGGCGCGACCGGGGCACCAAGGTGCTGACCTATATCGCCGACATCACGGTGAACGGGCACCCGGAAACCCAAGGAACGGCCAAACCAAAGGCGGATGCCCCGGTGCCCAAGGCACCGAAATTCGACGTCGACACGCCGCCGCCCGGCACCAAGACCCTGCTCGAAGAACAGGGCGCCAAGGCGGTGGCCGACTGGATGCTGGCGCAGGACCGGCTGCTTTTGACCGACACCACCATGCGGGACGGTCATCAGTCGCTTCTGGCCACGCGGATGCGCTCGATCGACATGATCCGGGTGGCGCCGGCTTACGCCCATAACGTGCCGCAACTCTTCTCGGTCGAATGCTGGGGCGGGGCCACCTTCGACGTGGCCTACCGCTTCCTGCAGGAATGCCCGTGGCAGCGCCTGCGCGAACTGCGCGCCGCCATGCCCAACCTGCTGACCCAGATGCTGCTGCGCGCCTCGAACGGGGTGGGCTACACCAACTACCCCGACAACGTGGTGCAGGAATTCGTGCGGCAAGCGGCCGAGACCGGCATCGACGTCTTCCGCGTCTTCGACAGCCTCAACTGGGTCGAGAACATGCGCGTCGCCATGGACGCGGTGATCGACACAGGCAAGATCTGCGAGGGCACGATCTGCTACACCGGCAACATCCTCGACCCCGACCGCGCCAAGTACGACCTCAAATACTACGTCTCCATGGCCAAGGAGATGGAGGCCGCAGGCGCCCATGTTCTGGGCCTCAAGGACATGGCGGGCCTGCTGAAACCCGCCGCCGCCCGCCAGCTCATTACCGCGCTGAAAGACGAGGTCTCGATCCCCATCCACTTCCACACGCATGACACCTCCGGCATCGCCGGTGGCACCATCCTCGCCGCCGCCAATGCCGGCGTCGACGCGGTCGATGCGGCGATGGATGCCTTCTCCGGCGGCACCTCGCAGCCCTGCCTCGGCTCCATCGTCGAGGCGATGGCCCATACCGAGCGTGACACCGGCCTCGACATCGCCCATGTCCGGGCGCTCTCGAATTACTGGGAACATGTCCGCGCCCAATACGTGGCCTTCGAGGCCGGGCTTCAGGCCCCGGCTTCGGAGGTCTACCTGCACGAAATGCCCGGCGGCCAGTTCACCAACCTCAAGGCCCAGGCCCGCTCGCTCGGCCTCGAAGAACGCTGGCACGAAGTGGCGCAGACCTATGCCGACGTGAACCGCATGTTCGGCGATATCGTCAAGGTCACGCCGTCGTCGAAGGTCGTGGGCGACATGGCCCTGATGATGGTCAGCCAAGGCCTCACCCGCGAACAGGTCGAAGACCCGGATACCGACGTGGCCTTCCCCGACTCGGTCATCGACATGCTGCGCGGCAATCTCGGCCAGCCCCCGGGCGGCTTCCCCGAAGGCATCGTCAACAAGGTGCTCAAGGGCGAGAAACCCAACACCGACCGCCCCGGCAAGCACCTCCCGCCGGTGGACCTCGAAGAGACCCGCGACAAGCTGGTCAAGGAGCTCGAAGGCAAGTCCGTCGACAACGAGGACCTCAACGGATATCTCATGTATCCCAAGGTCTTCCTCGACTACATGGGCCGCCACCGCACCTATGGCCCGGTCCGCACCCTGCCCACCAAGACCTTCTTCTACGGCATGGAACCGGGCGAGGAGATCAGCGTCGAAATCGACCCCGGCAAGACCATGGAAATCCTGCTTCAGGCCGTGGGCGAAACCAACGAGGACGGCGACGTGCGCGTCTTCTTCGAACTCAACGGTCAGCCCCGCGTGATCCGCGTGCCCAACCGCATGGTCAAGTCGCAGACCACCCAGCGCCCCAAGGCCGAGGTGGGCAACGCCAACCATGTCGGCGCGCCGATGCCGGGCGTCGTCGCCTCCGTCTCGGTGCAGGTCGGCCAGAAGGTCAAGGATGGCGACCCGCTCCTGACCATCGAGGCGATGAAGATGGAAACCGGCATCTATGCCGAACAGGACGCGACCGTCAAAGCCATCCACGTCCAGCCCGGCAGCCAGATCGACGCCAAGGACCTGATGATCGAACTGGAATAAACGCCCCGCTTGCACCTGCGCAAGGGCGCGCTACCCTCGGCCCCGACCCGAGACAGGAGATCGCGCCCTTGCCCCTCACCATCACGCCCCTTTACGCGGGCCTCCTCGCCCTCCTGCTGGTCTTCCTCAGCTTCCGGGTCATCTTCTACCGTTTTTCTGCGCGCATTTCTCTTGGCGACGGCGAGGACAAGGCGCTGCACAAGCGCATCCGGGTGCAGGCCAACTGCGTTGAATACGCCCCGTTCGGGGTGATCCTCCTGCTGCTGGCCGAGCTTCAGGGCGCCCCCATCTGGGCGCTGCACCTTCTTGGCCTCGCCTTGCTCGCCGGACGCCTGCTCCACGCCTACGGCATGGGGTCCACCCCGCAGATTCCCCGCCTGCGTCAGGCGGGGATGGTGCTGACCTTCACCATGTTCATGGCGACGGCCCTCGGCCTGATCGGCCACGCCCTGTTCTGAATAGCGCCGAAACCCGCCGAAAAATCCGCGCCCCCGCTGCATTTTCCACTTGCAGCGGCGCCCAAGTCTTTATATCTCACGCCTCACCCAAGGATGCGGGTGTAGCTCAGGGGTAGAGCGTTACCTTGCCAAGGTAAATGTCGTGAGTTCGAATCTCATCACCCGCTCCAATTCTTCCCACCAAGACGGATGACCATCGGAAACAGCCGCTCACGCGGCCGCGACTCGATTCGCCGGCGGCTCTGGTTTCTCACAGACTCAATGAACAGGTCGGTCCCGCGAGGCGCCTTGGCGCGCCTTGCGTGCGAACAGGTGCTGCGAAAGCGATAGAGACAAAGAAAAACGCGGCCGGGTTTTACCCGGCCGCGTCTTTTTTCTCGGATGACCCGATAAGGATCAGGCGATGTCGAACCGGTCGGCGTTCATCACCTTTACCCACGCGGCGATGAAGTCCTTCACGAACTTCTCGTCGTTGTCGTCCTGGGCGTAGACCTCGGAATAGGCGCGCAGGATCGAGTTGGAGCCGAAGACGAGGTCGACGCGCGTCGCCGTCCAGAGCAGCTCGTCGGTCTTGCGGTTGCGGATTTCGTACGGTCCGCCTTCGACGACAACCCACTTGTTGCCCATGTCCGTGAGGTTGACGAAGAAATCCGTGGTCAGCGCGCCTTCGCGATGGGTGAAGACGCCGTGCTTGGTGCCGCCATGGTTGGTGCCCATGACCCGCATGCCGCCAAGAAGGACGGTCATTTCCGGCGCCGTGAGGCCGAGAAGCTGCGAGCGGTCGAGCAGCAGTTCCTCGGGGCTGACGGAATAGTCGTCCTTCAGCCAGTTGCGATAGCCGTCTGCCAGCGGTTCGAGCGCGTCGAAGCTGTCGGCATCGGTCATCTCGTCGGTGGCGTCGCCACGGCCCGGCGAGAACGGCACGGAGACGGTGTAGCCCGCCGCCTTGGCCGCCTGTTCGACGCCGACGTTACCGGCCAGCACGATCACGTCGGCCAGCGAGGCACCGTATTCCTTGGCAATCGGTTCCAGCGTGGACAGGACGCGCTGCAGCCTCTCGGGCTCGTTGCCTTCCCAGTCCTTCTGGGGGGCGAGGCGGATGCGGGCGCCGTTGGCGCCGCCGCGCTTGTCGGAGCCGCGATAGGTGCGGGCGCTGTCCCATGCCGTCGAGACCATTTCCGAGAGCGACAGGCCGCTTTCGGCGATCTTCGCCTTGATCCGGCCGATGTCGTAGTTGACCGGGCCGGCGGGGATCGGATCCTGCCAGATCAGGTCTTCCTGCGGAACATCGGGGCCGATGTAGCAGGCCTTGGGGCCCATGTCGCGGTGGGTCAGCTTGAACCATGCCCGGGCGAAGGTGTCGCGGAAATACTCCGGATCGGCCATGAACTTCTCGCAGATGGCGCGATAGGTCGGGTCCATCTTCATGGCCATGTCGGCATCGGTCATGATCGGGTTGCGGCGGATCGAGGGGTCGGTCGGGTCGACCGGCTTGTCCTCTTCGGCGATCTCGACCGGTTCCCACTGGTTGGCGCCGGCGGGCGATTTCCTGAGCTCCCACTCGTGGTTGAAGAGCATCTTGAGATAGCCGTCGTCGAACACGGTGGGGTTGGTCGTCCACGCGCCCTCGATGCCCGAGGTGATGGCCTTGTTGGCCGAGCCGCCGAGGGCGGGGTTGAGCCAGCCGAAGCCCTGCGCCTCGACATCGGCGCCTTCGGGTTCGGCGCCCAGCGTGGTCGCGTCGCCCGCGCCGTGGCACTTGCCGACGGTGTGGCCGCCAACGGTCAGCGCGGCGGTTTCCTCGTCATCCATGGCCATCCGGGCGAAGGTCTCGCGCACCTGTCCGGCGGTCTTGAGCGGATCGGGCTGGCTGTTCACGCCTTCGGGGTTCACGTAGATCAGGCCCATCTGCACGGCGGCGAGCGGGTTCTGCATCGAGTCGGGCTGGCCGACATCGTCGTAGCGCTCGTCCGACGGGGCGAGCCATTCCTTCTCGGCGCCCCAGTAGGTGTCTTTCTCGGGGTGCCAGATGTCTTCGCGGCCGAAGGCGAAGCCGAAGGTCTTCAGACCCATGGTTTCATAGGCCATGGTGCCGGCGAGGATGATCAGGTCGGCCCAGGAGACCTTGTTGCCGTATTTCTTCTTGACCGGCCAGAGCAGGCGGCGGGCCTTGTCGAGGTTGCCGTTGTCGGGCCAGGAGTTCAGGGGCGCGAAGCGCAGGTTGCCCGAGCCGCCGCCGCCACGGCCGTCGGCCAGACGGTAGGACCCCGCCGAGTGCCACGCCATGCGGATCATCAGCCCGCCATAGTGGCCGTAATCCGCCGGCCACCAGTCCTGGCTGTCGGTCAGCAGGTCGGCCACGTCCTTGCGAAGCGCCTCGACGTCGAGCTTCTTGAGTTCGTCGCGGTAGTTGAAGTCGGGGCCCATCGGGTTGGTCTTGGCATCGTGCTGGTGCAGGATGTCGAAGTTGAGGGAGCTGGGCCACCAATCCGTGACGCTGACGCCCGTATGGGTCATCCCGCCGTGCATGACCGGGCATTTGCCGGTCGACTTCATGTCATTTCCATCCATAGCTCTCTCCATTGGTGGCTTTGTCTTATGGGACCGGGGCGGGTGCCCCGGCGTCCGGGAATATCTGGCCTGTCGGGATCGGGAGATAACAGGAGGTTCATGTCAGAATGCTGACAGCCGGCAGGGTTTTGCCGGGGCTCTGTTATCGCTTCTCCCCTCCAGAGTCTGGAATGCTTCTAACAAATCCGTTCGATTGATTTAAGTTGAATTTTCGGATCGTGGCGATAATTTTTCATTATGGCGAACATCACCCTGAGACAGTTGAAATATTTCGAGGCGCTGGCCCGGCATGGCCATTTCGGGCGGGCGGCGGAGGCCTGTGCGGTGTCGCAGCCGGCGCTATCGGTGCAGATTCGCGATCTGGAGGAGGATATCGGCGCGCAGCTCTTCGAGCGGGGCGCGCGGCAGGTGCGGCTGACCGCGCTGGGCGAGCGGTTCGCGGACCGAGTGCAGGAGATTCTGCGCTCGGTCGACGAGCTGGAGGATCTGGCAAGGGCGAGCGAGGACAAGCTGATCGGGCGGCTGCGGATCGGGGTGATTCCGACGATTGCGCCCTATCTGTTGCCAAGGGTGATCCGGGCGCTGTCGGAGACGCATCGGGGGATCGACATCCATGTGCGCGAGACTCTGACCGACCGGCTGATCCGGGAGTTGCTGGACGGGCGGCTGGACACCGCCATCGTGGCGCTGCCGATTTCCGAGCCGGGGCTGGAAGAGGTGGCGCTGTTCGAGGAGAGCTTCATGCTGGTCCGGCCCGGCGACGAGGCGGGGCAGCCGGTGCCGCGGGCCGAGGATCTGGCAAGGATGCGGCTGTTGCTGCTGGAGGAGGGGCATTGCTTTCGCGATCAGGCGCTGTCGTTCTGTAATATCCGGCCGGCGGTGCCGGGCGACGGGCTGGACGGGTCGTCGCTGTCGACGCTGGTGCAGATGGTGGGGTCTGGCATCGGGGTGACGCTGATCCCCGAGATGGCGGTGCCGGTCGAGACACGCTCGGCCGATGTGTCTGTGGCGCGGTTCGGGGCGCCGGAGCCCACGCGGACGGTGGGGATGATCTGGCGGCGGTCGAGCCCGCTGGCGCCGCAATTGCAGCGCATCGCCGAGGTGGTGGGCCGGGCCGGGGAGGAGCAGAAGGCGGCGCAGGCGGCGGATCACAGTTTCTCCCCGATTGATCCATAATCTTCCCCAAATTCGAAACTAATTGTCACGATGACTGAAACCGGCCGGACCGTGGCGCCGGGGCCGTGCCCCGCTGCCGAATCGGTTGCCTCCGGAGCAAGGCAGGAGCGAGCAGCGCCACGCCTTTGAAACAAGCGGGCTCTGCCCCGCCGACCCGAGGCCGGGACACTGGTGTCGGGGTTACAGGAATGTTCGAGGAACGCCATGACCGTCTATGTGGTCACGACAGAGAATTGGGACAGCGCCGCCTTCTGGTCGGGTGTCAGCGAAGGCGCGGCTGGCCACGGGCTGGATTTCTCGGCGCTGCCGGCGGGGTATTCCGTGGATGTCGACGCCGATACCGGCGTGATCACCATCAGCGACGGGTCGGACAGCTTCACGGTCGGCGAGGCGGGCGTTTCCGGGACGGATGCCAATCTGGGCGGCGGGACGCAGCTTGATTACTTCATGGTCGCCTATGGCGGGGGCGGGGGCGATACGCTGGAAGGAACCGCGCGGGGCGATGTGATGGATGGCGAGGGCGGCGCCGACACGATTGACGGCGGCACCGGGAACGACACGATCGACGGCGGCGGGGGCGGTGACAGCCTGATCGGTGGCGACGGCGACGACAGGATCACCGGCGGGGTCAGCGCCGAGGATACGGACCTGTTCCTCGACTGGAGCGCGGCCGGCAATGACGGTCAGAGCATCGGCACCGGGTTCACGCAGGATACCGGCGGGATCGACGTTACCGTCACCTATATCGACGAGGGCAACGGCCAGAGCGCCAATGTGGAAACCACCACGGGCCAGTATGTCGGGACGGGCGAGCCGTTCGACGGCAATTCCTCGGTCGAACTGCGCGGCGGGGGAGCGGCGGGGGATACCGCGACGCTGCGGATGGATTTCTCGGCGGTGGAGGGGTCGGGCTTCGAGGACGAGGTTTCGGACGTCAGCTTTCGGATCAACGATGTGGACCAGTCGGGCAGCAGCACCGGCTGGGAGGACGGGATCACCATCCGCGCCTATGACGAGGCGGGCAATCAGCTTGACGTCACGGTCACCTACCAAGGGGTGAGCGAGACGGGGCCGGACGTTCTCGTCGATGGCGAGGGATCGCAAAGTTCGACGGGCGCGAACGGCTCGATGCTGGTCGAGATCGAGGGCCCGGTCAGTTACGTCGAGGTGGATTACGACCAGCTTGGCGGCAGCGGGCAGGTGATCTGGGTCACCGACGTGCATTTCACCGCGCAGGGGCGGAGCGATGGCGACGATACGATCGAGGGCGGCGAGGGGGACGATTACCTTGTCGGCAACCAAGGCTCGGACGAGATCAGCGGCGGGGCGGGCAATGACACGATCCTTGGCGGAGACGATACGCTGACCACCGGGTCGGCCGAGATCGACATCGTTAACGGCAGTTTCGAGCAGACGAGCCATGGCGATGGCGGCTGGTCGGAAGGCACGCCGGGCTGGGAGACGAGCGGCACGGAGGTGGGCGATTTCAACCCCACGTCTGGGCAGATCGACGAGGGTGATATCGACGGCAGCAACGTCGCGTTTCTCTACGCCAACGGCGATACGCTGAGCCAGACGCTGTCGCAGGAATATACCGACGGCGAGACCTACGAGTTCGACGTGGACCTTGGCGATGCGACCTATGCCGGGTCGGTGAGCTACACGGTCAACATCTATGCCGGTGATACGCTGATCGGGACGCAGAGCGGGACGACCGGGGATATCGACGGGTTGCAGACCGTCACGGTCAGCAGCGAGGGGTTTTCCGACCCGTCCCTGAACGGCGAGCCGATCACCATCGAGATCGTCAATACCGGGGGGCAGGACCTTCTGGTGGACAATGTCAGCGGCACTGTCACGGGGATTGCGGGCGGCAGCGACAGCGACACGAGCGGCGATATCCTCGATGGCGGTGACGGAGCGGACCTTGTCTTTGGCGGGGCCGGGAATGACACGATCACGGTCGATCAGGGCGATACGGTCACCGGCGGGGATGGGGATGACCGATTCCTGCTGTCCGATGCCGACGCCACCGGCAACGACTCAATTTCGATCATAGGCGGCGAGGGGGATGAGACGGACGGGGATACGCTGGTTCTGACGCCGGACGTGACCTATGACGACATCACCTTCACCAATTCGGATGACGAGGCGGGCGGGCTGTCGGGCAATTTCACGATGGCCGACGGCACCTTCGTGGAGTTCTCGGAGATCGAGAACATCATCTGTTTCACGCCCGGCACAATGATCCTGACCGAAGTGGGGGAGCGGCCGATCGAGAGCCTGAAGATCGGCGACCGGGTGGTGACGCGGGACAGCGGGCTGCGGCCGATCCGGTGGATCGGCAAGCGGACGGTGCCGGGGAAGGGGCGGTTCGCGCCGGTCTGGGTGGCGCCCAACGTGATGGACGGGTCCCGCACGGGGCTGTTGGTGTCGCCGCAGCACCGGATATTGTTCGCGGGCTACCAGGCGCAGCTGCTGTTCGGGCAGGACGAGGTTCTGGTGGCGGCGAAGCACCTGATCGACGGGGCGGATGTACAGAGCCGGGAGATGGAGGAGGTGACCTATATTCACGTCATGTTCGACCATCACGAGGTGATCTATGCGGAAGGCATCGCGACGGAGAGTTTCCATGCCGGGGATGTGGGCCTGAGCGCGATTTGCGAGGAGGCGAGGGAGGAGCTGTTCGGGCTGTTTCCGGAGCTGCGGAGCGCGCCGCGGCACATGGGGGATACGGCGCGGCAATGCCTGAAACGCTACGAGGCGCGGCTTTTGCGGGATTACGATACGATGCAGCGGAAGCGGGTCGGGGTGGGCTGAGGCGCCCCCGCGCTTACGTGATCGCCTCGAGCCGTTCCTTCGACAGGTCGCCGGGCACGATGGTCAGCGGTATCGTCAGCGTGCCGGAGTTCTTGGATAGCTGGGTGACGAGCGGGCCGGGGCCCTTCTTGTCCGTGCCGGCGCCAAGGACGAGAACGCCGATTTCCGGGTCGTCATGAACCTGTGCCATGATCTCGGTCACCGGTTCGCCCTCGCGGATGACCAGTTCGGGATCGACCCCCTGCTTGTCGCGCATCCACTTGGCGAAGACCTCGAAATGGGCGTGGATGCGTTCGCGCGCCTCTTCCCGCATGATGTCGCCCACGCCGATCCAGTGGTTGAATTCCTCGGGCGGGATCACCGCCAGAACCTCGACCCCCGCGCCCGTATGGGCCGCGCGCATCGCCGCGAAGCGCATGGCGTTCAGGCACTCCCTGCTGTCGTCCAGAACCACAAGAAACTTGCGCATGGTCTTACTCCTCGCCCGGGGGGCATGATGCCCGGAACGCCGGGTGCTGGCAATATCATGATATGCGGCGCCGGTTTGCGCCTTTAGTCGAAGGTGCCTGTCACCCGTCCGAGCAGCATGAAGGCGCGGGAGGTGCGGGTGTTGGACATTTCGGTCAGATCGGAATCACTGGCGGTTTCGGCGAAGGCCGAGATCATCCGGTCGAAGATCCGCAGGAAGTGGTGGACGGCGTCGCGGAAGATCGGATCGCTTTTCATGCGCGCGGCGGTGAGGGCAAGGGACGAGCGGTCGCGGATGCCGCCGAGCTGGGCGATGGAGCGGCCGCGCTCGCCCGCGGCGAAGCGGCGCCAGACCTCGGGGCGGGCGAGGTCGGGGCGCAGGTCGTCCATGTAGATGCCGTCATGGGACATGAGGGTGAGGACGTCCTGTGCGGCCTGAATGAGCTGGGCGGTGGGCCGGTCCTTGAGCGCGCGGCGCAGGGCGGCGAAGCCTGCCTTGTCCTCGGCGGTTTCGGGGAAATTGAGCGCGCGGATGAAATCGGAGCTGGCCAGCGGCGGCTGCATGTCCTCCGCCGGGGTGCCCAGCGGCAGGGAGACCTGATCCTCGCCCTGGGGCGGGGCGGCCTCGATCTGTTTGGGGGGGTGCGGAAGGGCGAGCGTTGGGCGGGTCGAGGAGAAGGTGGCCAGCGCGGTTTCGGTCTTGCGCTGGGCGGCGGCGATCTCTTCGAGCTTCTTGGTCACCGAGGGCTCGCTGACCGCGTTCCGGTTCTGGCTCTGGGTGATGTAGGCGTGGCGCATGGCGTCGATGGCCACCTGCAGCCGCTGGCTTTCCTCGCGCATCACGCGAGAGGAGCGCGCCGCGGTGGCCGCGACCCAGATCATCGCCACGGGCATGAACACGGTCAGCATCACGAGGATGAACCACGCCGCCCCGCCGGCGCCGCCGATCAGCGTTTCGGGGTCCATGAAGAGGAAGAACACAGCCGCCATGACCAGCCAGAGGACGGAGAGCGCCACGGCGATCACCTCGATCCCCGTGACCCTTTCCCTGCGTGACTTGTCGTAGATCCCCAGCGGGGTAGGCGGGGTCTGTTGACGGTCGGCCATGTTCCGGACCTGCTAGATATAGGCGATCTTTAGCACTTCGTAGGCCTTGTCGCCACCGGGGGTGCGCACTTCGACGCTGTCGCCCTCTTCCTTGCCGATCAGAGCCCGTGCAATGGGCGATTTGATGTTCAGCAGGCCTTTTTCAATACTCGCCTCGTATTCGCCGACGATCTGGTAGGTCTTTTCCTCGTCGGTATCCTCGTCGACCAGCGTGACGGTCGCACCGAACTTGATCGGCCCGGACAGCTTGGCGGGGTCGATCACGTCGGAGAGGCTGATCGCGCCTTCCAATTCCTTGATCCGGCCCTCGATGAACGACTGCTTCTCCTTGGCCGAATGATACTCGGCATTCTCCGAGAGGTCGCCATGCTCGCGCGCCTCGGAGATCGCCTTGATGATGGCAGGGCGCTCCACCGATTTGAGCTGTTTCAGCTCGGTTTCGATGGCCTCGTAGCCCTTGCGTGTCATCGGGATTTTTTCCATTCGGAATGCCCTTCATGCTGACGGGGCCGCGCGTGTCGGCCCCGGCCTTTGCCCTTTTCAGATGTCGCGACAGATTGCCCCGAGGGCGCCCGGATTTGCAATAGGGGATAGAAGGCCAGACCGGATTACGTGACCCGATTTGCGGCAAATTGCCGTTTTTCGCGGTCACTAACGTCGTGTTCCAATTGACGCGGGTGTTTCCGAGACGATAACCACGTGCGGAGCGAATTCCGGCGGCCCCGTGCCGCGCCTTGGGAAGGAAGACAGATGTCCGAGATCGAACGCGAAGCCATGGAATACGATGTCGTGATCGTGGGGGCGGGCCCGGCGGGCCTGTCGGCTGCGATCCGGCTGAAGCAGCTCGACCCCTCGCGCGAGGTGGTGGTGCTGGAGAAGGGCTCGGAAGTGGGCGCGCATATCCTGTCGGGCGCCGTGCTTGATCCCTGCGGGCTGAACAAGCTGATCCCGGACTGGAAGGAAAAGGGCGCACCGCTGAACGTGCCGGTGAAGGACGACAATTTCTTCGTGCTGGGCGAGGCGGGCAAGGTGCGTCTGCCCAATTTCCCGATGCCGCCGCTGATGAACAACCACGGCAATTACGTCGTCTCTATGGGCAATGTTTGCCGCTGGATGGCGGAACAGGCCGAGGAGCTGGGGGTCGAGGTGTTCCCCGGCATGGCCTGCTCGGAAGTGATCTATGGCGAGAATGGCGAGGTCAAAGGCGTTGTGGCGGGCGAGTTCGGGCGCAACCCCGATGGCACGCCGGGCCCCTCCTATGAGCCGGGGATGGAGCTGCATGGCAAGTATGTCTTCCTTGGCGAAGGCGTGCGCGGCAGCCTGTCGAAGGAGGTGATTGCCAAGTACGACCTGTCGAAAGGCAAGGAGCCGCAGAAATTCGGCCTTGGCATGAAGGAAATCTGGGAGATCGACCCGGCCAAGCACAAGCCCGGCAGCGTGACCCACACGATGGGCTGGCCGCTGGGCTCGAACGCGGGTGGCGGGTCGTTCATCTATCACCTCGACAACAATCAGGTTTACGTGGGCTTCGTGGTTCACCTGAACTACAAGAACCCGCACCTCTACCCCTACATGGAGTTCCAGCGCTTCAAGCATCACCCGATGGTCAAGGAACTGCTGGAGGGCGGCAAGCGGGTGGCCTATGGCGGCCGGGCGATCACCGAGGGCGGCTATCAGTCGATGCCGAAGATGGTCGCGCCCGGCGTAGCGCTGCTGGGCTGTACGGTGGGCATGGTCAACGTGCCGCGGATCAAGGGCAACCACAACGCCATGCTGTCGGGGATGGCCGCGGCAGAGGCGGCCCATGCCGCGATCGAGGCCGGCCGGGCCAGCGACGAGCTGAACGATTACGAGACCGAGGTGCGCGAGGGCGCGATCGGCAAGGACCTCAAGAAGGTGCGCAACGTCAAGCCGCTGTGGTCGAAATACGGCCTTCTGGCCAGCCTCAGCCTTGGCGGGCTGGACATGTGGACCAACACGCTGGGCTTTTCGCTGTTCGGCACGCTGGGCCATGGCAAGTCGGACGCCGAGGCGACCGAGCCCGCCGACAAGCACAAGAAGATCGACTATCCCAAGCCCGACGGCAAGCTGAGCTTCGACCGGCTGACCAATGTCAGCTACTCGATGACCAACCACGAGGAAAACCAGCCCTGCCACCTGCGGCTGATGGACCCGAGCATTCCGATCGAGCACAACCTGCCCAAGTTCGACGAGCCGGCGCAGCGCTATTGCCCCGCCGGGGTCTACGAGGTGGTCGAAAAGGACAACGGGCCCGAGTTCGTGATCAACTTCCAGAACTGCGTTCACTGCAAGACATGCGACATCAAGGACCCGCCCCAGAACATCAAGTGGGTCACGCCGCAAGGGGGCGACGGGCCGAACTATCCGAACATGTGAACCCATGAAATCGTGATCGGCCGGGGCGCGGCAAACCGCCTGCCCCGGATTGCCTTGACCGGGCCGGCAGTCTACCCTTGGCGGCGACAGGAGTTATGAAAGGCAGGCAATCCCCGTGACTCGTACATCGCTCTCGGTTCTCGCACTCGCAGCCGCCCTTTTGCAGGGGGGCGCACAGGCCGCCTCGGCCGACGAGGCGGTCGGCTCGTACCTTGCCGCCCGTCAGGCCAGCCTCGACAACGATTATAAAGCCGCCGCCGAGTATTTCACCAAAGCGCTGGCCGAGGACCAGTCGAACCCGGCCATCATGGAAAGCGCTGTCGTGGCGCATGTGTCGCTGGGCCAGTTTGACCGGGCTATCCCGATCGCGCGGAAGATCGAGGATGACGAGCTGTTGAGCCAGGTCGCCTTCATGGTGCTGGTGGCCGACGAGGTGAAGCGCGGGGCGTATGACGACCTGCAGGAACGGTTCGAGCGTGATCACGGGATCGGTTCCCTCGCCGATGGGCTGATCGCGGCCTGGGCGCAGCTTGGCAAGGGCGACATGAGCGCCGCGCTGGAGGGGTTCGACGCGGTGGCCGAGGAAAAGGGCCTGCGCAGTTTCGCCATCTATCACAAGGCGCTGGCGCTGGCCTCGGTCGGTGATTTCGAGGCCGTCGAGCAGATTTTCGCGGGCAAGTCGGACGGCCCGATGCAGCGCACCCGCCGGGGCACGATCGCGTGGGCCGAAATCCTCAGCCAGCTTGAGCGCAACGACGAGGCGGTGGCGCTGGTCGACGATGCGTTCGGGGCCGACCTCGACCCGGAGATCAGCCAGCTTCGCGAGAAGCTGGTGGCGGATGAACGGGTGCCCTTCTCGCTGATCTCGGGCGCCGCGGATGGCGTGGCGGAGGTGTTCTTTTCACTGGGCCGGGCGCTGATTTCCGACACCAGCGAGGATTATGTCCTGCTGTATTCGCGGATCGCCGAGTATCTCAACCCGCGCCATGTGGACTCGGTGATGATGACGGCCGAGCTGTTCGAGTCGCTGGGCCGCTATCAGCTTGCGACGGATACCTACAAGTCGGTGCCGCGCGAGCACCCGTCCTTCACCGCGGCCGAGATGGGCCGGGCCGAGGCGCTGCGCCGCAACGAGCGGACCGATGCCGCCGTCGAGGTGCTGGAACAACTGTCGGAGTCGCATCCGGACCTGCCGATGGTGCATGTCGCGGCGGGCGATCTCTACCGCCAGCTCGAACGGTTCGGTGCTGCCGCGGCGGCCTATGAGCGGGCGATCAACCTCTATTCCGACGATGCCGAGGAGCAGTGGTTCGTGCATTACGCACGGGCGATCTGCTACGAGCGGCTGGGCGAGTGGGAGAAGGCGGAATCCGATTTCCGGCAGGCGCTGGAGCTGAACCCGGAACAGCCGCAGGTATTGAACTATCTCGGCTACTCGCTGGTCGAAAAGCAGATCAAGCTGGACGAGGCGCTTGGCATGATCGAGCGGGCCGTCGCCAAGCAGCCCAATAGCGGCTATATTGTCGACAGCCTTGGCTGGGTTCTGTACCGGCTCGGCCGCTACGAGGAGGCCGTGGAGCACATGGAGCGCGCCGCCGAACTGATGCCGGTGGACCCGGTGGTCAACGATCACCTGGGCGACGTGCTCTGGGCCGTGGGGCGCAAGAACGAGGCGGAGTTCCAGTGGAAACGTGCCCTGTCCTTCGTGGACGAGGAAAAGCCCTCGCCCGACATCAAGCCCGACCGCATCCGCCGCAAGCTCGAGGTGGGGCTCGACGCGGTGCTGCGGGAAGAGGGTTCACCGCCGCTGGAGATCGTCGATGACGGTGGTTGAGGCCTTTGTTCCGGCAAAGGTCAACCTGACATTGCATGTGACGGGGCAGCGCGACGACGGGTATCACACGCTCGATTCGCTCGCCATGTTCGCCGATATCGGCGACAGCATCACCATCACCATGCCGGGCGAGTACCGGCTCACGGTCGAGGGGCCGATGGCCGAGGGCGTGCCGACGGACGAGAGCAACCTCGTGCTGCGGGCGGCGCGGATGATGCGGATCAACGCGGATATCCGGTTGGAGAAGCACCTGCCCAATGCGGCCGGGCTTGGCGGCGGGTCGGGTGACGCGGCGGCGACGCTGCGGGTGCTGTCGGGGTTTTCCGGCAAGCCGGTGCCGGGCGACGGGATCGAGCTGGGCGCAGATGTGCCGCTCTGCCTGCAGTCGGACTCTGCGCGAGTGACCGGAATCGGCGACAAGGTGACGCCGGTGCCGAACCTGCCGCCGCTTGACGCGGTGCTGGTGAACCCGCGGCTGCCGGTGCTGACGGCGGAGGTGTTCAAGCGGCTGACGCACAAGGTCAACCGGCCGATGCCGGAGGAGATTCCGCCATTCGGAACCCCCGCCGAGCTCATCGACTGGCTGCGCGGGATGCGCAACGACCTGCAGGAGCCGGCGATCGAGGCGGAGCCGGTGATCCGGCAGGTGTTCGAGACGCTGGAGAAGACGCCGGGCTGTCAGCTGGCGCGCATGTCGGGCTCGGGGGGCACGTGTTTCGGCCTCTACAAGGATGCGGAAACCGCCGGGTCGGCGGCGGGCCGGTTGCAGGAGAGCTTTCCGTCCTGGTGGGTGAGGGCGACGCGGCTGAACGCGGCCAACCCCTTTGCCTGAGGCTCAGGTCAGGCGCGCGACCACGTAATCCGCCAGTTCCGTCAGCATCCGCCGCACCTCGTGGTTGGGCAGTTTGCCCATGGCGGTCTTGGCGCGCTCGGCCCATGCCATCGCGTCGTCGCGGGTGCGGTCGAGGGCGTCGTGGCGGGCGAGGATGGCGAGCGCTTCCTCGAGGTCGCCATCGCGCTGGTCGCCCTTTTCGATCGTGCGTTTCCAGAAGGCGCGCTCTTCGTCGCTGGCACCCGCCACGGCCTTGATCACCGGCAGGGTCAGCTTGCGTTCGCGGAAATCGTCGCCCACGTTCTTGCCGGTTGCCTTGGCGTCGCCCTGATAGTCGAGCAGGTCGTCGGCGATCTGGAAGGCGATGCCGAGCGCGTCGCCATAGTCGTAAAGCGCGGTGATCCGGTCTTCGCCGACGTTGGAGATCACGCCGCCCACCTGCGTGGCGGCAGAGAAGAGCGCCGCGGTCTTGCCGCGCACGACTTGCAGGTAGATATCCTCGTCGGTCTTCAGGTCGCGGGCGGCGCTGAGCTGCAGGACCTCGCCCTCGGCAATGGTGGCGGCGGCGTTCGACAGGATGTCGAGCACCCGCAGATTGCCGGTTTCGACCATGAGCTGAAACGCCCGTGCGAAGAGGTAATCGCCCACCAGCACGCTTGATTTGTTGTCCCAGAGCAGGTTCGCCGTGGGCCGGCCGCGGCGCTGTTCGCTTTCATCGACCACGTCGTCATGCAGCAGGGTGGCGGTGTGGATGAACTCCACCGTGGCGGCGAGGTTGACGTCGTAGTCGCCTTCATAGCCGCACATATCCGCCGTCGCCAGCGTCAGCATCGGCCGCAGCCGCTTGCCGCCCGCTTCGACCAGATGCGCGGTCACCTCGGGGATGCGGGGGGCGTGGCGCGAGGCCATGCGTTCGCGGATCAGGGTGTTGACCGCCTCGAGCCGCCCCGCGAGATGACGCGCGAGTTCCTCATGCGGTTTGGTAGAGGCGTGATCCAGTCCCATTCAACTCACCGTCACACGGCTCGACAAACCGTGCCCCCTCGCCTTATCTCTTGGCCATGAAACAGCTTTTGCGCACCAACGACCCGGCCTCGATCGCCTTTGCCAAGGCGCTGCTTCAGGGCGAGGGTATAGACTGCTTTGAAATGGACGTAAATATGAGCGTTCTCGAAGGGTCGATCGGGATTTTTCCACGGCGGATCATGGTGGCCGATTCGGATTACGAGGACGCGGCGCGCGCCCTGACCGACAACGGGATCGAGGTGGATGGCGGAGACTGAACCGGGCGACGGGGATGTGACGACCGACGAATTCCTCGGGGGAAAGCTGCGGATCGTACAGCCGAGGCGGGGCTATCGCGCGGGGATCGACGCGGTTCTGCTGGCGGCCGCGGTTCCGGCGCAGACGGGTGACAGCGTGCTGGACCTGGGCTGTGGCGTGGGCGTTGCGGCACTGTGCCTTGGTCGCCGGGTGCCGGGGATGCGGCTGGTGGGGCTGGAGTTGCAGCCCGATTATGTCGCGCTTGCCTGTCACAACGGGGGAGAGAACGCGCTGATCTTCGAGGCGATCGAGGGCGACTTGTCGGACATGCCCCGTATCCTGCGCCAGCAGCAATTCGACCACGTCATCGCCAACCCGCCCTATTTCGACCGCAGCGCCGGCACCCGCGCCACGGATGCCGGGCGCGAGGCGGCGATGGGTGAGGCCACCCCGCTGGCCGAATGGGTAAAACAGGCGGCGCGGCGCTGTGCGCCGGGCGGCTATGTGAGCCTGATCCACCGGGCCGAGCGGCTGCCCGAGCTGCTGACGGAGGTGGCGCGGCATCTTGGCAGTATCGAGCTTTTGCCGCTCATTCCGCGCAGGGGGCGGGAGGCCAGGCTGGTGCTGATCCGGGCGCGCAAGGGCGGGCGCGCGGAGTTTCGCCTGCATGAGGGCTGGATTCTGCACGAAGGAGTTGCGCATCCGGGGGACCGTGAAAACTATACCGCTGCCACGGCACGCGTCCTGCGGAATGGCGAGGCATTGCCGTTTTCCGGCTCATTTTAATAGCATTTGAATTGCATAGTTCCGCTTATGCTGCGCGCGCAGCGTGACAGCGTCATAAATCTGTGATGCACTGTATACGTGCATAACGCACATCAGCAACGAGAGGAGACGCCAATGAGCTTGAGTTCACATGTCGAGGAACTGAAGAAGAAACATCACCACCTCTCCGAACGGGTCGAAGAAGTACAGCGCTCTCCGGGCGCGTCCGACTTCGAAATCGCCGAACTCAAGAAACAGAAACTGCGCCTCAAGGAAGAGATCGCACGCCTGTCGGAAGACGCCTGAACGACGTCCTCCGCCGTGAATTGCCGAGGTTGATGACAGCCGTCATGGCGTGAATTCACGGGCCTGATCGAATGAATGCCAGTTGCGTATTCTACGCGACCAGCGAGCGTTTTGTGCGCCGCGAAACCTCACGAAACACCACCACACCACGGAAAAGGGGCCGGTCAGCGTGACCGGCCCCGTTGTCATTTGCGCGTGTCCCGGAGGATCAGCCGAAGAACTGGGCGCCGTTGGCCGAGATCGTCGAGCCGTTGATGAACTGCGCGTCGTCGGAGGCGAGGAAGGTGACGCAGCGGGCGATCTCCTCGGGTTCGCCGAGGCGGCCGGCGGGGATCTGGGCGACGATCGACTCGCGCACCTTTTCCGGCACCGCCATCACCATCTCCGTGGCGATGTAGCCGGGGCAGACGGCGTTGGCGGTGATGCCGGCGCGGGCGCCTTCCTGTGCAAGGCTGCGGACGATGCCGATATCACCCGCCTTGGTCGCGGCATAGTTGACCTGAGCGAACTGGCCCTTCTGGCCGTTGATCGAGCTGATGACGATGACACGGCCGAACTTACGCTCGCGCATGCCGGGCCAGACCGGGTGCACCGTGTTGAATACGCCGGTCAGGTTGGTGTCGATTACCTCCTGCCATTGCTCGGGGCTCATCTTGTGGAACGGCGCGTCGCGGGTGATGCCGGCATTGGCGACGACGATGTCGATCGGGCCGACCTCTTCCTCGACCTTGGCGATGCCGGCCTTGCTGGCCTCGTAATCGGCCACGTTCCACTTGTAGGTCTTGATTCCGGTGGCCTCGGTGAAGGCGGCGGCTTTCTCGTCATTGCCGGCATAGGTGGCGGCGACGTTGTAGCCTTCGGCCTTCAGGGCCTTGGAAATCGCCTCGCCGATGCCGCGGCTGCCGCCGGTCACGAGTGCAGTTCTTGCCATGGGTCTCCTCCAGTATGGTCTTGGCTGTCGGTAACTCCGTTACCTTTAGGGATTTTCTCACGCAATAATGTTGCGCAAAGTTTGGCGGCCGGTGCAAGGACAAATGAAAAGGGCGCCCGCAGGCGCCCCTTTTTGCCGTTGGCCGGTCAGTCGCGCTGAACGCACATGGCGACGCCCATGCCGCCGCCGATGCAGAGCGTGGCGAGGCCTTTCTTGGCGTCGCGGCGCTTCATCTCGAAGAGCAGGGTGTTGAGCACGCGGCAGCCCGAGGCGCCGATCGGGTGGCCGATGGCGATGGCGCCGCCGTTGACGTTCACGATGGACGGGTCCCAGCCCATGTCCTTGTTCACCGCGCAGGCCTGTGCCGCGAAGGCTTCGTTGGCTTCGACGAGGTCGAGGTCTTCGACGCTCCAGCCCGCCTTTTCCAGCGCCTTGCGGCTGGCGCTGATCGGGCCCACGCCCATGATCGACGGGTCGAGCCCGGCGGTGGCGTAGGAGGCGATGCGGGCGAGCGGTTCGATGCCGCGTTTGCTGGCGTCCTCGGCGGACATAAGCAGGACGGCGGCGGCGCCGTCATTGAGGCCCGAGGCGTTGGCGGCGGTGACGGAGCCGTCCTGCGCGAAGGCGGGGCGCAGCTTCTGCATGGCCTCCATGGTGGCGCCGTGGCGGATGTATTCATCCTTGTCGACCACGGTTTCGCCCTTGCGGGTTTTCACGGTGAAGGGCGTGATCTCGTCCTGGAACTTGCCGGCGTTCTGGGCGGCTTCGGCCTTGTTCTGCGAGGCGACGGCGAATTCATCCTGCATCTCGCGGGTGATCTGCCACTGGTTGGCGACGTTCTCGGCGGTCTGGCCCATGTGGTAGCCGTTGAAGGCATCCCAGAGGCCGTCGCGGATCATGGTGTCGATGTATTTCACGTCGCCCATCTTGTGCCCGGCGCGCAGGTGCGCGGCGTGGGGGGCGAGCGTCATGTTCTCCTGACCGCCGGCGGCGACGATGCTGGCATCGCCCAACTGGATGTGCTGGGCGCCGAGGGCGACGGCGCGCAGGCCCGAGCCGCAGACCTGGTTGATGCCCCAGGCGGCGCTTTCGATGGGCAGGCCGGCGTTGACATGCGCTTGGCGGGCCGGGTTCTGGCCTTGGGCGGCGGTCAGGACCTGGCCGAGGATGGTCTCGGATACCTCGCCCTTGTCGATGCCGGCGCGTTCGACGATGGCCTCGAGCACGGCGGTGCCGAGGTCATGGGCCGGGGTGTTGGCAAATGCGCCGCTGAACGAGCCGACGGCGGTGCGCGCCGCGGATGCGATTACTACGTTGGTCATGTCTTCCTCCACCAGGTGACTGCGTGACCGGAGGCGTCCCGGCACCCGCCACGGGTGCCTGTGCGGACTCCTCCGCCTTGGCTGGCGTGATACCGCATGGGTGGTGGCCCGGCAACGGTTGGATTGTCACAGGAGGACGGTCAGGCGGTGGCGCTCTCGCCGGCCTCGCTGTCCCACGGCGGGCGCACGGTGGGGGCGCCGAAGAAATAGCCCTGAAGGCAGTCGATTCCCATGCGCTGAAGAAAGGCCGCGTCCTCGGCGGTTTCGACGCTTTCGGCGATGCAGACCATATCGAACTGTTCGGCGATGGACATGAGCGCGCCGGTCAGGATCTGATTGTCGGGATCGCGGGCGATGCCGCGGATAAACTGGCCGTCGATCTTGAGGATGTCGAAGTAGAATTGCTTGAGATAGCGGAAGGAGGTGTAGCCGGAGCCGAAATCGTCGAGCGCGAAGCTGACGCCCTCGGCCTGCATCTCGGTCATGAAGCTGATCACCAGCTCGGGCAGGATGATGGCGGAGCTTTCGGTGATCTCGAGAATCAGGCGCTCGCCCGCGGTGGGGTCGGCGCGCAGGCCGGTACGCAGGATATCCATCCAGCGGGGATAGCCGATGGAGCGGGCCGACATGTTGATGGCAAGCCGCAGGTCGGGGTAGTCGTGCATCGCCCGAAGCCCCTGTTGCAGCGCGATGCAGTCTATGATGCGGCCGGTTTCCGTTGCCTCGATTTCGGCGATGAAATCGCACGCCGGAATGATCCGGCCGGTGCTATCCATCACCCGGATTAAGCCTTCGTAAAAGGCGGGCTTGTCCGGCGCGCCGGCCGGCACGATGGCCTGATAGGCCAGCATCGCGCGATCGTTCTGAACCGCGTCGGTTACCATTTGGATAACCGACCGGTCCCGGCTGGTTACGGCAAAGTTCAGCGGATTGTCATGCCCGGCCGGAATGTCGGCCCAGATGGTCGGGAATCGCCCCATTGTCGTGCTCCTGATGTCACCGCTTCACAGGGTGGGGCGGAGCCGCTAAGGAAGGCTTAAAGCGCAAATTTGAGAGACCCGGCGGGCCGGGGGCTATGTCATGGGCGAAAGATGCGGCTGGGTGGGCAATGATCCGCTCTACGAGGCCTATCACGACACCGAGTGGGGCGTGCCGGAATGGGACAGCCGCGCGCTGTGGGAGAAGCTCATTCTCGACGGGTTTCAGGCGGGGCTGAGCTGGATCACCATCCTGCGCAAGCGCGACAATTTTCGCGCGGCTTTTCAGGGGTTTGACCCGAATGTGATTGCCGGCTGGGGCGAGGCGGAGGTGCAGCGCTGTCTGGCCGATCCGGGGATCATCCGGCACCGGGGAAAGATCGAGGCGACGATTGCCAATGCGCGTGCGTGGCAGGAGATCGAGGCGGAACAGGGGTTCGACAGGTACCTGTGGGCCTATGTCGGCGGGCGGCCGATCCAGAACCGGTGGGAGAGCCTGTCGGAAGTGCCGACAGAGACGGAAATTTCCCGTGCAATTTCAAAGGATTTGAAGAAAAGGGGCTTCAAGTTCTGCGGGCCGACGATCGTCTATGCCTTCATGCAGGCGGTGGGGATGGTGAACGATCATCTGGTGACCTGCCCCTGTCACGAGCCGGTGCGGAAGCTGGGCTGAGGGGGAAATACCGACGTCGGTATAACGTCGGTATTTTGTCGGTATCGCGTCGGTGCGGGGGGCGGTGCTCGTCCGGCCTTTCGGCCGGCCTCGCGGTGCTCAGTTCCCGGCGGGGGCGTTCAGGAAGGTCTCGATCATCGGAAGCAGCGCCGGTTGTTCGAGGATCGAGAGATGCGTCGTGTCGGGCAGGATGGCGAGCTTTGCCTCGGGGAGGGTGCGGAACAGGTGGAGCGCGTGCTCGGGCCGGATGAAATCGGTGTCGCCATTGACCACGAGAACCGGCGCGGCGATGCCGGCGATACGGTCGTCGGGCCAGCCCCAGTCGGAGGTGATGAAGGCGGTCAGTTTCTGCATGGTCTGCGGCACGGTCTCGGCGCCGCCGGGATTCTTGGCGGCGATCTCGGCCGCCATTTGGGCGAAATCCTCTTCGTCGGGCATAAGCGCCAGCACCTCGGGCGAAGGCTGGTAGTTGGGGTCCTTCTGCATTTCGATCATGCCGGGAATGAAGCCCGAGGGCTGTGACGCGGCGGAGATCGCCACGACCGAGGCCACCCGGTCGGGCGCATTCACCGCCAGTTCGAGCGCCAGCATGCCGCCGGCGGAGAAGCCCACCACGTGAACCCGCTCGACCGAGAGCGCGTCAAGCACGCCGAGCGTGTCGCGGCGCATGGTCTCGGCCGTGAGTGGGGCGTCGTGGAGGGGCGTGTGGCCGTGGCCCTGCTGTTCGACGCCGATCACCGTGTGGCTTTCGGTCAGCGTGGGAAGCATGGCGCCGAAGCTTGTCTCGAAGCTCATCATGCCGCCGTGGAGCATGAGCACCGGAATGGTGTCGGGCGTGATTTCGCCATGCACCTCGTAATAGATGTCGTGCCCGTCCACGGAGGCGGTGTCGGCCTGTACGGGGGCGACGGCGAGGAGGGCGAGCGGCAGGGCGGCGGCCCGGAACACGTGTTTCGGCATGGAATGTCCTGTTGGTTGCGGTGCGCGGGGCCGGGGCCCCGGGCCGTTTGGCCTGTCAGCCGCGGCGGGCGGCTTCGATGGCGGCCACGTCGATCTTTTTCATCGGCATCATCGCCTCTGGCCTGTCAGCCGCGGCGGGCGGCTTCGATGGCGGCCACGTCGATCTTTTTCATCGGCATCATCGCCTCGAAGGCGCGTCTGGCTTCGTCGCCGCCGGCGGCGAGGGCCTCCATCAGCACGCGGGGGGTGATCTGCCACGAGATGCCCCATTTGTCCTTGCACCAGCCGCATTGCGATTCCTGCCCGCCATTGCCGGTGATGGCGTTCCAGTAGCGGTCGGTTTCGTCCTGATCCTCGGTGGAGATCTGGAAGGAGAACGCCTCGGAATGGGTGAAGGTGTTGCCGCCGTTGAGCCCGAGGCAGGGGATGCCCATCACGGTGAAGGTGACGGTGATGACATCGCCCTTCTTTCCGCCGGGATAGTCGGCGGGGGCCTTGTGAACGGCCGTGACCGCGCTGTCGGGGAAGGTCGCGGCGTAGAAATTCGCGGCCTCCTCGGCATCGTTGCTGTACCAGAGGCAGACGGTGTTCTTGGGCGTGGTCATGGCGATCTCCTCTGGTCAGGCGGTTTCGGTTTCGCGGGCCGCGTCGGCGGCCTGCCAGTGGGCCATGTGGTCGCGCAGGGCGCGGGTGAAGGCCGGGCGGGCGGTGGCGCGGTCGAGATAGGCGGTGAGCGCCTTGTGGTCGGCGAGGGCGCCTTCGGCCGCGACGACGCGCAGGGTGTCGACCATGGCGATGTCGGCGACGCTGAAATCGCCGGCGATCCAGTCGCGGTCTTTCATCACGCCGTCGAGTTCGTTCAGCCGGGTCTTGAGAAAGCCCCGTGCGTGGGCGACGACCTCTTCCGGGGGCGGCGGCCCAAAGAATTCGGGCGCGCGGCCGGCGAAGAGCATCAGCACCCAGTGCATCGAGGCCAGTTCGACCGTGTTCAGCGCGGCGAGCACCCATTGGGTGATCTCGGTGCGGTGCGTGTCGGGCATGAGCCCCGTGCCGGCCCCCAGATGCAGCAGGATCGCGCCGGTTTCGAACAGGGTCTGGTCGCCGTCGCGCAGGATCGGCACCTGTCCGAAGGGCTGCATGGCGAGATGCGCATCGGATTTCGGCTGCGCGGGCACGGTGGCGGTTTCGTAGGGGCGGCCGATCTCTTCCAGCGCCCAGCGGATGCGGAGATCGCGGACGAAGCCGCGGGGGAAGTCGGGGACCCAGTCGAGGGTGTAGAGGGTGAGGGTCATGACGCGTCTGCCGTGTCGAAGGCCGCATCGAAGCCGCCGAAGATCATCCGAGCGCCGTCGAAGGGCATTTCGGACATGTTGGCCATTGCCGGGTCGGACTGCATCTTTTCCCACGAGGCATCGGCTGTGGCTTTGTCGGGCCATTCGATCCAGGCGAAGACGATGGTTTCATCCTCTTTCGCCTCGACGGCGCGGTGAAAATCGGTGCGTTTGCCCTTTGGCACGTCGGTGCCCCAGGTTTCGACCATGCGGGTGGCCCCGTAGGATTTGAAGAGCGCCCATGCCTCGGCGCAGTGGTCGAGATAGGTCTGTTTGTTGGCGGTGGGGACGGCGGCGACGGAGCCGGTGTAATAGGTCATTTCGCGTTTTCCTTTGTCCAGAACGGGGGCGCCGAATCGGGCCCGCTGACCTAGCGTGACACTTGCAGTAGTAAAAAACAACTGATAGTATTAAAACATGACTGAACAGGCAAAAACCCCGCGCCTTCGCTATGACGAGGGCTGTCTTGCCGCCCATGCGCTGAACCTGATCGGGGATCGCTGGGCGCTGCTGGTGGTGCGCGAGTTGAATTTCGCGCCGAAGCGGTTCCAGATGATCCGGGCGGGCTTGCCGGGGATCACGCCGAGTGTGCTGACCGGGCGGTTGGGGCAGCTTGTCGAGGCCGGGGTGGTGGCACATGATGCGCGGCTGGGGATCTACAGCCTGACGGAGGCGGGTCATGGGGTGTTGCCGGTGCTGGAGGCGCTGTGCCGCTGGGCGCTGATGGTGCCGGGGCATGATCCGAAGCGGTTCATCAGCCCCTCGGCACTGATGATCTCGATGGGGGTGAACCTGTTGCCGGAGAGGGCGCAGGAGGCCGTGGCGGGGTTCGATTTCGGTGGCGAGGCGTTCGAGATGCGGGTGGTGCAAGGCCGGGTGGTGACGCGGGCGGTGGAGACGCCGGAGGCGCCTTTCGTGCTGTCGGGCGATGGCAACGGGATGGCGTCGGCGGTTTACGGGCGGTTGCCGCTGGCGGAGCTGGAGGCCGCCGGGCGGGTGAGCGTGACCGGCGATCATGCGGCGGCGCAGCGATTTGTCGGGATGTTCGGGCTTCGGCGCGAGGCGCCACGTGACGTAACAGATTGACATGCGGGGCAGATGGCCCCATATGGGCGCTGTCCGCTGCGCAGCCGCGTGAGCTTGCCGTGCCCCACAAAGGGCCATCAGCGACACCCAGTTTCTAGGTCCCCATCACGCAGGGTTCTTGACGCGACGGCCGGATGGCGCGGGAAACGCCCGCACGTTCCGAGGCCAGCGCAAACCCTCTATGGCCGTGATGCGGCCAGACGCAAAGGCCGCAATATTGCGGCCCAAGAAGGATACCCTTTGCAAGATTTTTCCGAATTCGGCCTGTCGCCGAACATCATCGCCGCGCTGACCCGCGCCGGCATCGAAACACCGACCCCGATCCAGACCAAGGCGATTCCGCCGGCGCTGGAGGGGCATGACATCATGGGGCTGGCGCAGACCGGCACCGGCAAGACGCTGGCCTTTGGCGTGCCGCTGGTCGAGCATCTGCTGGCGACCCCGGGCAAGCCGCAGCCGAAGACGGTGAAGGCGCTGGTTCTGGCGCCGACGCGTGAGCTGGTGAACCAGATCGCCGACAATCTGCGCCCCCTGACCGAGGGCACGCGGCTGCGGGTCTTTACCGTGGTGGGCGGGCAGTCGATCGGCAAGCAGATCACCGCGCTGAGCCGGGGGGTCGATATTCTTGTCGCGACGCCGGGGCGGCTGATCGACCTGATCGATCGCGGCTCGGTCGATCTGAGCCAGGCGAAATCGCTGGTGCTGGACGAGGCGGACCAGATGCTCGACATGGGGTTCATCCATGCGCTGCGGAAGATCGCGCCCAAGCTGGGCACGCCGCGCCGCACGATGCTGTTCTCGGCCACCATGCCCAAGCAGATGGAAGAGCTGTCGCGCGCTTATCTCACCAACCCGGTGAAGGTACAGGTGGCGCCGCCGGGCAAGGCCGCCGACAAGATCACCCAGTCGGTGCATTTCCTGCCCAAGGCCGAGAAGCCTGTGAAGCTGCGCGAAATTCTGACGGCCAGCAACGATGCGCTGACGCTGGTTTTCGCGCGTACGAAGCATGGCGCCGAGAAGCTGATGAAGGGGCTGGTGCGCGACGGGTACAATGCCGCCTCGATCCATGGCAACAAGAGCCAGGGGCAGCGCGACCGCGCGATCAAGGCGTTCCGCGATGGCACGATCACCGTGCTGGTGGCGACGGACGTGGCCGCGAGGGGGATCGACATTCCCGATGTGGGCTTCGTCGTGAATTACGACCTGCCGGAAGTGCCCGATAACTACGTTCACCGGATCGGCCGGACCGCGCGGGCGGGCCGCGAAGGTGAGGCAATTGCCCTCTGCGCGCCGGAGGATGCGGACCTGCTGCATCAGATCCAGCGGCTGATGAAGGTCGAGGTTCCCGTGGCCAGTGGCGAGAGCCCGCTGCCTGCGCCGGGACAGGCGAGGGGGCGTGGCAAGAGCCACGGCTCCGGCCGTCGTGGTCAGGGGGGTGGCCAGGGCCAGGGCAAAGGCGAGGCGCGCGGCGCCGGTGCCGGGGCCCCGCCCAAGCGCAACCGCCGCCGCCGGCGGCGCGCCGCCTGATCCCCCGAGATACCGGGGCCGCGCTGTAAGAGGCGCGGCCCCGTCGCCTTTCGGGCGCACGGAAACGTTTTTGAAAACGCCGCGCATATCTTATATGAACACGCATCTGACCACAGGACCGCACGAGCCATGACCGATACCGCACCGATCACACAGGATGTCATGACGATCCCCCGGAAGCTTCCCGAGGGGCCGGTGAATATTGTCGGGCTGACCCGTGACAAGCTGCGCGAGGCGCTGATCGCCAATGGCACGCCCGAGAAGCAGGCCAAGATGCGGGTCAACCAGATCTGGCAGTGGGTCTACTGGTGGGGTGTGCGCGATTTCGAGGCGATGACGAACCTGTCGAAGGCGTATCGTGCGCAGTTGGCGGAGAAGTTCGTCATCGAAATCCCCGAGATGGTGAGCCGTCAGGTCAGTGCCGATGGCACGCGCAAGTATCTGGCGCGGATTGCCGGGGGTCATGAGGTCGAGGTTGTCTATATTCCCGAGACGGATCGGGGGACGCTGTGTATCTCGTCTCAGGTGGGCTGTACGCTGACTTGTTCCTTCTGTCACACGGGCACGCAGAAACTGGTGCGCAACCTGACCGCCGGAGAGATCGTGGGGCAGGTGATGATGGCGCGCGACGATCTGGGCGAGTGGCCCGAGCCCGGTGTGGGCGCGGGGGAGAAGCCGAGGCTTCTGTCGAATATCGTGCTGATGGGGATGGGCGAGCCGCTTTATAATTTCGACAATGTGCGCGACGCGATGAAGATCGCCATGGATGGTGAGGGGATTTCCCTGTCGCGTCGTCGGATCACGCTGTCGACCTCCGGCGTGGTGCCGGAGATTGCCAAGACGGCGGAAGAGATCGGCTGTATGCTGGCGGTGAGTTTCCACGCCACTACCGATGAGGTGCGTGACAGGCTGGTGCCGATCAACAAGAAGTGGAATATCGCGACGTTGCTCGAGGCACTCAGGGAGTATCCGAAAGTGTCGAATTCCGAGCGGATCACGTTTGAATACGTGATGCTGAAGGATGTGAATGACAGTGACGAGGATGCGCGGCGGCTGGTGCAGCTGATCAAGGGCATCCCGGCGAAGATCAACCTGATCCCGTTCAATGAATGGCCCGGCGCCCCGCACCAGCGGAGCGACTGGGAGCGGATCGAGCGGTTTGCCGATATCGTCTACAAGGCGGGCTATGCCAGCCCGATCCGCACGCCGCGGGGCGAGGATATCATGGCGGCCTGCGGGCAGCTGAAGTCGGCCACCGAACGGCAGCGGAAATCCCGCAAGGCGATCGAGGCCGAGGCGGGGATGAGCTGAGCGTTTCCGTCCCGGCGCGGGCGGAATTTTGGAAAATTCCGGGGTAGGACATTCGAATGTCCTACCCCGTTTTCTTTGCAGAAAACGGCGCGTCGGCGCCCGGGCTCAGCCCGCCATGCGTTGCAGCACGTCGTCGCGGCGGATGAGGCGGTGCCAGATCACCGCCATGGCGATATGGCCGAGGATCAGCAGGGCGAGCACCCAGCCCATTTCGCCATGCAGTTCCGAGGGGGCCTGCATCCATGCGATTTCGGCCTCGCGCGGGGCGAAGATTTGCAGGCCGAGATAGGTGAAGCCACGGTCGCTTCCGGCGGCGGCGAGGAGGCGGGTGAAGGGCACGATGACCATCAGCGCGTAGATCGCCACGTGGCCGGCGACGGCGGCCCGGCCGATGAGGCCGCCGGTGTGCTCGGGCCGGCGGGGCAGGTTGGCCAGACCCCACGCGCCGCGCAGCAGCACCAGCAGGAAGAGCGTGGCGCCGAGGGTGTAATGGTAGCTCCAGAGCAGTTCGCGCGTGGCGTTCTCGCGCGGCAGCGCCCAGTGGGCGGCGGCGGAGAGGAACTGGGCCGCGAAGAGCAGGGCCATGCCCCAATGCAGGGTGCGGGTGATCAGGCCGTAGCGGTCGGGGGTGTCGGAAAGCTGGGTCATGGGCGCTCCGGTCGGAAAACGTGGGTTAGGCATCGGCGGCTCTGGGCCCGGTTAGAACAGGTAATGGGTTGATGCTGAACGGGTTTGTCGGGACTTCACGCAAATGTAACCGCCGGAGGGGGCCGGCGGCCGGGGATCGGGGCGCAGTGGTAGAGCTTGCCGGGGAAACGGGCCGGTTTGTGATTGCGTCGGGCCGGGCCGGCCCTAGATTGGCTATATGGTTTCGCCCGACATTCCTTTCGCGCCCCTGCCGCAGCCGGACACCGACGAGGGTGAGCCGCGCATGACGGGTGTGGAGATCGAGCTGGGCGGGCTGGACGAGGCGCACTGTGCCGAGCTGTGTGCAAAGCATCTGGGCGGGGTGGCGCGGCAGGTGGACGAGGCGATCTGGCAGGTCGAGGACAGCCGGATCGGGACGCTGAAAGTGTATCTCGATACCGCGCTGCGCCATGCCGACAAGACCGCGTTGCGGGATGCCGCGCTGAGCCTCGGGCGGGAGGTGATCCCGGTGGAGATCGTGAGCGACCCGCTGGACCGTGACGGGCTGATCGCGCTGGACGAGTTGCGCGAGGTGTTGCGGCGCGAGGGGGCGCAGGGCAGCGGGGGCGGGCTGTTCTTCGGCTTCGGGGTGCATCTGAACGTGCAGGTGGCGTCGGACCGGGCGGAGGCGATTGTGCCGCCGCTGCTGGCCTATGCGCTGATCGAGGACTGGCTGCGGACCGCCAACCCGATCGACCAGATGCGCCGGGTGCTGCCCTTTGCGGCGCATTATCCGCGGCGGCTCGTGCGGCGGCTGATCGCGCTGGGGCGCGGGGCGCAGCTGGGGCATGTGATGGATGCCTATGCGCAGGAAGCGCCGTCGCGGAATTTCGGGCTGGATATGCTGCCGGTTTTCGCGTGGATCGACGCGGGGCGGATGGCGTCGGTGCTGACCAGCGCGACCTCGGCGCGGCCGACCTTTCACTTTCGCCTGCCCGATTGCCGGATCGACGAGCCGGGCTGGTCGCTTGACCAGGAATGGCGGCGCTGGCGAACGGTGGAGCGGGTGGCGGCCGAGGCCGATGTCGTGGCCGAGCTGTCGCAGGGCTGGGAAGCCGCACATGCGGGCGTACCCTTGCCGCGGGCGTTCTGGGCCGAGCGGTGCGGCGCGATCCTGACCCAGCGGGGGCTGGCGGATGCGGGCGGGGGTGCGGCTTGAGCCGGCCGGTGATCGCGGTGACCACCTCGCGCCGGTCGGGCTGGCGTATCTTCCCGCTGGTGGCGCTGAACGTGTGGATCGCGGGCGGCAAGTCGGTGCGCTGGGACGAGGCGGACGAAGTCGACGTGCCGTCGGTGGACGGGGTGATCATCGGCGGGGGCGATGACATTTCGCCGGATCTCTATGGCGGGCAGTTCGTGACATCGGCGCGGCTCGACCCCGCGCGCGACGCGATGGAGCGGGGGATCGTCGAGGCCTGTTTCGAAGCGGAGAAGCCGGTGCTGGGGATTTGCCGGGGGAGCCAGATGCTGAACGTCGCGCTGGGCGGGACGCTGCATCAGGATGCCTATCAGGTGTATGAGAGAAGCCGCAAACACTGGACCGTGCTGCCGCGCAAGACGGTGCAGGTGGAGCGGCACACGCGGCTGGCGGCGATTGCCGGGGAGCACGCGATGCGGGTCAACGCCCTGCACAGTCAGGCGGTGGACGCGCTGGGCCGGGGGATGCGGGTGGCGGCACGTGATCCGGGGGGCATGATTCAGGCGGTGGAGCGGGTGCGCGACCCGTTCGCGCTGGGGGTGCAGTGGCATCCGGAGCATCTGTTCTATGCCAAGCGGCAGCGGCGGCTCTTCCGGGCGCTGGTGGCCGCGGCGGGGGCCCGGCGCGAGCAGGAGGGGCAGCTTGAAAGGGTCGATGACGTGATCGGCACCGACGCATGACCTGGGCCGCGGGTGTGCTTGTCCCGCTTCTGCGGGCGGAGCTGACGGCGGTGAACCAGCAGTTCACGCATATGCTGGCCCTGCGCCTTTGGCAGGAGGAGGAGATGCTCGCCCGCCTGACCCGGATCGACAACGTGGATTTCGCCAACGCGATGAAGATCGTCGCGCTGCTGGTGGCGCGGGGGGAGTCGATCCGGCTTGCGCCCAGCGTGTTCCGGCCGGGGAGCGACGTGGCGTCGATCCTGCGCGCCGAGCGCGAGATGGAGCGGGAGATGGAGGCGGTTCTCGATGTGGATGCCGGGGGCGATGGCGAAGTGCAGGATTGCATCGCGCGGGCCGCAGAGCCGAGGGCGGCGTATCGGGACTGGCTGGACGCGCGGCTCGCGACGGCGGGGGCACCGGGCGAGGCTATCGAGACGGACGCGGCGCTGGCGGCGTTCCTGGGGCTGCTGATCGGGCTGGTGGAGCAGGCGATGCTGCACGCTTTCCTGTTGCACGAGGCGGGCGACACGACGGGGGCCGACAATGCGTGGCGGCTGAGCGGGGCTGCGATGCTGTATGGCACCGCCATCGTGCGGCGCGGGGCGCTGGAGGGTCAGGTGCCCGGCCCCAAGGGCGCGCCGGCGGTGGAGATGGCCGAAGGCGCGGAGGCGGCTTTTGACGCCGACATGGCGCTGCTGCGCCAATGCGCCGAGGCGGGGCGGCGGGCCGCCGGGGCGGAGGGCGACACGGCGATGGGGCGGATCTGCCTGCGGATTGCGGAGGACTGCGAACTGATCCCCGGGATGGAGCGAAACGGCGCGTTTCCCGGCACGTTCGGTCGCGACCCGGTGTTCGAGGATTTCGCGGCGAGCCGTGCGAGGGCCTTGGGCTGATAGCCAAGGCGGGGGCCCGCCGCGAAGATACCCGGGGCCTGCCCCATTTCGGCACAATTGTTGCCACAACCCGAAATTATCCCGGTTCCATCAACATGACTGTCCGAGGGAAGGAAACAGATATGGAACCGATGAACCCGAACAAGATCCGCGACTTCGTGATGCGCGAGCGCGAGCTGGCCGTGTCGGAGCGCGAATGGCAGCACCGCCTGCGCGGCTATGGCTATGGCATCCGCGACACCGACGAGGGGCGCGTGGTGATCTCGCTGGTGCGGGGCAGCGATATCTGCGCGCTGGGCGCGGCGGCCTGAGCTAGCCCTCGGCCCCGCCAAGCACGCCGGTGCGCACGCCATAATCGACGGCCAGCTGATAGTCCGGATCGTCGTCGCTATCGACGACGAGGTGGCCGGCCTTCTTCAGAAGGCGGTGGCAATCCGGGCTGAGATGGCGGAGCTTGATGCGTTTGCCCGCGGCCTCGTATTTCGCCGCGACGGCCTCGATCGCTTGCAGGGCGGATTGATCGACCACACGGCTTTTCGCGAAATCGGCGATGACGGCGTCGGGATCGTTCTCGATATCGAAGAGCTCGGCAAAGCCCGCCGCCGAACCGAAGAAGAGCGGCCCTTGAATTTCATAGACCTTGGCGCCGGTTTCGGCGACGGAGTCGCGCGTATGGGCGTGGATGCGGGTGGCGTTGTTCCACGCATAGGCCAGCGCCGAGACGATGACGCCCACGACCACCGCGATGGCGAGGTCGTATTGCACCGTGACCACGGTGACCAGCACGATGACCAGCGCATCTGTCAGGGGCACCTTGCGCAGGATCGTGAACGAGTTCCACGCAAAGGTGCCGATCACCACCATGAACATCACGCCCACGAGCGCCGCGAGCGGGATCTGTTCGATCAGCGGGGCGGCGAAGAGGATGAAGATCAGCAAGAAAAGCGCCGCCGCGATGGCCGCAAGGCGGGTGCGGCCGCCGGATTTCACGTTGATCATCGACTGGCCGATCATGGCGCAGCCGCCCATGCCGCCGAAGAAGCCGGTGACGGTGTTGGCGATACCCTGGGCCACGCATTCCTGGCTGGCGCCGCCGCGCTTGCCGGTCATCTCGCCCACGAGGTTGAGGGTCAGCAGGCTTTCAATGAGGCCGATGGCGGCGAGGATGACCGCGTAGGGCAGGATGATCTCCAGCGTTTCGAGGTTGAGCGGCACCATGGGGATGTGCAGCGTGGGCAGCCCGCCCTGGATCGAGGCGAGGTCGCCGACGCGCGGCACGTCGAGGCCGAAGGCGATGACGAGGCCGGCCACGATGGCGATGCCGGCGAGCGGCGCGGGGATGACGCGGGTGATGCGGGGCATGACCCAGATCAGCACCATGGTCAGCGCGACGAGGCCCAGCATGGTATAGAGCGCCATGCCGGAGAGCCATTCGCCGCCGGTCATGCCGTGATCGGTTTGCACCATGGTGCCGGGGACCTTGAATTGCCCAAGCTGGGCGAGGAAGATCACGATGGCCAGCCCGTTGACGAAGCCCAGCATCACCGGGTGTGGCACGAGGCGGATGAATTTGCCCCAGCGCAGCACGCCCGCGGTGATTTGCAGGATGCCCATCAGCACGACCGTGGCGAAGAGGTATTCGACCCCGTGCTGGGCGACGAGCGAGACCATGACGACGGCCAGCGCGCCGGTGGCGCCCGAGATCATGCCGGGGCGGCCGCCGATGAGCGCGGTGATGAGCCCCACGAGGAAGGCCGCGTAGAGGCCCACGAGCGGGTGAACGCCCGCCACGAAGGCGAAGGCCACCGCCTCGGGCACCAGCGCCAGCGCGACGGTGAGCCCCGAGAGGAGCTCGATCCGCAGGCGGGCGGGGGTGAGCGGTTCCCGCGGGCCGGGGCGCAGGTGGGGAATTGCAAGACGGCTGGCTACGGCGGCCTTGAGGTCGCGTGTCACGGGGCGGTTCTCTCTGAGATTGTTCGTTCGCGTTTCGCGCGTGATACTGCAGCGCAGCATCGGGCGCCACCCCCATGGCGGGAAAGGTGCCTTGTGGTGGCTGCATGGTTACACCGGGCGGGGCACCGGGGCGGGTTCCCATTCGGGGCGGTGCGGGGCAGAGTGCGGGAAACTCAGGCAGGGAGCGTAACATGACGGAGACGATGATCGGGGTGATCGGCGGATCGGGGCTTTACCAGTTCGACGGGTTGGAGGGGGCCGAGTGGGTCAGCGTGGAGAGCCCGTGGGGCACCCCGTCGGACGAGGTTCTGTGTGGCCGGGTGGGCGGTGTGAAGATGGCGTTCCTGCCGCGGCACGGGCGGGGCCATGTGCATGGCCCCAGCACGGTGCCCTATCGGGCCAATATCGATGCGCTGAAACGGCTGGGGGTGACGGATGTGATCTCGGTCTCGGCCTGCGGGTCGTTCCGCGAGGAGATGGCGCCGGGGGATTTCGTGATCGTCGATCAGTTCATCGACCGGACCTTTGCGCGGGAGAAGAGTTTCTTTGGCACCGGCTGCGTGGGGCATGTGAGTTTGGCGCATCCGACCTGTCCGCGGCTGGGCGAGGCTTGCGAAAGTGCCGCGAAGGCGGCGGGGATCACGGTCCATCGGGGCGGCACCTACCTTGCGATGGAGGGGCCGCAGTTTTCCACGCTGGCGGAGTCGAAGATGTATCGCGAGGTGTGGGGCTGTGACGTGATCGGGATGACCAACATGCCGGAGGCCAAGCTCGCGCGGGAGGCGGAGCTTTGCTATGCCTCGGTGGCGATGGTGACGGATTACGATAGCTGGCATCCGCATCACGGCGAGGTGGATATCTCGGCGATCATCGCGACGCTTCAGGGCAATGCCGACAAGGGGCGGGCGATGGTGACGGGGCTGCCCGGTTTGCTGGGGGCGGAGAGGGAGCTCTGCCCGCATGGGTGTGACCGGGCGCTGGAGTTTGCGATCCTGACGGCACCGGAGGGGCGCGATCCGGAGTTGGTGGCGATGCTGGACGCGGTTGCGGGGCGGGTTTTGTCTTCACGGTGAGGAGGCCCGCGCCCCGGACCTGATCCGGGGCCTCTGGCGGGGCGAGGTCCCGGCTCGGGGGCCGGGACGGGTTTTGGGTTGTCCGCCGGGCGAGCGGCCGTGGGGCGGGGGAGTGCCGGGCGTTGACGTGGGGGCGGGTTCGGGGTTGGGTATGTTCGGACGAGTGCCGGGCTGAAGCCCGGCCAACGAACCAGGGGAGAGATATCCATGCCTTTCGATCTTTGGTTGGCCTTTGCGGCCGCGTCTACCGCGCTTTTGCTGATACCGGGGCCGACCGTGTTGCTGGTGCTGAGCTACGCGTTGAGCCAGGGCAGGCGGGTGGCGGTGGCGAGTGCGACCGGCGTGGCGCTGGGGGATTTCGTGGCGATGAGCGCCTCGCTGATGGGGCTGGGCGCGCTGGTGCTGGCCTCGGCCACGCTGTTTACCGTGTTGAAATGGGCGGGCGCGGTGTACCTTGTCTGGCTGGGGATCAAGCTGTTGCGGAGCGCGCCTTCGGGCGGGCTTGAGGACGTGGGCGCAGGCGAGGTGGCCGGGCGCGGTGTGTTCTGGCACGCGGCGGCGGTGACGGCGCTGAACCCCAAGTCGATCGCGTTTTTCATCGCTTTTGTCCCTCAATTCGTGACGGTCGGGCAGCCGCTGGCGCCGCAATTCGCCATCCTGATCGCGACCTTCGTGGGGCTGGCTGCGGTGAATGCGCTGGCCTATGCGTTGCTGGCGGACCGCCTGAGGCAGACGATCCGCAAGCCCGGTGTGATCACTTGGCTGACAAGGGGCGGTGGTGTGGCGCTCATTGGCATGGGGGTGATGACTGCCACCCTGCGCCGGAGCGCATGAGCGGCCATTTCGGAAAGGTTCTGATCCTCGGGGCCGATGGGTTCATCGGGCGGCATCTGGCGTTCGGGTTGCGGGCGGCGGGGTGGTCGGTGGTGGCCTCCGCCCGGCGGTGCAAGCGGCTGGAGCGGATGGGGTTCGAGACGGTGGAGGCCGATCTGGCGGCGCCGGAGGCGGCGACGGTGGACTTCTGGCAGGGGCGGCTTGAGGGCGTGAGCCATGTGGTGAACGCGGCGGGAGTGTTGAGCGCGTCGGAGGGCGTGTCGGAGGCGGTGCATGTGACGGCGCCGGGGGCGGTGTACGAGGCGATGGGGGAGGGCGCGCGGGGCGTGCTGATTTCCGCCGTGGGCATTGACGACAGCGAGACGGTGTTCGCGCGGCACAGACGGGACGGCGAGGCGGTGGCGCTGGCGCATGGGATCGTGCCGCTAAGGGCCGGGCTGGTGCTGGGCGAGACGTCTTATGGCGGGTCGTCGCTGGCGCGCGCCTTGGCGGCGTTGCCGTTCGTGATGCCGGTGGTGGGGCGGGGCGAACAGCGGTTCAACCCGGTGCATGCGGCGGATTTGACGCGGGCGGTGGCGCATTTTCTGGAGCATCCGGCGGAGGGTGTGCAGGAGATCGGCGGGCCGGAGGTGGTGACGCAGTCGGAGATGTTGCAGGGGTTGCGGCGGTGGCTGGGGCTTGGCCAAGTGCCGGTGCTCGGGTTGCCGGTCTGGCTGTGCCGGGGGATGGGGCGGCTGGGCGATGCGATGCGGCTGGGGCCGATTTCGCTGACGGCGGTGCGGCAGTTGGAGGCGGGGGTGCTGGCGGAGCCGAGCGCGGCGGTGCAGGCCATGCCGGAGGCGCCGCGGAGGTTTTCGGAGTTCATGGGGGCGCGGCCTGCGGGAACGCAGGATTTGTGGCATGCGCGGCTCTACCTGATGCGGCCGGTGCTCAGGGTGGTGCTGGCGGTGTTGTGGCTGGTGTCGGGGGGGATCGGGCTGTTCCTGCCGGCGGGGGAGTTTTTGCCGCTGATTGAGGGAAGCGGCGTGCCGAAGTGGCTGGCCATCGCGTTTGCGCGACTGGGGGGTGTTGCGGACCTCGCTATTGCGGGCGCGCTGTTGCGGGGGTGGCGGCCGAGGCTGATGGCGGGGGTGCAGGCGGCGATGGTGCTGGGCTACACGGTGGCGTTCAGCGTGCTGGCGCCGGTTTTGTGGCTGTTGCCGCTGGGCGGGCTTTTGAAGAACCTGCCCGTTCTGGCGCTGATCGCGGTGGTTTACGTGCTGGAGGATGAGCGGTGAGCGTCGATCCGTACCTGCTGGCGAAATGGCTGCATATCCTGAGTTCGACGGTGCTGTTCGGTACGGGGATCGGGACGGCGTTCCAGATGGTCTGGGCGATGCGGACGGGGCGGCTGGAGACCATCCACTCGGTCGCCTCGGGCGTGGTGGTGGCGGATTGGCTGTTCACCCTGCCGGCCGGGATCGTTCAGCCGCTGACGGGGCTGTGGCTGGTGCATCTGGCGGGGTATGGCGCGGGCGAGCCGTGGCTGGTGGCGACTTACGGCCTCTACCTCGTGGCGCTGGCGGCGTGGGTGCCGGTGGTGCGGTTGCAGATCCGCATTCGCGACATGGCGGGCGAAGCGCTGGTGCGTGAGGAGCCGTTGCCGGGGGCGGCAAGGCGCGCGTTTCGGGTGTGGTTCGTGCTGGGCTGGCCGGCGTTCATCGCGCTGGTGGGCGTGTTCTGGCTGATGGTGGCCAAGCCGGCGCTTTGGTGAGGGCGCGGCTCAGCCGTTCTTTTCCACGAAGCTGCGGATGAAGGCGCGGATTTCGCGGGCGGCGCTGGTGTCCATCTCCTTGCAGAGCTTGATGAATTCATCCCGCTCCTGCTTGTCGAGACGCAGGATCAACTGGCTGTCTTTCTTGCCCGATTTCTTCTTGTCCTTCTTGTCGTCTTTCTTGTTCACGCTGCTTTCGCCTCTGCCATGCTTGACTTTCTGCCAATACAATGTATATACATTGCATATGCAGTCGAGGCCAACATAGCGGCCAAATGGTCAGAAAGGAACAGAAAAAATGACACTTGATACGGCAAGGTACCATCTCGTGCGGGAACGCATGGACTGGAAACGCCCGCACCTGCGCTGGGTGCCGAGCGGGCTTTACACGCTGATCGTCAGAACGCGGAACACGTAACTGACGCCGCGCGCCCGGCAGGCGCGCCCGCGACCCGGCCCTTGCGAACGGGGCCGGGATCGGCGACACCGGACAAAAGGGAGCGATTTCAACCCGGGGGCTGGACATGCCGAAATCCACCAATGTGAAGGATTACATCCGCACGATCGCCGATTTCCCGCATGAGGGGATCATGTTCCGCGACGTGACCACGCTTTTCGCCGATCCGCGCGGGTTTCGCATGGCGGTGGACCAGATGCTGCACCCCTATGCGGGCTTGCGGATCGACAAGGTGGTGGGGCTGGAGGCGCGGGGGTTCATCCTTGGCGGCGCGATGGCGCATCAGCTTTCGGTGGGGTTCGTGCCGATCCGGAAGAAGGGGAAGCTTCCGGGGAAGGTGATTTCCGAGGACTACCAGCTCGAGTATGGCGAGGCGGTGGTCGAGGTGCATGACGACGCGATTTCGGCGGGCGAGACGGTGTTGCTGGTGGATGATCTGCTGGCCACCGGGGGCACGGCGGAGGCGGGAATACGGCTGATCGAGCGGCTGGGGGGCGAGATTTTGGGCTGTGCGTTCATCATCGACCTGCCGGAGCTGGGCGGCCGGGCGCGGCTGGAGGGGCTGGGGATGGATGTTCACGCGCTTTGTGCGTTCGAGGGGGCCTGAGCGGTGTCGGGCGGCGCGAGGTCCCGGCTCGGGGGCCGGGACGGGTTGGCTTTTGGCGCGAAGTTTCGGGTCGGGCCCGGAACGGGTTTTTTGACGGCGTAAACGGGGAATTAACCTTGCGCGTCTAATCACGGGACAGCCGACCGTGGTCGGCCTTGCTTGCGGGCCTTTCCGTGTGATCGGGCCGGCGCCCCGTTTCCTTCCCTCCTGAAACGGGGCGCCACTATCCGGCCGGTCAGGGGTGAGGGATGTCTCCGCTCCAGCCTTCGATGATTTCCATGGCTTCCTGCGCGGTTTCGACGAAGCGGAAGAGGTCGAGATCCTCGGCCGAGATGGTGCCGGCGTCGGAAAGCGCTTCCCAGTTGATGATGGTGCGCCAGAATTCTTCGCCGAACAGGAGGAAGGGCACCTTGTTCATGCGGTCGGTCTGGATCAGGGTCAGGGCCTCGAACATCTCGTCCAGCGTGCCGAAGCCGCCGGGGAAGCAGCAGATCGCGCGGGCGCGCATCAGGAAATGCATCTTGCGGATGGCGAAGTAGTGGAAATTGAAGCACAGGCCCGGCGTGACGTATTCGTTGGGCGCCTGTTCGTGCGGCAGGACGATGTTGAGCCCGATCGAGGAGCCACCGGCATCGGCCGCGCCGCGGTTGCCGGCCTCCATCACGCCGGGGCCGCCGCCGGTGGCGATGACGAATTCCTTGCCATAGCTGCCCATCGATTTCATCGTCATCAGCCGGGCGAATTCGCGCGCCTCGTCGTAGAAGCGCGACAGGCCCGCCAGTGTTTCGGTGCGGGCGGTGTCCTTGAGCCTGGGCTCGGGGATGCGGGCGCCGCCGAAGAGGACGACGGTGCTTTCGATGCCGCGCTCGTTCAGGATCATCTCGGGTTTGAGCAGCTCGAGCTGAAGCCGGACGGGGCGCAACTCGTCCCGGCAGAGGAAATCGTCATCGGCAAAGGCAAGGCGATAGGCGGGGGCCCGTGTCTGGGGCGTGTCGGGTACCTGTTCGGCGGTATTGCGGTCGGCGCTGGCGTCGCGGAACTGGCTGTAGCGTTCGTCTTGCATGAAGCGTGTCTTCCCTGCTTGGGTCTTGTCTTTTAGAGGTATAGGGTTCGCCCGGATTTGACCAGCGGGAGGGACGGGTGATGGAGTGGAAAGCCGGGATAGAGGCAGCGTGGCACCGGGTGGCGCCGCATGTGCGGCGGACGCCGGTGGTGGTGGCCCGTGGGTTCGGGCTGGGCTATCCGGTGGCAATGAAGCTGGAGCAGGCGCAGCATACCGGGAGTTTCAAGGCGCGGGGCGCGTTCAACACGCTTCTGTCGATGGAGGTGCCGGAGGCCGGGCTGGTGGCGGCGTCGGGTGGCAACCATGGCGCGGCGGTGGCTTATGCCGGGGCGCAGCTTGGGCACAGGGCGAGGATTTACGTACCGGAGATGGCGGGGCCGGCGAAGATCGGGCTGATCGAGCGGCTGGGGGCCGATCTGCAGGTGGTGCCGGGGGCCTATGCCAATGCGCTGGAGGCGGCGAGGGCTTATGAGGCCGAGACCGGGGCGATGCAGATCCATGCCTACGATGCGGAAGCGACGGTGGCGGGGCAGGGCACCTGCATGGCCGAGTGGGAGGATCAGGGGCTTGATGCCGACACGGTGCTGATCGCCGTGGGCGGCGGCGGGCTGATCGGCGGGGCGCTGGCGTGGCTTCAGGGGCGCCGGAAGGTGGTGGCGGTGGAGCCGGAGACCGCCTGTGCCTTGCATGAAGCGTTGAAGGCCGGCGGACCGGTGGATGTGGAGGTATCGGGCGTGGCCGCCAATGCGCTGGGGGCAAGGCGGATCGGCGAGATTTGTTACGGGCTGGCGGCGGCGCAGGGAGTGGAGAGCGTGCTGGTGGGCGATGACGCGATCACGCAGGCGCAGGTGGCGCTGTGGCGGGAGATGCGGCAGTTGGTGGAGCCTGCGGGCGCCACCGCGCTGGCGGCGCTGATGTCGGGGGCCTATGTGCCGGAGCCGGGCGAGCGGGTGGCGGTGCTGGTCTGTGGCGGGAACATCGCGCCGGATCCGCTTTCGGCGGCATGATGCCGGTTTACTTTACGTTAAACTGACATGGCAGGAACGTGCGCTGCTGGGGGTGCGTTTTGTCCTCAGCGCGCCGATGGAGCAAGGCTTCACGGCGCGGGCTAACAGCAATGAGGAGCCAAGTTATGAAGACGCAACTCTTGACCATGACCCTGATCGGAACGATGGGCGCGAGTGCCGCCTACGCCGACACCAGCGCATCGGCCGTCACCGACCTGAACCTGCGCGCGGGCCCCGGGCCGCAGCAGAACGTCGTCGGTGTCATTCCTGCCGAAGGCAACGTGAACGTGCACGGGTGCCTTGCCGAAACATCGTGGTGCAAGGTGAGCTTCAACGGCACGGAAGGCTGGGCCTATGGCGACTACCTGTCGGCGTCGCTTGATGGCGAACAGCTGATGATTGCGCCGAACCGTGACCGGATCGAGGTGAACACGGTAACCTATGAAGACAGCAACGCCGACGATGTGGCCGCAGGCGGCGCCGTTGGCGGTGTCATCGGTGCGATCGCCGGTGGCCCGGTGGGCGCCGCGGCCGGCGCCGTTGCCGGCGGTGCGCTGGGCGGTGCGACCGACCCGGGCGAGGAAACCGTGGTTTATGTTCGCGAGAACCCGGTCGAGCCGGTCTATCTGGAAGGTGAGGTCGTCACCGGGGCCCAACTGCCCGAGGCGGTGACGCTGAACACCGTGCCGCAATCGGACTATCGCTATGCCTATGTGAACGGCGTGCCTGTCGTGGTCGACCCGGCCGAGCGCCGCGTGGTGCATATCGTCCGGTAAGATCCCGCATATGCGGATGAGGAAACCGGCGGGGGCCAGAGCGGCGCCCGCCTGTTTTTTCGTGGGCGGGCAGGCCCTGTGCCGCGAACGGCCGGTGCGGCGTCGCATTGCGATCTGCCCCATGCGCCCGTATAGGGCATGGCAGCGAGAACCAGACCTGTCACGGAGACGCCCGATGTCGAATGCCCAACTTGAACAAGCCATCGAAGCCGCGTGGGATGCACGCGACAGCATCACGCCCTCGACCGGCGGCGAGACGCGCGAGGCCATCGAGGATACGCTGGAGGCGCTGGACAGCGGCAAGCTGCGCGTGGCCGAGAAGCAGGAAGACGGACAGTGGCACGTCAACCAGTGGGCCAAGAAGGCGGTGCTGCTGGGTTTCCGCATCAAGGACATGGAACAGCATGACAACGGCCCGCAGGGCGGCGGCTGGTGGGACAAGGTCGACAGCAAGTTCAAGGGCTGGGGCGACAACCAGTGGAAGGCGGCCGGGTTCCGGGCGGTGCCGAACTGCGTGGTGCGCAAGTCGGCCTATATCGCGCCCGGCGTTGTGCTGATGCCCTCCTTCGTGAACCTCGGCGCCTATGTGGACGAGGGCACGATGGTGGATACATGGGCCACGGTCGGATCGTGCGCGCAGATCGGCAAGGGCGTGCACCTGTCGGGCGGCGTGGGCATCGGCGGCGTGCTGGAGCCGATGCAGGCCGGGCCGACGATCATCGAGGACAATTGCTTTATCGGGGCGCGGTCTGAGGTCGTGGAGGGCTGTATCGTGCGCGAGGGCTCGGTGCTGGGCATGGGGGTCTATATCGGCAAGTCCACGAAGATCGTCGACCGGGACACCGGCGAGGTCTTCATGGGCGAGGTGCCGCCCTATTCGGTCGTCGTGTCGGGCTCGATGCCGACGAAGAACAACCTCAACCTTTACTGCGCGGTGATCGTGAAACGGGTGGACGAGCAGACGCGCTCGAAAACCGGGATCAACGAGCTGCTGCGGGATTGAGGGTGATGCGCGCCCCGTTGCGGGGCGCGCGTATCAGCGTCAGCCGGTGGGCATGACGTGGACCTCGCGGACCTCCGCGCGGGGGTCCTGCGACAGGGCGAACATGACCGCGCCGGCGATATCCTCGGGCTTGAGCTTGTCGGGCTTGGCCTCGTCAAAGAAGGGCGTGTCGACCATGCCGGGCGATATCAGCGTACAGCGCCCGCCCCATTCGCGCATTTCCTCGGCCATGTTGCCCGCGTAGCCGTGAACGAACCACTTCGACGCCGAGTAGATCGAGCCCTTGATATGGGTGCGGCCGGCGGCGGAGCCGGTGAGCAGGAGATGCCCGCGTGTCTTGCGCAATTCGGGCAGGGTGGCGCGGGCGGTGTAGAGCACGCCCATCACGTTGAGATCCACGAGCTTGCGCCATTCCTCGGGGTCGCCCGCCTCGGTGCCGGGGGTGTCGAGGCCGGTACCGGCATTGGCGTAGGCCGCGTCGAGCGCACCGAAATGGGCGACGGTGCGGGCCACGGCGTCTTCCTGCGCGGCCAGGTCGGTGGCGTCGCCGGAGACGGCAAGGGCGGCATCGCCCAGTTCGGCGGTGAGGGTGTCGAGCTTGTCGGCGGAGCGGGCCATCAGGCCCACGTTCCAGCCTGCCGCGACGGCGGCGCGGGCGGTGGCGGCGCCGATGCCGGTGGAGGCGCCGGTGATGAAGAGGGTTTTCGCCATGGTTGGGCTCCCTTGGGATTGCTGCGTTGGGGCAGGACCTGTGGCTTCGTGCGCCGATGGCAAGGGGGTGGTGTCGAGATCTTTAAAAGATCTCGATCCGTTTTCTTTTAAAGAAAACGGTTACTTGCGCCTGGCGGGCTTTTCACCGACCGGGCCGCCGGCCTTCTTCCAGCCGGAGAAACCGTCGTCGATATGGCTGACGTTCCGCAGGCCCATCTCCTGTGCCGTGCGGGCCGAGAGGGCGGAGCGCCAGCCGGAGGCGCAGTAGAAGACGAAGCGGTTGCCGGTCTGGAATTGCTCCTTGGCGTAGGGCGAGTCCGGGTCGATCCAGAATTCCAGCATCCCGCGCGGGCAGTGGAAGGCGCCGGGGATCATGCCCTCGCGGTCCAGCTCGCGCGGGTCGCGGAGATCGACGAAGGTGACACCCTCGGTGCCGTGCTGATCGAGGTATTCGGCGGCGGGGGCGTGCTCGACCCTGTCGTTGGCTTCTGCCACCATGTCCTTGACGCGTTTCATCGATTGCCTCCTCATCCGTTGGGCAGAGGGTATGGTTTGCGGACGGGAATGCAAGCGGCGGGATTGACTTGAAGACCGGCGTGGCGCAGGGCAGGGCGGAACGGGAAAGGAAGCCTCATGTCGGGAAACAGCAAGACACCGCCACGGCCGCAGCGGGTGTTCACGCTTCTGGTCGAGATCGGCCGGAAGGCGGGCGACGGGCTGCCGGAGAAGGCCACGGGGGCGGCGCTGGTGGTCTATGCCAGCGGCGTGGACGAGGCCGAGGCGGTGCGCGAGACCGTGGCGATCCTGAAACAGGCGGATACCGCGCCGCTGGACGTGTCGGGCTATGGCACGCTGGAGGAGCGCGAGGCCGAGGGGCATGACATCAGCGACGAGGAACGCACGCTGATGCAGCGGGCGCTGGACGAGAACGCGGTGATCGTGGCGCAGATGACGCCGTTCTACGACTAGGGAGAGAGATCGACGGTGACCGTGGTGCCCGAGCCGGTGCTGTCGACCTTGAGCGAGGCGCCGAGGGAGTCGGTCAACGCGGTGACGATGCTGCCGCCGACGCCCGGCACGCGGTCATGCCCGGTGGTGTCGAGCCGGCCGCCGCTGTGCTCGGCGCGGTCGCGCTGTTCCTCGATACTGGCGGCGCCGAAGGGCCAGTTGTAGCCTTCCGGAATACCGTTGCCGTCATCCTCGACCGTCAGGCGGACGGTGCCGTCGTCGAACCGGGTGAAGCGGACGTTGACCGTGCCTGATTCGCGGCCTTTGAAGGCGTGTTCGAAGGCATTGGTCGTGAATTCCGACAGCAGCAGGCCGAGGCGTGCAGCCTGATCGACGGGAAGCGCGATGTCGGCGCAGTTTACATTGAGGCGGATGGCGCCCCGGGGCTCGAGCGAGGCGATGACAGAGGCGATGCGGCTGAGATAGGCGCCGGCGGGCATGTCGGCCCTAGTCTCGTCGATGCCATTGCTGGTGAGGAGTTCGTCGTAGAGCACCGAGAGCGCCTCGATCCGTCGGCCGATGGCCTTGAGCGACTCGGCGGTGACCTCGCGCCGGGCCTGAATGCGGATCATGGAGACGATCATGCCCAGATGATTCTTTACCCGGTGCTGCAATTCGCGAAGCAGTTCGAGCGAGGTGTCCCCTTGTTGTTCGGACATCGCCGACTCGACCGTGGGGAGATTGCGCTGAAGGCCGAAGAACCCGTTGAGCTGGCCCTGGGGGTCATGGATCGGGGCAATCAGAAGCTGATTGCGAAAGGCGGAGCCGTCGGCCCGGTGATTGGTGAGCGTGACCTCGAATTCCTCTTCGGAGCGAAGGCCTTCCCTGATCCGGTCGAGGGCGTCGGCCTCGGTTTCGGGCCCTTGCAGAAAGCGGCAGTTGCGGCCAACCGCGAAATCGCGGCTGTAGAGGGTGAGCCCCTCGAAAGCGCTGTTGACATAGGTGATCGGGTTGTCGGGAAGGCGGGGGTCCGTCAGGACCATCGCCAGAGGAGAGCGCCTGATTGCAGTCGTGATGAGTTGATCGTCGTCGCCGAGCCGTTCCTGATCCATCCGCAATATCCCTTGAGTTCGGTCGGACAGTTGCCTGAGCTTCAGTCGCGCCGACTAATTAACGTTAACGGTTTACAAGATTTTTTTCTGTACGATATCGTACTAAGATGTCCATCAGATAGTCTACCCTCATGCTTCTGGCAAAAGCGTATCGTAGGCGTTGCGCACCCGGTCGTAGCATTCGCAGCTGGCCTTGCGCAGGCCCTTGTGATCGGTGACGGCCATGCGGCCGTGGGAATAGGTGATCAGCCCCTCCTCGCGCAGCTCGGCCGCGACCTTGGACACGGTCGCGCGGCGTACACCCAGCATGTGCGAGAGAAATTCATGGGTCAGGTTCATGTGCTGACCGTCGGAACGGTCATGCATGGTCAGCAGCCAGCGGGACAGACGCTGGCGCGCATCATGGGCGCCGTTGCAGGCGCCGGAGACCATGACCTGAAACAGCACCGCCTGAACGGTGGCGAACAGCACTTGGCGAAACTCGTCTTCCTCGAGCAGTTTGGTAAACAGCGACGCTGGCAGTTTCAGGGCCGAGCCGCCGACCTGAATCTCGTTGGCGGTCAGCTGGGCCTCGCGCCCGAGGGTGAGGTTGATGCCGCTGCTGGCCTCGCGGCCGATATTGGCCATCTCGATGGTCGAGCCGTCGCCATAGGTCGCGAGCACGGAAATAACGGCGGATTCGGGGAAATAAACGGCGTTGGTTTTCTCGCCCACCTGGTGCAGCGTGGTGCGCGCGTCGAACTCGACAAGCTCGCACTGTTCCATCACCCCTTTGCGCGTGGCGGGGGGCAAAGCCCTCAAAACCCTGTTCTGTGTCTCCTGCACCATGCGTTGCAAACGCGGGCAGACGAATTTGGTTCCTGCCGCTCAGGCCGCCCGGCTGCTGGCGAGGGTCACGGCCTCGAAGGGTTTGAGGATCGGCCATGCCGGCTGGGCGTGTTCAGGCAGGCGGGCGCGGTCGAACCCGGCGAGCACGCTGGCGGCCAGCGCCTCGGGCTTGCGGCGGATGCGGCCGATGAGCAGGCTCGAGACGGCGCAGCCCGAGGCGATCACCGCCTCGTGGCCGGGCAGGAGCACTTGGTAGTAGGTGACCATCCCGGGCCCCTTGGCCCAGAAGGCCGAGACGTTGTTCACGAGATGGCGGGCGGGGACCAGCACGGCCTCGCGTCCGAACATGTATTCGACATCCGAACCGCGCATGACCAGCTTCTGATTGGGAGAGACGGCGATATCGCGGGTCAGGCCGAAATAGCCGGCGCGCAGGCGGATCGGGTGGAAGCTCCCCTTGGCGGGGACCGTGCGGCGGACGACCTGCAGCACCGGCACCTGGTCGCCCCGGTCGGTGATCACCACGTCACCGCGGCGGATGCGGTGGACGGGTGTCTCGCCCATGCTGGTCAGGATCCGGGTCTGAGAGGTGAGCCCCGGCATCGGGCCGACCGGCTCGACCGCGTCGGAAACGGCGTGGAAGGTGACCTCGCGGTCGGTTTCGGTCTGGCCGCGGCGAAGGGTGAGTTCGCGCAGGTCGTCGAGGATCATGGGGCGCGAGTTCGGCAGGGCGACGGAGTGGGTGCTGTTGGGGTAGGGGCGCTCGATGCTGAGCCGCCCGGTCCGGCCGGGGGCATCCCAGCTATAGGTGAGGCGCACCACGTCGGTGCGATCATTGTAAGGGCAGGGCAGCACGGCGGTGCGGGTGTCGTCGCCCTGCGCCTCGATCAGCACGACGCTGCCGCCCGGAAGGGCCTGAAGCGAGAAGGTGCCCGACCATGGGTGCGACCGGCGGAAGGACAGCAGGGTCTGCGGCCGGTTATCGGGGGAGAGGCGGGCCTCGACGAGAAGCGTGCCGCGGGGCAGGAGGGTGTCGGGCGACAAGCGGTCGCCCGTATCGGGGGCGCCGCCGGGCCCCTCGGGGGAGAACCACGCCGCATTGGGATCGCTGACGCCGATCCAGGTCATGGCCGGACCGACTGACTGTCTATCGGAAGCGCGACACTGGTGACCATGCCTGCTTGCCCTGCCTCTTATTCGGTCGAGGCCGGCACCATATGCATGTCCGGACGCGGAGGATGCGCCCATGCCCTTTTGGACAACCGCTGATTGTCCGCCCGGTTTGCGGCCTTTTGCGGCCGCTATGGTATGCCCTGCCTCGGGGTTATTATTGGGGGTTGCGTAACAGATTTGTCCTTGATTGTTAAGCGTTATTCACGAGGGTGAAAAAACCGGTCAGAGCCTGTGGCCGGAGCCCGAGCCAGCCGAAAGGACCCTGCATGACCCGCCCGACCGACCCTGTCGCCCTGACCGCCGAGTTGATCCGTTGCCCCTCGGTGACGCCCGAGGAGGGCGGCGCGCTGGCGCTGCTGGAGGCACGGCTGAGCGCGGCGGGGTTCACCTGTGCAAGGGCCGACCGGAACGGGGTGGCGAACCTCTTTGCCCGCTGGGGCGAGAAGGGGGCGGCGAAAAGCTTCGGGTTCAACGGGCATACTGACGTGGTGCCGGTGGGGGACGAGGCGGCGTGGAACGTGGCGCCGTTCGGAGCGGAGGAGAAGGACGGGTTTTTGTGGGGGCGGGGGGCGACGGACATGAAGTCGGGCGTGGCCGCCTTTGCCGCTGCGGCGATCGACTTCGTGCGCGACACGCCGCCGGATGGCGCCGTGATCCTTGCCATCACCGGCGACGAGGAGGGCGATGCGGTTGATGGCACGGTGGCGCTGCTCGACTGGATGGCGGGGGAAGGCGAGCGGATGGATGTCTGTCTTGTGGGCGAGCCGACCTGCCCCGAGCGGATGGGCGACATGATCAAGATCGGGCGGCGCGGGTCGCTCTCGGCGTGGTTCACGATCACCGGGGTGCAGGGGCATTCCGCCTATCCGCACCGGGCGAAGAACCCGCTGCCCGCCATGGCGCGGCTGATGGACCGGCTGGCGGGCGAGACGCTGGACGAGGGGACCGAGCATTTCGACCCCTCGACGCTGGCGGTGGTGACGATCGACACCGGGAACCCGGCGACCAACGTGATCCCGGCGCAGTGCCGGGCGACGGTGAATATACGGTTCAACGATGCGCATGACAGTCAGGGGCTGACCCGTTGGATGCAGGGGGAGCTGGACCGGGTGGCCGAGGAATTCGGCGTGACCGGCGAGATGGAGGTGAAGGTGTCGGGCGAGAGCTTCATCACCCCGCCGGGGGCCTTGTCGGAGCTGGTGTCGAAGGCCGTGGAAGCGGAGACCGGCGTGGCGCCGGTGCTGTCGACCACGGGCGGGACGTCGGATGCGCGGTTCGTGAAAGATCATTGCCCGGTGGTGGAGTTCGGCCTTGTGGGCCAAACGATGCATCAGGTGGACGAGCGGGTGGAGGTGGAACAGATCCGCCAGTTGAAGGGGATCTATGGCCGGATCCTGCGGGAGTATTTCGGGTGATGCTGACGGTCGGGCCCACGGAAGATATCGCCGCCTGTGCCGGGTTGCGGCGGGTCGTGTTCATCGAGGAGCAGGGGGTTCCGGAAGCGGTGGAACAGGACGGGCGCGACGGCGCGGCGCGTCATGTGCTGGCGGTGCTGGACGGGGTGCCGGTGGGCTGTGGGCGGATACTGGTCGAGGGGGAGACGGGGAAGATCGGGCGTGTCTGTGTGCTTCGCGAGCATCGCGGGGAGGGGATCGGGCTGGCGCTGGTCGAGGCTTGTCTGGAGGTTCTGCGCGGGGTGCCGGGGGTGACGAGGGCGGAGCTGGGGGCGCAAAGTTATGCGGTCGGGCTTTATGAGAAGCTGGGGTTCGCAGCCTATGGACCGGAGTTTTCCGATGCCGGAGGGCAGCCGCACCGGATGATGGGGCGCAGCCTGTGACGGTGTGCCGGCAGCTTGTGGTGATGCTGAAGGAGCCGCGGGTGGGCCGGGTGAAGACGCGGCTGGGGCGCGAGATCGGGATGGTGGAGGCGGCGTGGTGGTTCCGGCATCAGACGGCGCGGTTGCTCAAGCGGGTGGAGGACCCGCGTTGGCGGCTGGTGCTGGCGGTGGCGCCGGACCGGGCCGGGAGTATGAGCCGGGTGTGGCCCGCGCATCTGCCGCGGGTGGCGCAGGGCGGTGGCGATCTGGGGGATCGGATGGGGAGGCTTCTCAGGGGGATGCCGCCGGGGGCCGTGTGCATCATCGGGGGGGATATTCCGGGGGTGCGGAAGGGGCATTTGGCGAGGGCTTTCAATATGTTGGGCGAGCATGAGGCGGTGTTCGGGCCGGCCGAGGATGGCGGTTTCTGGCTGGTGGGGATGAAGCGGGTCGCGCCGCCGCCGGCGGGGATTTTCCGGGGTGTGCGGTGGTCGACGGAGACGGCGCTGGCCGATAGCGTGGCGAGCCTTTCGGGGTGTCGCGTGGGGTTTTGCGACAGGTTGCGGGACGTGGACCGGGCGGCGGATTTGGTCGGGTAGGGGCATGCGTCGGGTGGTGGTGTGAGGTGGGTTGGCACCCACCCTACGGAGCGGGTTTCGGACGTCGGTATCACGTCGGTATTTTGTCGGTATTGCGTCGGTGCTTTGATGGCAGCTTGGCGGGTGATGTCGAGGGGCCGGGACGGGGAGTGGTTGAGGACCGGGGTTCGGCTCGGGAGCCGGGACGGGAGTGGTTGAGGTCCGGGGTTCGGCTCGGGGGCCGGGACGGGAGTGGTTGAGGTCCGGGGTTCGGCTCGGGGGCCGGGACGGGTGGCGTGGAGCGGTCTTGCACCTTCCCGGTGTCCGTGCGACCTAGTCGCGACGAATACCGGAGTTGAAAATGCGCGTGCGCCTTGCCGTTCTTTGTCTGGCCTACGTGCTGAGCCAGTTCTTCCGTGCCTTTCTCGCCGTTCTGAGCGAACCGCTGGGCCGGGATCTCGGGGTGACGGCGGAAGACCTGTCATTCGCCTCGGGCCTGTGGTTCGTGACCTTCGCGCTGATGCAGTTGCCGGTGGGCTGGGCGCTCGACCGGATCGGGCCGCGGCGGACGGCTTCGGTGCTGCTGGGCATTGGCGGCGGCGGCGGGGCCGTGCTGTTCGCGGTGGCGACGCAATCGTGGCATATCGACCTTGCCATGGTGCTGATCGGGATCGGGTGTTCGCCGGTGCTGATGGCCTCTTACTACATCTTCGCGCGGCAGTTTCCGCCGGCACGCTTTGCCACGCTGGCGGCGCTGATGCTGGGGGTCGGGTCGGTGGGCAATCTCGTGGCCTCCTACCCGATGGCGCTGGCGGCCGAGACCATGGGATGGCGGGCGTCGCTTCTGGGGCTGGCAGGGCTGTCGGTGCTGGTGGCCGTCGGGATCGCCCTGTGGGTCAAGGACCCGGAGGCGCCGGAGGGCGAGGCGCGGGGATCGCTGCTCGACCTGCTGAAAATGCCGGTGCTGTGGACGATGATCCCCCTGATGTTCATCGCCTATGCGCCCTCGGCCGCGATCCGGGGGCTGTGGATGGGGCCGTATCTGGCCGACATTCACGGGCTGAATACCGGGCAGGTGGGGCAGGCGACGCTGGTGATGGGGATCGCGATGATCGCGGGCACGCTGGCCTATGGGCCGCTCGACCGGGTCTTCGGCAGCCGGAAATGGGTGGTTTTCGGCGGCAACGCGTTGGCCGCCGTCTGCCTGTTCCTGCTGGCGGGGCTGGCCGAGAGCGGGGTGGCGACGGTGGTCGTGCTCTGTGCGGCGATCGGGTTCTTCGGGGCCTCCTTCCCGATGATCATCGCCCATTCGCGGGGGTTCTTCCCGCCGCATCTTGCCGGGCGGGGGGTGACGCTGATGAACATGTTCGGGATCGGCGGTGCCGGGGCGGCGCAGTTCGGCTCGGGCCCGCTGCATGCCGCGGTGATGGCGCAGGCCGGGGCCGGGGCGGCCTATGCGACGCTCTTTGCCGTGTTCGGGGGCGCTTTACTGTTGGGGCTGGGGATCTACCTGTTCAGCCGCGACACGATGGAATGAGATAATCGCTTTCACTCGCAGGGCGGACGCTGTATGCAAGCCGCCGTTGATCCAACCCGATCAGGAGTCTGAACCATGGGATACAAGATCGCCGTCGTCGGCGCCACGGGCAATGTGGGCCGCGAAATGCTGAACATTCTGGCCGAGCGCCAGTTTCCGGTGGACGAGATCGCCGCGCTTGCGTCGCGCCGGTCGCTGGGCACCGAGGTGAGCTTTGGCGACAAGACCCTCAAGACAAAGGATCTGGATACGTTCGATTTCACCGGCTGGGACATGGCGCTGTTCGCCATCGGCTCGGACGCGACGAAAACCTATGCGCCCAAGGCCGCGAAGGCGGGCTGCGTGGTGATCGATAACTCGTCGCTCTACCGCTATGACCCGGATGTGCCGCTGGTGGTGCCGGAGTGCAACCCCGAGGCGGTCGAGGGCTATGCCAAGAAGAACATCATCGCCAACCCCAACTGTTCGACCGCGCAGATGGTCGTGGCGCTGAAGCCGATCCATGACCGGGCGAAGATCAAGCGCGTGGTGGTGAGCACCTACCAGTCTGTCTCGGGCGCCGGGAAAGAGGGGATGGACGAGCTTTGGGATCAGACCAAGGACATCTACAACCCGACCCGCGAGATCGCGCCGAAGAAGTTCCAGAAGCAGATCGCGTTCAACGTGATCCCGCATATCGACGTGTTCATGGAAGACGGCTCGACCAAGGAAGAGTGGAAGATGGTGGTCGAGACCAAGAAGATCGTCGACCCGTCGATCAAGGTGACCGCGACCTGTGTGCGGGTGCCGGTGCTGGTGGGCCATGCCGAGGCGATCAACATCGAGACGGAAGAGTTCCTCGACGAGGAGGAGGCGCGCGATATCCTGCGGGAGAGCCCCGGCATCATGGTCGTCGACAAGCGGGAGGATGGCGGTTACGTCACGCCGATCGAATGCGTGGGCGATTATGCCACCTTCATCAGCCGGATCCGGCAGGACAGCACGATCGATAACGGGCTGAACCTGTGGTGCGTCAGCGACAACCTGCGCAAGGGCGCGGCGCTGAACGCGGTGCAGATTGCCGAGACGCTGGGCAAGCGGGTGCTGAAGAAGGGCTGAGCTTTGGCTAGGCGTGAATGACGGGAGGGCGCCTTTGGGGCGCCCTTTTTCGTGGGGCAATCCGTGTGTCAGAAGGGTTCGATCACCTCGCAGTCGTCTTGCGGGGCGGGGGCGAGCATGCGTTCGGCGAGCCAAGTGTGGCTGTGGCCGGGGAAGGGGGCACCGAAGCGGCGCATGAGGCGGGCATAGCTGAAGCCCAGTTCGGAAGCTTTACAGAGGCGGCGGCCGCCGGGGTGGTCATGCAGCGCGAGGCCGCCGCCGGCGGCGCGCAGGCTGTAGCCCTTGGCGTTCAGGCGGGTGTCGAGATCGGCCCAGCCGGTGGCGTGGGCGAGGTCATCTGCGAGACGCGCGCGTAAGGGCGCGAGGAGCCGCTCATCCGCCCTTACGGGCGGCTTCGCGTTGCGGGTGCGGGTGATTTCCTTTGCCAGCAGGTCGCGGACGAGCTGGCCCGTGGAAATGTCGCGCCGGGCGGCGAGCGCCTTGGCGGCGCGGTGCAGCTCGTCATGCAGGAGAATCTCGATCCGGGTTTCGCTCATTCCCTGATCCAAAACCATTGCAGTGAAAAAAGCGTAAAATTGCACGGGCCCGCCAAGAACCTTGTCTTTGGCCGCGTCCAAAGGAGATAGTCGAACCGGAACATTCAGGAGCTTTCCCCCATGCAACGTCTTGCTTTCGCCCTTGCCCTGTTGCCCACGGCCGTGCTGGCCGAGGATATCCCGCTGGTGAGTGATGTCACCGGCGTCACCCTCTACCCCGATGGTGCCACCGTGACCCGCGAGGTGCCGTTCAGCGCGCCGGCGGGGGCGCATCAGCTTGTGCTGACCGACCTGCCGCGCAGCACGCCGCTGGCCTCGGTCCGGGTGGCGTTGGAGGGTGCTCAGATGGGCAGCGTCAGCACGCGCAACGATTTCGTGCCGCCGCGGACGGAGGAAACCAGCGCCGCCATCGAGGCGGCCGAGGACCGGGTGGAGCTTCTGGAGGAGGAGTTGCGCAACCGCGAGGCGGCGATCGAAGCGATCCGGCTGGAGGCGCAGGCGGCCAAGGCGCGGGTGGCGTTTCTGGAATCGCTCGGGAAGGGCGAGGGGGTGGCGGCGCTGGATGTGGAGAAGCTGCAGGCACTGTCGGAGATGATCGGGAGCGAGACGCTGGCCGCGTTGCAGACGGCGCAGGGCGCCAAGCGCCGGGCCGAGGCGGCGGCGCGTGAGTTGAAGGATCTGCAGGAGGAGCTGAAGCGGGCAAGGCAGGCGCTGGCGGCCTTGGTGCCGGAGCAGGAGGACCGGGCGATGCTGGCTGTGGCCGTGCGCTCGGATGCGCCGGCGGAGGGGACGCTGACGGTGACATACAATATTCACCAGGCAGGCTGGCAGCCGGTCTATGACCTGCGGCTGGAGCGGGAGAGCGGGGATCTGGATATCGAGCGCGGCGCGCTGATCTATCAGGAGACCGGCGAGAACTGGAGCGATGTGGCGCTGACCCTGTCGACCACGCGGCCCTCGGGGCAGGTGGTGCCGGGCGAGGTGTGGCCGTGGCTGCGGCGGATCTTCGACCCGGAGGCGCCGATGCCGAAGCCGCTGGTGCGGGCGCAGCCGGAGGCGGATTATGCCGCCGGTGCGGCGATGGAAGAGGCGGCGGTGATGCCCGAGCCGGTGCAGGCCACCGCGCAGTTCGACGGGCTGTCGGTGACCTATGCCTATCCCGAGACGGTCGACGTGGCGACGGGCGCGGACAACCTTCGGATCACGCTGGGCACGCTGGAGGCCGAGGCCGAGATGGTGGCGCAGGCGGTGCCCCTGACCGACACGAGCGCCTACCTGATGGCGGAGTTCACCAACGACGCCGAGGAGCTGATCCTGCCGACGCATGAGGCGAGCTTCTACCTCGACGGGCGGTTCATCGGGACGCGGGCGCTGGACCTGATCCCCGCCGGCGGCGAGGCGGAGCTGTCCTTCGGGCCGATCGAGGGCTTGCGGCTGGAGCGCACGGTGCTGGGCCGGAACGAGGGCGACCGGGGCGTGATCTCGCGCTCGACCGAACTGACCGAGGAGGTGCGGATCGAGATCGAGAACCTGACCGGCGAGGCATGGACGATGCGCGTGCTCGACCGGGTGCCCTATTCGGAGCAGGAGGACCTTGAGATCGAATGGAACGCCGCGCCGCATGCGTCGGAGATGGACGTGGACGGCAAGCGCGGCGTGCTGGGGTGGGATTTCGAGATTACCCCTGGCGAAGAGAAAGAGATCACGGTGACGCATACGCTGGAATGGCCCGAAGGTATGACGCTTCAGTGACGAGCGGAGGGCTGGCCGGGCCTTGGGGCCGCCAGCCCTTTGCATTGAAAGGTGGGACTTAGCGATCGTTCGCGGCATGTTCGCTGACCGTCCGCCTACGAGATGGCGAAGATCGCGGACGGCCCGCCCGGACCCAAGGCAGGCTGGCCCGGCAATGCACGCGCCTCGGGGTTGGCTATCGCGCGCTGGCCGCGACGTCCTTCCAGGCCTCGAACGAAGGTCGGATCAACGTGCCATCGAAATAGACTCTCGGGTTGTGCCTCTGGCCCGCCACAGGGGGCAGGTTACGTTCGGGAATTGCCCATTTCTCCCAGTTCTGCGGATGGTAGGGGTTGGGGTGTCCGTCCTGCATGACCGGTCCGATGCGGTAGTTGGTCTTGAAGGACCGGCTGCGGAAGCCCACTCCGTTCGCACGGCGCGCGATGGTTTCGAACGCCTCGAAGAGCATCCGTTCCAGATCGTCGAAACCGCTCTCGGCCTGCCCCTGCCTCCAGTATTCCTGATAGGCGGATGCCGAGAAGCTGTGCAGGATCTCCAGCGCGGACCCCCAATCGCAGAGGGGATGGCGCGCGATGGCGAGGATGAAGGGTGCGGAGTAGAGATCCTGTCCGTGCGAAACCTCGTGCAGGTCATCGGCCGTGAAACGCTCGAAGACCGCTGCGATCTTCTCCGGGGGATCGCCGTCGCGCACCAGAGGCTCGGCGGCCTGCCATCGGGCGCGCAGCAGGTCTTCGGCAGAAGGCTCCTCATACGAGAAGGGCAACTCCGGCCAGCGCTCGAGGGCCGCCTCGAGCCGCGGGAAGCTGCGGAGCCTGCGCGCGGATTCGAAGGCCCGTCGCGCGTCCTTGACCTGTGGCTGGCCGGGGCCGAACCGCGTCCACAGATCCATGAACGCATCCTCGAACTCTTCCGGGGGCAGCACGTATGCCGCCCAGCCGAACCAGCATCGCTTCTCGTAAGTTGCCGTCTTCAGGTCCTCGGTCCTGACGTTCGGCTTGGGAAGGAGGGCGGCGCGCTCACTCTTCGCGCTCGCTTTCCTGAGCGCGGCGCGTGCCGCAACGAGTTCCGGCGACGCGGGGCCGGGCGGATCGGACGCGAGGTTGCCGCGCTTCCGGGCCGGCAAGCCCTCGGCCTTCTCCATGCGCCTCACCTTCTGGAAAAGGTCCGCGGCCTCCTTGACCGCCCGGTCATGCTCGGGGTGACGCCGCGCCTTCTGAAGCTCGTCCATCATCTCGGTGACGTCGGCGTGAAAGGCCCGCGCGGCCGGATCGGCGTTCTTGTCCGCTCCCGCCTCGAAGAAAGCCTCCCATTCACGGGCCGCCTTCGCGCAGACCGCGTCGATCCTCGCGACGCGCGCCTTGAACCCGGCGTTCCGCTTTTCCTCTTCTTGGCTGACGCGTCTTCGCGTCAGCAGGCGTTTCGCCGCCCAGATTACATTGTTCCTCATCCTCGGCCCAGCATCCTCTTATTGCAGCGCGCGGGCGCAATCCTGATCTGGGATTGCGGCGGCAATAAGATCGGGTGATGGTCGAAATTGGCTCGAAGCGGTCATTGCGCTCCGAGCCCGGTGCGGGGTCACACGTACAAGATCAACCGCAAAGGCCAGCGCCCCGGCCCGCCTCAGATCGCCTCGAACGCCTTCTTTCCGGCGTTGTACTGTTCCACCCCGCCCTCGCCGATATCGTGCCAGAGGCCGTGGAGGGTGAGGTTGCCTTTGTCGACCGCCTCCTTCACGAAGGGGAAGGTCATCAGGTTTTCCAGCGAGACAAGGATGGCCTGCTTTTCGAGCGCCTTGGTGCGCTCGGCCTGATCCTTGATCTTCTTCACCCGCTCGTAGCCGGGGCGCAGGATGTCCATCCAGCGGCCGACGAAGCTGGTCTTTTCCTCGAGCGCCGGGGCGTTGCCCGAGCACATCTCCTCGCAGCCCTTGACGCCGCCGCAATTGGAGTGGCCCAGCACGATGACATGCGCCACCTTGAGCGCGGTCACCGCGTATTCGACCGCCGCCGAGGTGCCGTGCTGGGCGCCGTCGGTGACATAGGGCGGCACGAGGTTGGCGATGTTGCGGTGCAGGAAGAATTCGCCCTGATCGGCGCCGAAGATCGAGGTGACGTGCACGCGGCTGTCGCAGCAGCTGATCACCATGGCGCGGGGGTGTTGCCCCTCCTGCGCGAGATGGCGGTACCACGCGGCGTTGTCCTTGTACTTGGTGGCTTTCCAGCCGTGGTAGCGTTCAACGAGATAGCCGGGCAGCGGCCGCGCGTTATCCATGACGTCCCTCATTCGCATCTGGTTTCAATCCGTGGTGATAGACCGAATTCACCTAATATTCGAGCGAGAAATCACCCGGCGCGCAACGCTTTGGGAACCGCGATCTGCGAGAGTGTCCGCCGGGCCTTGGGGGGCTTTGGAATATGGGGTGTGACCGTGGAGCATGTGACGTTGTTGAAGCAGAGTGAGAGGGTGCGGCTCGATCCGGACCGGCTGGACGAGCTGTACCTGCAGCTTGGCCATCAGCAGGCCGAGGACGTGGTCTGCCGGGCGCTGGAGGAACTGGCGGCGCGGCTGACCCATGTGGAACGGTTCTATCGGCAGGGCAAGACGGCGGAGATGCGCAAATGCGCCCGCAGCCTTGGCGCGATTGCCGATCAGCTTGGCATGAACGTGCTGGCGCGGGTGGCGCGCGACGTGGGCGGCTGTTCGGATGCCGGGGACGCGGTGGCGCTGGCGGCGGTGCTGGCGCGGCTGTTGCGGGTGGGAGAGATGTCGCTGACGGAAATCTGGGAGGCGCCGGCTTATTGAGGCGGGCCCTCTATGAAAAGAGCCCGGCAGTGATGTGCCGGGCTTCGTTAGCCAAAAAGGGCAGCGGGTGCGGCGCGGCGTTTCAGTCGGCCAGCGCCTCGAGCCGGGTGCGCAGTTCGGCATTCTCGGCCTCGAGCCGGTCCGTGCGCTCCTGCAGTGCCTCGGTGCGGTGGGCCAGCGCCTGAATCGCGGCCAGCGCGACGCCGCTGGCATCGAGCGTGGCGATGGTGCGTTCCGACTCGCCGGTGTTGAAGATGCGGTGGAAGTCCTCGGCGAAGGGGCGGATATGGCGGATCTCCTCGGCGTCCTTCCAGCTCCAGTGTGCGACGGGAAGGGCCGTGACCTTCTGCAGGATATCCGAGTGGTCGACCGGGGCGATCGCGGTTTTGCGCGCGCGGCTCGACCCCTGGCTGAGCGAGCCGGCGATCGACAGGTTCCCGTTGGCGTCGAGCGCCATTTCGGGGCCGTCACCGTCGACGATATTGTAGCGCAGCTCCCCCGAGGCGCCGGTGTCGCTATAGGTGATGTCGTCGGGCTGGCCGCGCTGGCCGTCATGCGCATGAAGACGAACTCTCCGCTGCGTTCGATCTCGAGCGGCGCTTCCGGGTTGGTGCCGGCGCCAATGCCGACATCGCCCGTCGAGTCGATCACCAGTGCGTTGGAGGGCGCGTTGCCGGCCATGATCCGGAACGGCAGGGTCGAGGCGCTGCTGGCATTGCGGATGAAGAAGCTGGTTTCGTTGCCGGCAATGTCCCATGTCTGTGACGCGAAGCCGGAAGACGTGTCCTGCTGCAGGCGGAGTGTCGGCGTGTCGCCGGACTTGACCTCGATCTCGGCGACGGGCAGGGCGGTGCCGAGGCCGAGATACCCCTGGCTGTTGACGTAGAGCGCGTTCGCGCGGGCCCCGGCGTCGATGCGGAACACATGCCGGTTCGCGGATTGGTCGATGATCGAGAAATATTCGTCGCCCCCGTTGGCGGTCGAATTGGTCTCGATCGCCCAGTCGTTATCGGGGAAAGACGCGTCGTCGGAGGTGTCGTCGAACAGGATGCGGAGGTTGTTTTCCTTGAGGATGACCGTGTCGAAGCCGAAGCCCTGTCCGAAGACACAGTCGAAACCGACGCAGAGGCTGTCATTAATATAGACGTCGGTTGAAAAGTTCGGGCCCGCCGCGTGGGCCTGTACGGCGCAGAATGTCGATACGGTGGTGGCAAGCAGCAATGCACGACGCGTCATGGAGTGTGGGTTTTCGGAAATGCAATTCGAATATGGCGGGTCGGGTCGATCCGGACAGGTCACTGATATCACGGGTTGTCGTTACGTCAAAACCAACCGGGCGCGGCAGGCTACATTCTTCGGGCCGGTCCGCGCGCCGCCGACGGAAGGGCTTGCAGGTGCGGCGCGGGCGGCTAGGCTGTGAGCGAAGCACAGACCTGACCGGAAAGTATTGCCAATGCCCTTCGAATTCGCCCCGGCCGACGCGCCCGCCATTCCGCTGCACGTGATCGGGCAGGAGGATGTGGAGACATGGACCGGAAGCAAGCCCGAACGCGTTGCCGCATGGGTGCGTGCGGCGGGGTTCAGCGGGGCGCTCGGGGCCACGCTGCTGGTGCCGGGCGAGGACGGGCAGGCGGCGATGGCGCTGGTGGGCTACGGCACGCAACAGGCGCGGGCGCGGGGGCGGTTTCACCTTGCCGGCGCGGCGGCGGCGCTGCCGGAGGGGAATTACCGGCTTGAGGGTCTGCCCGAGGACAGGCTGGCGGAGGAGGCGCTGGGCTGGTTGCTGACGGCCTACGCGTTCGACCGGTATCGCGATCAGTCGCCGGCGAAGGCGCGGCTGGTGGCGCCCGAGGGGGTCGATGCGGCGCGGCTTCTGGCGATTGCCGAGGGCGAGCGGCTGACCCGCGACCTGATCAATACGCCCGCCTCGGACATGGGGCCGGAGGAGCTGGAGGCGGCCTGTGCCGGGCTGGCGGCGGACTTTGGCGCCGAGATCGAGGTGGTGCGGGGCGAGGCGCTGCTGGAGCAGAACTTCCCGATGATCCACGCGGTGGGCCGGGCCGCCGCGCAGGACCCGCGGCTCATCGACATGCGCTGGGGCAGCGAGGGCCCGGCGCTGACGCTGGTGGGCAAGGGGGTGTGTTTCGACACCGGCGGGCTGAACCTCAAGCCCGGCGCCAGCATGGGGCTGATGAAGAAGGACATGGGCGGCGCGGCCACCGTGCTGGGGCTGGCCCGGATGATCATGGCGCTGGAGGTGCCGGTGAAGCTGCGGGTGCTGGTGCCGGCGGTAGAGAATTCGGTCTCGGCCAACGCGTTCCGGCCCGGCGATATCCTGACCGCGCGCAACGGGCTGACGGTCGAGATCAACAACACCGATGCCGAGGGGCGGCTGGTGCTGGCCGATGCGCTGAGCTTCGGGGCCGAGGAAAGCCCCGGTCTGATGATCTCGATGGCGACGCTCACCGGCGCGGCGCGGGTGGCGGTGGGGCCGGATCTTGCGCCCTATTTCACCGATGACGGCGATTTTGCCTCTGCGCTCGACGCCGCGGGCGCGGCAGTGGCCGATCCGGTCTGGCGGCTGCCCTTCCACGCGCCCTACGAGGCGCTGATCGAGCCCGGTATCGCCGATCTTGACAACGCGCCCAAGGGCGGGTTCGGCGGGGCGATCACCGCCGCCCTGTTCCTGCGCCGGTTTGCCGGGGGGACGCGCTATGCCCATTTCGACATCTACGGCTGGAGCACCGGCAACGGCCCGGCGCGTCCGAAAGGCGGGGTCGGCATGGGCGCGCGGGCGTTGCTCGAGGCGCTGCCGGGACTCCTGAAATTGTGAGGTGTGCCATGGTTTCTTCTGGCCAGAAATATCCCGGGGTGAATTGGTCCCGGACAGGGTCCGGGGCCAAGAGGGGCAGCGCCCCTGAACTGCCATGACCGACCGGCGCAGACACCCCGCCAATGGCCGCGTCGCCGCCCTGCGCCTGCGCGGCGAGGTCGAGGCGCAGGGGTTCACCGACGGTGTGCCCGCCCGCGTGGTTGTGCCGGTGGCCGACCTGCTGCGGTCGCCCGGCGGGGCGCGGGACCGGCAGTTCCTGCTGGGCGAGGGGGTGACCATCTACGAGGAGCGCGAGGGCTGGGCTTTTGTCGAGGCGGAGCGGGACGGCTATACCGGCTACCTTCCCGCCGGCCAGCTTTCGGGTGTGCAGGCGCCGACGCATCGGGTGACGGCACGGGCCACGCATCTTTACCGCGCGGCGGATTTCAAGACGCGGGAACTGGCGGCGCTGAGCCTCGGGGCATGTCTGACGGTGACGGGGGAAGAGGGCCGTTTTGCCGTGACCCCCCTGGGATACGTGCCGGCGGTGCATCTCTCGCCGCTGAAGGAGGCGGCCGACGACCCGGTGGGCGTGGCCGAGCTGTTCCTTGGCACGCCTTACCTCTGGGGCGGGAACACGAGCTATGGCATCGATTGTTCCGGGCTGGTGCAGATGGCCTGTCTGGCCTGCGGGATCGCCTGCCCCGGTGACAGCGACATGCAGGAGGCGGAACTGGGCCATGCCCTGCCCGAGGATGCGGCGCTCAGGCGGGGTGACCTGCTGTTCTGGAAGACCCATGTGGCGTGGGTGGCCGACAGGGACACGATCCTGCATGCCAATGCCCACAGCATGGCAGTGAGTTACGAGCCGCTCGAGGCCGCGGTGCAGCGGATCGAGGCGCTGGGCGACGGGCCGGTCACGTCGCGCAAGAGATTGGGCGACCGATGAGCAGCGATCCGTTCTTTCATCCCGTATCGGGGTTCGACCTGCCGCGTTTTGCCGGGGTGCCGACCTTCATGCGGCTGCCTTACGTGCCGCCCGGACACGAGCGGTTCGGCGAGGTGCAGCTGGGCCTGATCGGCGTGCCGTGGGACAGCGGCACGACGAACCGCCCCGGCCCGCGCCACGGGCCGCGGCAGTTGCGCGATGCCTCGACCATGATCCGCGCCCAGCACGCGACCAGCGGCATGCGCCCGTTCGAGGCGATGAACTGTGCCGATCTGGGCGATGTCGGCCCGAACCCGGCGGATATTCACGACAGCATGGAGCGGATCACGGCCTTTTATGACAAGGTGATGGCGGCCGGGATCGTGCCGCTGACAGCCGGGGGCGATCATCTGACCTCGCTGCCGGTGCTGCGGTCGGTGGCCAAGGACGGGCCAGTGGGGATGGTGCATTTCGACAGCCATACGGACCTCTTTCATTCCTATTTCGGGGGCACGATGTACACCCATGGCACGCCGTTCCGGCGCGCGGTGGAGGAGGGGCTGCTGGACCCGAAGAAGGTGGTGCAGATCGGTCTGCGCGGCACGATGTATGACACCGAGGACCGGGATTTCGCCGAGGCCAACGGTATCCGGCTGATCCTGATCGAGGAGTTTCATGCCCGTGGCGTGGAGGACGTGATGGCCGAGGCGCGGGAGATTGCCGGGGATGGGCCGACCTATGTGAGCTATGACATCGATTTCGTCGATCCGACCTTTGCGCCGGGCACCGGCACGCCGGAGGTGGGCGGGCCGAATTCCTTTCAGGCGCTGCAGGTGGTGCGCGAGCTGGAGGGGCTGAACATCGTGGGCGCCGACATGGTCGAGGTGTCGCCGCCCTTCGATCCGTCGGGGGGCACGGCGTTTCTTGGCGTGTCGATCATGTTCGAGCTGCTTTGCGTGATGGCCGGCCGGATGGGAGCGACGAATGGGTGAGGGGCCGAACCGGGATCAGGAAGAGCTCTGGTCGTCCGTACCGGGCCAGAAGTGGGTGCTGAATGCGCGCGTGCTCGACGCAATGATGGCGCCGGCGCTGGACTGTGTGCTGGAAGCCGCGGCGTTGCAAGCGGGCGAGCGGGTGCTCGATATCGGCTGCGGCACCGGGGCGAGCACGCTGGCGGCGGCGGAGCGTGTCGGGCCGGAGGGCCGGGTGACGGGCGCCGATATCTCGCCGGTGATGCTGGAGGCGGCGCGGAAGCGGGCGGTCGGGGCCAGGTGCAAAAACGCCGATTTCGTGGTGGCGGATGCGCAGGTTCACGGGTTCGAGCCGGGGGCCTATGACGCGATCATCTCGCGCTTCGGGGTGATGTTCTTCGACGACCCGGTGGCGGCCTTTGCCAACATGGCCAAGGCGCTGCGGCCCGGCGGGCGGGTGCATGTCGTCGGATGGAGCGGAATGGAGCGGAACCCGTGGTTTTCCCTGCCGCGGCAGGCGGCGGTCGAGCGGCTGGGCGAGGTGGCGGCGGACGATCCGCGCGCGCCGGGGCCGATGGCCTTTGCCGAGCTGGACTATGTGCGCGGCATCCTCGACAGCGCCGGGTTGCGGGAGGTGACGGCCAAGGAGGTGGCGGTTGACCTCACGCCGATGGGGACGGTGCTGCATGTGGCGAAGTTTGCCGCCCATCTCGGCCCGGCGGCGCGGGTGCTGATGGAGAAGGGCGGCACGATCGAGGACAAGGCGGCGATCATCGACGCGCTGGCGGAGGATTTCCAGCCCTATGCCACGCGGGATGGTGTGCGGGTTCCGGCGGTGCTGACCCTTTACGGGGCGCGGCGGGGTTAATCGAGCGCCAGCTTGCGCAGTGTCTGGCCCGAGAGTTCCTCGGAGAAGGGCACCGGCAGCGGGTCTTTCCCCAGCCGCGCGCGGTAGATCGGCAGGCTTTCGGCAACGCGCATCACGTAGTTCTGGGTTTCGCGGAAGGGGATATGCTCGATCCAGTCGATCATGTCGCGCTCGCCCAGCCGCGGGTCGCCGTATTCCTTCATCCAGCGGATCGGGCGGCCGGGGCCGGCGTTGTAGCCCGCCGCGACCATCACGACATTGCCGTCGAAGCGGTTGACCAGCTGCGCGAGATAGGCCGAGCCGAGCGTGGCGTTGTATTCCCAGTCGGAGGTGACCCGCGCGCCGGAATGGGAGATGCCGAGCATGCGGGCCATGTCGGAGGCGGTGCCGGGCATGAGCTGCATCAGCCCCTGCGCCCCGGCGCCGCTCTTGACGCGGTGGTCGAATTCGCTTTCCCGGCGGGCGATGGCGAGGGCCAGTTCGGCGGGAACGGGCAGGTCCATCTTCCGCATCGGGTGAAGGGCGTAATAGGGGCCGGGCACCACGAGGCCGCGCTCGGCGGCGGCCTTGCCGACCATGACCTCGAGATGCGGCTCTCCCAAGGTGTCGAGCGCGTGGCCGAGGCGGTTGATCTCGTCGACCTCGAGCGTGTCGGTCAGCGCCACGAAGAATTGTTCGGCGAGCGACAGGCGGTCGGTGCGGAGCAGCAGGACGCCGGCCTTGAAGAGCGCCGATTGCGCGAACTCGGCGTCGCGCCAGTCGGGATCGGCGGGCACACCGGCGAGCGCCGGGTCGGGGCCCACGCCGGCCTTTTCGGCGGCGAGCAGCCCGTAGAAGCTGGTCTGGTATTCACCGCCGAAGGCATAGGCGAGCTGCGCCGCCTCGGTATCGCCGAGCGCGTCCTGCGCGCGGCCGATCCAGTAGCCGGCGCGACCGAGCGAGATGGGCGTTTCCACCGCCGCGCGGAAGCGCTGGAAATGGTCGAGCGCAAGGTCGGGCGCGTCGAGATAGGTCAGCGCGAGATAGCCCGACAGCCATTCCAGATCGGCGTAGTTCGAGCCCTCGACAAGCTGGTGGATCGCGGCGAGCTGGTAGGCGGTGGCGATGTCGCCATCGCGCATCTTGTCGCGGGCGAGGTAGCGGCGCCAGCCCGCCCAGCGGTCGGGTTCACCCAGCCCGTTTTCCATCCGGCTCTGATCCAGCATCAGCTTGATGGCGGCGTCGCTGCGGCCGGCCTTGATGTGCTGGTTGAAGCGTTCATAGGCGATGCCGGCATCCGTGGCCCCGCCCTCGGGCAGGTCGCTGTTCTTCAGCGAGACGCCGCGCTCGATCTTCTGGCGGGCCTCGGCCAGGGCGCGGGTTTTCTTGTCGACCAGCGGAAGCATCTGCTGCACGTCGCGCAGGCCGCGCCAGAGCGCCATCTGCAGCCGTGCTTCGTGATGCGGCTCGAGCAGTTCGTCATAGCTCTCGAGGAAGGCGTCATGCTCGGCGGTGGAGAGATCCATCGTGTGCCAGGCCATCACCACGCTCGCCTCGGCCTCGCCCTGATGGCCGCGGGCGGTGAGGGCGCGGGCGTAGTTCAGCACGCCGTCGCCGGTCTGGGGGCGGTAATCCTCGTAGAAGGCCAGCACCGTGTCGAAATCGGCGTGGGCCACGACCTCTTCGCTGCGCTTTCGCAGGTAGTCGAGACCGGGCCAGTCGGGGTGGGCTTCGATGAAGGCCAGCACCTCCTCGGGGGTGCCCCGCCCCTCGCGCAGGCGGATCCACTCGACCAGCGATACGGCGGCGGGGCCGTCGCGTTCGGCGATGCGCGCGGCGTTGTCCCAGCGGCCGTTGGCGATGGCGCCGAAGGCGAGCTGAAGCGGGCGAGGGGCGATTCGCGCCTCGTCTTCCTGTGCCACCGGGGCGGTGGACAGGCTGAAAAAGGTCAACAGGACAACGAGGCAGCGCAACATGGCTTGCATTTCCGGCTCATGCAAAGGATAGACACGCCCAGCCTAAGCGCGCGGCACGGGACAAGTCCATTCACAAGCTTGGCAGATTGGCAGCTTGCCGCTAGTGTCGCGCGCGTTTCACCGGGCCTTTGGCCCCAGCGTAACGCAAAACAATGGAGCGTGTCATGTTCAAAGGATCTTTTCCTGCCCTGGTCACGCCGTTCAAGAACGGCGAGCTGGATCTTGAGACGCTCAAGAAACTCGTGGAATGGCATATCGGCGAGGGCAGCCACGGCCTCGTGCCCGTGGGCACGACCGGCGAGAGCCCGACGCTGACCCATACCGAGCACGAAACCGTGGTCGAGGAGGTGGTGCGCGCCGCGGCGGGGCGGATTCCGGTGATCGCCGGGGCGGGCTCGAACAACACGGTCGAGGCGATGCGCTTCATGCGCCATGCCGAGCAGGTGGGCGCCGATGCCGCGCTGGTGGTGACGCCCTATTACAACAAGCCCACGCAGCGGGGCCTGATCGCGCATTTCACCGCGCTGCACGACTGCTGCGAGCTGCCGATCATCATCTACAACATTCCGGGGCGGTCGGTGGTCGACATGAGCCCCGAGACGATGGGCGAGTTGGCGAAGCTGCCGCGGATCATCGGGGTGAAGGACGCCACCGGCGATCTGGCCCGGGTGAGCGACCAGCGGATCACCTGCGGCAGGGAGTTCGTGCAGATTTCCGGCGAGGACGCCACCGCGCACGGGTTCAACGCGCAGGGCGGCGTGGGGGTGATCTCGGTCACCGCCAACGTGGCGCCCCGGATGGTGGCGGAGGTGCAGGAGGCCTGTCTGGCGGGCGACTACCAGAAGGCGCTTGAGACGCAGGACCGGCTGATGCCGCTGCACAAGGCGATCTTTACCGAGCCGGGGCTGGTCGGCGTGAAATACGCGATGTCGCTTCTGGGGCTGTGCAGCGAGGAGGTGCGCTCGCCGCTGACCGGGCTGAGCGACGAGACCAAGGCGCTGGTCAAGGACGGGATGCGGCACGCGGGGCTGATGAACTGAGGCCGTAGGGTGGGTGTGAACCCACCTTGCGTGTTTGCGGCGTGGAGCGGTGGTGGGTTGGCACCCACCCTACGCTTCAATCCACCCGGCGGACCAGAAGCTGGTTGCCCGGGCCGGTTTTGGTTTCGAAGACCTTCAACTCCTTCACGAGGTCGCTCAGCTTCTTCTTGCCGTATGTCCGCGTGTCGAAATCGGGCTTGTCCGCCTGGATCTGCTGGCCGATGCGGCCCAGCGGGAACCAGTCGTCATCCTGGTCAATCTTCTCCATCGCGTCGGTGATCAGCTTGCGGGCCTCGCCCACGCGGCGGTTGTCGAGGCTCTGGTCCTTGGCGCGGGTGGGGGAGGTGTCTTCGGCGATGTTCTCGATCGCGACGAAGCGGTTGCAGGCGTTCTTGAGCGCGTCGGGCGCCTTGGCCTCGCCGATGCCGATCACGGTCAGGCCCTGTTCGCGGATGCGGCTGGCCAGCCGGGTGAAATCGCTGTCGGAGGAGACCAGCACGAAGCCGTCGAAGTGACCCGCGTGCAGGATATCCATCGCGTCGATCACCAGCCCGATATCCGAGGCGTTCTTGCCCTTGGTGTTGGCGGTCTGCTGGTGCTGGACGAGGCCCAGCTTCTGCGCGGTCTTGGTCCAGCCGGAAAGCTGCTGGTTCGACCAGTCGCCATAGACCCGGCGCAGGCCCGGTTCGCCATAGGAGGTGACTTCACGGAGGATGGCCTCGGCGTATTTCGACGGCACGTTGTCGGCGTCGATGAGAACGGCGAGGAGCTGGGATTTCTCGGGCATGGGGGCCTCCTTTTACCGGGGGACCATGCCTGATTGCGGCGCCGGCGGAAACCGGAAACCGCGGGAGGGCCGGTCCGCGGCGTTGAAATGCAAACGGCCACCGCCGGGAGGGCGGTGGCCGGGGCTTTGCGGTGACAGGGCCGGATCAGGCGTTTTCGCCGATCTTGTCCTGTGTCTGGGTCTCGAAATCGCTGGCGTCGTGGCGTTCGTGAAGCTGCTCGTGCGGCTCGCCGAAGGTCCTGTTGACCATCCGCCCGCGCTTGACCGCCGGGCGCGCGTCGATCTTCTTCGCCCAGGCCATCACGTTCTCGTATTCATGGGTGCTGAGGAAGGTCGCGGCGTCGCCATAGGCGCGGCCGAGGGCGAGGTTGCCGTACCACGGCCAGATGGCCATGTCGGCGATGGAATAGTCGTCGCCGGCGATGTAGGGCTTGTTGGCCAGTTCGCGGTCGAGCACGTCGAGTTGGCGCTTGGCCTCCATCGCGTAGCGATTGATGGGGTATTCGTATTTCTCGGGCGCGTAGGCGTAGAAATGGCCGAAGCCGCCGCCGAGGAAGGGCGCGCTGCCCATCTGCCACATCAGCCAGTTGATCACCTCGGTGCGGTCCGGCCCGCTTTCGGGGAGGAATGCGCCGAACTTTTCGGCCAGGTGCATCAGGATGGACCCGCTTTCGAAGACGCGCAGGGGCGTGTCGCCGGTGTGGTCGACCATGGCGGGGATCTTGGAGTTCGGGTTGATCTCGGTGAAGCCGCTGCCGAACTGGTCGCCATCGCCGATCTGGATGAGCCAGGCGTCGTATTCGGCATCGAAGCCGGCCTCTAGAAGCTCCTCGAACATGACGGTCGTCTTGACCCCGTTGGGCGTGGCGAGCGAGTAGAGCTGGAACGGGTGCTTGCCCTTGGGCAGCTCCTTGTCATGGGTCGGCCCGGCGATGGGGCGGTTGGTCGAGGCGAACTTGCCGCCGCTTTCCTGATCCCAGGTCCAGACCTTGGGCGGGGTGTATGTATCGTCGGTCATCTGTCGGCTCCTTGGCATGTGGTTTCCCCAGAGGTAACCGGTTGCGACACCGATGCAAGGTGCATGAATGCACAGAAGTGGCTGCGCAGGCCGCGGCCGCCGCGGCGCCGATGCGCCGGTTCCCGCCGATCACGCGATAACGATCATTTCGCACGAAGGCGTCACCGGCCCTTATATCGTTACGCATGCGGCGCCATTTCAGACACCCGGGATGACCCCCGACCCCGGAGATAGGAGAATGTCATGAATATCATTCGCAAACGTCTTCTGGCCGGTGTCACGGCCTCTGCAGTGGGTATCGCCGGCCTTGCCGGGCTGTCCGCGACGCCGGCCCAAGCCGACAACGATACCGCCAAGTACATCGCCGGTGCCGCCGCCGTGGCGATCATCGGTGCGGCCATCGCCGATTCCAACGATGACCGGTATTACGATCCGGGCTATGCGACCCGTGACCGGTATTATGACGGGTACACACGCTATAACCGTCACCAAGGCTATAACCGGCACAACCGTCATGGCTATCAGCGGGCCTATAACCAAGGCTATCGCGACGGGTACAACCGCAGCCATAACAGCTATGGCGGCCAACGCGTCTACGACCGGTAAGCCACGCATGCACCGGGGCCGGCCCGCCCGGCCCCGCAGCATCCCGCCGACGGGGTGGCGATTTCCGGGTCCCCCTTGGCTGGCAATGTGAATGCGCCGTATATTGCCTTACGCGGGGTGATCCTCGCGCCAATCCCGAACGGGAGAGCATCATGCAACACGGATTTCGCAAGACCCTGCTTGCCGCGGTGGCTGCGGCTGTCGTCTCGTCTATAGGGCCCGGGGCCGGGCCGGCGATGGCCGACCCCTTTTCGCATGTCATCAACCGCGTCATCGACCACGCCATTCACCGGTATGACCGCCGGGGTGTGCAGCGCGATTATCGCAGCTATCAGAGGATGCGGCGGCATCACCGGTATGACGGGTACGGCAGGTATGACCGGCACGTGCGCCGCAATTACCAGACACGGGATGAAAGGGAGCTGCGGGGCCTGTACGTGCCCGGCTACGACATCAACGGCGTGATGGATTATAACCGCTCCGGCCACCGCCGCTGACACTGGGGCGAAGACATGTAAAAGGGCGCACCGGTCTCCCGGCGCGCCCTTTGTCCTGTCAGGCCCGAGGCCGATCGTTCAGTAGACCACCACGCTGCGGATCGACTCGCCGGCATGCATCATGTCGAAGCCCTTGTTGATCTCGTCGAGCTTGAGGGTGTGGGTGATCATCGGGTCGATCTCGATCTTGCCCTGCATGTACCAGTCGACGATCTTGGGCACGTCGGTGCGGCCGCGGGCGCCGCCGAAAGCGGTGCCTTTCCAGACGCGGCCGGTGACAAGCTGGAACGGGCGGGTCGAGATTTCGGCGCCGGCGGGGGCCACGCCGATGATGATGCTTTCGCCCCAGCCCTTGTGGGCGGATTCCAGCGCCTGACGCATGACGGTGACATTGCCGGTGGCGTCGAAGGTGTAATCGCCGCCGCCGCCGGTCAGCTCGACAAGGTGGCCGACGATGTCGCCATCGACATCATTGGGGTTGACGAAATCGGTCATGCCGAAGCGCTTGGCCATCTCGACCTTGCCGGGGTTCAGGTCGACGCCGACGATCTGGTCGGCGCCCGCCAGCCGCAGGCCCTGAATGACGTTGAGGCCGATGCCGCCGAGGCCGAAGACGATGCAGCGCGAGCCCAGTTCCACCTTGGCGGTGTTCATCACCGCGCCGATGCCGGTGGTGACGCCGCAGCCGATGTAGCAGATCTTGTCGAAGGGCGCGTCCTTGCGGACCTTGGCGAGCGCGATTTCCGGCAGGACGGTGTGGTTCGAGAAGGTGGAACAGCCCATGTAATGCAGGATCGGCGTGCCGTCGGTCATGGAAAACCGGCTGGTGCCGTCGGGCATGACGCCCTGGCCCTGGGTCGAGCGGATCGCCTGGCAGAGGTTGGTTTTCGGGTTGAGGCAGTATTCGCATTCGCGGCATTCGGGCGTGTAGAGCGGGATCACGTGGTCGCCCGGCTCGAGCGAGGTGACGCCGGGGCCGACCTCGACCACCACGCCCGCGCCCTCATGCCCGAGGATCGCCGGGAAGGCACCTTCGGGATCGGCGCCGGAGAGGGTGAAATCGTCGGTGTGGCACAGGCCCGTCGCCTTGACCTCGACCAGGACTTCGCCCGCTTTCGGGCCGTCGAGATTGACCTCCATGATTTCCATCGGCTTGCCCGCTTCGAGGGCGACGGCGGCGGTGGTGCGCATTGGCTGTACTCCCAAATATGTTTGCCGCGACTTTGGGCGAAAGCCGGGCGGTTTTCAATATCGGGCGGGCGATCTTGAAAGCGGCCCTGCCCGTGACGACTTCAGTGTTTCACAGAAATGGAAGGATGGCACGATGCGCTTAGCGACACTGATACTGGCACTTGCGGCACTGGGCGCCTGCATGCCCGAGGGCGGGGAGGACGACACCGCCTCGGCCTGCGGGGCGGATGCGCTTCAGCCGCTGGTCGGCACTGCGGTCGGGGGGCACGATTTCGCGGACGGCACGCGGATCATTCCGCCGGGCACGGCGGTGACGATGGACCACCGGCCCGACCGGCTGAACGTGGAAACCGATGAAGGCGGGACGATCACGCGGATTTACTGCGGCTGATCTTTTGGCCGGCGTGGTGCAGTGAGTATTTGGAGAAAAGTGAAAGTGGGGCGCGCGCCCGGCTTTCATCTTTCCAGAAATACTCACTGCGCAACGCTGGCCCCCTGCGATGCCGTAACGGGAGACTCGACTCGGGGCGGGGTGCGGCCTAGGTTGGAACAAAACATGAACATGATTGTTCGCCGCTGCCGCCATGCCTGTTCGCCGTATCCTTTCCGTCTGGTTTCCCCGGCTCGGGGCCGAGCGCCTTTTGCGGCGCGCGGCGCCGCCGGAGGAGGTGCCCTTTGCCGTGGTGCGCGATACCGGGCAGATGCAGGTGCTGTCCTCGCTCTCGGCCGGGGCCGAGGCGGCGGGGTTGCGCGTGGGCCAGCCGCTGAGGGATGCGCATGCGATCTGCGGGCAGTTGGCGACGCGGCTGCAGAACCCGCAGGCCGAGGCGGATTTCCTGCAGGCGCTGCGCCGCTGGGCGGGGCGGTTTTCGCCCTGGGTGGCGGCGGACGCGCCCGACGGGCTGATGATGGAGGTCACCGGCTGCGCGCATCTGTTCGGCGGGGAGGAAGCGATGGTGGCGCGGATGGTCGAGGAGGCCGGCGCCCTGGGGCTGAGCGCGCGCTGCGGGCTGGCCGACACGGTGGGCGCGGCATGGGCGCTGGCGCGCTATGCCGGGGTGGCGCCCGGCCATGCGCGCTCGGGCGATGCCATCGATCAGGAGGCGCGGGCGACGCGGTCGCGGGCGGCGAAGAGGCGGCATTGGGAACGCGGCGGCGCCGCCCCCTTGCCGGGGGGCGGGGGCACCGATTTGCCCGGCATCGCCCCGCCGGGGCAGGCCTATACGCTGTTGGCGCCCTTGCCGGTGGCCGCGCTGCGGCTGGAGCCGGGGCAGGCCGAGGCGCTGGCGCGGGTCGGGCTGCGCCGGGTGGGCGATCTGCTGGGCCAGCCGCGCGCGCCGCTGGCGCGGCGGTTCGGGCGGGGGCTTGTGCTGCGGCTGGATCAGGCGGTGGGGGCGGCGCCGGAGCCGGTGTCGCCCGCGAAGGAGGCGCCGCGCTTTGCCACGCGGCTGACCCTGCCGGAGCCGATCGGGCTGACCGAGGACATGCTGGCCGCGCTTGACCGGCTGGTGCCGCGCCTGTGCGAGCTGCTGCGTGACAAGGGGCAGGGGGCGCGGCGGGTGAGGCTGCAGGCGTGGCGGGTGGATGACACGATGCAATGGCTCGACGCCGGGCTGGCGCGCGCCGCGGACGAGCCCGACCGCATCCGCCCGCTGCTGGCGCACCGGATCGACGAGATCGACGCGGGCTTCGGCATCGACATGCTGCGGCTGGAGGCGGTGCAGACCGAGGCGCTTCACCCGCGCACCATGACCGGCCACGTGGAGGCCGCCGCCGCCAACCGCGCGCGACTGGACGGGGGCGCGCGGATGGACGACCTGCTGGGCCGGATCGGGGGGCGGCTGGGGATGGAGGCGATCACCCGCCGCCATCCGGTTGGCAGCCATCTGCCCGAGAAGACCGCGCAGGTGCTGGCCGCCGCGTGGTCGGAGCCTGCCGGGCCGTGGCCCGCCCCGGCCGCGCCGCGCCCGCTTTTGCTGTGGCGGCCCGAGCCGGTGATGGCTCCGGATGCCCCGCGGCTGGCCGGAGAATTCCGATGGCGCGGGCGCACGCACCGGCTGGCCGAGGCGCGCGGGCCCGAGCGGATCGCGCCGGAATGGTGGCTGGACGATCCCGACTGGCGCAGCGGGTTGCGGGATTACTGGCAGGTGATCACCGAAGGGGGCGAGCGGCTGTGGCTGTTCTATGCCCATGGCGCGGCGCTGAGTTCCGGCTGGTTCTGCCAGGGGCGGTTTGCGTGAGCGCGCCGGTCAGGCTTTCGAGCGGCGCTCGCGCCAGAGGGTGAAAAGCCCCGCCGCCACGATCAGCGCCGTGCCGAAGGCGACGTTCATGCGGACCGTTTCGTTGAAGACGAGGATGCCGAGGATGCTGGCGAAGACGAGCTGGAGATAGGCGAAGGGCTGCACCGCGCTGGCCTCGGCCAGTTCGTAGCACTTGATCAGCGTGTAATGCCCCAGCGCCCCGGTGATGCAGAGCAGGCCCATCCATACCCAGTCGGGGCCGGTCATCGGTTCCCAGAACCATGCGCCGACCGCCGTCATCGCGACCATGCCGACCGTGCCCGTCCAGAAGAAGCTGGTGGCGGCGCTGTCGCGCAGGCCGACATAGCGGGTGAGCAGCCCGTAGAGCGCGAACATCAGCGCGGCGATGAGGGGGACGACCGCTTCGGGCTGGAAGACGCCGAAGCCGGGTTCGAGGATGACCAGGATGCCGGTGAAGCCCACCGCGATGGCGACCCAGCGGCGCCAGCCCACGCGTTCGCCCAGCACCGGGCCGGAGAGCGCCGCGATCAGCAGCGGGTAGCAGGCAAAGACCGCGTGGCTTTCGACCAGCCCCAGCAGGGTGAAGCCGAAGACCATGACGCAGATCTCGGCCACCAGAAGCAGCGCCCGGAACCCCTGCACCCACGGCACCGCGCTGGCCGCCGCCGCGCGCAGCCCGCCGGCCTTGCGGCTGGCGACGGAAATGACGAAGGCCGCGAAGAACCAGTAGCGGATCATCACCACCATGTAGACGTTGTATTCCGACGCCAGATGGCGCGAGAGCCCGTCCTGCGCCGCGAAGATGAAGGTCGTGGCGACCATGAACAGGATGCCGGCGCGGGTGTTCTGTTCGCTCATTGGGGCGGGCTTTCAGGATGCGGGTTTCACGGCACGGGTCATGTGCCTTTTCCGGCCATAGCCGGGAATGCGGGTGACTTCAAACCCGGCGGATTGCAGCCCGCGGCGGACGAAGCCCGCGGCGGTGTAGGTGGCGGCGGTGCCGCCGGGCTTGGTGTGGGCGAAGACCTGTTCCATCAGCGGCTCTTCCCAGAGTTCCGGGTTGCGGGCGGGGGAGAAGCCGTCGAGGAACCATGCGTCGGCCCGCCGTTCCCAGCGGGGCAGGGTGGTGCGGGCGTCGCCGGGAACGAGGCGGAAATCGAGATCGGCGAGGGTGATGTACTCGGCGCCCCAATGCGGGGCGAGATCGGCGGCGAGCGGGGCGAGTTCCGGGAAGGCGGACTGGGCGCGGCGCATCTCTTCGGCGGTGATGGGGAAGGCCTCGAAGCTGGTGTAGCGGAGCATCCCCTCCTGACCGGTATCGCGCCACGCCTGAAGGGTGGCGAGCAGGTTGAGGCCGGTGCCGAAGCCCAGTTCGGCGACGTGGAAGCCGAAGCGGAACCGTTCGGGCAGATCGTTGCCGGAGAGGAAAACGTGGCGGGTTTCCTCCAGCCCGTTCTCGAGGCTGAAATAGGGGTCGTCGAAGCGCGTCGAGACCGGCACGTCGTCGCGCCAGTCGAGCGTTTCCGGAAGGGTCGGTGGCGGTTTCACGCGCGTCCTTTCGTGGCGCGGGCGGATATACAGTGCGGGGCGCCCGTGCGATACTTGGCGCGAGACTGCAAAGGAGCGGCGGAAATGGCAAGGCCGGACGTCACGGTGATGGGCGCGGGCATCTTCGGGCTGTCGATCGCGTGGGCCTGTGTGACGCGGGGCGCGCGGGTGCAGGTGATCGACCCGCACGGGCCGGGGGCCGGGGCATCGGGCGGCGTCGTGGGCGCGTTGGCGCCGCATGTGCCGGAGAACTGGAACGACAAGAAGGCGTTCCAGTTGGAGAGCCTGCTGATGGCCGAGGGGTTCTGGGCGGATGTGGCGGCGGCCTCGGGGATATCGGCCGGGTATGGCAGGCTGGGGCGGTTGCAGCCGGTGGCGGATGAGCGGGCGCTGGAGCTGGCGAGGGCAAGGGTGGAGACGGCGCGGGAGCTGTGGGGCGATGCGGCGGTCTGGGAGGTGATTGCGCCGCCCCGGGATAGCTGGGCGCCGGCCTCGCCCACCGGTTACGTGATCCGGGATACGCTGTCGGCAAGGATGCATCCGCGGCGGGCCTGCCAGTCGCTGGCGGCGGCGTTGCATGCGCGGGGCGCGTGGCTGGTGAAGGAGGGGGCGCCCGAGGGCAGGGTGGTGCATGCCACCGGGGTGGCCGGGCTGGAGGAGATGGCGCGCGAGACGGGCCGGGCCGTGGGCAACGGGGTGAAGGGGCAGGGGGCGCTTCTGCATTTCGCCGCGCCCCGTGCGCCGCAGTTGTTTGCCGACGGCATCCATATCGTGCCGCATGAGGACGGGACCACGGCGATCGGGTCGACCTCGGAACGGGAGTATGACGATCCGGGATCGACGGATGAGAAGCTGGACGAGGTGATCGAGCGGGCCATGCGGGCGGTGCCGGTGCTGCACGGGGCAAGGGTGGTGGAGCGGTGGGCCGGGCTGCGGCCGCGGGCGAAGTCGCGCGCGCCGATGCTGGGGGCGCATCCCTTGAGGCCGGGGGAGTACATCGCAAACGGGGGGTTCAAGATCGGCTTCGGGATGGCACCCAAGGTGGCGGAGGTGATGGCGGCGCTTATATTGGAGGGGGAGGACGGGATACCGGAGGGGTTCCGTCCGGAGGCATCGCTATCAATGAAACCCGCATGATCTGTTACCGCTTCTTTCTTCTTGGCCTTGCGCTCGCGCTGCCCGCTGCCGGCATGGCGCAGAGCGAGGCGCCGGTCTGGGCCGCCGTGTCGGGGGATGAGGTGGTTCTGGACGGCGAAACCTACCGGCTGAGCGGTGTGTCCTGCCCCGATCCGGCGACCGAGACGGGCCGCGCGGCCAAGGCATTGCTGAACACCTTCCTGCGGGGCGGGTATATCGAATGCCGGGTCGAGGGCGGCCGGGCGAGTTGCAGCAAGGAAGGCCGCGACATCGCCACCGGGCTGATCCGCAGCGGCTATTGCGAGGGCACTGGCGAGGCGCCGGTGGCCGAGGAAGAGGATGTGCTGGCGCGGGATACGCGGCCCGGCACCGTGGCGGGCGAGGCGCGCGCGGGGGAGTGTGACCCGGCGCAGGCCTCGCGCCGGTTCATTGCGCAGTCACAGGCCTTTGCCTGCGATGCGGGTTCGCCCTACAGCACCTGCGACGGGGTGAATGGAAAGCGGCAGTTCGGGCGGCACGTGGCCGGGTCGGACAATTACCGGGCGACCGGTCAGACCGCGCCGTCCTTCCGGCCGGGTCGCTGTAACTAGGCGGCCGTGCCGGTCAGGCATTGCCGCCCGCCCGGCCCGCGTACCCAGACGGTGCCGCCCGATTTCCAGCAGAGCTCTGCCGTCTCGAAATGCATCAGCGGCGCCGTGGCGCGGAAGGTGAAGCGGGTGAGCGAACCGAGCTGGCGTTCGGCGAGGAGCATGGCGAGCTGGGCCAGCAGGGGGCCGTGGACGACGAGGCCGTCATAGCCTTCGACATCGGTTGCGTAGGGCAGGTCGTAATGGATGCGGTGGCCGTTGAAGGTGAGGGCCGAGTAGCGGAAGAGCGTGGTGGCATCGAAGCGGGCGGGTTCGGCCACGTCTTCGTCGGTGGGCGCCTCGGGCGGGGCGGGTTTGGCGCCGGGCTTGGGGTCTTCGCGGTAGACGAGATCCTGCCATTCGGCGATGCAGCACTTGTCGTTCTGCCAGATTTCGTGCCGCATGGTGACGAAGCCCAGCGGGCCGGAGCGGCCTTCCTTGTGGGCGGTCTTTTCCACGAAAGTGAGCCGTTTCGCGGGGGTTCCGGCGCGCAGGGGCGCCTCGAACTCCAATTGCCCGCCGGCCCACATGCGGCGGGGCAGGCCCATGTCGGGGATGACGGCGCCCACTTTCGGGTGGCCGTCGCGGCCCAGATCGGCGGGTGGCTGCGGATCCCAGAAGTAGAGCTGGTGGAAGAAGGGGGGCAGGGGGGCGCCCGCCTCGATCTGCGGGGGGTGGCCGAGTGTGGCCTGCATCGCTTGGGCGCGGGCCGGGTCGAGCATGTCGGTCAGGGTTTGCACGGGCTCGTTCATGCGGGCAAGCTAGGCCGGAAATCGTGTCACCACAACGGGGATGGCCATGCCGCAATTGACTTCGCTCGATCATCTTGTCCTGACGGTGCGGGATGTCTCGCGCACCTGTGCGTTCTACCGCGATGTTCTGGGGATGGAGGTGGTGACGTTCCGACCGGCCGATGGCTCGGAACGGTCGGCGTTGGCGTTTGGTCAGCAGAAGATCAACCTGCATCAGGCGGGGGCGGAGTTCGAGCCGAAGGCAGAGGCGCCGCGACCGGGGAGCGCGGATTTGTGTTTTCTGAGCGAGACGCCGGTGGAGGAGTGGGTGGCGCATTTCGAGGGATGTGGCGTCGAGGTGATCGAGGGGCCGGTGCAGCGGACCGGGGCGACGGGGCCGATCCTGTCGGTGTATATCCGTGATCCGGATGGCAACCTGATCGAGGTGTCGAACCCTCAGGCGTAGTCGGCCTCGGCGAAGGTTTCGGCGCAGAAGCGGCGGAATTGGAGCGTGTCGCTCCAGTGGTCGCGGGGCAGGCCGGCTTTTTGTTTGAGGGCGGCGAGGAACGCCTCGGGTTGCGGCAGGCTGTCCCAGACCATCGGCAGGAACACGCCGCGTCGGCGCTTGTCGGAAAGGATCAGCCCGTCGCGGCCGGGTTCGAGCCGGGCGAGGAGGTCGGCCTCGTCCGTGACCGGCATCGGCTCGGAAGGGGATAGCACGGCGATCTTGAGGGTGATGCGGTCGAACTCTTCCGCCGAGACGGGCGGGAAGCGCGGGTCTTCGGTGGCGGATTTTGCGGTGTTCTCGATGACGTCGGCGATCAGCGGCTGATGGGCGGTGAGCGAGCCGATGCAGCCGCGAAGCTGGCCGTCTTTCTGAAGGGTGACGAAGCTTGCGCCGTGGCCTTGGAGGGGCGGGGCGTGGCTGTCGGTCTCGGCCTGCGGCGGCTTGCCCTTGGTGATGCGGGAGGTGAGGGCTTGCCGGGCGGCTTTCAGCAGGGCGGTGCGGTGGTCGGCGGGGAGGATGGCGTCGGTGACGTCGAAGAGGGCCCATGCGCCGTAGCCTACGGTGCGGGTGGTGTCCTTGGTGACGGCGGCGCTGTTGGCCATGCCGAGGCGGAGCGTGCGGCTGCCCTGCCCGTGATCCGACAGCAGGAAGCCGCGGATCGCGGCGGCGCCGCAGGCATGGGCGCCGGTGAGGTCTTCGGGCTTGGCGGTTTCGATCAGTTTGGCGGTTTGGGCGTCATGTTGGCGGGCGGCGTCGAGGGTCAGGAAATGACTGAGGTCGCTGGAGAGGATAAAGATTGTGTCGCCCATCCCGGCCAGCGCGTCGATGATCGCGGCCACCTGTTCATCCGGGGCGCGGCCGATCACGAGCGGCACGACGGGTGTGTCGGGGTGGGTTTGGTTCTGGAAAGGCAATTGGGTTTCGACGCCATGCTCGCGGTCATGGGCGGCGTCTTCGATGTGGGCGAGATCTTGGGCGACCAAAAGATCGCGGGCGGCGGTGTCTATCGCGAGGTCGAAGCCGGGCATGGCGTAGCGGTCCTGCGAGGGCAGGGCGATGCCGGTGAAGGCGTGCTGGTGCGAGGGGGAGAGGATGGCGATGCGGGCCGGGCGCGCGGTTTCGGTGGCGCGCCATGCCATGCCGGCGAGGTGGCCGGAGAAGGGATAGCCGGCATGGGGCGAGATGATTGCCTTGGGCGGTGAGGCGGCGGGTGTGCCGTGGGCCAGACAGTCGGCGACCGTCCGAGCAAGCTCCTCCGCCTCGCCGGGGAAAAAGCGGCCGGCCACGGCCGGGTGGCGTGTCGATATATCGGTCTGACGGTTCATCTTGGCCCTTTGAGACTTACATATGAACCGGACCGACGAAAGGAAAGGCCCCGCCCCATGCACCCCGCGCGCCACTGGACCGAGGAAGAGGATGGCCGGCTGAAATGCACGCTGTGCCCGCGCTTTTGCACCTTGCGCGAGGGGCAGCGGGGCATGTGCTTCGTGCGGATGCGGGAGGGGGACCGGATGGTGCTGGACACTTACGGGCGGTCTACGGGGTTCTGTATCGACCCGATCGAGAAGAAGCCGTTGAACCATTTCCTTCCCGGTACGCCGGTGCTGTCCTTTGGCACGGCGGGCTGTAATCTGGCCTGCAAGTTCTGCCAGAACCACGAGATTTCCAAGAGCCGCGAGGTCGATAGCCTTGCCCATAGCGCCAGCCCCGAGGCGATTGCGCGTGTGGCGAAGGAGAAGGGCTGTGCCTCGGTCGCGTTCACCTATAACGACCCGGTGATCTTTCACGAATACGCGCTGGATACCGCGAGCGCCTGCCGCGAGGCGGGGGTGCGCAGCGTGGCGGTGACCGCCGGTTACATCTGCGAGGCACCGCGGGCGGAGTTCTTTCCGGCGATGGATGCCGCGAATATCGACCTGAAGGGGTTTTCGGAGGATTTCTATCGCAAGCTGACCGGGGCGCAGATCGGGCCGGTGTTGGAGGCGATCGAGTACGCGGTGCATGAAACCGGGTGCTGGGTGGAACTGACCACGCTGCTGATCCCGGGCGAGAATGACAGCGAGGCGGAGCTGGAGGAGATGTGCCAGTGGGTGGTCGAGCGCTGCGGGCCGGATGTGCCGGTGCATTTCACCGCGTTCCACCCCGATCACCGGATGCTGAACCATCAGCGGACGCCGCTGGAGACGCTGCTCAGGGCGCGGGTGACCGCCAAGGCGGCCGGGCTGCGGCATGTCTATATCGGCAACGTCCATCACGAGCCGGCGCAGTCGAGCTATTGCAGCGGGTGCGGGGAAAAGGTGATCGGGCGCGACTGGCACGCATTGTCGGAGTGGCGGCTGGACGAGACCGGCCATTGCACCGCCTGCGGCACGGCATTTCCGGGGGTGATCGAGGGGCCGCCGGGCCGCTGGGGGCGCCGGCGGGAGCCTGTGCTGATGCGAAAGGGTTAGGAGACGCGCTCGCGCAGGGCGGTCATCTTGGTGGTCAGCGCCTTGAGGTAGCGTTCATTGAGAAGGCGGTCATTCGCGTCGAACTCATCCCCGGCGGTGGCGACACAGAGCGTCGGGCCCGGCAGTATTTCGGCCTGATGCGGCACGAGGCAGTGGAGGACCATGTATTGCCCCGTTTCGCCGCCAGTGCGCCCGGCATTGGCCGACATCACCACGGTGGGCTTGTTCTTGAACGCGCTGCCGGGCACGCGGCTGATCCAGTCGAGGGCGTTCTTGAGCACGCCGCTGATTCCCTTGTTGTACTCGGGCGAGGAGATCACCACGGCGTCGGCGGCCTTGATCTGGTCGACCAGCGTCTGAACGCTTTCGGGTATGCCCTCGGCATCTTCGAGATCGCCGTCGTAGAGCGGGAGGTTCAGGTCGGCCTCGGTAACGTCGGCCGGGCCGAAGACGCGCACGGCCTCGGCCAGCAGCTTGCGGTTGTAGGCGCCTTTGCGGAGCGAGCCGGATATGGTGAGCAGCTTTATATCCGCCATGATGTCGTTCCCTCTGGTCGGTGACGTGACTTTCGCCAATCTGTCATGCAGCGCACAGAATGCAACCGATTAGGGCGGACAATCGCTGTGTGACGGCACGGCACATTGGCCAGAAAAAAGCCCCCTGATGCGCGAAGCATCAGGGGGCGAGGCTGTCAGGTTGGGAAACTGTCGTTCGGCTTACCAGTCGGTCGGGCCCTTGTCGGCAAAGGCATTAACCAGAAAGTCGATGAAGGCGCGCACCTTGGGCTGGGTGAACCGGCCCGGCGGGTAGACCGCGTAGATGCCCTGCGTCTCGTAGGGCAGGTCGGGGATCACGTCGACCACCTGACCGGCCTTCATGGCGTTGGCGTAGAGGAAGCTGGGCAGGTAGGCGATGCCGAGGCCGGAGATCGCGGCGTTCAGCAGCGACTGGCCGTCATTGACCGAGAGGCCGCCGGCGGTGCGGACCTGCCGCTTTTCGCCCGAGGGCGCGGTCAGCTTCCAGACCGAGCCGTTGGACTGGCTGGAATAGTGCAGCAGCTTGTGCTCGTTCAGGTCGTCGATCTTGGCGGGACGGCCGTATTTTTCAAGATAATTGGGGCTGGCGATCATGCGCTTGGTGGTTTCCGTCAGCTTGCGGGCGCGCAGCGTGCTGTCTTCCAGCTCGCCGATGCGGATGGCCATGTCGAACCCTTCCGAGATCAGCTCGACATAGCGGTTGTTGAGCACCATGTTGACGGTGATGTCGGGAAATTCCTCAAGGAACTCGCCCAGCACCGGGCTCAGATGATTGACCCCGAAATCGGTGGCGACCGAGATGCGCAGGAGGCCCGAGGGATCGGACTGCATCGAACTGACCAGCGCGTCGGCCTCTCCGGCGTCGTTCAGCACGCGCAGGGCGCGATCGTAGTAGGCGAGGCCGATTTCCGTGGGGCTGACCCGTCGCGTCGTCCGGTTCAGGAGGCGGGCGCCGAGCCGTGCCTCGAGCGACGAGACATGCTTTGATACGGCGGATTTCGAAATCCCCATCTTGCGCGCCGCGTCGGTGAACCCGCCCTGGTCCACCACTGTCGCGAAGGCCTCCATTTCGGTCAGGCGATCCATACTCGATACCTCTGTGCGTTATTCCCTCGGAGCCTTATCCGGGCGAAATCGGGCACAACTGCGGCGCGTCGCCGACAATATCAGGGTTTTCCTTTGCATCGTTCGTGACAAGGAAACAGGGAAACAGGTGTTTCCCATCCGGGGATGCGAGGCGGGGCTGTCTTTTATGGGTCGGCGGCTGTCAGAGGATGGCGGCCAGCCTTGTGCCCTGATCTATGGCGCGCTTGGCGTCGAGTTCGGCGGCCACGTCGGCGCCGCCGATAACGTGGACCTTTTGGCCCTTCGCTTCCAGCGTGTCGGCCAGTGTCCGTTCGCTGAGCTGACCGGCGCAAAGGACGATGGTGTCGGCCTCGATCAGGGTGGGGTTCTCGCGGGCCTCGCCGAAGGTGATGTGCAGGCCGGTGTCGTCGATCTTCTCGTAGTTGACGCCGGCGACCATCTCGACATCCTTCATGCGGAGCGAGGCGCGGTGAATCCAGCCGGTGGTCTTGCCAAGGCGCTTGCCGGGGCGTTCGGACTTGCGCTGCAAGAGGGTGACTTGCCGGGCGGCCGGGTCGGGCTGCGGGCCCTCGGGGGCGAGGCCGCCGCGGGTCTCGGCCGGGTCGCCGACGCCCCATTCCTCTTTCCACTCAGTCAGGTTCTCGGTCGGGCTTTCGCCGTCGTGGACGAGGAATTCGGCCACGTCGAAGCCGATGCCGCCCGCGCCGACGATGGCGACGCGCTTGCCCACGGATGCCTTGCCGCGCAGGACGTCGATGTAGCTCAGGACGTTGTCGCCATCCTGTCCGGGGATCTGCGGGTCGCGGGGGATGACGCCGGTGGCGATGATGGTCTCGTCGAAGCCGTCGAGCGCGTCGGCGGTCACGGGGGCGCCGAGTTTGACCGTTATTCTAAGCTCTTCGACCATGGTCTGGTACCAGTGGACGAAGCCGTGGAACTCTTCCTTGCCGGGGATTTCGCGGGCCATGTTGAGCTGGCCGCCGATGCGGTCGTCGCGGTCGAAGAGGGTGACCTTGTGGCCGCGCTGGGCGGCGGTAATGGCCGCCGAGAGGCCGGCGGGGCCGGCGCCGATGACGGCGATGGATTTCGGGGCGCTGGCCGGCTCTATGGGCAGCTCGGTCTCGTAGCAGGCGCGGGGATTGACGAGGCAGGTGGAGATCTTGCCGCTGAAGGTGTGGTCGAGGCAGGCTTGATTGCAGGCGATGCAGGGGGCGATGGTTTTCGCCTTGTTTTCCATGGCTTTCTTGACGAAATCCGGATCGGCGAGGAAGGGGCGGGCCATGCTGACCATGTCGGCGGCGCCGCCGGCGAGGACGTCTTCGGCGACCTCGGGCGTGTTGATGCGGTTGGAGGTGATGACCGGGATGCCGACCTTGCCCATCAGCTTTTTCGTGACCCATGTGAAGGCCGCGCGGGGGACGGAGGTGGCGATGGTGGGGATGCGCGCCTCGTGCCAGCCGATGCCGGTATTGATGATCGAGGCGCCGGCTTTCTCGACCGCCTGCGCCAGTTGGATCACCTCGTCGAAGGTGGAGCCGTCGGGAACGAGGTCGATCATAGAGAGCCGATAAATAAGGATAAAATTGGGGCCGACGGCGTCGCGGACGCGGCGGACGACCTCGAGGGGGAGGCGCATCCGGTTCTCGTAGGAGCCGCCCCAGCGGTCTTCGCGTTTGTTGGTGTGGCGGACGAGGAACTGGTTGAGGAGGTAGCCTTCGGAGCCCATGATCTCGACCCCGTCATAGCCCGCTTCGCGGGCGCGGGTGGCGGCGGTGACGATGTCGGCGATCTGTTTCTCGATCCCCTCTTCATCCAGTTCGTTCGGGGGGAAGGGGGAGATGGGGGATTTGATCGGGGAGGGGGCCACGCATTCCTTGCCATAGGCGTAGCGGCCGGCGTGCAGGATCTGCATGGCGATGAGGCCGCCCGCGTCATGCACGCGGTCGGTGACGATGCGGTGATTGGCGATGTCCTCGTCGGTGTAAAGCCCTGCGGCGCCTGGAAAAACGCCGCCTTCTCGGTTGGGGGCCATGCCGCCGGTGACCATCAGGCCGACCTCGCCCCGGGCGCGGGTGGCGTAGAATTCGGCGACGCGGTTCCAGTCTTTCGTCTCTTCCAGCCCGGTATGCATCGAGCCCATCAGAACCCTGTTTTTCAAGGTCACGTGCCCGAGGTCGAGCGGGGCGAGAAGGTGGGGATATTGGGTCATGTGCGGCCTCCCGTAGTTGCGAGCAACATGGCGCGGGGAGGGCGGAATGTCACCCCGGAACGCTGCGTTAAAGATTGGGCCGGGCGGGGCGGATCGCGATGTCGGTATAACGTCGGTATTTTGTCGGTATCGCGTCGGTGCGGGAAAAGGTTAACGGGCCGCGGTGCTCGTCAGCCCTTGCGGGCTGCCTCGCTTGTGTCAGGCGTCCTTCATCAGACGCAGCGCGTCGTAGATCGCGGCGTGGGTGTTGCGGGAGGCTATGGCGTCGCCGATGCGGAAGAGGCGGAAGCCCTTTGGCCCGCCGGAGAGGGTTTGCGGCTTGCCGGTGGTGAAGGCGTCGTAATCCATCGCGCCCAGATTTTCCGACAGCGGCTTGAGCTCGAAATAAAGCTCGTCCATGGGCGTGACGCCGTGGTTGACGACGACCTGATCGACGGTGCGGTGCCGGGTGGCGTCGGAATAGTCGGAGCCGAGCGTGGCCTTCAGGCGGTTGCCGTCGCGGTCGATACCCGTCAGGCGCCATGTCACGGTGAAGGTGACATCCTTGTGCTGCAGCTTGCGGATGAAGGGGACGAAGGTGATGCCGGAGACATCGACCGAGGCGCCCTGATAGGGGCTGACGACCTCGACGCTGGCGCCGGCATCGGCGAGCTTTTCGGCGGCTTGCAGGGCGGCGTAATCTCCGACCTCGTCATAGATCAGGACGTTCTCGCCGTGCTTGGCATCGCCGGAGAGGATGTCCCATGTGGTGACGGCGAGGTCTTGGCCGTGTTTGACGATATCGGTGTTGGCAATCCCGCCGGTGGCGAGGACGACGATATCGGGGTTGAGCGCCAGCACGTCGTCTTTTTCGGCATAGGTGTTGTAGCGGAAAGTGACGCCGAGTTTCTCGCATTGGGCGACGCGCCAGTCGACGATGCCGATCATGTCGGCGCGGCTCTTGGTCTGGGCGGTGAGGCGGACTTGGCCGCCGGGTTGGTCGGCGGCCTCGAACACGGTGACGCGATGGCCGCGTTCGGCGGCGACGCGGGCGGCCTCAAGCCCGCCGGGGCCGGTGCCGACGATGGCGATGGTCTTGGGCGTTTCGGATTTGGTGATTTCGTGCGGGGTGGTGGTTTCGCGGCCGGTGGCCGGGTTGTGGATGCAGAGCGCGGCCTCGCCGTAATAGGCGCGGCCGAGACAGTAGGTGGCGCCGACGCAGGGGCGGATGTCGTCCTCGCGGTTCTCGGTGATCTTGCGGACGATATGCGGGTCGGCCATGTGGGCGCGGGTCATGCCGACCATGTCGAGTTGACCGGTGGCCACGGCGTGGCGGGCGGTGGCGACATCGGCGATCTTGGCGGCGTGGAAGGCGGGCAGGCCGACCTCGTGCCGGATGCGGCCGGCGAAGTCGAGATGCGGGGCGGAGCGCATGCCCTGCACGGGGATCACGTCGGCCAGTGCCGCGTCGGTGTGGATGCGGCCCTTGATGATGTTGATGAAGTCGATGAGGCCGGCGTCCTTGAGGCGGCGGGCGAAGGTGACGCCTTCCTCGACCGGGATGCCGCCCGGCTCGCTTTCATCGGCGACGTAGCGGATGCCGAGGATGAAGTCAGGGCCCACCCGTTCGCGGCAGGCGGTGAGGATTTCGGTGGCGAAGCGCAGGCGGTTGTCGAAATCACCGCCATAGGGGCCGGTGAGGGTATTGGTGAGCGGGCTTAGAAACTGATCCGGCAGGTGGCCGTAGCATTCGTATTCAACGCCATCGAGACCGGCGGCCTTCATGCGTTCGGTGGCGTCGGCGTAGTCCTCGACGATGCGGGCGATATCCCAGTCTTCGGCCACCTTGGGAAAGGCGCGGTGGGCCGGTTCGCGGGACGGCCCGGCGCCGATGGTGGGAAGCCAGTCGCCGGTGTCCCAGCGGGCGCGGCGGCCCAGATGGGTGAGCTGGATCATCACCGCGCAGCCGTGATCGTGGCATTCATCGGTGAGTTTTCGCATCCAGCCGACGACCGCGTCGTCATAGGCGAGGATGTTGCCGAAGGCCGGGGGGCTGTCGGGGGAGACGACCGCCGAGCCTGCCGTCATGGTCAGCGCCAGCCCGCCCTTGGCCCGTTCCACGTGGTAGGCGCGGTAGCGGTCCTTGGGCATCCCGTCCTCGGTATAGGCGGGTTCGTGGCTGGAGGTCATCAGCCGGTTCTTCAGCGTCAGGTGCTTGAGCGTGTAGGGCTGGAGGAGGGGATCTGTGCTCATGGGGTCAGGCCGATGCCGCCCAGTCCCAGTACATGTCGCGCACGCGGCGGGTGAGCGGGCCGACCTGATAGCTGGTGTCGTCGAAGGCGGTGATGGGGGTGACCTTCATCATGTTGCCGGAGAGGAAAATCTCGTCGGCATCGTGGAAATCGTCGAAGGACATGACGGTTTCATGGACGGTGACGCCATCGGCGCGCAGGTTGGAGATGTGGCGCGCGCGGGTGATGCCCGACAGGAACGTGCCGTTGGGGACCGGGGTGAAGACCTCGCCATCCTTGACGGCGAAGACATTGGCGGTGGCGGCCTCGGCCACGTTGCCGAGGGCGTCCGCGACCAGCGCGTTGGTGAAGCCCTTGTCGCGGGCCTCTGCCAGCATGCGGGCGTTGTTGGGGTAGAGGCAGGCGGCCTTGGCGTTGACCACCGCGTCTTCCAGCACCGGGCGGCGGAAGCGGGTGCGGGTGAGGGTGGCGGAGGCGTCGGGGGCGGCCATCGGGATTTCCTCGAGCGAGATGGCAAAGCCGGTGCGGCTGTCATCCTTGGGGACGATGGCGGCCATGCCGCCGTCGATCGCCCAGTACATCGGGCGGATATAGACGGCGGCGTCCTTCGGGAACATCTTCAGGCCGTCATGGACGATTTCGACCATCTCCTCGGGCGTCACGGAGGGGGTGACCATGAGGGCGCGGGCGGAGGCGTTGACGCGGGCGCAGTGCTTGTCGAGATCGGGGGTGAGGCCGTGGGCGAGGCGGGCGCCGTCGAACACGTTGGAGCCCAGCCACATGCCGTGATCGGCGGCGTTCATCACGGCGATGTCGGCGTCGTGCCATGTTCCGTTGAAATAGGTCTTGATGTTGGTGCCTGTCGGCATGGCGCTGCCCTCCGTCGTTATTCGGGCGCAGGTTAGGCCGGGCGGGCGGTGGCGTCCAGAGGGGCCGGGCGGGGGTGAACGGGTGACGGATTGGCCGGCGGGCGGGTATTGGCTATGGTGAGGCACCGGCGGCGGGCCGGGCGCGCGAAGGGTAATGAATGGGACGAGGGACGAGGGGCCGGGCGGGCCTTGGCTGGTGGCTTGCCGCGCTCGGGCTGATCTGGCTGGCGGGCTGTGCCGGGGCGCCGGAGCAGGTGGCGGGCGCAGTGCCGGGCGGGGCGGATTTCCGGATCGCCACCTATAACGTGCATTACCTCGACCTTGCCGCGGAGGCGGGCGAGGAGTGGGGCCTGTCGGACTGGCAGGCGCGGCGCGGGCCGGTGGTGGCGCAGGTGCGGCAAATCGGGGCGGATATCGTCGCCTTCCAGGAACTGGAGACGCGCGGGCAGGGCGCCGGGGCGGATGTGTGGGAGGCGTGGCTGCTGGGGGCGCTGCCGGAGTATCGGGTCGCCGCCTCGGATTTCGGCCGGGGCGTGGCGGTGGGGCAGCCGATCTTCTACCGGCCGGAGGTGTTCCGGCTGCTGGATGACGGGTTCGCCTTCTTCTCGCGGCCGGATGCGACGTTCCGCTCGATCCGGGCGATTGCCGGGTATCCCGACGCGGTGACATGGGCGCGGCTCGAGCATCGGGAGAGCGGCGAGGCGGTGACGGTGTTCAACGTGCATTTCCATTTCATCGACACGACGCAGCGCCTGCGCTCGGCCGAACGGGTGCGGCAGATGGCGGAGGTGGCGCGGGGGCGGGGCGACGCGGTGCTGGTGGCCGGGGATTTCAACGCGCGGCGGAATTCGCGGGCGCTGAGGATTTTCTACGAGGGCGGGTTCCGGAGAACGCAGCAGCGGGGGGCGACGTTTCATTTCAACAAGGGGCTGCACCTGTTCGGGGCGATCGACCACGTGCTGCATGGCCCCCGGGCGGTGCCGCTGGGGCGGACGGGGACGGGGAACCGGCCGGTGGACGGCGTCTGGCCGTCGGATCACTATCCGTTGTGGACGGATATCCGGCTGGTGCGGGGCGGATAGGGGCGCGAAGCGTCGCAGGGTCTTGAGTTGGGTCTGGCGGATAGCTAGCTGATCGGTAAGGAAAGGATGGGGCCATGTTCAACGCACTGATCGAGGCGGCGTTTCGGCGGGCGCAGGAGAATGGCGATCTGGACGATCTGCCGGGCGCGGGCAAGCCGATTGCCGAGAGCAGCCTGACGGCCGATCCGTTCGCCCATGTCTATGCCGAGAGCGGGGCGATGACGCCGTTTTCGGAGGTGCAGCGGCAGATCGAGGCGGCGCGGGCGCGTTTGGCCGAGGCCGGGGACGCCGGGGCGCGCAAAGCGATACGGGCGGAGATTTCGGCGCTGGAGACGCGGAAGGCGGTCGAGATGGAGACGTGGAGGCGCTACGGGTGACAGGCCCGGCCGGGCGTGTCATGAGGGGGCGGGATATTCCCGGATCGACACTGCGACGGAGGCCCGTGCCATGACCATCACACAGGAAGACGAGCTTGAGGGCCTTCGGGTTATCGGCCGGATCGTGGCCAACACGATGCAGGCCATGGCCAAGGCGATGGAGCCGGGCATGACCACGGCGGAGCTCGACGGGATCGGGCGGGAGTATCTTGACGCCCATGGCGCCGAGCCCGCGCCGGAGGCGGTCTATGGCTTTCCCGGCGCCACCTGTATCAGCGTGAACGAGGAAATTGCCCACGGCATTCCCGGCCCGCGGGTGATCGCGGCGGGGGATCTCGTGAATATCGATGTCTCGGCCGCGAAGGACGGGTATTTCGCCGATACCGGCGCGACGTTCCGGGTGGGGCCGGTGGCGCCGTCGCTCGACCGGCTGTGCCGGGACGGCAAGCGCGCCATGCAGATCGGCATCGCGCAGGTGGGGGCCGGCCGGCCGCTGGCGGGGATCGGACAGGCGATCGAGGCGTTTTCGTCGAAGCGGGGCTATACGCTCATCCGCAACCTTGCGAGCCACGGGGTGGGGCGGTCGCTGCATGAATATCCCGAGACCATTCCGACTTGGGCGGTGAAGGGCGAGCGGCGGCGGATCGACAAGGGGCTGGTCTTCACGGTGGAGCCGTTCCTGTCGCAAGGCGGGCTGTGGGCCGAGGAGCGCAGCGATGGCTGGACGCTCTATAGCGAGCCTGCGGCCCCGGCGGTGCAGTACGAGCATACGGTCGTGGCGACGGATCGGGGCGCGCTGGTGGTGACGGTGCCGGGGTGAGTTTCCGGCGCGGGGCGGCGTCTTTGGAAGACGTCGTGCGGCGGCGGAGGGAAGGCCTATTGCTCTGCCGTTTCGGCCTCCGCCTCCTGCGCGAAGATGCCCAGCGCGTAGAGCTTCCACGCCCCCTCGACATGCTGGAAATACAGTTCGAAGGAGATCCCCTCCGGCCGGGCCGGGAAGCTGCCCTTCACCTCGAACAGCCCGGTCTCGGTCAGCGCCGGCGGCGCGGCATAGACGGGGTTGGCAAGGACCACCCGCTCCAGCCCCAGATCCCGCTCCCGGATCGAGGCGAAGATCCCCGCCAGCCGGGCCGGGTTGTTGACATTGCGGAAATCCGGCGCGCCGAGGTCGCGCAGCACGGCGTAGTTCCCCGTCCGGTTGGCATGGTCGACCGCGATCAGCGTCGACCAGACCAGCCGCGCCGTTTCCGACCGGTCGGGGTGTGCCGGCGCCTCCTCCTGCGCCGCCGTCCCCTGTGCCAGCAGGACGGCCAGCGCCGCCAGCCATGGCAGGCGCATCAACCTCACCAGCTGAAGGTCATGCCAAGCCGCCCGCCCAGCGTGTCACGGTCGAACCCGTAGGCCAGCCCGGCATCGAACTGTGCGCTGGGGCTGACCCGGATCGCCCCCGACAGGGCAAAGGCCGAGGAGCCGTCGAAGAACCCGAGCCCGCCGCCCAGCGCGAATTGCTCGGTGGGCGGCACGTAGGGCACGTCGAGCGCCATCGCCATGGCCACCCCCTCGCGGTTGCGGTCCACATCGCGCCGGAGACCGGGCATCGCGGCGGCGGCGGCGAAGAGGGCGCCGCCATCGGTGGCAAGGTTGCCAGAAGCGTCCGTGGTCACCACCTGCAGCGGTCCGGTCTGCGCCGCGGCACTGGCGGGCGAGGTGATGCCCGGCGCCGTGTAGGTATTCGCGGCGGTGCCGAACATCATCTGGTTGTCCCGCGTGGTCGCCGCCTCGGCCCCGATGGCCGTCGCGTTGGCATGGGTTGCCGAGGCCTGCCGTCCGATCGCCACCGAGTCGGTGGCCGTGGCAGAGGCGCTCGCCCCGACGGCCACCGCATCCTGCCCGTTGGCCAGAGCGCCGAGGCCGCTGCCCGTGGCGACGCCGCCGATCGCGATCGCGCCTGTCCCGCTGGCGCTGGCAATGCCGCCGATCGCGATGGCTTGGGAGGCGTTGACCTCCGCGTCGCCGCCGATGGCCACGGCGTAGGTGCCCGTTGCCCGCGTGCCGAAGCCGTTGGCGTTCGGGTCACCGCCGATGGCGACCGCGCCGGTCCCGCTCGCGTCGACGTTGCCGCCGATGGCGACCGAGGCGGCGCTGAATGCGCTGGCTTGCGAGCCGATGCCGACCGCGCGCGGGCCGGTGGCAAGGCTGTCGGCGCCCAGCGCCACAGCGCCGGTGCCCGTGGCCAGCGCGCCCTGGGTATTGCCGTCGAGATCGCCGCCCATCGCCACCGCGCCGGGGCCGGCGGCATCCGCCTCCCCGCCGATGGCGATGGCCTGTGCCGCGTCCGCATCCGCGTCGCCGCCGATCGCCACGGCGTAGACGCCCGAAGCCCGCGTGCCCAGCCCGGACCCGTTCGGATCGCCGCCGATGGAGACCGCTCCGACCCCGCTCGCCTCGGTATTGTTGCCCATGGCGACCGTGTCCGCCTCCGACGCCGCCGCTCCGGGGCCGCAGGCCGTCGCCGTCGCGATGCCGTTGTCGGTGGCGCCTTCGGTCGTGTCCAGGCCGGTATCGGCAAGGTTGTTGTTGTTCGTATCCAGCAGGCATTCCGCCGCCCCTGCCGGCTGGCTTGACAGGCCAAGCGCCCCCATGGCCAGCCCCGCCGCCAGCGCCGCATGACTGATACCGACACACGTTTTGAAAGTCTGGACCTTGCCGATCATGGTACGTTCCCTCCCTGTACCCGATATCCGGCAACCCGCCCTTTTCGCAGGCCGGTCCACCCCCGCAGATCCGGCCTCCCGCAACCACGGGTTGACGCAATCACGTTAGCGCGAGCGCGAAAGTCGAACAAGTTTACGTTACGGAATCCTATGCCCCGGCCCGGAAACGGCGGAACTTCGCCAAGGCGATGTTCCGGGCCCCGCCTTGCGCGTCGGCGCGCCCGGCCTCAGCCCTTGCGGAGCCACCAGACCTGTTCCGCCGGGAAATCGCGCGACCAGTCCGCCGGTATGCCGAACGCCTCGCCCGTGGCGCCCTTTGGCGCGTAGACCTCCCGCAGGCCCTCGACCGTGAACCCGATTTGCCGGAAGAGCGTGATCCAGTCGGCGAAGCCGAGGGAATACTCGATCCCGCCCGGGTCGATCTCCACCTGCGTCCAGTCGATCCGGCCGATGCCCCGATAGGCCCGGTGCAGCACCCGCTCGCAGGCCGCCCCGCTGAGCGGCGTCGTCAGGTAGACGAAGGGGTGATGCCCTAGGAAGACCAGCCGTCCGCCGGGGCGCAGCACCCGCCACGCCTCCCGCAGCCAGACGGCCGGATCGCACCAGATCGCGGCGCCGTATTCCGAGATCGCGAAGTCGAACGTTTCGTCGCCATAGGGCAGCGCCTCGGCATTGCCTTCCTCGAACCGGATATCGGCCCCGTGCCTTGCCGCCAGCCGCCGTGCCGTGGCGAGCTGACCCGCCGAGACGTCGATGGCCGACACCCTTGCCCCGCGCCGTGCCATCCAGCCCGACACGTACCCGGTGCCGCAGCCCAGCTCGACCGCGTCCAGCCCCGCCATCTCCTCCGGCAGCAGCCCCAGCTCCCGCTCGGGCACCTCCCAGATGCCCCAGTAGGGCGCATCGCTGGCCCACGCCGCCTCGCCCGCCGCGACCCAGTCGGCCGCCATCTCGTTCCAGTGATCGCGGTTGATATCCACATGGTTTTCCATGCCCGGCACCCTATCCCGGCCCGGCCGCTTGGCAAGCCCGAAGGCCGGGACCCTTGCATCCGCGCACCATCGCCCGCACCGAGCGCAGAGACACCTCCCTTGCCGCACAGGCGATCCACGCCATACTTGGAGCCAAGCACAGAAAGGAGCCAGCCATGCACAAGCTACAGGTTCAGGGCGTACACCACATCACGCTGACCGGCGCCGACCGGCAGACCTCCATCGACTTCTGGGAGGGCGTGCTCGGGATGCCCTTCATCTTCGATCAGCCCAATCTCGACGATCCCGACGAGGGGCATCTTTATTTCGATCCGGGTGACGGGCGGCTGATCACCGTGTTTACCAACGAGACCCGCAAGCCCGTACACAAGCGCACGCCGACCGATCCGGGCTGTGTTCACCATCTCGCCTTCAATGTCAGCCACGCGACGTTTTCGCAGGTGGCGGACAGGCTCGACGCCCGCGGCATCCCCCATTCCGGGCCCAAGGACCGGGGCTTCATGGATTCGATCTATTTCAAGGATCCGCTGGGCTTCCTTATCGAGCTGGCCTGCTACCGGTTCGAACCGCCGCGGGGCTGCTCGCATGCCGACGTGATGATCGAGGCGCACCGCGACCGGGTGGCGAAGGGTGACGACCATATCGAGGAAAAACACCTCGCCCACGCCATCGAGACGCTGGTCCATCGGTCCCAGGCCAGCCTGTCGGGCGACCGGGAGCCGAAGAACCCCTACTGAGGTATTGCCGGGCGGGGGTCAGGCTGAGCGAGGTCCCGGCTCAGGGGCCGGGACGGGGGGCGCGCCCTCGCGGCATGGCACAGGCCCGGCGGGTCGGACATCGGCTTGGCGGTTGAGAAGAGAGGCCCCGGGTCAAGCCCGGGGCGATCCGTAGGGTGGGTGCCAACCCACCTTCACCCCACCATACCGGGTCAGCCCATCTGATAGCCCGGCGTGGACTTCGAAATCTCCTCTTCCTCCTCCGACATCCCCTCCGGGATGCCCTCGAACAAAGGCGTGGTCATGTAGCGCTCGCCGGTATCCGGCAGCATCGCCAATATCACCGTCCCCGGCTCCGCGCTTTCGGCGATCCGCATGGCAATCGCGAAGGTCGACCCGCCGGACACGCCGGTAAAAATCCCCTCTTTCGCCGCCAGCTTCCGCGCCCAGTCGATCCCCTCCGGCCCCGGCACCGGGATCAGGTCGTCGTAATACCCGTTGTCGATCGCCTCCTGCAGCACCAGCGGAATGAAATCCGGGGTCCAGCCCTGGATCGGGTGCGGCTCGAAGGCCGGGTGGCTCGCCGACGGCTGGCCCTTGGCGTCGCGCTCCTGTGCCGTGCCGCTCGACACCAGCGCGGCGTTGGCGGGCTCCGACAGCACGATCTTCGTCTCCGGCCGCTCCTTCTTCAGCACCCGGCCCAGCCCACTCACCGTGCCGCCCGTGCCATAGCCGGTGATCACGTAATCCAGCCTGTGCCCCTCGAAATCCCCCATGATCTCGCGCGCCGTGGTGGTCTCGTGAATATCGGCGTTGGCCTCCGTCTCGAACTGATGTGCCAGAAACCAGCCGTTCTTCTCGGCCAGCTCCACCGCCTTCCGGTACATGCCGAACCCCTTCTGCGCCTTGGGCGTCAGAACCACCTTCGCGCCCAGCATCCGCATCAGCCGCCGCCGCTCGATCGAGAAACTCTCGGCCATGGTCACCACCAGCGGATAGCCCTTCGCGGCGCAGACCATCGCCAGCCCGATGCCGGTGTTCCCGCTCGTCGCCTCCACCACCGTCTGGCCGGGTTTGAGCGAGCCGTCCTTCTCCGCCGCCTCGATGATGGAAATCGCCAGCCGGTCCTTGACCGAGGCCGCCGGGTTGAACGCCTCGGCCTTCACGTAGATCTCCACCCCATCGGGCGCGAGGTTGTTGACCCGGATCACCGGCGTATCGCCGATCGTGCCCACCACGCTGTCATAAAGCTTGCCGCGGCCTTGCGTCGTCCGCGTTCCGTCCTTGGCCATGATCGCCTCCATCTGGAAAATGCCCGTCTCGGTCCGTCGCAGCCTAACATGCCGCCGCCTGTCATGCTGCCTTTTCTCAAGGCCCGGTTCGGAACAGCGTTCCGTGCACCCTTGCACAGGGGCGGATCGTATTCCGGCAATTGCGCGGCCGGCATCGCCGCGCCTATCTTCGATCAACCGCTCACCGAAAGGCCCCCGCCATGACCACCCCCGTCCATCCCGCCGCCCGCATCGGCCATGTTCACCTCAAGGTCGCCGACCTCGAACGCGCGATCGGGTTCTATTCCGGCGTGCTCGGCTTCGAACTGCAACAGCGCTTCGGGCGCTCCGCCGCCTTCCTCTCGGCGGGCGGGTATCACCACCATATCGGCCTGAACACGTGGGAAAGCGAAGGCGGCACGCCCCCGCCGCCGGGCCATACCGGGCTCTATCACACCGCCTTCCTCTATCCCGACCGGGCGCAGCTTGGCGATGCGCTGCGCCGCGTGGTCGAGGCCGGCATTCCCCTGACCGGCGCCGCGGATCACGGGGTGAGCGAGGCGATCTACCTCAACGACCCCGATGGCAACGGCGTGGAGCTTTACCGCGACCGGCCCGAGGCCGAATGGCCGCGCGACGCGCAAGGCAACTTCGCCATGACGAACGCCCCGCTCGACCTCGAGGCGCTGCTGGCCGAGGCGCCCTGACCCCGCCCGCATTGAGAAACCGCCGACGCGGCCCTATCTGACAGGGCATGAGCGCAGATGAATCCGACCCCGCCCCCTACCTGACCGCCATGCCGGGGGCCGAGCGCGCCTCCGCCATTGCCGGGGCCGTGGCACGGGCCGGCGACGCCACGCATTTCGTGCCTGCCGAGTCCGGCTATCTCGAGGTGCCGGTGGTCGAGCTGGATCACCGCGCGCTTGTCTACCGCGCCGACAACGGGCGCGTCCTGTCGGAGTTGACCGACGCGGCCCTCGCCCGGAATACCGCGCTCGACGAGCTCAAGGCGAAGGCGGATAGCCCCGAGGTTCAGCATCTCCTGCACGGTCTGCTGATCGACAAGGCGCGCGATCCCGGCGGGCCGATCTATGCCGAGCTCGAACGCTTCGGCCGCCAGACGGACCCGCTGCTGGTGCGTGAGGATGGCGTCGTGCTCAACGGCAACCGGCGCCTCGCCTCCATGCGCCAGCTTCTCGCCGCCGATGCCGAGGGCTATGCCCGCTTTGCCACCGTCCGTGCCGCCGTCCTCCCCGAGGGGCTCAGCGAGCAGGAGGTCGAGTTCATCGAGGCCGCCCTGCAGATGGCGCCCGATCTCAAGCTCGATTACGGCTGGATCAACCGGCGCCTGAAGCTGCGCCAGCATGCGGCCGACATGGGCGCGGCCCGGGTGGTCGAGGCCTATCGCTTCTCCTCCCCCGACGATATCGACCGGGAACTTGCCGAGCTTGCCCTTGCCGAAGACTACCTCGACTGGGCGGGCGAGCCGGGCCGCTTTCAACGGGTCGCCGATCAGGAAGAGGCCTTTACCGCCCTGCAGGCCCAGCTTGCCCCGCTACAGCAGCCCCACCTCGCCCAGCTCTGGCGCCGCATTGGCTTTGCCATGATCCGCACGCGCGACATGCTCGACCGCAACATCCTGCATTACTTCCCCTTCACCGACCCGGTGCCGCCCGTCACCCGCAACTGGGTGCCGCGCTCGCTGGCCGAGGATCACGGCATCGCCGAGCGCCAGCCCGAGGGCGAGAACCGACCGCTCGACAAGCCCGGCGCCAACCGCCTGCTGCCGCTAATCAGCGACCCGGCGCAGGCGGAGACCACGGCGCTGGCGGCGATGGCGCTGATGGACACGCTCAAGGGCAACCAGGACCGGCTTCTCGGCTTTGCCCGGCTGCACTCCCTCCTGCGCAACGCCAACAAGACGCTGGAGGGGATGAAGGCCGACGACCTGAGCGAGGACCAGCGTCGCGCCATCCGCGCGCAGCTTGCCGCGCTCCAGCAATATACCGGCCCCGTGACCGCGGCCGACGAGGCCCGGTACCGCGCCGACCCGCAGGGGCCCGGCGTGCGTTCGACGGTGCGCAGGACATGGAAACGGGCCAAGCGGCTGATGGAATAGAGCCGGACCGCTCGCAAGGGCGCGCCGCAGTTGAGGCAGTGCGAGGCTGGCGGGGGCGCTCAGGCCCCGACCATGCCCATGATCCGGTAGGTGTTCTTCAGGATCGGCGCGGCGATGGCGCGGGCGCGGTCGGCGCCGCCCTCGAGGATGCGGTCGATCTCGGAGACGTCTTCCATCAGGCGGGACATTTCCGTCGAGATCGGCGCGAGGCGGTCGACGGCGAGGTCGGCCAGCGCCGGCTTGAACTCGGAGAAGGGTTTTCCGCCGTGATCGGCCAGCACCTGATCGACGCTCATGTCGGCGAGCGCCGCGAAGATGTTGACGAGGTTGCGGGCCTCGGGCCGGTCGTCGAGCGGGCCTTTCTCGGAGGGCAGCGGCTCGGGGTCGGTCTTGGCCTTGCGGATCTTCTTGGCGATCGTGTCGGCATCGTCGGTGAGGTTGATGCGGGACATGTCGGAGGGGTCGGATTTCGACATTTTCTTCGACCCGTCGCGCAGGCTCATGACGCGGGTGGCCGCGCCTTCGATGACGGGCTTGGTGATGGGGAAGAACTCGGTCTCGTAGTCGTGGTTGAACTTGCGGGCGATTTCCTGCGTCAGTTCGAGATGCTGTTTCTGGTCCTCGCCCACGGGGACGTGGGTGGCGTGGTAGACGAGGATGTCGGCCGCCATCAGCGCCGGGTAGCCGAAGAGGCCCAGCGAGGCGTTCTCGGCGTTCTTGCCGGCCTTGTCCTTGAACTGGGTCATGCGTTTCATCCAGCCCATGCGGGCGACGCAGTTGAAGGCCCACGCCATCTGGGTATGCTCGGGCACCTGTGACTGGTTGAAGAGGATCGATTTGGTCGGGTCGATGCCCGAAGCGATGAAGCCCGCCGCCAGCTCGCGGGTGGCGTGGCGGAGGTCTTCGGGCTCCTGCCAGACGGTGACGGCGTGCAGGTCGACCATGCAGAAGATCGACTCGATGCCTTCCTCCTGACTGTCGGCGAAGCGCTTCAGCGCGCCGAGGTAGTTGCCAAGGTGCAGGTTGCCGGTGGGCTGGATGCCCGAGAAAACGCGCGGTGTGTGGACCACCTCGGTCATGGGGTGTGCTCCGTCTGGAATGCCGTTGGCTTCGCTTACTTGCGGGGGCGGATCGCGTCAAGGAGAGGCGGGGGGCAGGTGGGGTTGGCCGTGACGGGCCTAACGGTCCTTCACGTCCCGAAGCCACGCCTGGCCGGCCCGGTCGAGTTCGGTGACCGGCGGAAGCCCCTCGTCGGCGCGCAGGGCGTTCAGGGCCGCCAGCGTTTTGGCCCCCCACGCGCCATCGACCGGGCCCGGATCGTAGCCCAGTTCGGTCAGGTGTTGCTGTATTTCCTTCACGCTCATCGGCAGATCCATGTGCTGCTGCAGGAACGCGAGCGTCTCGTCCTGCACTTCGCGGAATTCCAGCAATTCATGGCGATTGGCGAGTTGACCGGTCTTGTAGACAACGGACTTGCTGCCGTTGTCGCGGTTCATCATTTCCCCGCAATGACCCTGCAGGCTGGGTTCCCTGAACCACGGGTCATTTGCCCCGACCAGAGACAGGACGGGTTCCGAGGCCGGTGCCCGGACACCTGCCTGATCGGCCCATGCCGTATGACAGGTCCATCCTTCGACGACGCGGGCACGCACGGACAGATCCTTCTGCATGGAGGTGAAAGTCGCGGTGGTGATGCCGCCCTCGCTGAGGCCGATGAGAAGCATGTTGCCGGCGTCGACGAAGGGTAGCTCTTTCGTGCGCTCGATCGCATGGGCCGCATCAATTCTCCGAATTGTCACAGCCTCACGATACATCCCGCCCTCATGCGTGACGTGATTGCAGGACTGGGCATATTTCTTCCGCGCCAAGCTCGCCGGACCGATTGCCAGAATGCCATTGTCGGCCAGAAACTTCATGCGCAGGCTGGACCCGGACCAGAGGCCGGTACAGCCGTGCAGGTATATGGCTGTCGGAAACTTTTCGGTGCTGTCGGTGTATGTCTCCAAAAGCTCCTGCATCGACATCTGGCGCGACTTGTTGAGCCCGGTGGGAACCCAGACGAGGGCGCTGGTCCATGTCCGCATTTTCTCTTCGGGGTTTACGAAGTCGGAGCGCTCCATGTCCTCGGGGTCTGTGAAACTGCTGCGTGAAAGATTGTGAAGGCCGCCTTCCTCGAACCAATCCGCGCGCGACATGCCGGGGGCTGCCAGTAAGACGAGACAGGCGAGCAAGGCCCGACTTTTAAGAGCAAACTTCATCTCGAATACCATCCGTCCCTCCAAAATAACCGGTTCGAAATTTATCTGTCGCGTCTGACAGGCAACCATGCCCGGCCAGATGGCCTTGCCGATGCGCCTGAAACCTCTGACATCGAGGCATTGCACGATGCTGCAATTGTTATGTCGGGTAATCAAGCTGTTGTACGTGCCGACCCGTGGCTTCTGACGATCACGGGCGCCGGGATCAGCGGCGCATGGCGGCCTTGAACTCGGCGATGCGGAAGGCGCCGAGGAGTTGGCCCATCAGGAAATAGGCCACCGTGCCGGCGGCGATCAGGGCCAAGAGCGCGAGCCAGCGCCAGCCGCCCAAGCCGAAGGCCGGCGTGAGCAGCGCCGAGACGGCCCAGAGCACCGCGCCCATCAGCACCGAGGCCGCGATGATGCGCCAGATGCGGCGGCGGAAGCGGTCGTCGAAGCTGGCGACCTCGCCGAAGCGGCGGCTGCCGCGGGACAGTTGCCAGACCATGACCCAGGCCGCCGCGGTGGTGGCGATGGCCGCCGCGATCCAGCCGATGGCATAGGCGAGGCCCACGGCGAGGGCGGCGTTGACCACCATGGCGACGAGGGCGTAGCGGAAGGGGCTTTTGGTGTCCTCGCGGGCGAAGAAGAGCGGTTGCAGCAGTTTCTGCATCACGAAGGCGGGCAGGCCGAGGCCGTAGATGGCGACGGCGAGCGCCGTGGCGGCGGTGTCGTCGGGGCCGAAGGCGCCGCGCTCGAAGAGGGTCGACACCAGCGGCAGGGGGATGACCATCAGCGCCACGGCGGAGGGGATGGTGAGGGCGAGGGAGAGCTCGCCCGCGCGGGAAAGGGCGTTGCGCGCGCCCGTGTCGTCGCCCGCCTTGAGGCGGCGGGAGAGGTCGGGGAGCAGCACGATGCCCACGGCGATGCCGACCACGCCGAGGGGAAGCTGGTAGAGCCGGTCGGCCGAGTAGAGCCAGCTGACCGCCTTGTCGTAATTCGAGGCCACCAGCTGGCCCACCAGCAGGTTGACCTGCACCACGCCGCCCGCCAGCGCGGCGGGCACGGCGACGCGGACGAGGTTCTTCATCTCGGGTGTCCAGCGGGGCCGGACCGGGCGGACGCGCAGGCCCGCCCGGTCGGCGGCGATCCAGACGAGGGCGAGCTGGGCGATGCCGGCGAAGGGGATGGTCCAGATCAGGGCCTCGGCCACCGGGCCGCCCTTCGCCCAGGCCGTGGTCATGGCGGCGACCAGCAGGACGTTGAGCACGACCGGCGCGGCTGCTGCGGCGGCGAAGCGGCCGGAGGCGTTGAGCACGCCCGACAGGAGCGCGGCGAGCGAGATGAAGAAGACATAGGGAAAGACGATGCGGCCATAATCGACCGTGACGTCGAAGCGGGCGTCGCCGTAGAACCCCTCGGCCGTGGCGTAGACCAGCGCGGGCATGAAGATCATCGCCAGCGCCGTCAGCGTCAGCAGCACGAGGCTGAGGCCGGAGAGGGCGAGGCTGGCGAAGGCTTCGGGGTGCTCGTCGGCTTCGAGCCGCTTGGAGAACATGGGCACGAAGGCCGCGTTGAACGCCCCTTCGGCGAAGAAGCGGCGGAACATGTTGGGCAGGCGGAAGGCCGCGACATAGGCGTCCATCAGCACGCCGGGGCCGAGGAAGCCCGCGATCAGCACGTCGCGAAGGAAGCCCAGGACGCGGCTCATGAGGGTCCAGCCGCCGACCGTAAGGATGCCGGAGAGGAGGCGGATGGGCTTCATGGGGGCGGCCTTTTCGGCTTGGGGTGTGTCTGGGGTGATTTAGCGGATTGGCGGGGGCGGGGGAAGGGTGGCTGAACGGTCATGCGGGGGGTGCGCGGAGTCGGTGTTGTGGGCCGGGGGACAGCCGTGGGCTCTGGGTCTGAAATTCCGGGGAGGGCGGGGCGATCATGGTGACGATCCGGTTGTGGGGTGTCGACCCGGGGGAGGGGTCGAAGGAGGTCTTTTCCGGTGGGTTTTCGATGTCGGTATGACGTCGGTATTCTGTCGGTATTGCGTCGGTGCCGCGGGCAACGGTTTCTTAGGATTCTTCGTGGATGATCCGGGGCGAGAGCAACTCCGGGGAGGATCATGGCGAAGGGAACGGCGCCGGCGGGCGCAAGGGCCGGGGCGGCGGACGGGCGGGTTTTCGTCGTGGCCGGCGGCGATTGGTGCATCGAGGGGTTCGGGCCCGGCGATGCGATCGCGGTGGCATGTCCGGGGATCACGGACCTCGCGGCATGGCGCGCCTGTCTGGGCGATGACGGGAAGGGCGGGGCGCGGATCACGCTGCCGGACGGGTCGGTGACCCGGGTGGCGGGAATGGATGGCCGGAGCCTTCGGGCGCTCGGGGACGACAGGGTCCGGTTCGGGCCTGGGCCGGCCGGGTTTCTGCGGGGCACGCTGATCGGGACGGCGGACGGGGCGAGACGGGTCGAGACGCTGCGGCCGGGCGACCTGATCCGGACCTGTGACCGCGGGTTGCAGCCGCTGCTGCATGTGAGCCGGACGGAGTATCATTTCGGACCGGGGGCGCAGGCGATGAAGCCCTTGCGGCTGGCGCCGCATACGCTGGCGCCCGGTCTGCCGGAGCGTGAGCTGCGGGTGGTGCCGGGGCTGCGGATCGGGCTGCCGGCGGCGGTGCCGCGCGTGGTGCTGGCGGCGCGGCGGCTGCGGCATCTGGCGGGGATGTCGGCGCGGCCGAACTGTCGGGTGGCGCGGTGTTATCACCTGCTGATGGAGCGGCACGAGCTTGTGCAGGCGAACGGGCTCTGGGCGGAGACGCTGCTGCTGACCGGGACGACGGTGGCGTCGGCGCGGGTGCCGGCGGCATGGCAGGGCGCGGCGCGGCAGATGGTGCGGCCGCTGGTCGCGCGCGCGGCGGAGGCGGCCGGCGGTGTGGAGGCGTGAAGCGGGTGCTGGGCCCGTGCGCAGGGGTAGGCAAGGGCGCGAGGCCCCGGGTCGGGCCCGGGGCGGTGCGAGTGGTGGCCGGGCGATGCGCTGGTGACGCAGAGGGGACGGGTGCGGGAAGGGAGCCGGATTTTGGGGGCGCTCGTTTCTGCATATGGCGGCGAGGCCGGGGCGGGGCCCCGGATCAGGTCCGGGGCGGGGTGGTTGGGTTCGGGCAGGGAACGTGAGGTCCGGGGATCGGTCGGGGGAAGGACCGGGCGCGAGGCCCCGGGTCGGGCCCGGGACGGTGCGAGTGGTGGCCGGGCGAGGCCCCGCGTCAGGCCCGGGGCGGGCTGGTTCTGGTGACTTCGGGGGTCACGAGCGGGGACGGGCTTTGAGGAAGTCGGCTTCGGTCCAGACCTTGGAAAGCCGCGCCCGGCGGAAGTCGATATGGACGATGCGGCGGGTGCGGTTGTCGTCGCCGACGCGGCGGAAGTAGAAATCCTTGTCGGTGAAGTGCCCGTCCTGCATGATCCAGCGGACCATCGAGGCGGTGAGCCCCTTGTAGGGCGCCATGATGTCGATGATCCAGAGCCGGTCGCCGCTGTTCCAGTCTTCGGGCCGCAGCTCTTCGCCGGTGAGAAGGCGGCGTTCGGCGTCGCGGCCGAGCCAGCCCCAGGTGTAGAGGCCGCGCGCCACCCCGTCGAAGCGGAAGAGCCGGAACTGGCCCAGCAGCAGCGGCGGTTCGAGGTAGCTGCGGAGCTGGGCCACCGGCATGCGCGCGTGGCGCGGGCTGCGGAAGGCGAGGAACATCATGTCGCCATAGGCGCGGAGGCGGTCGGGCGAGGGGGCTTCGATATCGGGGAGGGTCTTGCCGCTGTCGTCGGAGAGAACGGTCATGAGGCGATCCTTTTGGGCGCGGGGCCGGTCAGCAGGGCGGTTTCCCACGGGCGCAGCACCATGCGGGCGGTCTCCGGCGCGCCGGTGCCGTGGATGAGCTCGGGGAAAAGCCTGTGGAGTTCGGCGCGGGTCTCCTCGGCGAGGTCGCGCAGGGCGTATTCGCCGGGGTGGAAGCTCTCGGTGGGCAGGCCCTCGGTCAGCATGATTTCGTGCCGGTCGAAGAGGACGTGGAAATAATCGACGCCGTCCGCCGCGCGATCGGTGCGAATGGTGAGGTCGTTGATCAGCCCCTTGGCGGGGACCAGCACCTGCTGGGCGCCGAAGAACAGCTCGGCCCGCCAGTCATCGACGAGGATGCGGTGCTGGGGCGAGACGGTGAGGTCGCGCGCGGGCTGGCCGGGGCCGAGGGCGTGGGCCGAGATGCGCACGGGGCGGAGGGACGGGTCGGCGGCCAGCTCGGCCGGCGAGACGTGACGGCAGCCGATCCAGCGGACGGGCCGGGGCGGGCCGTCGAGCGTGTGGACCCTGTCGCCCACGCGCAGGTCCTCGACCGGGACGGGGCCGGTTTCGGTGTCGATCAGCGTGCCGCGGGCGACGCAGATCGTGACGTTGATGATGATCGTGTCGGTGTCGGTGCCCTGATTGTCGCGGCCGGTGACGGAGATCACGATGGTCTGGTCGGTGCCCGAGGCCAGCATCGCGTCGCGGTCGATATGGAACTCGAACTCGCCGGTGGCGGGATTGAATTCGAGGTCGCCGTACTGGCCGCCCTGGGTGACGGTGAAGGTGTAGCCCTGGGTGGCCTCGCTGGCGCCGCCGCCGCCGATCGGGACCTCGTCGAAGTCGCCCGATACGGTGGTGACGTCGGCCCCGGTGAGGTCGACGTTGAATGTCCACGTGTCGATCCCGGACGTGCCACCGCCGGTGGCACCCGTGGTTTCGCTGATGTTGTAACCCACTGCTCTGTCCTGCCTGTGTCAGCTCGTTTCGGCTGATTTGTCGGCAGTTTACCCGGTGTTAACGGGTTTGTCGACGTGATTGGAGCGAGGCGGGGGAAAGCGTGGCGATGGGGTCGCAGGGGGCTCCGGAGCGGGGTATCGGGCAGGGCGGTTCGGTTGGGGGCGATATCTTGAAAGAGGCCTCAGCAAAACGCGTGAGATTGTTGTCACTGGGTACTTGAGACGTCTCGGGTGTGTCTATCGTACTGGATAAGGCCCGGCGGGTTGCCTGATTGGCCGTTGGTCTGGGGTGAAC